>Ga0123353_10010430_pt1 | contig 12955 bp, 11 predicted proteins | sample TergutLab28metaG_3_FD_92763 | JGI IMG/M metagenome (GOLD analysis project Ga0123353, IMG submission 92763) | Labiotermes labralis P3 segment gut microbial communities from Petit-Saut dam, French Guiana - Lab288 P3 | ecosystem: Host-associated > Arthropoda: Insects > Digestive system > Gut ...
ACAAATTTACAATACATGACAGTATCAAACTGCATTCCCAAAGACCAAATATTCTGACTAAGATTTTCATTTTTCTTCAATACTTCCGATTCTCTAAATATACAAAGGTAAACTAACTCTTTGCCCAAACACTATCCTATGAACATGTATGGAAGAGTTGAAGTGATGCCTGATGCATTCTTAACTTCAGCACTAGACACAGATCAATGGTCAACTTCACACTAATTGCTTTACTCCTTTGCCATCATGCAGTTTCCATGCACTCTCTCCTACTTTCTTGTTTTCCCAGCCCTTTCATCCTGACATCCTGGCCTTGCCAAACCTAGCTGGAGCTCTATGGTGGAAGTTCATGATTTATTTATTTTAATTTTGTCTTGCAACTGATATAACACTTCTCTTGTTGTGTTGTTTCTACATAGGTCTACTATATATATATATATATATATATTACTTTCAAGTGGGACAAACCATCATGTTTTGTGTGTGTGTGTGTGTGTGTGTGTGTGTGTGCATGCACATACACGCATCTTTTTTATAAAAAATAATTTTCATTCTCTGATTCTCCTCTCTCATTATCTGAGTGCTGCACTCACTGATCAGCTTCCAACATCCCCAGTATTTCCCTGTGGTTTTTTTTTAATAAGAGAAGATTAGTATGCTACAGGGGCAATGTGTGTAGCACTCCTGTGGAAAGCCTCTGGATAGGCCACTGGTTGGACCCCAGAGCCAGTATGAACAAGGCAGCAAAGAGAAAAATTTTTATCCCTGCCCCAAGCCAAACCACAATTTTCCAGTCTCACTGTACATAAAGATGTATATGGTCTCTTTTCACATCCATCAATAGTGGCATTAATCATAAACTACTTTAAAAGATGTGGAAGTGAAAAAGACATACTTAAGTAGTTTCTGGGACTCAAGGTTCTCACAGTACCCTTATAAAATTCAAGTCTTCTGAGATGTTACACTGGGATAATTATGATGAATATCAGTAATCATGACATAATATCAGTAAACATGACATAATATCACTAAACATGACATAATATCCCAGAAGAATTGAAGTTTCAAAGTTCATTACCCTTAACATTTTCATACTAGGTTCATAAAAGCAACAAACATTAACACAGCCTCAAATCTTTGTCACTGAAGGCAATTTGTAACTGTATTGCTGTCCATGGTACTAAAGTAAAAATGCATACCTTTTAAAATATGATACATTTTATCAGCATGATCTGCTCTTTGTCTTTCATACAATTCTTTGAGCTCCATAGTAGCCAAATTCTTTGACAACAGTAAGATCTGAAACAGGGTCCATAAGAAAGGCCAGCATTTAATTTCAGAATGAAAAAATAAAACATACTTAAAACATCAGCAGTAAAGCACCTTGACTTGTATGTGTACTGGTGGTAGATTTTTTTATGGCTTCCTCAGTCCATGTAGGTGAAAGAAATGACAGCTTATCAATACAAGCCATTATATAAGTCATTAAATAAGTGAAAAATTGTAGAAAATATGGGAATACTGTATGTGTGTGTGTGTGTGTGTGTGTTTATTCACTAGGGTACAGCAGTTAAACAGAGGATTATGACTTTACATCTATACCTATGCGACACCTTTATAAGAAAAGTAGTGGTCCTTCTGTTAAAAATACCTTCATTTCCTTAGACTCATTATATGTGTGTCCTCTAGCAATTGAGCCTCTCCATCTACTTTCATCCTCCTAAACACCCTCTCCTCGAGTGTCTCCCAATTTCATCCTTCCTTTAGTGTTATATTTTTTTTTAATCTGTTGTGCCATCTAGATCTCAGCCTTTCCTTTAACTTCATGTTCAAAACCTCTATGTCGGGTTCTACATAGACTCAATCTTAGAATGTTCCATATCCTCTTATTCTGTTTTGTCTTTAAATCTCTCCCAATAATGTGCACACCATGTAGCAATTAACCTCCATCAAAGTAATCTCTGTCTGTGAAATCTCCACATGAAATCTGCAGCCCTCTGTGCTTATCCCCAAGTCTCCAAATATGTGACAGAACAGCACTTCAATTATGGCATCATCACTCTCATATCCTTTCCAATCCATTGTTCACTAGCATCCAGTTACTGAACTTTAGATAATCTGGGCTACTGCAAAGGTAATCAAATACAACAGGCCTGTTTATTTAGAAAATTGTGGTTTGTGGTTATAATTATTCACAGAAGAATTATTGTGACCACTCTTGTACATCATGGTGTAGTTTCCTTGTTCATTTACGAAAGCAACAGCACAGCGATACAGAAAAGGACACATCTGAATGTCTCACTCACTGGTTACACAGATATTTTATAATGTGAAATGTACATCAGCTGTACATCTCACAATTACTTCAATAATTGTTGCCCTCATTTACAAAGTACAACTGGGAGGTGTGATATACATGCTGATGTAGAACTAATGGAAGAAAAGAAAACAAAAGAAATGTTTATGTTAGAGAAAGTGGAGGTGTTGTATAATTTTGAAAAAGGAATGAGAATTGCTGCAGTGAGAACTGATTACAATGAAAACAATACACTGATTCTTTTTATCAAGAAAAATGAAGACAAAGGCAGGGGAAACATTATGGCCAGTGTTCCACCAAGCGTGAAAATATCTTGTTTAAGTCCACGTCAGCCCTTCCTCAAAAAATGAAAAGGGCATTGTGCATATGGCTGGAAGATGAAGCACAGAAAGGGTTGTCAGTCAGTGACGCTGTGGTGACAGAGGAGGCTGAGCAGTTAAAAAACCACTATGAAGAGTTCTGGGGTATATAGAAGGGCAGCTTCCATGCCAGTAGAGGGTGCTTTGCAAACTGGTAGAATCAGATGAGCCTTTAGAACACATAGGGAATAAAAGAACTGTCATCTGTTGATTGTATGGATAAGACATTCAGGAAGATAATAAGGACAAGAACTTCTTACCACAGCAAATCCTTAACATTGATGAGACAGGCTTCAGATTTATGCACAATATGCTGTCATACCACTATACTAGGCAGTTTATAGGGATATGCAGAAGAAGGCAAAACAATCAAACATCACTTCTTTCTTCATGCAGTCTTCAGACTCCCCCTCTGCAAAGTGCCCTATTTCATTTGATGACTGTGACAACTTGTTGACTGATTATATCATGTAATACTGCAGAAGGCTGCAGTCATGACATTCACTACCACCAGAAATTCAAATCTCACATGAAGGCCACAGAGTTAAGCTTACCTGGTTGTCATGAGTGTCCTGTGTGACTGTGTCTTGATTTACAGATGACATAAGAACTTCCAACGAATGCATTTTCTCTCTGGTCACCTGCAGTGCACTCTGAAGCTCTTCTTTGTCCTTCTGCAGAGCCTCAACCTCCCCCTGCAGACGAGCTGCCAGTTGGTTCTCACACACCTTCAAGAAAAACACAATAAGTCAGACCCCCACTCGATGTTCTCTTTTTCTTTTTTCTCATTTAACATTCAGTTTCAATGATCCCAAGTCAATAATGTCAGTATTAAAAACCTCCATTTTGTGTTCAAATCCACTGCCCACACAAGGAACTTAAAGTGGAGGTTTCACTGTTCAAACTTCCTTATATGTTTACCCAATGCACTGTATGCTCAATATACAAACAATGCTATGGTTATCACTCCTGCTTCATAAACTTGAACGAGGCCAGCCATTTTGACTGCGGCATTTTAGGGTTTTCCTCAGTTCCTCCCAACAAATGCTGGTGCAATACTGTAAGATTTTCTGTGAATACAGCCACATTCCTCCAAATTCATCTCTCATGATCTACAGATCTTTCTATGCTGTATCACACAACTGGTAACATCTTCATATTGTGGTATATTTAATGCTACTTTATTTATACATTACAAATTACTGTATCTACCCACACATAAGAAAGAATTTTCAAGCTTTCACAAAACAAAATGCAAAAATGTGTTAGTTCTATCATGTCTGAATGTTCTTCCATCCATATCACTAAGTAACAGATTTCCACAAGTAATTTCAGCTTCTGATTTGTTCCACATGCATTACCAGTAGATATTTTCCTACACCACTCAGAAAAATGCTGTGTCCATCTTCAGCGAAAGCCACACACCTACCAGTAAGATGGAGGCAGCAGGTTCCAAAATGTTAGTACATATCTTTGGCCCTGTAAAGTGTCATGTCCCACAATACTGCAATCTTCTTATTCACAACTGTGAAACCCTCAACTCATGTTCATGTGCACATGCATCTTACCAGACTCTGCTCTTTCTGTAGCAAATCCCTGTATTTTGATGTAAGTTCAGTGAACTGTTTGTTTGCAGTTTCCAGCACTGTGAGTGGGACAGAGTCCTGCAACATGGTCTGCAGTGCTGACAGTCTGAATGTTGACATTTCCTGCAAAATAAACTTCATAAAAGTTGTGTCTTATCAAAGAAATGTGTCCAGTAACTAGATGGATCTCACCACACAGCTTTAACTTTTAAGGCATTATTTGGAATATCACCTAATTGAGACTGCTATTCTTATTCTCAAAGTCAATATTTTTTTTTGGCTTCTTAAATACACTTTATCAGATGTGCCAGTTACACAACATGAAAGAACAGGATGATTATTGCTTTGACACCAGAGGTAGAAACTTAAAATTTTGTGCACCCTGTATGTAAAATGTGAATGTTTTATGAACCAAGAAATATAATGTTATGAAATTCCATCCAAGGGAGAAGAAATGGAGATTTTGCAGCACATCTCAAAAAATTGAGTAAGTATATTTGTTACTGAATACATGAAATACAGTCATTAGGTGGTAGAAGTACTAGTGTCCTATATACTGGATGGGCAGCAGGTAAAGGTTAAGGAAGATATGGGAAAGATTTGAAGTGCTAATGGCCAACTTCAAGGCCCAATTGTGGTATCTGCTCTGAGGAACTGAGGGTGTTTGTATGTGTACTGGGTATTAGTGGACATAAACAGCAATATGAGGAAAAACTGTAACTGAAATGGGTGATGTATACAGGTAACAAAGAGTAAGGGTAAGGTCTCTGTGTGATAGTAAGAAGTGAAGGAGTAATAAACCAAACATTTGTCAAAATCTCGAAGTAAAAATAACACAGCTGGTACAAATGTGTCTTAATCACAGGTTTGGAAGCATAAAAAATAAATATGTTGATTAAATGATCATTAGAGAGCAAACAAGCTGATGAGACCAAACAAAAGATTGTAATGAATGAATAACTCCTATATGGGGATTCAATTTGGTCTAGAAAGTGCATCAACATCTGGAACAACAAGCACATCACAATATTGTGAGATGTGAGTTCCCACAAAAGTGCTGATGAAGAATTAAGTCCAAGAACTCAACTGCTAGACCTTAAAGATGTAGGCCGCATGCTCCTCTGAAATGTCACTATTTACCACATGACACAGCATCACATCCCAGAAGACTCGAAATGTCAAGTTACATGAATACATAAATTAATTTAATACTATATTTTTGTGGCTGATCAACTATGATTATCACTGAGTTGTACTTTCATGTGATGGAACAGTTATTGCATCTTTTGCATAGCTAATCTTTCTACACATCTGTGTAATGTACATAGTCTTCTTGGCATAGCTGTGACTGGCTACTAATGAGGTCAATGCTAGTAAGTAGACTGGTTTTCAGTAAGATCATAACTCGTAATTAGAACTTCTAAACACAACTACTTGCCAAACAAGGGAACAGATAAGATACCATTCTACTTCAGTCTTGCATTAATTATGGTCTGGACATCAAATATAGCATTGCACAACAAGATAGCAACTAAACGCTCATCAAACAGCAGAAGCATGCCTGCCTGACATGTCAGCCATCAACCTATAAGTAAAACTGCGAGTTCAAACCAACCAAAATTCTTAAAATGACTTACAAAATACGATAAAAGTTAGAAGCAACTGGAGGCAGTTGATTAATTATTTGGTATTACGTAAATGTTTGCCTGTTATTGTACATATAGCTGTGAATGTGAATTAAACTATAAGCTTATGTGAAATGAGCTAGTTAATTCATGCATTTCCCCATCTGTGACAGAACATTTTTTCTGATTAATCATCTGAAAGATAGGGGGTTACCTTACAATTGCATATACAGTTTAAACACATTCTGTGAACAAGAAATATTTTTGTATCTGCAGTGGGTACGTGAATAAAGGAAACTGAACAGCGACTATAATAATTATACACATTACTTTGTACTTAGGAGTTCATGAATGATACACTAAGAAGTTGTTAAAGTTTGAGAATTCTGTAAAAATCACACATGATCATGTTAAGAGAAAGATTAGGATAGCATTTACAATACCACAATCACTGCAATGCAGCTATGATGCTAATTATAAATCAATGGTAAGAAACCCAAATCATCATAGTGTCACAAAAGTGAATATGGAAACAAAGACAACTATTATTAAAGGGAAAAAATTCAATCTGAAGAGCATTTTGTGGGCCCAATTAAAGGAATTTCAATGCCAATGACAAAACGTTTCCATGCTTGTATTAGAAGTGTGTAAAAATGGCTTTGTCATTAACAAAGAGACAATTTAAATAATAGCACTGGAAGGTGCTGTTTCTCTGATGATTCTGCAGCAACATTTCAAAGCCAGCAATGCTTGTCCACTAAGATTTACACATCACAAAGGATTCACTGAACATTTGAGAGCTATATTAACACAAAAGCTTTCCATTGACTACTTTGGAAAATTAACAACATTCCAATGCCAGAGAGTTAATCTGTGTCCAAACCATCATTACCTCTTATGGAAAAGGGGATTGCCAGTGAAACCCCACTCTTCTTTGATATTCTAACCACACTATGAATGATGCAAAAAAAGAGCATCTGGACAAACAAAACTGAGTATTTCTGGCTGATAGGGGAAAGTGACACCATTTGCTATTCTGGTGGAATTACATGTAATGAAAAAGGCTGGATGACTAAATAACTCTTGGTCAAATGGCTGAAACAAATCTGGGAGAGAAACCTGTGTGTTGTTCTAACAGAACAAAGAATGCTGGTTTTAGAAACTTCGTTGGTTATTTCATGGCTCGTTCAAATATCTTGCCACATGTCACAACTCACACAGAAGGCTGGGCTAAATGAAGGAATCTACCAGGCTGCTGCTGCTGCTCAGATGTGACACAGCCAATCTTGGTTCAGCCATCAGCTCATGCTGATTAAAGACATGGATTATCAGAAGAAGAAGTTTTTGCCAATTTGTGATATGGCAACACTGTGATCCACAACCAACCTCACAGTCCACTGCTATTTTCCACAGCAGTGTAAGAGCACACAAATGTTCTGGGTAAAATGGACCAATAAGTATCCAAGGAATACAAAATACATTTAACAAAGAGAAACTAAAAACAGCTTGCGATTTTAATGTTACGCTTTTTATATGACATGAAGCTGTCTTCTCAAACAGCAATAAGTCATCATACTTGTCTGAATGTTGTCCCAAAATCATGTTAATAAATTTTTTATGATATTTATGAATATTAATGTGATAATTCTGAGTTATCAATCTTGATTAATCATGCATTGCTGTACATTATGTCTAATTGAATAAAATCTTTTACAGTGTGATGATGGCTTAACTAAAAGCCTAAACATGTAGCTGTTTTCAGGTTCTCTATAGAAATCATGCCAAGGTGTAGCCGAATGCAGTGGCAACACAAAAGTGTTTCAACAGAAACTGTGGAGAAAAATGGGTGAAAACACAAACTGGTTACTGTCTCATAGTAAGGGTATTTGGAAACAATCCTAACACAAAGTTAAAACGGTAACTTATAATCTAAACACGGCTCTAGTGATCATAACAGAAGGCATACACTCTCAGTTACAGGCTCGTAAGTGACAATTAAAAAAACATAAAAATATGGACTATATTACCTGCATGAGGAATGGCTGCTGTCTGTGGAATTTCCATTGACAACAGCAAGAAACATAAGAACTGCTTCAGCAGTGCATTAGGAATTCTTGGAATCACATTACACAAAAATAAATTTTTAATATGTTTGAAAAGTGTTATGTGTCAAACTATACAAATGGAACACAAAATGATGCCCTGTAGGAGCAAAATCATGAAAAAAATTTGTCTATGAGTGAAACTGTTGGCAGTGGGTAATTAACTTGATGAAGTGTTTGTAAATTTTGGTGCAGTAACACTAATATTTAAAACATAACAATTATTTAATTCCAGAATATTGAGCACATAAACATAAAAACCTAGCTAATTTGAATGTAGGTATTTTCCTGAAAATTTAACACGTTATATTGATCACAGTGCCAATGGTGATAGCACTACGCACCGTATCAAAATGTTACAAACACAGCACTTAACCTAACCACTTCCTCTAACAGATATGCTTATTATATGGTTCAGAATATTGACTATCATTAGCACCTTCCATTTAGCACATAAAATCCTGGTCATTAACATTCCCTGCCTTACAATGCCTGAGCCTGTGTAATGAACTCACACCAAGTACCAATGATAACTGATAACTCAGAATGCAGGTTGCAATAATGACAGTAGGAGTTATCTCTGGCCCCCAATTGTTTGCTGTGGGTTATTTAGGGTAAATATCCTGACTAGCAATGTTATGTAGTACCAAATGATCTTTCACAATGGTAAACCTAGGAGACTAGTCATAGGAGTTGACTGTGCATTAGCTGGAGCATACCTATCTACCACAGGTGAACGGGAATTTGAACTGGCTATTACCAAAACAGTAACTTGAGACCTGATACTGGAGAATTAAATATTCAGGGATCAATGGCAGTAGAACAGCTGCATGTCAATACAGGTAATGGTTGGCATTTTTAAGATTAACATAAATTAACCAAATGCTTGGCAGGGAAAGCAGAGGAGCAACAGCAGCCAGGAAATGGAGAAGCATCAGTTGAAAGGGCTCCAGTGTAATCCTCCAGTTTGTGCAGTGCAAAGCAGAACATTAACCAACCCACACAAAAATGATTTACTGGTAAGATACATAATTACCATGTTACCTTGTGCCTCTGCAACTCCCCAATTCTCTGTGTCACACTACATTCCACTGAAGCCATCTCATCTTTCATCTTTCTATTTTCTTTACGCATGTAGCTCTCTGATTTCTGCAAGGCCTTACACTTCCTGCCCAGTACTGTCATATCAGCCATAGTGAGGACCATCCGCTTTGCACTCTCTGCTATCAGCTGTTTCTGTTCATCTCCACTCTTACTCAGCACTTCCCATTGTTCATCATATTCCTTAACTTTCACCTCTAGGCTGTCAATATGTTCTTGTAACTTCTCTATTTCCATACTAGAATCTGCCTGCAGCTTCTTCCACTCACTCTTCTCAGAACCATACTGCTTGTATAGCAGACCCATCTGGTGGCGTATGATGTTGAAGTTTTTGTTAAACTCTTCTAACTTCTTCTCTAAACTTATGTTTTTTTCCTCTTCTCTGAAATACTCCTGCAAATCAAACAATGACATTACTTGTGAACCACAGCACATAAATCAGCAAACCTCAAACAAAGCACAGTGGTGTGTTTTCCTTAAATGAGAGTCATTTTGGTGCTTAAAGAGAATAGTGAAAGGATAAATTAGTGAAAAAATAAAAAAACATGGGAGAGGTTTAGTTTACGATTATCCTTCGGAAAGGGAAGTCTACTTACAAGGTACTTACTACAAGCTCACATTAAGGTATGGGGTCGAAACATGGACAGGAACCAAAGTAGACGTCAGTATATGCATGAAAGCTAAGCTGAGATTTTTAAGAATACAATGGAAAACCAGAAAAGAGAAAATACCATATAAATTACAGAGTACTTAAAGATACAAATGTTTGAAGATAAACTACGATAATACCACAAGATGGTACAGGCACACTTTAAGAGTAAAGAAAGATGGAATCTCAAAGAATGTTTCAAACAAGAAACTAAGAGAAATATGCCAAAGGGGAGTACTGAGATCAAAATGGGAACATCATGTTAGGAAAGACATCACACAAAAGGAGGAATGAATGTGAGAAAATACAAAGGAAGAGGAGCCTTGGGAAGATTGGAGATGGATGGAAATGTCTGGTTGCTACAACACCCACTTAAAGTGGAACAGTCTAAGGCAGAAAAAGGGGATGAATCTGCTAATTTATACACAACCAAAAGGTTCATTCCTGTGTTCACTGGACCTTGTCCCTGTATATTGGCATCAGGAATGTAGCATTTCTGCTTCTGCAGGCTAGATATTCTCGCTAAGATGTCCTTTGATTTATCTCAATATGTGCAGAAAATGTTAGGATAACCTCAAATGAAGGCATGACTGCTTCACAACATCCATCCACTTCATTTTCCATTAATAATGTTATCAAATGACACTAAATAATGAGTGCCACCTCAAGCAACATTAAATACACCACAAAGTAAATAAATGGACCCTATCCTGAGCCACTTGAATCCACAATTTATTTCTCTAAGATATTTCTAATTTATTATAACACATCTGAACAACACACCATTTTTGAGGATTAAGGATGTTACTCCTGATAGTACCACCAAGCAGAAGCACAATCATGTTAACTGACTGATTGCTGAAAGTGCGTTACCACTGATGCTAAATCTCACCATTGTAGCTGAGCCTCATCCAGGTGAACCAATTTCACATCCCCAAAACCTAAGTAATAACATTACTAATTGTTCTCTCTAATTTCCTTTTCAGTCTTGTAAATGATCATTTCCTGTAACATTTCATCATGAAAACTATTAAGTCTTTGCTTTTGCCAGCCATTTTGTCCCTGTTGATTTTACTATCCTGACACCAAGTCAGCTGCATAAATCATGAAGCTACTCATTATATACAATTCCTCCATCCCTGAAAGGTCAAAATATTTTCCTGATTGTGTGGTTTCCAAATGCTTGAATGCTTGTATTTTACATTCCTCCATCTGAAAAGGTACTGAATGACACATCTGTAAATGCAGCAGGCCAACTGTATACTAATGTTTAGTGTTTTTGAATCAAGTAACAACAAATATTTCTGAATTTATGACCCCAACCTCATTTCTGTTTGCTACTGATGTTCCTATGTACTGAAATTTACAAGACAAGCCACAGTTTCTATAACACAGGATAAAATAATGCACTTACATCCAAGACACGAAGGAGGTGCATATTGAGTTTTGAAATAATTTCTGCACTGGAAAGGGGCAGATCTGGAGGTAGATCCATCTGTTCACAAACTGGATCCCTCATGCCAACCCTTCCTTCTTGCAGTGCTGTCAAACTGCGCTCCAGATGCTCGATTTTTAGCAGTGCATTCTGTAACTGCTGTGAAGCTTTGCTTTCCTCCAGTCTGTAACAAATGCAGGACCAATAAACTCCATCCTGAAGAATCTAATATTCTCACAAAATACTGTATTTCCCAGTCATAGTACGTCACATTCATGCTGAACCTCCATAATGAAAAGCTATTTACAACTGAAAGTGTGAGACAAAATGTTTCCTGCAGAAGAAATTGTTGGTTCAAAAAGTGACAATACCATACACAGAGCAGCTGCTCATGCAGTAGTGCTACTTCACTCCATGGAATGCAGCTACAGAAAGAAACTCACGGAGTACAGATGTGACCATACCATGTGAACCGCAGTTCATTGTGCAGCACAGTATTACCCCCATCCACAGAACATAGCTATAGAAAGAAACTGAAGGAGTACAGAATTGACCATACCGTGCAGACCGCAGTTGTTCACGTAGCACAGTATTACACCCCTCCACAGAATGTAGCTGCGCCTGTAGTCTCATGGCAGGATGGTACCACCCACTCAAATGCCTAGAGTCCAGTGCTTCAAGCAGTCTTTCCAGGCTCTTAGATTCCACCTGAACACTGCTTGAACCTGCAGGACATCAGAGTAACCATTCAAAGACAGTGGTTACTATTTGTTCCATCCATTTTAACATTAAAAAACTGCATTTTTTTAATATGTTGCATTTGTGTGTTTTGTATGACTATCACACCAAATAGTTAGTACTTCCCTAACTGCAATAGCTGATTCATATTTGCGATCTAGTAGCAGTTTGCTTTCTGACATGTAGTACAGAGGTTTTTTTAAACACTGTTTTGATGAATTTCAGTAAGAAGGCATCCTAAAAGTGGTGAAAGGTAAGGGTATGGAGGCTGAAGGGATCTAGGGTTTCTAGGGGTAGAGAAATGTGCCAAAAACAGGAAAAAATGTGTTACACTATGATGTGTAAAGGAAGAAGAAGCTGGATAGAAAGGATTTCTGATAACAGTCTCAGGAAAATAGAAGAACAGATAGGAATAGAGAACACAGATGTAAGAACAGAAAACATGGGGAAAACAAGTGAATGTGTTCATATACAAAAAAAAAACAACATTATATAAGTGTAGCAAATGAAAACTTAAGATACGAAGCTTGATGATAATAAGTACTGTAATAGGTAAAGCATATCAGACCACGAGGTCAAATATGCATGAACAATCAAAAACTGTAGAATAACAAGCTTTAGTCAATTAATCATAAGCTTAAATCATCAAATATACAAGTAGACAGGAAAGTAAAGTAGTGTAAATAGACATTCAGGAAATGCAACTGGTGATCCTATGACAGGGTACAAGGTCAGGAAGCCATGCCTCATCATTAGCAATATAAGAACAATAGACTCAACAAAACCTAACCATCTAGCTAGTCTATACTGCTGATGGAGGCAGTTAATCCCCCAAAATGATGGTACCCATATACCATACTACACAGTGTTATAACCCCAAAGATAGCAAAATGGAGAAAACTGTAGTTACCCCAATGTATGTTTATATTTACAACAGCAGTCTAATTCTAGATGAACAGCTTCTTTCCTGATGCTTATTAAAATTGTTACATTTTGCTAGATGCTTACCATCTTGGTTGTGAATGCTATCCAAGATTTCATGC
>Ga0123353_10010431_pt1 | contig 12955 bp, 8 predicted proteins | sample TergutLab28metaG_3_FD_92763 | JGI IMG/M metagenome (GOLD analysis project Ga0123353, IMG submission 92763) | Labiotermes labralis P3 segment gut microbial communities from Petit-Saut dam, French Guiana - Lab288 P3 | ecosystem: Host-associated > Arthropoda: Insects > Digestive system > Gut ...
AATTTCCCCCTATGCTACAACCATCACTCATCAGCAACCAGTTCCCATGGCAACGCCTGCCATGTCTTTGGAGTCCAGTTGCCATGGTAATGCTACTGCCAACAAGCCTCCCCAGTACCGGCTACATGGAACTTCAGGCATGTTATGTAGGCAAAAGGATTCAATAATAGCCAATGGTCACAAAAGCTTACGTTTATGGGACCGCACCCTCAAACGAACGTAAACCCAAGCTAATACAATGGTCTTTGGTTCAGGAACGGAATAGCTGAGGGGTAAGGGATGGGCAGTCCACGTGTAGGCACGAGTGTCAGGTTATAAACACGAAGTCAGAAGAAGAAACTCGGCAACATTAAGCCGAACTGTCAAATTTGTAACTTTCAGTAACAAGATATTGATTTCGAAAACTGCTTGTCCTGGCACCTGAATTTCTACCTTTCTGTCTGATACCTAATAAAGTTAACGATTTAAGTACATAAATTTAGCCTTCAAATCACCAGCTGTTTTGTGTGGAAGTGACGAGCGGTCTGTGGCAGTAACGGAATATTGAATGAGGATGTGCGCGAAGACCGTTCTGAAGATAGGACATGGACAGAATACAACAGAAGAAACAAGAGGGCCTAGAAGGTTGCACAGCGTGCAGCCTCATTGTTTGCACTTCTCACAGATAAATAGACCTATTCAGAGTTTCAATCTTCCAGGATGTTAGGCATTGTAGATTGGTAGTTAGTTACCGACGTTTCGGGACAACCTATCCGTACCACAAGAACTGCGCAGTTCTCATCTACTTCGCGGCGGAAGCCTGAAATCAAGCTATCGGCAGCATCTTGAAGGGCCTGATTTAACTCTCGGTCTCCCCTTCATCTAACAGTCTAGGAACTTCCGCTTGAGCACCTGTCTTGGCCATCTGTTACGCCGGCCTCTGTAAATGTTCGGACAGCATTAAGTGTATTGTCTCTGTATCCTAGAAACGACTTTTCCAACTCCGTTTGTCCTGTTTATGTTTTCTAGAACTGTCTTCATACTTCGATACGCCATATTCTTTAACATTTCGGTTATAAGAAACCAATGTGTAAAAGTGTTGCGATTGCCAAACCGGACCAAACCGCCAGAGGTCTGCATGTTCCGACCCAACCACACTCAGGTGGGAAGCTACCTACAGACTGACGCCGGGCGCTTGTCCATGTTGAAAGTGATTCTGACAACAGTTGCAAGCAGCCAACAGCTGCCCTGGATGATGCGGGCTCTCAGTCATAATGCTTACTGCTGTACCTTGATTGCCAGCAGCTTAGAACTTCAAAATGGATGTACTGGCGGAGCACAGCTAGTTGAGGTTTCAGTATGGTTCATATGTGAACACATGGGTTGCGCAGACGAACGTTGAAATTTAGCACACTTCTATCATATTATTTGCTAATTTTAATTCGTTCGTGATTGTAATGTTCATTTATGTCCTAGAGAAATCAATGTCTTCACTTTACTTTACTTCACCCATCTTCACCGCACTCTTATGGAGGAAACGGGTGCATAAGTGTGTACCGTGTTTCAACAAAGCTAACTACGAATAAAGAAATGCATTATTTTGCAAGTTTTTGGGCATTCGAAGCGGTGCAGTTGAGAGCTTCGTTCTTCTGCGATGTGGCGTCACATGTCTGAACAGCGAAGACGTCGTGTATGACTTCGTTTGTATTTCCTTAAGCACACGTGACATCGAAAAATGTTTCAAATTTCCTGATGGTACATTTATATGAATTTGTATGAATTTTCTGAATGTATATTTATACGAAGATGAGGTGACAGGGGAGTGGAGAAAACTACATCGTGAGGAGCTTAATGATCCGTATTCCTCACCCAATATTGTTCGGATGATAAAATCGAAAAGAATGAGATGGGTGGGGCGTGTAGCGCGTATGGGGGAGAGGAGAGGTGTATACAGGGTTTTGGTGGCGAAACCTTAATGAAAGAGACCACTTGGGAGACCCAGGCGTAGATGGGAAAATAATATTAAGATGGATCTTCAGGAAGTGGGATGTAGGGGTATGGACTGGATCGAGCTGGCTCAGGATAGGAACAGGTGTCGGGCACTTGTGCTTACGGTAAAGAACCATCGGGTTCCATAAAATTCGGGAAATTTCTTGACTAGCTGAAAACCTGTTAGCTTGTCAAGAAGGACTCTGCTCCATGGAGTAAGTAAGAAAGTAAGTACATTTATATGAAGAAAAAACTTGCATTGTGAGCCTCTTGTCAGACGAGTGAGACAAACTACAACAGAACTTCGTGTAACGTACACATCAGTCTAAAACGAATCAAAATTAAATTAACTCGAAAACATCTGGTATGTATCTCCAGTAGAAAATAATACGAGAACTCCATGGATAAGATTTGCTTTTGAAAATCTAATGATTGCTCACCTGAGCAAGACATTAATTCCTAACACTACCGTAAGACACAACTATATTTATCATAAAAGAATATCCTATTAATAAAAAGCTACATGTTCCAGCCCAAGAGGGTAACCATAAGGCTTGATATAAAAATATAAAAGTAAAACTGTAAACAAATTACACGTTGCAAACAGTTAGCCACCGGTAGCTACGTACCGTCAGACATAATAATTCACTGCACCAGTCCCCACCATATTCGTCAAGATTGATTGTAATTCTACACGCCAATCTAAGCCCAGGTCTTTAAAGTGGTCTCCTCCTTTCCACCCTTCTTCACAACAGAAACGTAACTGACATTCGTTGGAGATGGAATACAGAGACATACCTAAAACACGACGGCATTTCGTACTTGTCTTGTTGATCACGTAATTAATACTTCAGATCTCCACGGGACACGACAGCAGCTACCACTCGCAACCTATTTACGGCCCACGTGCATCGTAGTGGTGACAACAGTTTGTTGCTATTTGCAAGGAGCAGAGGCCGACCGGCGAACATCCGCCGGAAGTTACGCATAATACACGCGACCGAGCTCACACGTGCTGGCCCATCTGGCCCCACAGCCATCTCTTAACGTAGAATAGCATTTCGATACCTCCGGTTTAGTAACGTTATTAATATCTTCACCGTTAGCCAAAGTCTATTCCAGTGCAGTAAGCATTTGCTAAATGCAGTCTTCGTCATTATAAACAGGCGTACTTAGAGACATTTTTGTTTGTCACAAACCTACTGTTGTCACTGGGAGCATATCTAACAATCCACACGGACAGAGTCAAATTATTTTTCTCTTGTGTTTCCGTAATTATTCATAACAGCTAAAAACGTTTTAAATAAAAGCCATACAGTTATACATAAGACGGGCGCGGCTATAAAATATGATTTTTCAGATAGACATTTTCGTTGTTACACCGTGCATGTTGTCGCGTTACTCAATTATTACACCAACCGCTGCACATATATAAAATTTATAAAATTTTACACATTAAAACGCTCCGACATGTTTCGGTCCTAGGACCATCATCAGGGAGCCATATCGTCCTTGCTAAAGTCACACTATAAAAAGTCACATTAATTCCGCTGAACCGGTTGGATATTGTGGCAGCATGCCGTGTTGTGTAATGTTATGTCGTGAAGAGTTTTAATGTGCAAAATTTTATATATGTGCAGTGGTTGGTATAATAATTGAGTAATGAGTTTCAGATAGATATTTTAATTTGGTTCGATATAAGATTAAAAAAAAACACTGAGTCTCAGCAGTAAAATGTCTTTTAATATTCGCCTTTTACTTCTTAGAAATCGCGTTCTTTAATTGGTCTCCCAGGCATGGAATACATTCCCGTAATCGTGATCGGAAATTAACCGTAAATGCACAAAGTCACAAACATTTCTCCCCGATGTTGCAGTACGTTAGTTGTAGCCGAGTTCCGAAAATCAGAACGTTAAGGGACAAAAGAGCAGGTCAGGGTCGAAATCAGAGCCACTGAAAAACGCCCATTGCGAAGTTATGGTTAATTGCTGATCACAGATACAGAAATGTACTGTACGCCAGGTGGACAAATCAGAGGATGCAGTTTTTTTTTAAATAAAAAGCATACATTAAATGGGATTTTACTACTGACACCCCGTAATTTATTGCTTATATTCAACACAATTCATCAAAACAGCGACCTAAAGAACGCCACATTCTAAAGCCGCATCACGTATATGTTACAAATACCCTTCTGAAGGGCGAATGTTCAAAAAAAATCATATACGAAAATTATGTGTATCTTAAAATGCTATTCTGGGGGCTGGGATAAACCAAGATAATATATATGGCAAATTTCAAGCAGATACAGATGCTACTGAACACTGTGCACAGAAATGTATCATTCATTTCTAACCGCATAATTATTAGTTTGTAATTCTTACTAGCCTTGTGAGAACCTGTAGAAAGCTTACACATTTGACGACACGACACGACACGATCCTACATTCTATCCGGAACTTCAGTCACAGTTTCTATTCGATCGGCTGACACCAATCGTAAATACATACATACATACATACACACACACACACACACACACACACACATATATATATATATATATATATATATATATATATATATATATATACATAATACATAAATACATAACGAAAAACTATTTCGTGTCTCACACATCAGGTTTTAGGTTTTAGCAGTGCCGGTATGCATTTTCACATCACCACCGGTAAACATTCTGTACTTAACAAGTCAGATTATGTTCGCCTACCTTAGGGTCCGGCGCGTTCACCGTTCATAACAATTATGGAAAAAAATAGTAAAAATAAAACGTGAATTTTGGTTTTAACGGCAGCTTTTGTTCAAAATTCTAGACCTGCCGAAAGCGTTGGGCGTCCCTTGGTCAAAGAAAATAATTTCACGCATGCGTTACGCAGTTCCCATCAGTGCTAGACCCACTAGCTTATGACTCAAGGTACCAGAACTGCAAAAACAAAACACGACATTTTGCAGTTTCGATGATTCAGACAGCTACACAAGCCTTTGTATCTCAGGTTTTAATTAATTTTTTACCTTGCAGGCAACTTACACGACTTGCGTGGTAGATGGGTTGCATACTCGTTAATCTGCAGGCAGAACAAATACGAAAGGAATCCCAGTACTGATCAGTGAATTTGTTACTTAACTGTCCTCAGTTATGTGCACAATAAATAACTCGTTAAGAAAAAGAACAATATTTTAAAGAAAATTTCGTCTTGGTAGTTCGTACTAGTTAAGCAATAAAATTAATATACGCAGTTTCGTAACTACGAAAGCGTTTCCGAAAAAAAAAAAAAGCACCGAATATGGCCTACACACAGGAGTCTAAATATGAACCGCTGGTGATAGTTCTAACTAATTCCAGCAGCAGTTAACGATTGGGTTAGTTAGCGAATTTTGCATCAATTAAATATCCCATCCACATCAAGAAAGAAAAAGTACGGATCATTGAATTCTGGAACCTTCCAGATGGTCACGCCACTTCATCCACTGTGCGTTTCGTGAAACTAGTCTCAGTGACAGCCATACGTTACTTACGGGCATAAATGAATTTATAGCTGTACATTACACGCTATATCTTAGGGGAAATTGTCGTTCAATATCGTAACGAAACGGAGCGTTGAAAAAGTCCGACAATATAACAGTGGGAGTAGGGCTAGGGCTCTACTCTTAACCTCGACGCTAGATGGGAGTGGGGGGTCAAAGCCCCGCACCGGCCACTTTACCCCCATCTGCCCCTCCCCCCCCCCCAACCGGAGAGAAACCCGTTGCCCATTGTACATAAGGCTGTGTGGGCCACAGGATCGGTCTGGACGGATGCGGAAAACCCCACCCCACCCCACCCCACCGGGCTTCGATCCCCGAACCGTCCAGTCCGTAGTGAGCCGCTATACCGACTGCGCTATTCCGGACCACAACACTAACAGTCGTTTCACGAATAAGACAGTACTGAGAAAGGAAGACAAATTAACAATCTGTCCTAAATGTATCTTTGATTTTAAAAGGGAATATTGTCCTAAGGTGTCTGTCTGTAGACATGTGTATATACGTACGTGGACGCCAGCAACACAGTCCGTATCATGAAACCGCTACTCGAAACGACAATGCTAAAATCAGCTTGTTGGTTTCACGTAAGAATATTGTTAATTTTATGTCGATATTTAGATACAAACGTATGTCCTCTTTACTTTACCCCAATACTTTACGAAATGCAAAGATAATATACAAAACCACTCCGCGACGCCGCAACTTCCAGCGAGTTGTGATGGCAAATTACGTAAGCCTACTGCAATTAACCTATGTACGTAATTTAACAGGCTCAAAGTATCAAGTCCTACGCTCACGTACATTCTGGTTTTGTGGAAGACGGATGTAACTCCAAATCCGGGGAAGCTGCTCCATTTTGTTGCCAAGGAGTTTAACAAACGGCGCCACTTAAACATAAATGTTAATAAATTATTCAGTTTTAACTTGCTGGCATCAAGTTTAGGCCTACAATATGGGCGGTATATTCTTTTGCACCCAATTTCAGTTGCCAGAGAGACAGTCTATTGTGCATTTCTTTCGATTTAGTGTCGGCGTTTTGTTTCTTGTCAACCATGCACTCAGGCGCGGGAGAAGGAAACATAAAAGGCAGAGAAGCGCTAAGAATGTCAAAGAAAAAAGAAGCTTGATAGAAATAAGAAGTGCTTTATCCAACACGACAGATAACAAAGAACTAAACTTTGAATGGCGGTAAACTCTTACTTCTGTGCGTAATTAAGCACCACCCCATGAAGAAGCATAATGAAATGTACGCATAACTTTACCCGTTCTTAACATAGGTACAGCTTGACGTTCCAGCCACTTTACTTCCAAGAATGGGCGAACCGAAACGTCGAGATGGATGTACCGATTAAGAGAAAAAAACACCAGGTTCTGCTGGGGAAACAAACTTCTTCGTCCAGTCACAATAACTGAGCTAACCCGGATCATAAATTAAACTTAGAAAATTACTTGAACTCACAATGGATATTACCTGTTGCTACACAAGGACAAAATACAACTACCATCACTTGGGTATATTTTTCACTTTGCCGGATGCGTAAATGCTTTGACAGACCCGCGACACACAGCTTGCCAGCTAATCACTGCACTAGACCACACAGCATGAAGGCTTGCTAAGCACTGATGTCACTGGCTAGTTCAGCAACCATCGAACATTATCCTCCACGGTTACAAGCTTAAAAACGTACTTGAATGAAAACTGCACACACGCAAGGCAAGCCACTTCGTCATTCTAAAACCGCCGCCAACCAAATCTTGCACAAGATACGTGGCCATTACAGTATTTCCCCACGACTAAATGAACAATCTACGTCCTGGAATAACCTCGAATTTCCAGCTAATCATCAGCTGACTCGCGTCCCGAGCCAATGGAGAGCCAAGGGAAATTTCGATAACATAAAGGGAAATTATAAACTGTAACAAAACCATTACACTGCAAAGTAAGATCTCTCTCCAAAGAATGACGACATTCTCTCGCCACAGTTGCTGGCGTCCTCCCCACCTTTTGCTTTCATTCGCAGGGTATTTTTCCTTTCACAGAGAGAGACTTTACCCGAGGCAATGGTCGACCTTGACTCGGGAGGATATCGTAACCGACGAAATGCCTCGTCTTTCATTCGAACTTTACTTAATTTCAAACATTTGTGTCCAGAATATCAAAAAGCGACGGACCCTGCCTGTCCGGATTAGTCAAAATTCAAACATCTGCAGTGAAGAACTACGAGACAGGGCGAGCGGGACACGACATGGCAGTAGTACACAGCAGCGAGCGGCACAAGTGGATCAAAAGGTTAAAGATCCTGGTTGTCCTAGTTCTGTCCGAATAAGTATCCTTAGAGATTTTCCAACTATTCCTGATCAGGCTCCAAATACGAAATGTAACGTTCCAGTGTCTTTGTGATTAGTTGAGAATACTCATCGGGTGAAAATTGGTGGGGTAGCTGAGATTAATAGGTAGGCGATAGGCTGTAAATCTATTTATGGGCGTTTACGTTGCTCTTAGGATCAAAACGCTAACAGGGCTAAACTGTGCCCCCCCCCCCCAAAAAAAGGTGTTTAAACCATTTGTGTTTACTAATGACTTAATTAAATATGCAGATACAGTGATGTCATTTTTAGAGCAAAAAAAAACTTCATTACAGGCCTGGACAGGCCCAGAGGTTTCCAGGAGGTTGAAACTCCCAGATTTCATGACAGTCGGCACATGAAGGTGGTAAGGTTGTCAGCCTTACGCACCGGCCACCATTATCCCCCAGGAAATATTCATAGTATTAATTACTTTTAGGGGTTGAATCGACCCCTGGACCATAGTGCAGCAGGAAGGATTATGTCAATGAAAAATTCAAATGACACGATCGGGAATCGAACCCGAGACCTTTCGGCTTGTAGCGCAGTGCCTCAACCAACTGCGCAACCGCGTACCTCATTCTTTAAGAGTACAGGAACACAAAACGTGCGTTCAAGAAGTGGAGTCCTTCACTTAGCCTTTCCACAAGGCAAGCTGTATCTTATGCTAACAAAAATCTGTCTTGGTTTTTTTATTTATTAAAACCAACCGAAAACTATACTAGTGCATTTTAAAACAACAATAATTCGATTAACTGTAGAGAACATAAACTTGCTGAAGGCCCTGCTATGAACAAAAATGGATAAGCTAAACTTAACTTCGAATTGTAACGTCAGCATATATGGCACTGTTACAGTGTCTAGTTATTGTGGACTACAGTGTGATCCGTACGTTGACCTTGGTGTGCCAGTGTTTCCGTGCGCGGACATGTTTAATACAGTCTACCAATCCACATAAGACAGTGAGGTTATTAAATAAATAACTATTCACAAATAATTTTGAACAAGAATAAGAACACGACACTCGTACATTCACTCCTGCCCTTATCCGACGTGAAGGGATAAGGCTATAGCTTGGACGTGACAGCCTCTCAACACAGCCTCAATTTCGCAGCTCCTCCAAGACTGCTGTGTGTGCTCGTAAGTCTTCCTGTAACAACACACGGATGTAAATGTCAAGAAATTTAAGCTGTGAGAGTTAGTGGCTCCTAAATGGCCCAAATCAACGGAAGGAACTGTAAAAAATTTAACTTCAGACGGAATACATGGGAAAAGTATACTCCTTCAGTCGTTTCAAGAACCTGCATGAGTTAAGTGATCCGAGAAGTGGTAGATAGCAGCCCAAGCAGACGAGACGACGACGGTGAGAACATTCCGAAAAAGAAACCAGTTTCACATATACAGGACGAAAATGTTGGAATTCCAGTGTACGCAATGCAGTCCACGCGATGCCTCATAAAAACTTGGCCATCGAAGGTCGTCTGAAGTTCCCAGAGTGTGTGCAGTGACGTACTTCATTAGAAACAACACACCGCTCATTATCAAAAGAACGAAGATCAAACGCGGCATAAGCAGCACCTCACACACAACAATTCTTTTTTACAGAAAAAGAAGCAGACATTCTTCAAACGCAATTCCAATTCCTGATACTTGTTGTTTCTCACCTACTGTAGATTCATATTTCTTTTTCTCAAATATAATCCACAACACAAACACTACATTTCATGACGTCAACTACTGCTATGAAGCCTAACCCAAAATACTGATCGTTTTCTTAAACTTCGTTAAAAAAAAATGTGCAACAGGACAGTTAAAAGCACAAGGTACAGATATTCGTACACTTATACACCTGAACACCAAATATCATTAATGGGATCAAACGGACGAGGCTGAGATACACGGGACATATAAAACGCACGGGAAATTAATCATGCAGAGAGAAGTTTGGTCAAAAATCCTGAGGGACAGAAACCATTTCGAAAAGCTAGATGTAGAAGGACTGATGTTAACACTAATCTTAAAAAACCAGGATGACAACTATCAAAGTATTTTATTACCAACTGATGCACAAGAGAATTGTTTTTAAAGGGGTATTAAAATTTACATTAAAATTAAAATAGTTGTTTTAATTTTAATGTAAATTTTAATACTCCTTTGAAAACAATTCTCTTGTGCATCAGTTGGTAATAAAAAACTTTGATAATAGCAGGATGCACGGTACAAATGTGAAAAAAAAAAAGGATAACTGTTGGCTGGATTCATGTGGCCCACGATATTGGCTGGCTGCTGTGAACACAGTAACGAAAGTTCACATTCCACACTTGCGGCGTACTTCCGAACCAATTCCTTCTACCCAAGGAGAGTTTTGTTCCATGGAGTCAGAGCCTTTTACGGAAATTTCGTAAGGCTTAATCTGTGCTTCCTTAAGAAAAGTAAATGGAACAGAGGCGTGCCAGTACAGGGCATAACCAAACTCGACAGTTCTAAGGAAGACTCGGCAACATATTCTTCCATCAGGCGTGCATTTCAAATACTTCGTACAAAAACAACTACAAACAGCCCGCTATCCTATTTTACGTAGCAAATTACATACCCGAATATTTAGGTCCTAACTGCTGAGACATTCAATTCTCGGATGTCTTCAACAACACGCACAATTGAAGGTAAGAAGGACCAGTGTATTTAAGTGACATCAGTGGCTTACTGAACTGCGTTGTCAGTAGCTCAGATAATACAGGGTCGAATGGTAGGACAGTGAATAACGAATCGATATGTATGTGAAAAGAAGCGACCATGACCTAGTTTGAGGCACAACCGAAGGAAGGACTACGAGAACATGCCAGAAACCTCAGTCAAGATTGTCTGTGTCCCGGCGGAAATTCGAACGAGACACCTCCCGCACACACGTTACTAGAGTCGCCGCTGTAGGTCACGCTCTGCTGCAGCGTGGAAAGCTCTCAGATGCAGTATTATTTAATCTTTCAGCACGACATTTCTGCAGTTTTCCCTCCTTCAACTAAGAACCGGTCTCGTGGCTGCATTTCTGCTATATCTTACCGTCCACCGAGTTGTAGACATCATAATATTCATGAATTATTAATCTGCACCAATTAAGAAGTTCACCGGCCATAGTTTTATTTCTAGACAACATCCTACGTCACTCAAGGGCACGTTACCTAACGTCATGTATATCCGATTCTCGGCATATGGTCACGGTTAAGATATTATAAGTCTACTGTAGGCGAGGTCCGTACAGCGGAACCCTTCTTGAGAAGCTGAAAGTCAGCCAGGATGGCAAAGAAATTCCGCGCCCTTAATGACTCCAAGATTCAATGGCATAGTCACAACATGACACTGTACCACACCCTGAGCCACTTCTCCCACGTGGCTCTTCCCCTTGGGTTTTCCTACCCAAATCTTCTACTATGACAGCCATATTTCTTGTTCCAATGGTTAAGATGCTACGAAATCACACAGTTAATTTCCCAGATCCCGTCAGTGACGGCCACGATTAACGCCGAGATCAGCGCCTTTCTTCTCACGACTCAGGAGATTCGAAGTGAAAGTAGACTTCAGAGAGAGGAGAACGAGGCACACAATCAATACCAAAGAGGACTGCCTTGCTGCTGCATCCAGTCAGGCAGTTAGTCGCGATGTGGTAAGGGGCCCTGCAGGGAATTTGCGGCTGCATAGATCACGTCAACAACTCAGGTTTGTAAGTCGGGTCCCGGGGAGGAGCAGTTGAACATCCTTCATACCTTGCACGCGAACTATCATGTTTTGGTACACAGACTCCATCAACATATCTTTGAAAAGTCGAACTGTTCTACTCGCTCCCGACGTTTTTGACTTGCTGAAGGCATACCAATACTTGACGGTAAATAGCCCCCAGAATGTAGCGTTTTTACACCAAATCAACGTTGTTAATGTGATAAGTGACAACATCCTCTGGTGATGGTGAAAATTCTTCGCAACATCGGACTTTTATTACGTATCGACGCGACACGTTGGATAATAAAACATTTTCTGTGAAGGCCAGAGCTCCCGAAACGTCCGACGTTTATTACGTACTGTCGCGCCAGGCGATATGATAAAAGAGTCCCGGTTAAGAGCACACCCTTCAAAAACTTAGGACTCTTATGCGGTCTCAACGTTGCTGATTTAATAGTGTTCAGACCAGGCCATATAACTTATCCGTTCCCACGCTGAGTTTTAGCAAAAGTACGGCTTCTTCCGTTGTAGTACATTTGGACATTGCCAAGGGAACGTGTCACTTTAATGCTGAAAAGCTACAATCAATGTAGCCTGCTGAAAGGTTGCAGAATGCGAGTTGTCTACAGTTCTGAAATTCTCAAAGCAGGCGAACTCCTTAACATAGTCTCCGAAATGGGATATTGCAGCTGACATTGCTGCATTATCCAGGCAACACCCAGTATTTCTAGCACGGGAAAACAACTTGGGGACTGCGTTTGGGGGGGGGGAGGCGTAAAGCACCCCCATCCGACGTTTCCGAACTTTTCCTTCCTAGCGGCTGGCGGGTTGACAAACTCTTCACGCCTCCGATTCGAATCCGAGAGTTACCCTGTATGAATACCAGTGGGGGACAAATTATTCTTACAAGTCTGTTCGTGCCTTCCGCCAGTCACTCCCGGCCAATGACAGTTAAGCTCTTTGTAAAGTCCACGAAACTGTCCTGCGAAACCCCACTCAATACACTCGACGTAACACAACTTCAGTTCCACAGAGAAGAATCCTTTAGATGCTCACTGTCATAAACTAGATTGGAGTGTATGTACTTGTCTCACACAACTATATGATTGTAGATATATGTATACAATTTATTACATAAAAAACAACTACATGTTTCGACACTTGACATTGGCCATCTTCAGGTTGAGAAATGAAAAAAAAACTTAGTAAGCAGCTATACTCGACTCATGTGGGTTGCATACAGTGGGGAGGTAAGAGGTGAGGTGGGCACGAGATCTCGTATGTGTTGTGTAGGATGGGTGGTGTGGGTACATGGGTTCTGCTATTGTATGCTATGTCTAGGTTAATATAGTTAGATCTACGGTATCATCTTATGTTTGTAGAA
>Ga0123353_10010432_pt1 | contig 12954 bp, 20 predicted proteins | sample TergutLab28metaG_3_FD_92763 | JGI IMG/M metagenome (GOLD analysis project Ga0123353, IMG submission 92763) | Labiotermes labralis P3 segment gut microbial communities from Petit-Saut dam, French Guiana - Lab288 P3 | ecosystem: Host-associated > Arthropoda: Insects > Digestive system > Gut ...
ACTGACAAGGACTATTGCGATGCCGCTTTCGGCAAGGTTCTTCAAGATAGAGGCGAACACCCTTTTAAACTCCGCGTCAAGTCCTTTGGTCGGTTCATCAAGCAACAATATACGCGGGCGCAGAAGCAGTATTTTCGCCAGAGCGGCGCGCTGCTGTTCTCCGCCGGACAGATCGTATGGGTGGGATTCGAGCACTGATTCTATGCGGCACAGGCGTGATACATGTCTGAGTCTTTGTTCCTTGTCTTCCTTGCTGACTTTGCGGCCGAGGAAGATCTCAAGCAAATCCTCGCGTACGGAATTTTTGACAAACAGCGCCTGCGGGTTTTGCGGCAGAATGCCGATCATGCCTCCGTCGCCGCCGTCGCTGAAAAGCTGCGTAGGAGGGATATCAAAAACGTTTTTTCCAAACAGTTTTATCTTGCCGCGCTGAGGTTTATGCAGGCCGGCCATCAGCATAAGCGCCGTCGTTTTTCCAGCGCCGTTTCCACCGACGACACAAAGGAACTCGCCTTTATTCACAGTGAGTGATAAACGCCTTATTACGTCCGGCGTTTCCTTTTCATATCGGAACCACACTTCGCTTATCTCGATGGCAGCTTCGCCAGCTGTTGCAGCGGCAGGCTCAGTATGCGGAGGAATCGCAGACTCGTCGAGTCTCACCGAACCGTTTTCTATAACCTTGTCGAGCCAGGTGCGCCCGTCGCGTACTGTGATCGGACATATACCAAATTCGGTGTCTCCCGTTGATTTCGGATTCCGAATTCCGAATTCCGAATTCCCAGAAGGTACCCCCGCCCAAATCCGCATCGGGGTAGGCATCGCGAGAAACATCCCATGTCCCAACCCCCGTAAGACCTCGCCGACGCGGTTTGGGCTGCCGTCGCAGACTATTTTACCGCTGTCGAGGCATACAACGACATCCGACAGCGGGAACACTTCCTCAAGCCTGTGTTCGGTCATTATCACCGTAACGCCCAGCTCGCGGTTGATTTTTCCAACTGTCGCAAGGAAGTCAGCAGCTGCTATAGGGTCAAGCTGGCTCGTCGGCTCGTCAAGTATAAGGACCGATGGCTGCATGGCCATGACCGACGCAAGATTTAAAAGCTGCTTCTGACCGCCTGAGAGTTCTGTAACGTTCTTGTAAAACCACGCCTCGATGCCAAAGAAAGCAGCCATTTCCGCAACCCTGAGCCGTATTTCCGATGTTGGATAACCCAGGCTCTCGAGGCCGAACGCCAGTTCGTGCCACACTTTGTCGGTCACGATCTGGTTTTCCACATTTTGGAGCACAAACCCTATTTTCTCACTCTGTGTGCGCTGATCGAGCAACTCGATCGGCTCACCGTAAAACAGGATGCCGCCGCTTTTTTCGCCGTGCGGGGCGAGGATCGGCTTAAGCTGACGCAGTAATGTTGTTTTCCCACCGCCAGAAGGGCCGCAAAGCGTAACAAACTGGCCCTGCTCAATATCAAGCGATAGATCGCAAAGCGCAGGTTGTGTCCTGCCGGGATAAAAGAAGGTCAGATTTTGGATCGAATAACTTTCCACTTTCTGTCCTCCCATATATTTATTCCGACCGGCGCTATGCACATCGCAAAGTATGTGAAATAAAGGCTGTATCCGAAAGCGCCGGGTCTTATTTCCGATATAATTGGAAAATAACGAAAGCGCAGTCCGCCAAAAACTGCGCCGGTTATTATATACGCACCGCAAACAAGCAGGAACAGCGACATAACGGCGTCCCTCTTGTCAAGTCGGTATATGGAAAATGCCGTGCGTCCCGGCATACCGTAACCGCGGCTCTTCATGCTGTCTGCTGTGTCGATAGCGTTTTCCAGCGCCCATGTGATCAGGATCGATATTATCTTCATTCCGTTTCGTGCCCGGGTGAAAATGTTGCCGCATGATATGTCGCGCCCTATGCATCTTTGCGCGTTTGATATGACTCTTGCCTGAGCTTTGAATCGTGGTACCAGCCGCAGCGCCATCGCGAGGATAAGTGACATCGCTGGTATGAGCCGTCCGAACAGGTAGACGAACTTGTCAGATGTTATGACTACATTGAAGCAGGAGAACCACCCTATGACAGTCACGAGCATAAATGCTGCCGCGGCGCCGTATACTATCGACTCCAGTGTGAGCGGATTTCCATTTCGAAAATAACCCAGTATAGTTACGCCCGCATGGTTGAACAGCGGGTTTATCAGTGCAGTCAGTATAAGTATAGGCAGCATGAATTTCAGATTGAAAGCGACTGCCTTTTTCCGGTTTATGTATACCGAGTATGTGACCGCGCACAGAAGAGAGATGGTAAGGCACACAGGGTGCATGAATACCATCGAAAATGTAAGCACCAGAGCAAAGTATAGGAAGTTTACAAGAGGATGATATCTTGAAAATGCGTCGCTCATAGCTGTCTCCTGAAAAACGGCATACGGCTTCGGAGCCACATGCCGTTTCATTTGGCGCAATGGTCTATAATGCTAAAGATTATACTAACTCTATTATTGCCATTTCGGCCGCGTCGCCGCGACGGGGACCGGTTCTTGTGATGCGCGTATAACCGCCGTTACGCTCCGAATATCCGGGCGCTGTCTCCGAAAATACCTTTGTCACGACGTCCTCGCGTGTAATGAACGCAAGTGCCTGGCGGCGCGAGGCGAGCGTATTCTTCTTTCCGAGCGTGATCATTTTCTCGGCAAGAGGTGCGATTTCCTTGCAGCGTGTCACTGTCGTTTCCATTTTACCGTTATCAAGAAAGTCGGTGACCATTTGGCGCAGCATGGCCTTGCGCTGCGCGGTCGGTTTCCCGAGCTTACGTGTCCCAGGCATAGTGTGTACCTCCAATGCTTAATGCTTAATGTAATTAGTTCATCACTATCAATTATGAATTATGAATTATGAATTGTGAACTGCTCAGTTGTCTTCGCTCATGAGGGTCAGGCCCATCATCGCGAGTTTGTGTATCACTTCTTCCAGCGATTTGCGCCCTAAGTTGCGGACCTTTATCATCTCGTCTTCCGTCTTGGAAATAAGGTCTTCGACAGTGTTGATGTTGGCGCGCTTGAGGCAGTTAAAACTGCGTACCGACAGATCGAGCTCTTCGATCGTCATCTCGAGAACCTTGTCTCTTTGCGTTTCCGCTTTTTCCACGACCGTTGACTTGCTGCCAATGGTCTCGGACAAGTCTGTAAACAGCGTGAAGTGGTCGCAGAGAATTTTCGCGCCTAGCGACACCGCGTCTCTGGCGGTGATCGTTTTATCCGTCCAAACTTCAATCGTCAGTTTGTCAAAGTCGGTGACATTGCCGACGCGTGTGTTCTCTACGGCATAGTTGACCTTGAGGACGGGTGTGTATATCGAGTCTATCGGAATGACTCCGATGACCGGTTGTTGCAGCTTGTTTCTTTCCGCGGACATATATCCGCGACCGTGGTCTATGGTGAGTTCCATGCTCAGTGATCCGTCGGGGCTGAGCGTAGCTATATGCAGCTCGGGGTTAAGTATCTCGACTTCGCCATCCGGCTTTATATCTCCGGCAGTCACAACGCCTTCTCCGGATGCTTCAATGTATACGGTTTTTACCCTTTGCGTGTGAAGCCTTGCCACAATGCCTTTTATATTCAGGATGATCTCCGTAACGTCTTCCTTGACGCCCTGGATCGTTGAGAACTCGTGTTGGATCCCGGCTATTTTTACCGTTGTGACCGCTGTTCCAGGCAGGGAAGACAGCAGTATCCTTCTAAGTGAGTTTCCGAGTGTTGTCCCGTAACCGCGCTCAAGCGGTTCCACAACGTATTTGCCGTACGATTCATCATCGGGCGTTTCTGTGCATTCAATGCGAGGCCGTTCAATTTCAACCATGAAATACCCTCCTTCAATTCCGCGCGAAAATGCGCTCTATATAACGGACTGCCAGTATATGAGGGTGATTACCTGTAGGTGGTGCAGCACAGGTATCTAAATTATTTTGAATAGAGTTCGACGATAAGCTGTTCTTCGATCGGAATGTCTATATCCTCTCTCGTCGGGACAGCAATGACCTTGGCGACCAGCGAGTTCGCGTCATAATCCAACCATCGCGGCGGCTGCCGAAACGCGTTTGCTTCGATGACCGCTTTGAATTTGTCGAGACTCCGGCTTTTTTCCTTGAGCGATATGATCATGCCCGGCTTTACAAGAAACGACGGGATGTTGACCTTTCTTCCGTTTACGAGGAAGTGACCGTGCAGAACAAGCTGCCTTGCTTCCGCGCGGCTCATTGCAAAACCGAGCCTGTAGACGGTGTTGTCAAGACGGGATTCCAGGATCGCAAGCAGGTTTTCGCCTGTTTTACCTTTTCTCTTGATAGCCATGTCAAAATATCCGCGGAACTGGCTTTCCAGGAGTCCGTAATATCTCTTTGCCTTTTGTTTTTCGCGCAGCTGTAAACCGTATTCGGACGTTTTTGTACGTCCCTGACCATGCTGCCCCGGAGGATAAGGTCTTCTGTCCGCGGCGCATTTATCTGTGTAACACCTGTCGCCTTTTAAGAAGAGTTTCTGACCTTCTCTGCGGCACAGTCGGCATACTGCGTCAGTATATCTTGCCATATGTTGAATACCTCCTTCTGCTAGACTCTTCGTCTTTTGGGCGGACGGCAGCCGTTATGCGGGATAGGCGTCACGTCTTTGATCATGGTGACTTCGAGACCTGCCGACTGGAGCGCCCTGATAGCGGCTTCGCGGCCTGAACCGGGTCCTTTTACAAAGACCTCTACGGTTTTGAGCCCGTGTTCCATCGCGGCTTTTGCTGCGGTTTCCGCTGCTGTCTGTGCCGCAAAGGGAGTAGACTTTCTGCTGCCCCGGAAGCCCATGCCGCCTGCTGAAGCCCATGATATTGCATTTCCGTGTACGTCTGTAACCGTCACCATTGTGTTGTTGAAGGACGATCTTATATGGACCGCGCCTCTCTCGATATTTTTTCGTTCGCGGCGTCTGGTCCTTGTTTTCTTACCCTTGGGTGCTGCCATGTGCTAGATCCCTCCCCTACTTCTTCTTATTGGCTATCGTGCGCTTTGGTCCCTTGCGGGTACGAGCGTTGGTTTTGCTCCTTTGTCCGCGCACGGGCAGGCCACGTCTGTGACGCAGTCCACGGTAGCTCCCTATTTCGGTCAGGCGTTTGATATCCAGCGCGACGGTACGGCGCAGATCGCCCTCGACCATATAGTTTTTGTCTATGCACTCACGCAGCGCGGCTTCCTCCGCGTCTGTGAGGTTTTTTACCCTGGTGTCCGGGCTTATGCCCGTTGCCTCAAGGATTTTCTTCGCGCTTGTGCGGCCTATTCCGAAGACATAGGTCAGCCCGATTTCGATTCGCTTGTCTTTTGGCAAATCAACGCCGGCGATACGTGCCATGTTATATGATCATCCTTCCTTTTTTATTACCCTTGTCGTTGCTTGTGCTTTGGGTTTACGCAAATTACCATTACCCTGCCATTGCGCTTTATGACTTTGCATTTGTCGCACATGGGCTTAACAGATGGTCTGACTTTCATTTCGTTTACCTCATTTTACACTTTACATTGTACATTACACATTTACTTGCTTCTCCAGGTGATCCTGCCGCGTGTCAAATCATATGGGGACATTTGCACAGTTACTTTATCACCCGGCAGTATACGTATGAAGTTCATCCTGAGTTTTCCGGAGATATGTGCCAAAATCGTGTGCCCGTTACCGATGTCTACATGAAACATTGTGTTAGGCAGCGAATCGACCACTATTCCCTCAAGCTCGATCATGTCGTCCTTCGCCATTTTACATACCTCCTTTTTCATCACGGTTGGCGGCGTATTGCGCCAGTGTCCGCCTGATTTCATTGTTTGTGACCTTTTCGCCGTTTATTATCTTTCCGGCAAGCGGTCCGTCGCCTTTATCCTCCAGTTTGATATGTTTGTTCTTCTTTCGTTTCGGTTTTTCGGCCCTTCGGCCTTTGCCATCGGCTAAAAGCGAGTATTCATCTTCCGTTCCGACGACCAGAAAGCGTTTGCCTGCGTCGCGGCCGTTTAATGATATCACGACGTCCGCTTTTTCGATTTTCATAGCGTATCTCCGCAAACAGTCAGTATTTCCGGCTCGCCTTCGGTGATCAGGATGGTGTTTTCATAATGTGCGGAGTTCTTCCCGTCGGCCGTGACGACAGTCCACCCGTCGTCAAGGATTTTGATTGCCGCGCCGCCGGCGTTTACCATCGGCTCGACTGCGAGCGTCATGCCGGGCAGCAGCCTGGGGTCGGCTTTTTTTCGCGGGATCTCGATGTAGTTCGGGACCTCGGGCGGTTCGTGGACTCTTGTGCCGATTCCGTGTCCGACATACTCGCGAACAAGTGAGAAACCATTTCTCTCGGCATGCTGTTGTATAGCTCTCGAAATGTCGGAGACCCTGAGTCCGGAACGCGCATACTTCAGTCCTTCATAGAAACATTCTCTTGTAACATCAATTAACCGCCATGTCTCCGCATCTACTTCACCGGCGATGAATGTCGCGGCGCAATCTCCGATATATCCGTCTTTTATCGCGCCGATATCGATGCTGACAATGTCTCCCGAAGCAAGCTTGCGGGACGAAGGAAGCCCGTGTATCACCTGCTCGTTTACCGATATGCATATGCTTGCGGGAAAATTGTTGTAACCCAGAAATGCGGGCACGGCTCCTTGTGAGAGGATGAAGTCGTGTACCGTTTTATTTATGCTCCGGGTCGTTGCGCCGACCGTTACCATATTCCCGGCAAGTTGCCGGGCTGCCGCGGCAATTTTTCCGGCGCGGCGCATGAGCTCTATTTCCCGCTCGGTCTTTCTTTTAATCATGGGATCGTTAACCAATTATTTTCAGCACTTCGTCAGTGGTTTCTTCAACGCTGAAAGCGCCGTTCACCGTCTTAAGTTTACCCTGCGCCTCATAATACTCTTTGAGCGGCGCGGTTTCTTTGTGATAAACGACAAGTCTGTTTTTAGTCGTTTCGGGATCGTCGTCCTTCCTTGTGACGAGCCCCGAACCGCATACGTCGCAGATGCCATCCTTTTTTGGCGGGTTTGAGACCAGATGATACGTCGCGCGGCAACCCGAGCATACACGTCTGCCGGAGAGTCTTTCAATTATCACATCGTCGGAAACTTCGATCGACAGCACCATGTCTATCGTTACACCCTGCCTGTCCAGCGTCTCCGCCTGATTGATCGTTCTGGGCACTCCGTCAAGTATGAAGCCTTTTTTGCAATCGTCTTCGGAGAGCCGGTCGCTGACGATATCGATTATTATATTGTCGGGTACCAGATCGCCGGCGTCCATTATACTCTTTGCTTTCATGCCGACAGCGGTGCCTTTTTTTATCGCATCGCGCAGTATCTCGCCAGTGGATATCTGAGGGATGCCAAGCGTTTTGACCAGTAGTTCCGCCTGTGTGCCTTTACCGGCGCCGGGCGGGCCCAAAAGGATAAGATTCATTTCTATAAATACTCCTCTCCTTATTCCAAAAAGCCTTTGTAGTGCCTCATAAGTAATTGTGATTCCAACTGCTTGATCGTTTCAAGAGCGACGCTTACGACGATGATGATCGAGGTGCCGCCGAGCTGGATCCCGGTAGCGCGCGCCGTTTGTGAGAAGCTGGCAATGAGTATCGGTGTTATTGCAACTATAGCAAGATAAAGCGCACCAAACAGCGTGATTTTGGTCAATACCCTCTGTATGAATTCGCTGGTGGGCTTTCCTGCCCGGAACCCGGGTATAAAACCGCCATTTTTCTTAAGATTATTTGCGATCTCGATCGGGTTGAACTGCACTGTTGAGTAGAAATATGAGAAGAACACGATCAACAGGAAGTATAGTATCGCATAGAATATACTTGTGGTGTCAAACCAATCCATCACAGGGCTGTTTGCCCACCGGGGAACAAAAACGACGACGGTCGCCGGGATCGACGCGATCGACTGGGCAAATATGACCGGCAGGACGCCGGACATATTGACTTTCATGGGCAGATGCGTGGACTGCCCGCCGTACATCTTCCTGCCGACGACGCGTTTTGAGTATTGGACCGGTATTCTTCTTTCCGATGCGTTTACAATGACAATGAGTACCACTATCGCCAGTGCGCCGAGCATCATTAAGGTGTATATCCACCAGTTCCGCGGAGCAGCGATCACTGACTGGATCATCACGCCGACACTTGTCGGGAACCGCGATACGATGCTGACGAAAAGGATAACGGATATACCGTTTCCTATACCGAACTCGGTTATTTGCTCGCCCATCCACATCAGCAGTGCGCTGCCTGTCATAAATGTCGCGACTATTACGATCGGCGGGAATAAGCCGGTCGCGTTGGGGTCGAGCATATTGTTCTGATTGATGAGCGCATAGTAGCCATATCCCTGAAGCGCTGCGATTCCGATCGTGGAGTAGCGTGTGATTTTCTCGATCTTCTTCTTGCCTTCCTCGCCGCCGTCTTTGCGGAGATTCTCCAGAGCGGGGATCGCCACAGTCAGCAACTGGATTATGATCGATGCGTTGATGTATGGTTGTATCGACAATGCAAAGATGGACGCGCGCTCAAGAGCGCTGCCCGACATCGTGTTAATAAGGCCCAGTATCGTGTTGTTCATATCCTGGAAATACGCACTCAGGAGCGCGGTGTCGACGTAAGGTACTGTCACCGCGTTTCCCAACCGGTAAAGAAGGATCATGAACATCACGAAGAGCAGTTTTTTTCTTATATCGTCGACTCTCCATGCATTACGAAGTGTAGCTATCACCCCACCACCTCGGCCTTTCCGCCGGCTGCTTCAATTTTCTGCTTCGCCGACTCGGAGAACGCTGCCGCCCTGACAGTCAACTTTTTGGTCAGCTTGCCGTTCCCGAGCACCTTGACTCCGTATTCGCATTTGCTCAGTACGCCGGACTCCAAAAGTTCATCTGCCCCGACCGAAGCGCCGTCATCAAATCTGTTGAGCGCTGCGACGTTGATCGCCGTCAGCGGTTTTGCGAAAATATTGTTGAAACCTCTTTTTGGGACGCGCCGCGCAAGCGGCATCTGACCGCCTTCAAAGCCGATTCTTGTTCCGCCGCCGCTGCGGGATTTCTGACCCTTGTGTCCGCGACCGGCAGTCTTACCGTTACCTGTCCCGTGGCCGCGACCTTTGCGCTTGCCAACACTGGTCGAACCTTTCCGGGGAGAAAGATCATGTATATACATTGCTGCGTTCATTCCCTTCTTGAATCTCGTCCCTATTCTTCCGTTACGGTAATCAGGTATCTGATCTGCTCGATCTTGCCCCGGGTCTGCGGGTTGTCGGGCTGGATCGTTTCGCTGCCGATTTTCGTGAGTCCGAGGGATTTGGCTGTCGCGATGTGTCTGTCGCGCCTGCCGTTTAAGCTCTTAATGAGCTTTATTCTCAAGTTAGCCATATCGACCTCCTAGCCTGCGATCTCTTCCACGCTCTTGCCTCTGGTCTTGGCGACCTGCGTCGCGTCGCGCAGCGATTTCAGCCCCACCATGGTTGCGGCTACGACGTTTTGAGGATTGTTAGAGCGCAGACACTTTGTTCTTATATCGGATATACCGGCAGCCTCGACAACGGCGCGTACTGCGCCGCCCGCGATAACGCCCGTTCCGGGAGGCGCGGGTTTAAGCAGGACTTTTCCGGCGCCGAACACGCCGATGACCTCGTGCGGTATCGTGCTGCCTGATATCGTCACAGTCGTAACGTTTTTCTTTGCGTCCTCGATGCCTTTTCGGATCGCTTCGGATACTTCGCCCGCTTTGCCGAGACCAAACCCGACTCTGCCTTTGCCGTCGCCGACGACGCACAGAGCAGAAAATTTGAATATGCGTCCGCCCTTGACCGTTTTCGAAACACGGTTCAGGGAAACGACTTTCTCCGTAAACTCAGACGGGACTTCATCCTTGCGAGGGTCTTTTCTGTTATCTCTTCTGTTATTGCTGTAAGCCACTTTGTTTCCTCCTCCCCGTTAGAACTTGAGCCCGCCCTCGCGGGCTGCTTCCGCCAGTTCCTTGACACGTCCGTGATAGATATATCCGCCTCTGTCAAAAACGACTGACTCTATGCCTCCGGCGACCGCTCTCTCGGCTACTTTCGCGCCTACTTTCTTAGCGGCTTCTTTGTTGGAGCCGGAGCCGTCAAAGCCCTTCTCGACTGACGACGCGGAGAACAGCGTCACTCCTTTAGTGTCGTCAATGACCTGGGCGTAGATGTGCTTTTCGCTTCGAAATACATTGAGCCTCGGCCTCTCGGGCGTGCCCGAAATCTTGCTCCGTACTCTTTTATGGCGCTTTTTACGCTGTGCGTTTGTATCTGGCTTATTGATCACTTTCTACACCTCACTTTACTTAACTCCGGTCTTGCCTTCTTTACGGCGAACGACCTCGTTTGAGTATCTAATACCCTTGCCCTTGTATGGCTCGGGCGGTCTTTTCTTTCGTATATCGGCGGCGAACTGTCCGACTTCCTGCTTGTCTATGCCGCTGATTATCACTTTGTTTGCCGCGGGTACATCGATTGTTATACTGTCAGTTTCCTCGATTATCACCTGATGTGAAAACCCCAGGTTCATCACGAGTTTCTTGCCTTCCTTTATAGCCCTGAACCCGACGCCGCTGATATCCAGTTCCTTTTTGAACCCATCAGTCACTCCGACGACCATGTTGTTAAGCAACGAGCGCGAAAGCCCATGCATGCTGCGGTGCTTCGGAGCATCCGTCGGACGGGTCACATTTAAAACCGTGCCGTCTACGCTGACAGCTATATCGGGGCTGATCGCCCTTTCCAGCGTACCCTTCGGGCCTTTTATGGTGACGACATTATCTTCCGATACCTTAACTTCCACTCCCGGCGGTATGGATATCGGGGTTCTTCCAATTCTAGACATGTTTCTTTGACCCCCTTACCATACAAATGCCAGGACTTCACCGCCGACGTTTGCCGTTCTGGCTTTTTTATCGGTCATGATGCCCTTGGACGTCGAGATTATAGCGACGCCAAGTCCGCGGAGAACATAAGGCAGCTCCTCCGCGCCTGCGTATACGCGCAGCCCTGGTTTGGAGACGCGTCGCAGGCCGGTGATGGCCTTCTCCGTCCCGTTGTACTTCAGCGTAACTTTAATAACGCCTTGTATACCATCGTTGATAAGCTGGTAATTTTTGATATATCCCTCTTGCAACAGGATCTCCGCGATCGCCTTCTTTACGTTCGAAGCGGGTATATCGACTGTCGCGTGCTTTGCCGCACTCGCGTTTCTGATGCGCGTGAGCATGTCGGCAATGGGGTCTGTGATTTGCATGTTGCTTTCCTCCCAGTCTAGAGTTACAGGTGTAAGCCTGTTTTCGCACCGAGGTTTCGGGGAATGTTGGTAAGTGTAAAGTGTAAAGTGTAAAGTGAAAAGTTTCCTATACTTACGATATACAGTCCACTGTATCTCCCGACCGTTCGATGTCGATTCTACGGTTTTTGGTTTTGCTGCTTGTAGAATGCAGTGATTATCCAGAGCTATATGACCCGAGCCACTTTACGCTTTACATTCTACATTCTATATTTAGGTTTACCAGCTTGCCTTACGTACGCCCGGTATCTGCCCCTTGTAAGCCAGATTGCGGAAACAGATACGGCAGACGCCGTAGTCGCGCAGGTACGCGTGCGGGCGGCCGCAGATTTTGCAGCGGTTATAGCGGCGGGATGAGAACTTTGGCTCCCTTTGCTGCTTTAAGATCATCGCTTTCTTTGCCATTGATTTCCCCCCCTAAGACTGTATGAACGGGGCGCCCAGAAGCGTTAGCAGTTCCCGGGCTTCCTCGTCTGTTTTCGCGGTTGTGCATATCACGATATCCATTCCGCGGATCTTCTCGATCTTATCGTAATCGATCTCCGGGAAAACGAGCTGCTCCTTGAGGCCAAGCGCGTAGTTGCCGCGTCCGTCAAATGAGTTACCGCTGATGCCGCGGAAGTCGCGTACGCGAGGTAAAGCCACATTCAGCAGCCTGTCCAAAAACTCCCACATCTTGTCCTGCCTTAGCGTTACCTTAACGCCGACCGACATGCCGGTGCGAAGCTTGAAGTTCGCGACCGATCTGCGGGCTTTCGTTATGACTGCTTTTTGACCGGTTATCGTCGAGATGTCCCTGACGACAGCCTCGATCGCTTTGGCGTTGTCCCGGGCGTCTCCGCAGCCGACATTGACGACTACTTTCTCGACTCTGGGAACCTGCATGACGCTTTTGTAGCCAAATTTCTTCATCAGTGCGGGAATTGCATCCTGCTGATACTTTTTCTTCATTCTAGTCATTACTGCAACCCACCCCTCTAAATCTTCGCGCCGCATTTTTTGCAGACACGGTATTTAGCGCCGTCTTCATCGAAGTTAAACGCCTGTTTTGTGGGTTTGTTGCATTTTGGACAGACGCGCATAAGCTTGCTGACATATATCGGCGTCTCCATTGTAATGATCCCGCCGGGTTCACCCTGCTTGCGCGGCTTCTTGTGCCTTTTCGCAACGCTGACGCCCTCAACGATGGCTTTGCCGGCTTTTGGATCGACATTCATGACTTTGCCTTGTTTGCCCTTATCCCTGCCGGACAGAACGACAACGGTATCGTTTGTCTTGATGTGCATTCGATTACCCCTCCCTATATTACTTCGGGAGCCAGCGAAAGGATCTTCATATAGTCCTTGTCGCGGAGCTCACGGGCAACCGGGCCGAAGATACGCGTCCCTCTCGGGTTCTTATCCTCTTTTATGAGGACGGCGGCATTTTCGTCAAACCTCACGTATGTACCGTCGGCGCGGTGTACGCCCTTTGCGGTGCGAACTATCACCGCTCTGACGACTTCGCCTTTCCTTACCGCGCTGCCCGGCGCGGCTTTGCGGACGGAGGCTACGATGACGTCGCCGACGCTGCCATA
>Ga0123353_10010433_pt1 | contig 12954 bp, 11 predicted proteins | sample TergutLab28metaG_3_FD_92763 | JGI IMG/M metagenome (GOLD analysis project Ga0123353, IMG submission 92763) | Labiotermes labralis P3 segment gut microbial communities from Petit-Saut dam, French Guiana - Lab288 P3 | ecosystem: Host-associated > Arthropoda: Insects > Digestive system > Gut ...
AGCTCGACGACTAATGCTCATAGCGAAACGGGACAAATGGCAGTTTGTTGTCAAAACCTGACACTAGTTGCTCTCTGTAGCCGCAGCGCGCTCTCTTTGCTGGTTGGCGCACTATTTAAAAAGTTCCGTCTGTTTTTGAACACGCCTTGTATATTTTGTTAGCAGCTTACAAGAACATAATCACAGTGTTAAGTGACGACTTACCATAGTATCCTTGTTACTATCATATACATTGTATTTTTTTCACTTTGATATTTCCCATATTCATTTTTGTCTTGATATAAGAGTTACAAAATAGCTCACCTGAATAAAAGGAGCGACAACTATCAGCACCCAAAGAAGTGTATTCAGAACACTGACCCCATTGATTGGTTCAGTTGCTGTGTCTACTGCATCAAACCTCAACAGCCATACAATCCCTGAGGCTGAGAATGAAATGTTGATAATTAACAAGATGCAGATTATTGGTGAAAGGTCTTCATTCAAGTACTTCAGAAGCTTTCTAAATTCACCTATTTCCTGTAACAAAATAATAAGTAATAACCTTATTCCTCTTTGCAAAGCCACCCACATTCCTTGTCGTATGCAGTGTAAGCCCAGGAACACTGGGATGGTTTGTTGTAAACTTTATGATGAAATTCAGCACAGTATTATATCAAATTCTGGTAGCTGTCTACCTGCTTGAGGTTGAATATATGGTTCCCCATAAATAAATTTTGTGTTTGTTGTTGCTGAGAGAGCATGGTAGCCACAAATTACCACTAATAATTAAGAACATGGACTTTTGTGAATTACCATACATATTCTGTGATATAGAAAAGCAGTTGACTTTGTTAACCATAACAAACAATTACTCAAAATGGAGTTTTATATAATAAATGGTAAAGAAAAACACTGGACACACAATATCTTACAGATATCAACGAGTACTCTTAAATAACACTAAATATCATAATTTTGTAACTTCCAAATGGTCTAGAAATTCATCATGGTGTGCCATAGAGCTCTGTCCTGGGTCCTCTGTTGATCTTATTACATATGAATGACCTATGATCATAAATAATACTTCTATCCCAATATTATTTGCTGATGACACCACCATAGTATTTACTCACCATATGACTGATAGTCTACATACGAATATGCTTAATACTTTTCAAATTAGGAATAAATTGTTCGAAGCAGGCCTACTTTCCTTAAATTATGAAAAAAAGCGTGTTCAATTTACAACAAAAAATGTAGGCCAACTAATAGAAATATTATAAATGGTAATAATATAATCTCAAATGTCTCTCACACAAAATTTCTTGTCCTATTTGTAGATAACACATTTTCCTGAGTACTCATATGGAAGGAACAGTGTATAATTTGAGCTTTGTTGGCTCTATGTTTAGATATGTTAAACTGTGTATGTCCCACTCATCTCTAATAATGATTTATTACGCCCTTTTCCACTCCATTTTGTCATATGGTATTATATTTTGGGTCAACTCATAGTCAGAAAATCTTTAAATTGCAAAAAAGAGCAATTAGAATTACAACATAGAAACAAGGACTCACATAAAACTTTATTTAAACAGTTGGAAGTTGTACCATTTAAATCACAGTACAATTTGTTTTCCTATTCTTTTGTATCTGCTGAAGAACAGGGATTCTTTTACAACAAGTTATGACAGTCATAATATACTAACTCAACAAAGTAAAAATTTTCATCTTCTACATGTGTCCTTATCCACATACCAACAGACTGTTCATTATTCAAGTGTAAAACTTTTTTTTTAAGAAACTGCCATTAAAACTCAAACAGATTGTGAAATATCCCAATAAATTTAAAAGTGCTTTAAATAATTACTTGCTTGTGCTCTGTTTTCATAATTTGGATCAATATTTTATTAATGAATAATGTGTATAGTTATAACTAAGGAACACATTAACAATGTCTAGGTTCAGTTATAACTTTAAATTTTAATGCTTCTTTGTATTCTGATTGTCAATTAGCTGACTTTTGTACCATTATAATCACATTTGTATTATTGTAATTAACATTAGTTTATATTTTAAACTTTAAAGAAATGTTTATTTTGATATATTTTGATTGTCAATTAACTGACACTATATTATACCACTGTAACTATAGTTTTAGTATTGTCTGTCAACGTGCTGTTTACATTGTATATATGCTTACTAATAGACATATGCTGTATCCTGTATCCAGTGGTTGTACTAGGCCTGCACTGCATCCACTTGAATATAATAATATAAAAGTCAGTCACTCAATCATGAGTAATAACAGCAGCATTTTGTTGCAATAATGCAAGTTGGTATTCTTTGCCTGTTAGTCACACATAACCTAGGCAGAGTATATGTGTCCTTGAAAAAAATCAGCACAGTTATTCTATCTGGACTCACATTACACCATTCATAAATGTTTGAATTGTGTGTTTAAAACTCGTTAATTACCTCATAGTATATGAACTCCAGTATCTTCTGTTCTGTGAAGTTACATCATTGTGAAAATTAAATCTAGTCATGCCAAGAAGGAAAATCAACTGCCACAGAACATCATCATTAAAGACAGATTGAAGGTTCCAGTTATGGAAACTCACTCTGTAAGTGTTGCAGCTGTCTATTGCCTTCAATATATGGTGGTGCAGAGCCCACTGACACTTTTAAGCAAAAGTGTGAAAAGCGACTATGGGTTTCATGTCCGTCTACTTGTCCACATGCAACAACTTGGATCCCAATGGATGTATTTTCATTACATTTGATATTTGAGTATTTTTCGAAAATCTGTGCAGAAAATTCAAGTTGGATTGAATCCGACATGAATAACGGGTACTGTATATGAAGACCTACGTATTCTTCTTAGAATGAGAAATGTTCCAGACAAAATTTGTAGAGAAAATCAAACCCACATTTTATGATCAATACCTTTTTTCCGACAACAGTGCCGTTTATGGGAATATGTAGGAAAATACGGTACAGCCAGACAAGCCACAGATGACACAATACGGCGCATCCGTTTTCATGCCGGATAACTGAGGCTAGAATGCAGACACACACTCATGATATTTAAAGTTATTGGTTTTCCACGATAGCAATTGTTACGCAAACGCTTCTCAATGTTACGCCGTACATACATAGCCCGTATTGTTGACACGTGATATTATTTTACACAACAAGAAAGTGATGCAGTAAAATGCACCAGTTTATGTATAAAACAGGCGATTTATATCTTGTTTATTAATTAGGACAGATAACATCTTGAAGATGACCTCCTTTACTTGCAATACATTGTCTTAAAAGATTCACGAAAATTTACAAAACTCCGCGCAACAGCACTTAATTTGTGGTCGCAGTTTCATCCCGAATAGCACTCTTAAGCTCCTGCTGTGAGTGGGCAATGCCGGTAAACACGTTGTGCAAAATATCCCTACAGAAAGCAACACGGGACCTGCAGGTTCGGTGAACGTGGAGGCCATAAGATGTCCCCAAAACACGATACAACCCGTTGGAAGAGATTGCGCGTTACTTCAATACTTGGTCGAACAGCTCCATCTTGCTGGAAGTAGAGATTTTTCTAATGTACACTAAGTGCTTCCAGCCGCAGAAGCCAGAAACTTTGCAGCATCGTTATGTAACGCTCAGCAGAAACTAAAACGGTCTTGCCATTATCATTTTCCCCCTGCACACTATACTGTGACTTCATGTGAATGCAATGGCTGTTCGTGCAATTGTCCAGGATTTACTGGTGCCAAATATCGCATATTATTTTATTACCAAAACATGAAAATCTGCTTCGCCCTCCATATACTCTTTGAAAACACCATGATCTTCGTTGAGAATTCCCGTCTTACAAAATTTTACTCGAGATACCTCTTCAGGCGGAAAAAAGATTCCGGACAATCTGCGTCTTGTAGGGATTCATGACCTGCAACATCCGTCCCTTTCTCCTTCTGGTTATGCCTAGTATACAAGACTGTTGCCAGGCTGAGCGACGTGAACTACGTTGAAAAGACTCCCGTATTAGCCTAAAATCATGTTATGTGATGGAATCAGGCCATGTGTACGCACTTTAAACTAAAGCTACAAACGATGCTGTGTCTGAATGTCGGACTTCGTGTAGCAATAAAGACCAGCAGCTGCGGTCCGCTGCGCTGTACCCCACCCATCCATCGTCCCTGAATAGGTTATCAAATGGCATGACTAATCTCGTACTCCGTGCAGGTGCCATTCACGCCCGCACTCCTCCGCCAATCACGCTGAGTAAAAGAGTCGGCATCACTCCAGTAGTTTCAACTTAATGAGTGTTGTGGCACTTTGTGCTAATGATCTTCATTCAGTAGTTTCCTGTGCAAGAGACCTGAATGATGTCAATGCAGGATGTTCAACCAGCAGCAGTTTAATTCAGTAACTCTTTCGCGTTTTCGTTTGGTTTTGTTATCCGACAAGCCTCTGCGTATGTTAATTTATTTACAAGTGCATGAACAGGTCTATGTAGGACTGTAATATCTTGAAATTTAAACTGGAATATCCTCCTTACTTTTCCTACAGAGCAACTCTATTTATCATTCGTTTGCTACATGTATGGCACTTGAATAAGTCAAGCAAAGCATAAGACAATAAAGAAATAAAGATTCACAAAAATTTTACACGAATTACATAAGTTCAATCAACAAACCTACAAAAATCACTGTTCAACTACACAAGTGTGATTAAATGTCCAAATAAACCAATTTAGTTCCAAAATAACAAGTTTTATAACCAAATAGAAGTCCTATTTTCGTCTTGTTTTATTGGTGTTACTAATTATTGTCATCTAAAATATAAAAAACTCATTTAACGAGTAAAAAGAATGATCCAGTAAAAATAACTTTAATTGCTGTTTAAAATCCCCAACCCTTTCCAACTGCTTGATTTTAGTCGGCATCTTCCCTTATTTATCATATTCCTCTTAAAGAGTGGCGTATTACAACTTGGAACTTGGTTATCATATTTTCTTCTTGTGTTGTATTCATTCACGTTTAAATTCCTTCTTAAATATATGCTGTTTTTTTAATGTAGCACAACACCCCAACGATATATAATGCGGTCTCTGTGAGAATCTTTAACTCTTTAAAAACTGGCCTACAAGTCTGTCTTTTATTCAGCCCTTTAATTGCACGTAGTACAATTTATTGTATTTTTGGTACGTTTGCAATCTCAATATCCCCTCCCCATAAAATTATACCATACCTTATCAAAGACTGAAATTGTTTAAGAATATATATATATTTCTTGACGTAAATAAGCTCAAGTCACCTCTCAGTGATGTGATCATATAGGATACCTTGTTTAACTTTCAGAATAAAACTGAATGTGGGTATCCCAGTTTAGATTATTTGAAATATTAATTCCTGTTCCCATTGGTAAAGTAATCCTATTACAGGCCTGGACAGGCCCCGAGGGTTCCAGGAGTTTGAGGCTCACAGATTTCTCGACAGTCGGTACATGAAGGTCAGCCCCACGTACCGACCGCATTTACCCCCCAAGAAATATTCCTAGTACTCATTTCTGTTAGAGGCTGAGTCATAATGCGGCCGGAAGGATTATGTCAATGAAAAATTCCAATGATACCATCGGGAATCGAACCCGCGACCTTCCGACTTGTAGCGCAGTGCCTCAACCAACTGCGCCACCGCGTACCCCACTTTTTCCATAGGTATCATAATTATGTCGCACATGAAATTTTGAAGACTAAGTGGATGTTTACTGCACAGGTCAAGCACAATACTGCAAGGAATTGAAAGCAACATGAGGCTTGGGTTCCGTATGTACTGGCCGACGATGCCCAAGCTTGCTTCAGGCCATGTCCTGCGTGGCAGCGATCGTCTAAATGGCATCTGTTGTGGGTATGGTCGAAATTAGTTTTTCAATGCCATTTAGAGCGCAAAAACAGAGTGAAAAAAGAGTAAGTGGGCAACACAAGGAAACACGTATGATCTAACCATTATCTGCAATCTAGCCTACGTGGTAAAGATTCGCGTAGGACACAAACACTGCCTGTATCTAGTGTGCAGGGTTTTAGACTTAACTGCGTTATTGAGAGCGCCCAATCTCTTTCTGCTGCAACAAAATGCCTTAAAATTTGATTTAAGTGGTGTGGAGGGGCGAAACAAATACGACACATTTAAAAACTCGTATCAATAAGGGGAAATGCATCGCCTCCATAATGAGCTAAGAAAAAGCTCCACAAAATATTTTGAGTACTACAGAATGTAGTCTTCAACATTTGATTTATATAGTGCAGCGCACATGACAGCGCATTTCACACAGCTCAACCACTTATCAGAAAACAATATCCGTGGAAGAAAGGCTGTTTGTGACACTGTGGTAAGTTAAACATACCTCACATTGAACACACTTTATTCACTTCTTTGATGGAGCCAGTTTAGTTCACTGGAAAACTGCTACATTAATAATGACTCTGATAAACACATTGGTAGATTAAAAAAATACCTGTGGCAAGATTAATTCCTATAGAGTATCATGGTTACATAATTTACAGTAACTGCAATGTGAATGAATGCATACTAAATGTCTCTGATCCCTTCAGCACACGCGTGTAGGCGGTTGTAGTAGATTTGTAGGTTAATTATTCTTGGCTTCACACTATGGTGTTACATCGATACCAGGTATGTACGTTATACGATTCTGTACGCCTACTTTCGTTAGAACTGTTCGAGGTTGGGGCTGAAAATGAAGCTAAAGAATGAAGCACATTATTCTGGCAGCGCACTAATATTTTTTGTGGCAGGCAGCTGTTTCACTTACGGAACTAGAGACCTGAAGACAATTAGATTCTCACCATGGTCATCCTCTTCGTTGATGAACCACTCGAGTTACCTGTACTCTAGATGCAGCATTTCTTTCTGATAATTTAATGTCGAATTCCTCTGTTTCTCTTTGGAACTTTTTAACAAGCAGTCGGAGCAGAATCCTGTATTTCAGAAGTGGCATCCTCTGAATATGCTGATTCAGCATCATACATCTGGCTTCTCCCAACGTTTATAATTTCTTCGTGTGATTTTTGCTGTTCTCTGTCGCAGACGGTGCCTACAATGTCCCTGTTGTGACAGTCTTTATTCCGTTGATCCCAGAGAACCGGTCTCTTAAAAACCTCGGAAATTACAATCTCTGTCATGGAAGACTCGACATTCAGATGTGCAGTACTGCTTGTCCACTCTTTACTCTCGCCTGTTCCACGCTGCTCGTAGAATGCTCTACAGCTGCTTTTAAACAGTCTCGGTTATTAAAGGTTTGTTGGGCTTCCTTCAGAAGAGAGTTTATATGATTTTTTTTAAGAGTGTGGAAACAAAAATGGAAAATCAGAAATTATTGGAGGATGTCGAGAAGAGGCTTTTCCTTCTTTCACTTGTAAGAGAGATGAAGACCACGTCGGAACATTTAAAAATTGATGCAAAATTTGACATACTGAATATATTTTAAGAAATATCAAACAAAATATATTTACGCGTCCAGTTTCACAGTTCCATTATGTTTCAGGCCCCAGTCATTGCTGTCCCAACCTACCCCTTTCCAAGTTTATGTACATACATATATATATTCATTTCCTGCCAAGATTCCAACACTCACCAGATATAATACCCAGGCACACGTGTTACCCACCTAAAGAACTCAGTCTTTATTTAACTCAAGAACACACCAGTCTCGCCCAGAATCCTCAAGGTTTTGCAACATCTGATTTTTTCCAACACAGACTCTACTGATCCCTTCTAATTTGGCTCTGAAATTTTCGATATGTTTCAGGAATGAAGCCATTTAGTAAATAAGATATGCTATATGTGTAGTATTATTTTCAAGCAGTGTTCAATGATAGGCTCATTAAAAATGAAAAACTTAAATATTTTCGTTTATGAACTCTTCTTTTACTAATCATCACTGACTGTCCTGGTACAGTGGTTAGTATTATACATAGTGTTCAGGAGAATGGTTGTTCTGAAATCGTTCGCGGTGTTTCTCAGTCTCACAAGACAAACTTTGGAACAGTATGTTAAATTATCAGTCCATCATCATCACCACCACCATCATCATCGTCGTCGTCGTCGTCGTCGTCTTCGTCATCATCATCATCATCATCATCATAATCAGTCCTTTCCAGATTACATACTCGGTGACTTTCCTATCATTTGCCACTACACACAACATTAACAAAAGCAAGAGACATTCAATAAAACATCAATAACTGTATCATGAACACGCTTGGAGGAGAGCATGAATGCTGTAAAAAAAGAAGCAAATATGTAGAAACAGTTAATTTGAACTTACTGCAAGGTTACAGCCTGCCACTCTTTTGGAGGAATACATCTCATGTTTGCGCCTGATCCAGAAGTATCATTCCTGATATACAGGAGAAGTTCATCCAAGGAACCGAATGACATACAGAAATGAATGAAAATTTACTTTTATCATATCTTAGATCATTGAAGACAGTGATGAAGATGCCTTGTTCCTGTCTTGAGTTCAGTAGGAGATATATCCAGAATTTATGCTTCCTTTTCTTCTTTTTACTTGTTTGTGCATTACGACAAGAAGGACAACTTCCTTTTCAAACTCCATTTCAAACCTGAAGCTGAACTAGGAAACAAGGGTTCGCTACTCAAACGCACTGAAGCACCACAGACACGCTCATGGAAAATGGTTTAATTCAGTTGCACTTCTGTTTGTGGTGCCACAAACATACTCATGGGAAAGGGTCCTTACATGCTCAACTGCTACCAGTGGCACATAAGACAGTCCAGTTCATATGCAGAGTGTATCTCAAGAAAAGTTCTTAACATTAATTTTTGCATTACATTCTTCATTTCTGCATATGCTTCCATTCAAATTATATGCAGAAATAGCATTAACAATTTATCCCCCCCTCCCCCCCATTTATTATACTTTTAACTTAAAGCAGTGGCACCATATTGAATGTTACTCACACGCATCCAGTCACCATGAGATATGATATGCTGCAAAAGTTTATCTCTCAATGACTGGACATGCAATGACAACAGCTGACTCTGAAGACAATAACTTGTGATGAGTGTAGCTTGCACCATGTCATGCCACAGTGTTGACAGTACCAACAGGCCCTTTAGCAGTGTTGTCACCCCAGCTGATGTCCTGTTAAAATAAGCAAAAAGAGTTGTTAATTCCCTGTTTTGTAATGTCATCAGACCACTCTAGTTGAATGGCCTATCTTTACTGCACTTTCCTACATTAGGCAGGGTATTATTTATTCACTTTCTGAGGATGTCAGAGTGTAAAGGGATAGAAGAGATATTTTTCACTCTTCAGTTTTCCCATGTAAGAGCTGTAAATCACCTGCAACATTTGACATTGTGTTCATCAAAATCAAAGAGTTGACCCTTTATGACAGTTGTCCAACAATCTCTTCAAAACCCATATTTATTTTTGTTGTTCCAGTAGATGTGCCTTACAAAACATCTTTCTTCACACAGGAAATCCATTTCCTTTCATAGTCTCATGTTGTGGTAAATCTTTATCATGCAGTGCATGAGACCTCTCTGGCATGACATTTTTTTAAGTCCAAGAATTTCAAACAACACTAGAAAGAAATGTGTTGTGTTATTACTCAACTGTTTGGCTGTATATGAATAGAAATTTCATGTTATTATTATGCTACTTGAGGTGTGATTGTAAAAATTTTGGACTGGCTGCAACATCTTACTATCACTGTATCATGTCCTTATGCTAGGCATAGAATATGGAATGCCATACCATTTACCTATAAGTTAAAATCATATGCTGTCTCTTCAGAAGTGAGACATTGTGAAGTAGTAGCCCTAGTTATGAGTGTTGTTTTTTAAAAAATTACATCTGATAGAACAATGCATGTGTGAATTTCTATTTCATACCAGACAGAATTGTTCTTGAAACCTATACAGGCATAACTCAAGCTTTCAAGTGATGTCCAGGGTCTCAAAGTAGAATGTCTTTTGCTGAAGACACAACCTATAAAGAATTGTTTGTTATGGTGATGGGAAGATGTATCAGGACAAACTGTGAAGTAGCAGTTCCAGACATATCCTATCTTATTTATTGTTATTGTGGATTCATGGAACATAAACAAAATATCAATATCAATATCAATATCAACATATGCAGAGAATTTACATGAAACTGCCCTGAGAAGTGGCAGAATGGCGACTGGTTTCTGTATCATGAATGTGCTTTCCCTCAATCTGCTGTGTCAATGCAAGAACTTCTGTTTAGAAACTGTAGAACTTTTCTTCTAACCTACATATTGCTCAGATTAGTATACATGACTGAAGTTAATACTAGGTGGTAGTGTTACGATTCAACTACAAGAACTCAAAGGCTACATATACAGAGTTTCAAAACAGCTTAGATAGTCAATTTTAAGTTGAGTTTAAATAGTTTAGATCCTATATTTGAGATAGTAAACAAAGAATAAAAATGAAGCTTATAAATGCAATAACTGACTCCTCTAATTGGAAAATTATTAAACACTGTGTTCCCAACACTCGGTTCTGGGACCACTGTTGTTTAATATGTACATAAAATATTTTCCCGAACTGATCAATAGTTATTCTGATGTCATCATGTTGGCAGATGACATTAGTATATTCATATCTAGTACTAACCATGATGAACTAAATTTAAATTTTAATTAGTTGTGATTCAAATATCAAAATGGTTTCAGGTTAATCAGCTTATACAAAATATAAAAAAAAAAAAACAAGCTTAATAAATTTTGCACTACATACATTATCTTTACATCCACGAAACCTATCCTATTGTGGTTAGATACATATTGAATTAAATAATATAACGTTTCTTGGTCTTCCATTGAATAGTCAACTTAATGGAAGATGCATATACATTATTCACTAAATAAGCTGAGTGTCATTTGTTTTATAATGACAAGGATTGTTCATATACTATACATAGAAATACTAAAGGTTTTATATTTTGCTCATTTTCATTCCCTGACAAAATATGGTATAATATTCAGGGGCAATTCAACCATAATACATAAGGTGTTTATTGTTCAATAAAACATATTCAGGACTATGGTGGGAATAGGCCCAGTAAGGCCAGTTTGTGAAACTAAACATTTTGCCAGTATCATGTTTTTACATATATTCATTAATAATGTTTGTATTTAATAATTTGGGTAACTTTTAAACTAATTTATCATTGCATGATTTAATACTAGGAACAAAAATCAATTACATTTTCCATCAGTGAAAATCACCCCTATTAAAAGGTTGTCACTTATTCTGCTATAAAAATATTTCATTATTCACCCTCAAACATATTGGAAATACAAGCAAATAAAATGTTTTTAATTTAGCACTGAGAAAGTATCTCCTTACTCATGTATTTTAGTCAGTGGAAGAATTATTATTGTATAACAATAATAAAAATTAATAATTTTATAACAAGTAATAATATTGTACATATTTTGTATTTTTATGTTCACGCACTTTATACATGTACTACTGTGGTGTTCTATATTTATTGTACTGTCACTGTGTTTTATTATATCAAGTGTTATTGTTTAATTGTAAGTGACTATATTGTGTGAAACAAGATACATAAATTTTTTAAATATTTCATATTCAACTGTCATTGAACAGAGTTTAGATATTTGAAATGTTAATGAATTCTAAATATACATGAAATGTAAACAATACTTCTAATAGTAGAAGAAACACTGGACTCTTTGGGGTCAAAAGGGCTCCTTTGAGTTAGAGTGTTTGAAATAGCTGTTAAATGCAAGAGTACTGAATGAAAAATGTTAATGGCAGCTTTTGAAATAAAATTGGCTTGAAAAAGTTACTTGAGTCAGCATTTATGTCTGTAGACGTGTTTCTAATCTACCTAGACACAATATTTCACATGCTTACCACAAATGGCCATTAGTTATTTCTATCAAACTGAAGGCTTAGTATAATTTCATAAAGCAGCCATTTTTTATATTCCATAAAAATATTACATGAACAAAATTTTCGTATTACTTTAAGATGCAGTGTAGTAGTAGCAGTAGTGTCATTCAATACTTGGGCACTTGGAGGAATTCCTTTCACCATCTACCATCCCCAAAAAATTTGCTGATGATGAAATATTCCCAGTTTAAAACTGCGATATCTGGAAGGTGATCTTGGTTCAATATGGAGTTAGCTTTTTTTGTACAAGGCACACATGGTGATGTATAAATTGAGTCAGTATGAGTCAGTTGCTAAACAGCCATGGCTAGTGAACAGTCAAAAGGAAACCACTGCATCTCTTCTTGGAAAATTAGGAATTGTACTTTGTTCTCATCTATTTTGTTTCAGGGTTTGTGTTGGCTTTCGGTGTTACAATAGCTGGAAAGGTGGTCTTGGATATTTCTATTTATTCTTAACTTCTCAGAATGAAATAGTAGTTTACATGATCATATTGGGCTGATTGATGTACCCCTCTCCGCCAAGGAATCTGCCATTCCATTACCCTCAACCCTGCAGAGAGTTGGAACCCACTGGATTTTTATGCATTTCTGAGAGTCTGTCAACTGTGTAACAGATAAATGAATTTCTGCAACCCTCTTGCAAGGAAGTGCATCAGTCTTTGCTATTGACTATATTGCTGGAGTTAAATAACTGAATATAAGATTCTTGTTTCCAGTGATGATTTTCTACTGTTTGATCTGCATCTTTTTTTTTACTTCCTGAAGAAGCTCTACTTTGTAATATACTTTGATGTTGTCTCAAGGGCAAGTTACATTGTAGTAGGTATGTATATAGTGTAATTTTTGGGCCCTCCACCGAGTGAGGCTAGTGTTATTCCCATTGTATGTTTTGTGTGATTACTAAGTTGCTATTACAAATTGTAGGGAGTTAGAAAATATGAAGTTGTGGTGGCCTCCTTTCCCATATTTTC
>Ga0123353_10010434_pt1 | contig 12953 bp, 10 predicted proteins | sample TergutLab28metaG_3_FD_92763 | JGI IMG/M metagenome (GOLD analysis project Ga0123353, IMG submission 92763) | Labiotermes labralis P3 segment gut microbial communities from Petit-Saut dam, French Guiana - Lab288 P3 | ecosystem: Host-associated > Arthropoda: Insects > Digestive system > Gut ...
AACCGCCGCCACCGCCGCCGCGATCCCGCCCATCGCGTCGATATGGTTGTCCTTGAGCAGCACTCCGTCGGACAGACTGAACCGGTGGTTGACCCCGCCGCCGCAGGTGACCGCATATTTCTGCAGCGCCCGCAGCCCCGGCAGCGTCTTGCGGGTATCGGCTATAGCCGCGGCGGTGCCCTCCACCAATTTGACCAACCTTGCAGCGGCGGTGGCAATACCGGACAGGTGCTGCAACAGATTTAAAGCGGTGCGCTCCCCTTTGAGCAGACAGCGGGTATTGCCGGATAATGTGGCAAGGATATCGCCTTTACATACACGGTCGCCGTCATGTTTGAATGTTCGGTAAGTGACCTCTTGCCCGGCAGGAGCGTCCAACAGCGAAAATACCCGCAATGCGATATCCACGCCGCAGAGCACGCCGTCGGCTTTCGCCACCCACTTTGCCTCGCTGGTCATATCGGCGGGGATGGTGTAGTCGGTGGTGAGGTCGAGATAGGGGATATCCTCCGCAAGTGCGGCGCGGAGGATGGGATCGATGTGGTGGGGTTGTAGCATGGGGGACGCCTCCTTATACTGTGGGTATAATACGGTTTGTATCATACGATTTGTTTTAGCTTTAATGGTCGTTTTGTAAGAAATTCTACACCCTTATCCATTGTCGTTCTTGGGTGTTGAACTATATCTACTTCTACGTTTATCAATTCGTCAATCAAATATAAATACCCCTTTTCAATCCCGTTATGAGTGATCGGCGAAAATATTTCTCTATATTCAAGCCGGGACGGCTTTGCCGCAAAAGCTTCCGCAAGCTCTTTCCATTGGGTAATCGTTGACCCTTCTTTTAGCATATCCAATTTCAAAGGGGAGCCATGATACCAAGGTTTATTGATGTCAACAAAAAAATCCATATTTATTTTCCTTATACTTTCCGGCGTTTTATTTTTTATCCGATATGATCTAACTTATAAACAGATAAAACTCCATTTAGGCCAGCCGCAAAGCGGTTGGCGCGTAGGGCACACTTCCGCACTCATCCGGTTTGATAAAACTACGAGTGCCCTACACGCTCCCGCACAATCATCCGCACCGGCGTTCCCTCTAACCCGAACGTCTCCCGGATCTGGTTTTCTAAATACCGCTGATACGAAAAATGAAACAGATCCGCCCGGTTGACGAAGCAGACGAAGGTGGGCGGGCGGGTGGAAGGCTGGGTGATATAGTAAATTTTCAGCCGTTTGCCCCGGTCGGTGGGTGGCTGAACCCGGGCGGTGGCGTGGGCCAGCACATCGTTGAGCATTCCGGTGGTGACCCGCATGGCGTTTTGTGCGTTGACAAAGTTGATCAGCTCGAACAACCGGTCGATCCGCTGGCCGGTTTTGGCCGAGATGAAGATAAAGGGCGCATAGGACATGAACGAGAAGTCAATTTCCAACTTTTTCCGCATCGCGTCCATCGTATACCCGTCTTTTTCCACCGCATCCCATTTGTTGACCGCGATGATACAGCCCTTGCCGGCCTGATGTGCCAACCCGGCGACCTTGCTGTCCTGCTCGGTGAATCCCTCCACCGCGTCGATCAGGATCACGCAGACGTCCGCCCGCTCCACCGCCATCTGCGCCCGCAGCACGGCATACCGTTCGATTTCATCCTCCACTCGGCTTTTCCGGCGCAGGCCGGCGGTGTCGATGAAGATGAAATCGCCGTATTTGTTGGATATCGGGGTGTCCACCGCGTCCCGGGTGGTACCGGCTATCTCCGAAACGATGGTACGCTGTTCGCCGGCGATCTGGTTGACAAGAGAGGATTTGCCGGCATTGGGTTTGCCGATCACCGCGACCTTGACGATTTCACTCTCGTTTTCTTCTCCGTCATCCGGCGGCAGATGTTCCAGCACCCGGTCCAGCAGGTCGCCGGTACCATTGCCGTGGACCGAGGAGACGGCGACCGGGTCACCCAGCCCGAGGTTATAAAACTCATAAAATTCCGGCGGCGCCTCCCCGATCCGGTCACACTTATTGACGCAGAGGACAATCGGCTTGCCGCTTTTTTGCAGCATCGCCGCCACATCCGCGTCATTGGCGGTGACGCCGGCCCGCAGATCGGTCACGAAGATGATTACATCCGCCTGCTCGATGGCAAGCTGAGCCTGACGCCGCATCTCCCGCAGGATATGGTCATCGCTGTACGGTTCGATCCCGCCGGTGTCGGCCAGCATAAACTGCCGCCCGCTCCACTCGCAGTCGGCGAACAGCCGATCCCGGGTGACGCCGGGCGTGTCCTGCACGATGGCTAACCGTTGACCTATTAACTTGTTAAACAATGTAGATTTGCCCACGTTGGGGCGGCCGACGACGGCTACGATGGGTTTTGACATGGACTTCTCCCTGTGATGTTGTTTTTATTTGGACCGGCGCTACATCCTCAAATCACGCCAGAGAATGTCGCCGGAATATACATCAATGTAAAATGTGATAGGCCCCAAAAAGGGATCTAAGGTGGTGGTGTATGTGACCTTCCATACGGTCTTTCCGATCAAACCATCTATATAATGATTTTTTTCAACGACGATCCGCTCAATTTCCGGCTCGGAATAATTGAGAATGGTTGCTTTCTCCCCATCGGTGAGAACCGCTTCGGCAATACTCTGCGCTTTCTCCGCGGATATTTCGGTTTTTGTGCAGCCGAGAAGGCAAAGGCAGATAATGACGGTTATTAGCGTAAGGACTTTTTTCATGTTGTCTTTCTCCATACTTGAGTTATAAATTGTGATCAATATATTTTTTCAAAAAACTCAAAATCTCTATCGTGCAGTCCACGACACGGTTATGGCGGTGGTTCCGGTTAGTGGAAAAATAACCGAAATACCCCCAGGGGTCCTTTGTTTGACCGCCCCAGTCCCATAAACCGCCGGCATTTTGATTTTCCGCCAGCCAGTTTACCGCGTCGGCCAGGTAGACGGCGGAGCCGCGGAATTGATTGATATAATTGAATGAATGGAACCAGCGGCGGGTCTTATCATAAACAAATTTTTCCGGGAGCTTTTCCGGGCAGTTATGCCAAAAATGGCCGTGACGATAGACGTGTTCGCCGTAATGCCGGAGCATGGCGTCTTCTAATTCCGGCGGCACCTGATCCCGGCGTTTCAGGAGCAGTTCGGTCTGCATGGGAACAAGCCGGTCCTCCCGCGTCCAAAATATTTCATGCTGGGCGGCGCGCTCCCGCTCATAGGAATATTCGCCGCTTTCAAATGCGCGTCCCGCGATATACCGCCACTCGCTGTATGTGCGGTCGCACAGCGGATTGTATGGCTGAATGGCTTCCATCAACTCGCAAAATTTTGCCGCGTTCCACGGAATGATCCGCTCATTGGTGTTGCGGAATTTTTCGTGGGCAGTACCACTGAGATGAGCCTCCAGATATTCATTGGCGCACAGCAGAATGTCCCGGTCTTCTATCGTCAGGCCGATATACAGACAGCGGTTGATTGCCGTCACCGAGGTCGGAAAGGTATCTTTTGCGGCATAATCTTTGGACTGGAACCGGCCCCATCCGCCATGCCGGTCCTGTGCCTGATACAGCTCCTCCACAATATCGCTGGCGTGAAAGGCCGGGCGGAGCGCGGTCAGCTCCGGGTCGTCATAGGGCCTGTCTAACAGATGGAAGAGAATTTTATACCGCACCGCCGGATAGGCACAAAAATCATACAGCCGCAGAGCGGTATCTTGAAGTAATTCTTTAATCGTCACCATTTTACCTCATAATCGCCTCAAAAAACGCCGCCCCGTCCGCATCCACCACCTCAACGGTTACCCCCAGCGCCGCCTCAACCTCCGCCGGGGTAACATCATCCAAAAAACGTTCCCCGCGCGTCGCGGATGAATCCCCCTGTGCCCGCAGCATGGTATGTGGAATCAAAATGGCATCAAATTTACAATTTACAATTTGCAATTTGCAATTTGCTATTAAATCCTGCCCGGTTATCAGTCCCGCCACCGTAACAGACGAACCGTAAAAGCGGTTTTCTATCGCCGCTACCGTTACCCGCTCACCCGCACCCGCCTCCCCAATCAACTGCTGCAACAACGGTGCGGCGGCGGTACCGGTGGCGACCAGCAATCGGCGTCCGGCACCATTTCCCCCGCTTGATGAGCGGCGCGGAGCGGATTGCCCGCCGCAGGCGCGAAATTGTTCACAGAACAACGCCGCCATCCCCACGCCGTTCTCCAACTGACAGAAATCGCCATAGTACGCTGCCAGAGGAAAAGGCTGCCCGGCCAGCAGATAAAATTCATCCGAGGGGAAGAAAATGGCCGTTCCGTCATCGTCAACCGGGGCATTATCCAATTGCCGGATAACGGTTTCCGCTTCATCAGTTGTAAAAGCGCGGAGCAAAGGTAAATTCTCCCGGTGACGGGTCAGCCCCACCGGTACCGCCGAAACGCTTTTCAACGCCGGTCCCAGCGCCGCCAGATCACGGATTGTCCGGTCCAGCGCCGCGCCGTCGTTGATACCGGGGCAGAGCACCAGCTGACAATGCAGCTCCAGCCCGGCATCGGCGAACCGCCGCAGTATTTCTAAACATTCCCCCGCCCGCCGGTTGCCCAGCATCCAGCAGCGCAGCTCCAGATCGGTGGTATGCACCGACACCCGGACAGGGGAGATCCGCATCCGGATCAGCCGGTCAACATCCCGTTCCCGCAGGTTGGTCAGCGTGATATAATTGCCGAACAGGAAGGACAGCCGGCTGTCGTCGTCCTTGAAATAGATGCTCTCCCGCATGCCGGCTGGGTTCTGGTCGATGAAGCAGAAGATACAGTTGTTTTGGCAGCGCTTTTGCTCATCCATCAGATAACTGCTGAAGACCAACCCGGGGTCTTGTTCAGCCGGAAACGTTACAATCCGGCAGCGCCCGTCAGCGCCGCGCACCGTCATCCGTACCCGGTCAGCGGCCAGCGCGTACCGGTAATCCAGCACATCCTCAACAGCCAGTCCGTTGACAGTCAAGAGGATATCCCCCGCGCGGATATTTTTGCGGGCGGCAGCGGAATGGGGCGTCACATCCGAGATACATACCCCCCTTTTTAAACGATCATTCACTGCTGTTTCCCGTGTTTCCCCAATAATTGTTTGATTTTATCCGCCGGATTGATGATGGCGCTTGCCGATACGTCATGGTTGAGGGCGGCGATAAAGTAGGCGATATATTTCGAGACATCCACCTCGTGGAACCATTCCCGCGAAAGCAGTTCCGGCGTGCGGTAGGTGAGATTGGTGCCGAGGACGCCGTGGATAATATCGTCATCTACCGCCCGGTCAAAAGCGTCTAAGCCTTTGGTGAAGATGGTATAAGTGGCATAACAGAAAATACGTTTCGCTTTCCGTTTTTTCAATTCATAGGCGATATCCAGCATCGATTCGCCGGAAGCGATCTGGTCGTCGGCGATAAAAATGTCTTTTCCTTCGACTGCGCTGCCGAGGTACTCATGGGCAACGATGGGGTTGCGCCCGTCGATAACCCGGGAATAATCCCGGCGTTTATAGAACATGCCCAGATCCACCACGAGCATCGAAGCGTAGTACATATTGCGGGAGATCGCGCCCTCGTCCGGGCTGACCACCATCAGCGCCCGGGGATCCGGCGTGATATCCGGAAAACTTTTGAAAAGCCGTTTCAGCACCTGATAATAAGGCATCACGTTATCAAAACCGGTGAGCGGAATGGCGTTGTGGACCCGGGGATCGTGGGCGTCGAAGGTGATAATGTTGGAAACACCCATCGACTGCAATTCCTGCAGCGCTACCGCGCAATCCAGCGATTCACGGTAGTGGCGATGGTGCTGGCGGGAGCCGTACAGGAGCGGCATGATGACATTGATCCGCCGCGCCTTCCCGGACATGGCCTGGATCAGCCGTTTCATATCCTGATAATGGTCGTCGGGAGACATGGCGGTTTTGATACCGAACATTTTATAGCTGCAGTTATAGTTGCCTACGTCTGAGATGATATACAAATCGTCGCCGCGGATACTGGATTTGATAATCCCTTTGGCGTCGCCGGAAGCGAAGCGGGGGCATTCGGATTCGACGATATAGTTGTCCTCCGCAAGCAGACTGCCCCGGGACCAGCTGACGAGATAATGGTTGATCTGTTCTCCCAATTCCCGCGCGCTTTCGGCAGGCAGCAGCCGCAGCGGCGCCACCCGGTTTTCGTTGTGAAATATCGTTTCGCTGGTGTATGTCTCCGCCATATCATTCTCTTCCCCTCAATAATAAATTCCAGTTTATGAGAATAGTATAGCATAGAAATGCATAATGTTCAATCCAACTATTTAAAAATTTCCTCTTGCATTTTCCCGATAAAGTTGTTACAATATCTTCAGACTAAAAAGGAGGTGCTGTATTAATGGCTTATGTAATCAACGGTAGCTGTGTTTCCTGTGGTGCTTGTGAACCGGAATGTCCGGTAACAGCCATTTCGGAGGGGGAGGGGACTTTTGTTATCGACCCCGAAACCTGCATCGACTGCGGCGCCTGTGCCGGAACTTGTCCGGTGAGCGCTATTGAAGAAGCAAAATGAGTCCCGGCTATTGTTCGCAAGCCGCCGAATTTTCGGCGGCTTGCTTCATAGTGATAAGTAATATAAAATGATGAATAGGTATTTGACTGGATCGGTTATACTATACTTTACTATCACACAGGATCGAGGTATCCGTATGTATTTTTCTTCCCGTGATCTGTTTCACCGCTCCCCTTTCGGCGCGGTTGCGGCTGATGTGCCGGTCCATTTCAAGCTGCGGCTGCCCCGCTCTTTTGGCTGTTCGGCGGCGGAGCTTGCGGTTGGGTGTGCCGGCGGAGAAGATAGCGGCGGCGCTTTTTCGGGTATGTTTTGGTGCGGCGAACAGGACGGGGAGGAATTTTGGGAATGCCACTATACCCCCGCTGTTCCTGACAGCTACCGGTATTGTTTCCGGCTGACGACGGCGGCAGGTGTCCGCTGGCTGTCAAAAACCGGCGACGGCAGCGCCGATATGGTTGAGCGGGAGGACGCGGTGAGGCGCTGGGTTTTGACCGTATATGATCCCGCTTTTACCACCCCCGATTGGCTGGCCGGCGGTATTATCTACCAGATATTTCCCGACCGGTTCGCCGCTTCGGGTAAACCGAAAACCGGCGTCCCCATCGACCGGCGGCTGCGGGAGGATTGGGGCGGCCAGCCCCAGTGGCAGCCGGACGCCCGGGGACGGATACGCAATGACGATTATTTCGGCGGCGACCTGGCGGGGATTGCGCAGCGGTTGGACCGGCTGGCCGAACTGGGAATCACCGCGCTCTATCTCAACCCTATCTTTGAAGCCCATTCCAACCACCGGTACGACACCGCCGATTATGAAAAAATCGATCCGCTGCTGGGGGATGAAACGGATTTCCGCAATCTCTGTGAAAAAGCGGCGGCGCTGGGGATCCGGGTGATCCTGGACGGGGTGTTCAGCCATACCGGCGCCGACAGCAAATATTTTAACCGTGAGCGGCGGTATCAGGATCCGGGGGCGTATCATTCGCCGTCCTCCCCGTATGCGACCTGGTATCATTTCAACCGCTGGCCGGGCAGCTATACCGGCTGGTGGGGATTCGATACGCTGCCGGAAGTGGACGAGATGGCGGAAGGGTATCAGCGGTATATGCTGGGCGAGGACGGCATAGTCCGCCAATGGTTACGAGCCGGCGCTTCCGGCTGGCGGTTGGATGTGGCCGACGAGCTGCCGGACGGGTTTCTGGACCCGCTGCGGACAGCGGTCAAAGCGGAAAAACCCGGCGCGGTCATCATCGGCGAGGTCTGGGAGGATGCCGCCACCAAAACCAGCTACGGGCATCCGCGCCGGTATTTGCTGGGCGGCCAGTTGGACTCGGTGATGAATTATCCCTTCCGGGACGCGGTGTTGGATTTTTTGACCGACGGGGGATCCGCGGGGTTTTTCGACGGGATTTTTGAGATATTGGAGCACTATCCAACCCAGGTGATCCGGCTGCTGATGAATCTGCTGGGGACTCACGACACCGAGCGGGCGCTTACCGTGCTGGGCGGCGAATATGCCGCCGGGCGCGGCCGGAAATGGCAGAGCGAACAGAAGATGACGCCGGAACAGCGGCAGCGCGGCCTGCGCCGGATGAAGCTGGCGGCGGCGCTGCAATATTGCCTGCCGGGGGTGCCGTCGGTATATTACGGCGACGAAGCGGGGGCGGAAGGTTACCGCGATCCCTTCAACCGCGGCTGTTATCCCTGGGGGAAAGAGGATGCCGGGCTGCTGGACTGGTACCGCAAGCTGGGCCAACTGCGGCACAGCTGTCCGGCGCTGCGGGAGGGCAAGTTTTCCCGGGTCAACGCGCCGGAGGGGGTGGTGGCGTTTCTGAGAATGGATAAAAACCCGGAAAAAAGCTCCGCCCTCCTGTGTGCGGTCAACCGGGAGGAGGGGGAGCATACGCTAGTATTGCCGCCGGAGTGGCATGGCCGGTCGGCAGATTTGGGGGATGGATGGGTTGAGGAGGATGTGCTGCATATTCCGGGAGAGGGGTGTGTAATAATGCATAATTCTTAATGCATAATGCATAATTTTCTGCACAAACAAGAATCAACGAACAGGCGAAGTCGCACAATGACGCTTTCATTTTATTGTATACCTACTGTTTTTCCCTCATTGTGCACGAGCCCCAAGACACACCCAGTCACTCTCATCCGTCCGCTCAACAACAGTAAATCCGTTTTCCGCCAGACAATCCGTCACCTCCGCTTCCCGCCCGCCGATAATACCGCTCAGTAAATAGATCCCGTCGGGGTTTAATAACTTCCGGATTGCCGGGGTCAGCAGTATCAGCGCGTCGGCGACGATGTTGGCGGCTACAATGTCGAAGGTACCCTGCAATCCGGCGGTAAAATCCGGTGAAGTCAGGTTTCCGTGTAAAATCCGATACCGCGGCGCCTGAAAAATGTTTTTCGTTGACGACGAAAAACCGTTTGCGGCGCCGTTTTCAACCGCCACCCGGACGGCGGTCCGGTCGATATCCACCCCCAGCGCAGATTCGGCGCCCAGCAACAACCCGGCGACCGATAAAATCCCGCTGCCGCAGCCGGCGTCTAACAATTTCTGTCCCCGCCCCGGCCGGATCACCCGTTCCAGCGCCGCCAACATCAGCCGGGTGGTGGCATGACTGCCGGTGCCGAAAGCCATGCCCGGGTCGATCCGGAGCACCGTGCGGGTGTTGCCGGCGGGCGGCTGTTCCCAGTTGGGGCAGATCAACAGATGTTCCCCTGCCGGCATCGGTTTGAAATACTGTTTCCAGTTGTTGGCCCAATCCTCCTCATTGACCGCCGCCGTGGATACCGTATGGGAGATGTTTTCGGCACCCAACCGTTCCCGCAGAAAACTGACCGCCTCGGCGGGATTTTCGTGCTGCGGCAGATAGAGATGTATCAGCGCGTGGACACGGTCTTTGGCCAGCAATTCCTCGTCGATCAAGGTCATATGGGCGATTTCCAGCGCACCCTGCTCGAGGTCGCTGTAATCCTCAATATACAGACCCTGTTCGTCGGCGGCACACATATGGGCGATACCGGCGGCCCGTTCAATCTGATCGGCCGCGACCGACAGAGATATCTGCGTCCATTCCATATAAGAGCTCCCCTTTGTCATAAAATCGTAAAATGATTATAACATGTATACGGAAATGGGGAAAGAAAAAATTCTGCGTTGACATTCCCCGCATATATGTGTAAAATGACTGACAACTGTCAACTCATAAAGGAGTGTTCCCATGCGTCTGCTTGTTATCGACGGCAACAGCATCATGAACCGGGCGTTTTACGGCATTAAGCTGCTGACCACCCGGGACGGCCGGTTCACCAACGCGTTGGTGGGATTTCTCAATATCTACGACAAGCTGCGCGGGCAGGTCCGGCCCGACCGAGTGGCGGTGGCGTTTGATCTGCCGGCGAAAACCTTCCGGCATGACATGTATGACGGCTATAAAGCCGGCCGGAAAGGGATGCCGGACGAGCTGCGGTCTCAACTGCCGATTCTCAAGGAATTATTGGGCCATATGGGGCTGCGGGTGGTGGAATGCGCCGGATTTGAAGCGGACGATATTCTGGGGACACTCGCCAGGGCTGCCGCCGGGCAGGGCGGCGAGGCGGTTATCGCCACCGGCGACCGGGATGCGCTGCAATTGGTGGGCAGCGCGGTATCGGTGCTGTTGGCCGCCACCAAAATGGGGCGTCCCGAAACCACACTGTATGATGAAGCGATGGTGGAAGCAACTTACGGTCTGCGGCCGGAACAGCTGTTGGATCTCAAAGCCCTGATGGGTGACGCCTCCGACAGTATTCCCGGCGTGGCCGGTGTCGGAGAAAAAACCGCCCAGGCGCTGTTGACGCAGTTTTCAACATTGGACGCGCTATATGAACAGATAGATTCGGCGGATCCCCCCGATACGGTCCAAATCCGGGAAAACCTGCGCCAAAAACTGCGGGACGGGCGGGAGAACGCGTTTCTCAGCCGGGAGCTGGGACGTATCCACTGCGACGCGCCGGTGGATCTGGATATGGACACTTATGTGATAGGAGACGGCGATCCGGCGGCGCTGGCCGGGCAATTGGCCGGGTTGGAGATGTTCAAGCTGATTGAACGGCTCGGGGCTCGTGCGCCTGCGGGCGCGACATCGCCTGAGCGCTATTCGCAGTCTAATCGGGACAGTAGGGATCAGAAATCAGAGAGCAGAGATGCGGACATGCCCACCGGTACCGTCCTGTTGCAGGATTTTCCTCCCGCGGAGCTGTATCAAAAAGCAGTACAGTCTAAAGCCTTCGACTGTCTGCCGGACTTTGACGGGAACAATTGGCGCGGTTTTTGGGCGGTGGCGGACGGAGCGGTCAGCTGGATAGCCAACGACCCGACCATTGGTGACTGGCTGACACTGTTCGCCGACCCGGCGATCCAAAAACGGACCGACGACGCAAAAGCCCTCTTTTCCGCGTTGTTGGAACGGGATACCCTGCCGGCCGGGTTTGTGATGGACACCCGCCTTGCCGCGTATCTTCTCAATCCGTTGAACACCGATTACGGGCTGCTGCGCCTGGCCGCCAGCTACGGAATGAATGTGAATCTGCCGCAAACGGCAGATCAGACTTCGCTGTTTGATCTGGCGGTTCCACCGGATCCGTCGGATATCGGGCGGCAGCGCGCCGAAATATTCCCGGAAATGGCCCGGCTGCTGGTGCGGGAGCTGGAACAGACCGGCCAGATGAAACTGCTGACCGAGATGGAGCTGCCGCTGGCGTTAGTATTGGCGGATATGGAGCGGATCGGTTTCGCCGTTGACCGCGCCGGCATCCAAGCCTTCGGGCAACAGCTGGGTGAACGGATCGGGCAGCTGACGACGGAAATTTACGGTATGACCGGGTATGCGTTCAATCTCAACTCTCCTCAGCAATTGGCAAAAGCGTTATTTGAGGATTTGGCACTGCCGGCCGGAAAAAAGAACAAATCCGGGTATTCCACCGATGCGGAGGTGCTGGAAAAGCTGCGGGACAAGCATCCGGTGATCGGACTGCTGTTAGAGTACCGCGGGATTGCCAAGCTGAAATCCACTTACTGCGACGGATTGCTCAAAGTGATCGGCCAGGACGGGCGGATCCGCACTTCTTTTAACCAGACCGAAACCCGCACCGGCAGAATCTCCTCCGCCGAACCGAATCTGCAAAATATTCCGGTACGCCAGCCTCTCGGCAGAGAACTGCGCCGGTTTTTCATCGCGGCCGGTCCGCCGGACGCTGTGGCCGGGGAACCGGCCGCAGAGGGTTGGCTATTGGCCGACGCCGACTATTCTCAGATCGAGCTGCGGGTACTCGCCCATATGGCCGACGAACCGGCAATGAAAGCGGCTTTTAACACCGGCGCGGATATCCACCGCATCACAGCGGCGCAGGTGTTCGGCGTGACGCCGGAGCAGGTTACAGCGGAGATGCGGTCCCGGTCCAAGGCGGTCAATTTCGGTATCATCTACGGTATCGGCCCCCATTCGCTGTCGGAGGATATCGGGGTCGGCTATTACGAGGCCAAACGGTATATCGACGAGTATCTGGCCCATTACGCGGCGGTGGACGGGTTTATGAAACGGATGATGGAATCGGCGAAAACCGACGGCTACGCCGTCACCGTATACGGCCGGCGGCGGCCATTGCCGGAGCTGCGGGCCAGCGGCACTCAAACACGCGCTTTCGGCGAGCGGGTGGCCCGCAACGCGCCGATCCAGGGCACTGCCGCCGACATCATCAAATCCGCCATGATCCGGGTCTGGAACCGGCTGCGTGCGGAAGGGCTGCGTGCGCGGCTGATTTTGCAGGTACACGACGAATTGATCGTGGAGACACCGGCGGAGGAAACCGAAACAGTGGCGCGGCTGTTGAAAGAAGAAATGGAAGCGGCGGCCCAGTTATCGGTAAAAATGGCGGCGGAGGTGCATACCGGGAAAACCTGGTATGAAGCTCATTAATCAACACATGCACAAGAAATAAAAACCGCGCCCCGGCGCGGTTTTTTATTTTTGTTCTGCGTTTTAACACAAAGGATACTTCAATGAGTATATTACACGGTGGGATGCGGGAAGGATTTTTGCCTTTGTTTTAACACAATTACGCAAACTAATATGTAACCCTATACACACTCAGTTGCAAATTGTCTGCTCGGTTTCTTTATCAAACAGATGGATCTTATCGTTCCCCAGCGCGATCTCGATATTATCTCCGGGCCGGGCGGTGGAGGTGGGCTCGACGCGGGCGATAAAGTTGAAACCTTCGACATTGACATACAGGAAGGTCTCGGCGCCCATCAGCTCGGATACTTCGACATCGGCATTGACCTTGCAGGCGGAGAATTCTTCCAACAGACGCGCTTCATCGT
>Ga0123353_10010435_pt1 | contig 12953 bp, 12 predicted proteins | sample TergutLab28metaG_3_FD_92763 | JGI IMG/M metagenome (GOLD analysis project Ga0123353, IMG submission 92763) | Labiotermes labralis P3 segment gut microbial communities from Petit-Saut dam, French Guiana - Lab288 P3 | ecosystem: Host-associated > Arthropoda: Insects > Digestive system > Gut ...
ACGCTGGCGGGTGAATTCTCGCTCCGTTTGTGCCACATAGCTTAGAATTTGTAGCACAAGATCAGCTATGAAAACGCCGGTCAAGTCACGCTCCTTCTGTCGTGTATCCAGTAGAGGAATATCCAGTACCACAATAGAAACCTGCAACTCCTTGGTTATAACTCGCCACTGGTTCATGATCTCCTCATAGTCTCGACCGAGCCTGTCGATGCTCTTTACGAAAAGCGTATCGCCAGGCTGCATTTTTCTCATGAGTTGCTGATACTTTGGCCGGTTAAAGTCCTTGCCGGACTGCTTGTCAATAAGGATATTCTCCTCACTCACGCCGCACTCCAGTAAAGCCAGCAGTTGCCGATCCTCGTTCTGTTCTTTCGTCGATACTCTCACATACCCGTAAGTCCTGCCTTCTTCCATCTGCATATGCCTCCTTCAAATGTTTTGCCCCACGGCAACCCATCATTCAGAATGGCATATCTCGCTTCCTTTTTGTTTTAGGTAAAACATCGGATGTGATAATTACTCGATCATCCGCCTCCTTTTGCTTGGAATTCAGTATGATAACATAATATATTTTTGAGATTATATCAATACGAAAGCGGATTATTCTACGATCTGCTAAGGAAATTGCCAGCATTCTTTGTGGTTATGAGACAATAAAAAAATACCGAGCGAGTAGATCGCTCGATGATTTGCCAAATCCTCTTTTCAATTGGGATTCATTGTCTCAGCATAGGCTATTCATTTATCTTCACAACCCAATAGCCGCCCTTTGCAGGCCCGACTCGCTCAATCAGTCGGGCTTTCTTTAGCGTTTGAATATTTGCCTCAATATTGCGTGGCGCAATGCCGATTTCTGCAGCAATTGCCTTTGCGCTGATTTTAGGATTTTGCCGCATTATTGCAAGGACTCTTCGCTGCGTTTCATTTTCTCCGATGCTATTTCCGATGTTTTCTCCGATGGTGGCATCGGAGAAAGAGGAGGCGTCAGAACGGTAAAACACGACAGCAAATCCTCTTTTGAGCATTTGAAACTCAACCTTGACACCGGCGGCATCGCAAGTGGTGGTAATCCTCTTTAGGCCGGTTCCGAAACTCTCGATGTCTTTTGCGTAATACATCAACTGCGCCAACAGCGGATTACGCTTGACAGAACGCTCGTGTCCCTCAATGAAATCCTGCGGCGTCAAGCCTTCTGGGAACGTGCCGGGGTTGTAAATCTCAACACGATTGCTGTATATCGAAATTTCATTGTTCTGCGACGACTTATAGTCCCTGTGGCAGTAGGAGTTGATGAGCGCCTCGCGCACGGCGTCCATAGGGATTTCAGGGATTTCCTTACGTTGCAGCGAACCGTCCAGAAGCACACGCCAGCGAATATTGCTTCGGATATACTTTTCAGCAACCTCTACAAGCTGAGGGACATTTCCGCTTTCGCGTTTGATGTCATTGAAGGTGAGGCGTTCGGACGTGGCGAAAATCGCCATCTGCACTTCAAAGACCGGTTCGCCGCAAAATAGCGCCACCGCAGCATTCTTCAATTTTCCATCTTCTATCATATCCAACCGAGTCAAAACGTCTTCCTTTGTCGCATATGTAAAGGCAATCCGTCCGGCTTGGTTTGCGCGTTCCAAGTAATCCTTCAGCGCAGCTTCCTTAATATCAGCGGGGGATTTATCGGACACATCGCTATCCCAAGTATCCCGGCGGGCATTTTTGCGAAGTATGTAATCTTCAAGTTCAGCAGGCGACATCAGCTTATCCTCATCGGCGACGCGAATATATGCCCGTCCATACGCGAAATACGGAGCGTCGTCACCGGAGAACTCAACGTAGATACACTGTTTATCATTAATGATAACTTCGGTTATTTTCGGGTATGCTTTGGGTTCCAGATGATTGGAAATCGCCTGGCTGATGTCGCGAAGAGTTTTGTCGGAAACCATCTGTCCTGAAGGGGTACCATCGTTGCGAACGCCAAAATACAGTTCACCCCCGCCATGTTTGTTCAGGATGGCAGCCATAGAGATAACGCCTTCTTTGAGCTCAGCAGTGGTTTTCTTCAATTCAAGCTTTTCACTTTCTTTTCCGACCTTCATTTTTCAACATCCTCCGGTTTCGCTCTCACGCAAGTCGTGCATTTGGGATAGCAGATAAAGAATCATTTCTCCGCTCCCTGTGCTTATCGCTTGTTATATTCCCGGATTCAAGTTTAGCCTATTGCCTCAAGGAGCGCAAGGAGTTTGTGAAACAGAAGGCTACGAAAAACGCGAGCTCAAAAACATAATTAACAATTGTCTGTCTAAAGCTATTGACAAGAGCTGGAATCTTCGTTACAATGTCAGCAATCTTGCAAACATGCACGCATTGGAAAGGATGTGTGAAACCACATGGCACCCGAAGTAGTACCAAATGACTATCAAACATTTGGGGAGTATGTGAAGGCGCGAAGAGAGGCACTCAGCAAATCCATCCGAGGCTGTGCCGCTGATTTTGAAATGACGCCGGCCTACCTAAGCGACATCGAAAAAGGTAACCGCTACGCACCGGAAAAGCATCTCGCAAAAATGGTGGAAGTGCTGGGTATTACCGGAAAGGCTGTTGACTGCTTTTATGATTTAGCCGGCAAGAGCCGTAATGATGTCTTCCCTGATTTGACGCCATACATAGGAGGAAAACCCATTGCCCGCGTTGCACTGCGCAAAGCGCGCGACCTTGATATCCCGGATTCTAAGTGGCAAGATTTCATCGATAGCATGAACGGAAAAAACAGATTGTAGGAGGACATACTGAATGGAGTTGTACTACCCACAGAAGCAAAACGGGATGTTTATTCTGCAGAAGAACCAGTTCGACGATATCGCATCCATGATTCTGCAAGCGTACCAACCGTGGGCGTTGGATTATCCTCAGCCGATAGATATCGTAAATCTCGCGGAGGAAGGGCTATTCTTAACCATTAAAAACCGTATGTTGGATTTTAGCGCTGCCGTCCTAGGCATGACAGTTTTTGAGGACGTGGAGGATGTTCCCTGCCTGGATGATATGTACCAATCCATTAAAATTCCTCTACCCGGTGGAACAATCGTGATCCATTCGCAGTTGTCAGGGTACGAGCGCAAGGCACGCAGAAGGTTTACGATTGCCCATGAATGTTCCCACTGGGTGCTGCATCGCGCCTATCACTCGCCGACCAAACAAAAATATCACTTTAGGATACAACGGTCACCGTACATCGCCTGCCGTTCCCCTAACATTGAGTGTCAACGACACAATCTCGTAACCGATGACGACTGGGAAGAATGGCAAGCGGATTCGCTCGCCGCAGCGCTACTCATGCCCTTGATGCCCTTTCGTCACTTTGCGGAAGGATTGATTCGCACCTGCGGCATGCGATATCTTACCGATGGCAAAGTCACCCGCGACTACGTTGAGATTATTGAGGAGATTGCTGATCGGTTTACAGTATCTAAAACCTCCGTAAAAATCCGATTGAAGCAGCTTGGACTGATTCGAAAAGAGCGCACGGCACTTTTTCAGTACAGCTAAACAGCACGGCAGGATAGGCACATCTTCTATTCTGCCTATTTTTTCACCATAGCATTAACATGATTGCTTACAAGGGAACGGCGTTTGCTGAAGGAGGCTTGTGTATGCCGAACACGAAGAATGGGAGAAACATAAGGCCCACGCAAAGATGCAAACCACTGCTAGCAAGGGCTCCGCCGCACTATCAGGTGGAGATGGCTTGCCCCGTATGTGAGCGCCGGGCATTTAACCTTTCAGGTCATCCGCAAAAAACGATATGGATAGGGCTGAAATGTCCTAACTGCCGCAAAATCATAGATGTGCGATGCGCGCCGGAATCGGCCGCTGATCAAATGCACTCGTCCGAAATTTAGGACGCATGTCTTGGCTACCGAGCAAAGGGGTCGTTGACCGCATAGCGGTCATGTGAGAACCACCAAATGGCCGGAGTGAAGCAAGGAATTGCTTTACTCCGGTTTTCTATTCCCCACAGTTCCTTGCTTCACCCGCTGTGAAGAAAGGAACGAGCGGGGATGAAATACGAGTATGTAACGGCGACAGGTAAACACGAGATTGAAGTAAATGAACAGTTTTACGATCTCTTGCTGGCGATGGATCGGGAGGAGTACAACTCCGACCGCAAACACAACCGCCGCAAACCCGTATCACTTGAAGGCGCTGATTATGAAGGAGATTGGTTCGCGGATGGGAGCGATCTTCTCGCAGTGCTGATCGAATCTGAGACAATCAATGAAGCGCTATCCTGCCTTTCTGAACGACAGCAATATCTCATAACAAAATGCTGCTTGGAAGGTTGTTCATATGTATACCTTGCTGCCCAAGAGAGCTTGACTGAAGGTGCAATTCGCCATGCGGTAGAGCGCGCAAAAAGGCGGCTGAAAAATTCTATATCGTAGACCGTCCGATTTGCCCCTTTCCCAAGGCTATACAGTGAAGGCACAAAAAATCAGTCTTCGGAGAGGATGAAAAAACCATGAAACACCAATTGAAGATCAGTGTATCCCGCGATCCACCTGAAATGCGCCTCGTGCACTGCCGGAGGATACCTGTACGGGAACGGTTCCTCCGATGGCTGTTCGGCGAAACGCGCGGAGTGACCGTGATTATCCCCGGCGATACCGTCGAAACCGTGTCCGTCGTGGAACTGCCGGAGAAAGGGGGCGACCTTGATGAACGCGCAAGCCATGCCGGTTAGAGCCTGGGCCTTCAACCATCAGCGCCGTGCCTACGCTGCAGCCGTCGATACCTTCTACTCTGAAAAGAGCTGTGGTTACGCGCTCTTGATGGAAATGGGCTGTGGCAAAAGTTTCACCGCTATCGGCATCACGGGGCGGCTGTACCTGGACGGTAATACCCGCCGCGTCCTCGTGGTGGCACCACTCTCCATCCTCGGCGTATGGGAGGAGGAGTTCGCCAAGTTCGCGGGCTTCGACTACACCCTCGCCGTGCTGAATGGGACTGGCGCCAAGAAAGCGGAAACGCTCCACAACCTGAATGATTCCAATCTGCAGGTCGCGGTGGTGAACTTCGAATCCGCCTGGAGGCTGGAAAAAGAGCTCACGGAATGGGCGCCCGACTTGGTTATCGTGGATGAAGGCCACAAGATCAAGAGCCACAACATCGCGGCATCCAAGGCCATGCACCGCATCGGCGCGAGGGCGGCCTACCGGCTCCTACTCACCGGCACCATCATCACCAACAAGGCGCTGGATGTGTTCTCCCAGTACAAATTCCTGAACCCCGCCATATTCGGCAGCAGCTTCTATTCTTTTCGCAACCGCTACTTCGACATGACCGGCTATGGTCACCACACCCCGGTGCTGAAGAGGTTAATGGAGCCGGAGCTTACCCGCAAGCTGCACAGCATCGCATTCCGGGCGACCAAAGCCGAGTGCCTCGACCTGCCGGAGATCACGGACATCATCCGGCATGTGGAACTGGAGCCAGCCGCAGAGAAGGTGTACCGGGATTTGGTGAAGGACAGTTATGCGGAGCTAGGCAACAGCGAACAGGGAGCCCTTGTGGCGATCACCACCGCCAACATCCTCACACGCTTACTGCGGCTTTCCCAGCTTACCGGTGGGTTCATCGGCGATGATGAGGGAAATGCTCCGAGGAACATTAGCCGCGCCAAGCTGGAAGCCCTGGCCGACATCGTTGAGCAAACGGTGCAGGAAGGTAAAAAGCTGGTCATCATCGCCCGGTTCGTGCCGGAAATCAAGGCCATCCGCGCCATGCTGGACAAGCAGGGCGTCGGATACTCCCTCATCATGGGCGGCGTGACCGACCGCGATGAGCAGGTTACACGGTTCCAGACCGACCCGGAGGTGCAGGTGTTTGTGGGGCAGATCGCCACGGCAGGGCTGGGTATCACCCTCACCGCGGCCAGCACGCTGGTGTTCTACTCGCTGGATTACAGCATGAGCAACTTCGAGCAGGCCAAGGCCCGCATCCACCGCGTCGGGCAGAAGGAGAACTGCACCTACATCTACCTCGCCGCTAAGGGCACGGTGGACGAAAAAGTCCTCAAGGCCCTGCGTGAGAAAGCCGATCTTGCCCGGACACTGGTGGACGATTACCGGCAGGGCCGCAACCCCTATCAATGAACGGAGGCAATGCATGACCAACGACAAAATGTTCGAGCTCGCGGACGAGCTCAAGCGCCTGCGCGATCTAAAGACCGAATTGGAGGGGCAGGTCAAGGACGTAACCGCCCGGATCGACGCGACCGACTACCGGCTCTCCGAGGTCATGGCGGAGACCGAAACCCAAAATTTCACCCGCGCCGGGACGATGTTCTTCCTGACCACAAAGACCCGCGCTTCGGCCACGGCTGGCGTGAAGGACGAGCTGTTCCAGGCCCTAAAGACCAACGGTTACGGCGACCTCGTCTATGAAACCGTCAACGCCAACAGCCTCTCGTCCTTCGTCAAGGAGCAGATCGAGGGCAACGGCGATGCGCTCCCCGGCTGGCTGGAGGGACTGGTCAACGTGTTCGGCAAGACCACGGTCAGCGTTCGCAAAGCAACTAAAAAATAGCATTTGGAGGTTTATCATGTACAACAATGAAACTGGCACCCTGCCACAGGGCGCGCTGCAAGCGCAAAGCACAGGATTCCTTCCCCTCGCCGATACGGATTTTGGCAGCCTGCTGGCCGATGAGCTGGGCGGCCTGGATGTCGGGTTCGACAAGATCAAAATCCCATCCGCGGGGAGTACCGTGTTCGAGGTGCCCGGCGAGAACGGCGACCCCGACGCCGTGAAGGAGTTCTCGGCGGTCATCCTGTACCATCATCCGCTGTTCTGCTACTACAAGTCCAAGTACACCGGCGGCAATAACCCGCCCGATTGCGGTTCATTCGACGGCGTCAACGGTGAGGGCGATCCCGGCGGCAAGTGCGGGAACTGCCCGCTCAATCAGTTCGGGAGCGGCGAAAACGGCTCCAAAGCCTGCAAAAACCGCCGCCGCATCTACGTTCTGCGTGAGGGCGAGATATTCCCTCTTCTGCTGTCTCTGCCCACCGGCTCCTTGAAAGAGTTTACCAAGTACCTTAAGCGCCTTTTGAGTAAGGGCAAAAAGTCTAATGCCTATGTGACGCGCTTCTCGTTGAAGAAGGCGACAAACGCCGGCGGCGTGACCTATTCCCAGGCACAGTTCGCCATCGACCGCCCGCTTTCCCCGGAGGAATTCGCCCACATTGAACGGCTGAGCGAGCAAGTCAAGGCGTACAGCGGCCGCGTGGCGTTCGATTACGAACCCGAGGGTGAGCCGGTAAACACCGATGTCTTGGTAGACCCGGAAACCGGCGAGATCATCGAGCCGCTGGGAGGAAACACGCATGTATAGGCTCGTTACGGAGATCGGGGAGGTACGCGAGTACCTCTCCCGTTCCCCGGCGGCAGACGGCCTCCGTCTGATCGCCTTCGACTTGGAGACCGCGCCGGATGATCCCTACCGCGATGAAGAACGGGCCGCGCTCGATCCGCACAAGGCGCACATCGCCGGCGTGTCGTTCAGCGCCGCCAAGGCTGACGGCATTTATGTCCCGCTGGCTCATCGGCTGGGCATCAACGCTGATCGTACTGAGATGCTGGCGCTGCTGGCAGAGTTCGCCACCGCCCGCAACATCGTCAAGGTGGCGCACAACCTCGCCTTTGAATCCATGTTCCTCTACAAGCACGGCATCGTGCTCCAGCAGCCCTGTTACGACACCATCGCCGCCGCGCAGATGACTCTCAAGGGCAACACGACATTCCGCGCCCTCGCCGACAGCGGCCTGAAAACCCTTGTATTGGCGCTGTTTGGAGATGAACTGCCTACCTTCTCTGAAGTGACCGGCGGCAGGCACTTTGATGAACTTGATCCCGCCGACCAGGAGACCATCCGCTACGCCTGCGCCGATGCCGACTATACCCTGCGGCTATATCATCTGTTGAACGGCTGGTTCGACCGCTGGCTTCCCAAGCACCGAACCATCGTGGAGCAGGTAGAATCACCCACCGCCGTGTACTGCGGCCTGATGAAATTGGACGGCCTGCTCGTGGACACCGGGCGCATGAACGCCCGCGCCGCAGAGTGTGAAGAGCGCCTATCGAAACTTCGTGACGAAATCGTCTTCATCGTCGGCGACATCAACATCGGCGCCAACGCCAACACCTCCGCTTTCAAGCAGTACCTCTACAAAGACCTCGGCCTGCCGGTGCTGAAGACCACGGCCAAGTACCAAGAGGCCGCCGATGATGAAGCGATGGTACTGCTGGCTGAGTGGTGCGAGGACAACCGGCCCGACCTCGTGCCACTGTTCCGGCTGGTACAGGACTACCGCCGCTGGGGGAAGGTTAAGTCAACCTACATTGACGGCTATGCGAAGCACATCAACACAGCCACCGGCCGCATCCACGCCGATCTCTTCCCGCTGGGCACCGAGACCGGACGGTTCGCCGCCCGCAAACCGAATCTCCAGAATATGCCCCGTGCTGGGGCGGATGATGTGGGTGTCCGCAACTTCTTCATCGCGCCGGAGGGCAAGGCCCTGCTGTCGCTGGACTTCTCACAGATCGAACTGCGCGTCGGAGCCTTCTACTGCCGCGATGAGAAGATGCTGGAGACCTACCGCGCCGGGGGCGACATCCACGACCAGACCGCGACAGTTATATACGGCGCCGGCAAACACGACAAGGAACAACGGGTTATTGCCAAAAACGTCAACTTTGGAACGTTCTTCGGCTTATTCCCGCGTGGGCTCCAACGGACACTGAAGTTCAAGGCTGGGCTGAACGTTACGCTGGAACAGTGCGAGCGGATCATCGCCAACCTGAAAGCCGGGTACCCCAAGCTGTCCGGATGGCAGGAGGAGGCTAAAACCGTCACCCGTCGCAGGAGTTACACTGAAACATGGCTTGGCCGCAGGCGATATCTGCCCGGCATCACCTCGACGGACTGGAGTAAACGTACCTTTTCTGAGCGCTGCGCGCTCAACTCCCCGATCCAGGGCACGGCTGCCGACATCTTCAAGCTGGCCCTGGGCCGGATCATCGCGGGCTTGCCTGCCCGTCCGTGGCTCCGTCCGCTCCTGCAGATTCACGATGAAATCCTATTCGAAGTACCGGTTGACAAAACCAGCGAGGCGATCCGCTTCATCAAGGGCTGCATGGAGGCACAGCCGTTCCCCGAATTCGACATACCTATCATCGCCGAAGCCGCCACCGGCGCACGGTTCGGCGAAATGAAGGAAGTGGAGGTGGAAGGCCGGTGAGTGTCAGTAGGCTCAACACCGAAGGATATCATGACCCGACTGCTTATGAAGCATTAACCAATTGGGCGCGTGAAGAAAAGCGAAAAGCCCGGCCATATCGCCCGTTGGTCTACATCTGTTCTCCCTTCGCTGGGGACGTGGTGAGAAATATCGAAAAGGCTCGTCACTTCTGCAAGTTCGCGGTGAGACAAGGCGCGATACCCCTCGCGCCCCACCTTCACTACCCACAGTTCCTGGACGATACCGACCCTGCGCAGCGAAAAGACAGCCTGTCGTTCGCGCTCATCCTTCTATGCAAATGCGATGAGCTCTGGTGCTTCGGCCATTATTACTCAGAAGGCATGAAGCGCGAATTGGACAAGGCCCGCAAAAAGCGTATCCCCATCCGTTTCTTCGATTCCGACTGTGAGGTGATATCAGCATGAACATTCCTTTTGATGAATTCCTGCGCCCCCTTTTCGACAGCGGCGAAACCGTGCATCTGCGCGTGTTCGATGACAAGAAGCGCGCCACCTTCAAGGGCCAGAAGCTGGAATGCGAGATGGGCCGGATCAGCAGCCTGACCGATACGCTGCGCAAGCACAACGAGCAGGGCCGCGGCATCTTCCTTGTGGTCAACTCCGGCGGCGGCCGGGACGAGGATATCAGCCGCGTCAATGCTGTGTTTGTGGAGAACGACAGCCTGTCCATCGAAGAGCAGATCGTCCGGCTGGAGGCGTTCGAGCTTCCGCCCTCCCTGATGGTCAAGACCGCGAAGTCGGTTCACGCTTACTGGCTGGTTACCGACGTGAAGGTTACGGAGTTCCGCACCATGCAAAAGCGGCTGATTGCCCAGTTCGATGGCGATCCCGCCTGCGTCAACGAGAGCCGGGTACTGCGCCTGCCGGGCTTCTATCACTGCAAGGGTGATCCGGTCATGGTCGAGTGCGCCAAATTCGCGCCGGAGCTCCGGTACACGAAAGCCCAATTGGATGCCGCTCTGCCGCGTGTTGCCGAGGACACCTCGGCTTCCGCTCCCGCACAAAAGGGTTCACGGAAAGGGCTGACACTGGTCGGCGACCGCTGCGACTTCATCCGGCACTGCCGAGAGAACGCCGCTGCCCTGCCCGAGAACCTCTGGTACGCCATGATCAGCAACCTCGCTGTCTTTGAGGACGGAAACAAGGAGATTCATGCTCTGTCTAAGGGTTACCCCAAGTACAGCCACAGCGAAACCGAAGGGAAAATCGCTCATTTCCTGAACAGCGGCACCAAGCCCATGACCTGCGCCAAGATCGCCGAGTTGGGTTTCAGTTGTCCCCTCATATCGGAGTGCGGATGCAAAGCGCCGGCGGCTCTGTGTTACAAGGCACTGTCCCCGGATGAACTGGTCGAATACTTGCGGGGCATCGAATGCGGACAGTCCCAGCTTGAGAATGTCCAATTGTTACGGGAATTCGTGCTGGACTATCTGTACAACGTAGAGCCGGTCATCGCGGAGACGCTCATCAATCATGATATCAAGGAGCGGTTCCGGCTCAAGGCCGGCGACCTTCGCCCCCTGGTTCAGCTTCACCGCGAGGCGTGGAAAAAGTACGCCTCCAGCAAGGAGACCAGGCGCGAGACCGAGGGTGCCGAGCTGCCCGAGTGGTACGAACTCACCGAACGCGGCGGGCTGCGCTTCCTACCGGGCATCCTCGCTGAGCACATGTCCAAGAACGTGGCCGCTTTCTACGGTGCCGGCTGCTACTACTTCTACGAAAACGGCGTGTATGTGATGCGCGAGGACATCTGGGCACAGAACGCCATCCGGCAGTTCATGATCATGCGGCAGGAGAAAAGCGCCGAGGTCAACGACACCGCGAACCTGTGGCGGATGCGTATCCTCAAGAATGTGCGGGAGATCAACGCCAACCCGTTCATCGTCAATGTCCGCAACGGTTTATTCAACGTGATGGACGGCAGGTTCAAGCCGCATACCGCCGATTATTACAGCACCGTACAAATAAACGCAGATTATGACCCATCAGCGCAATGTTCGCAGTTCCTTGAATTCCTTTCAGGAATTCTACCCGAGGAGGAAGTTTTCCTGCTTCAGGAGATATTCGGCTATCTGCTGATCCCCGTGAACAAGGCGCAGAAATCCTTCGTGTTCGTCGGCGCGCCCAACGCGGGCAAAAGCACGCTGCTGTCCATCGCCCAGGAGGTGCTGCTTGGTAGCGACAATGTGTCCAACATCCCCTGGCAGAGCCTCGGCGACCGCTTCAACAAGGCCGAGCTCTTCGGCAAGCTGGCCAATATCTTCGCCGACTTGCCCTCCAAGTCCATCGACGATGGCGGCATGTTCAAATCGCTCACCGGCGAGGACTATGTGACCGCCGAGCGGAAGAACAAAGACCCCTTCAACTTCCGGCCCTACGCGCGGCTGCTGTTCTCCTGCAACGACATCCCCAAGAACTACTCCGACCGTTCGGATGGCTTCTACCGGCGGCTCATCATCATCCGCTTCGACAAGTCTGTGCCGCGCGAAAGGCGCGATCCGAACCTGCGGGAGCGCGTCGCCGCCGAGCGCGACGGTATCCTGATCTGGGCGCTGGAGGGGTTGCGCCGGCTGATCGGCAACAGCTACCTGTTCACCGAGACCCAGCGGACGCGGGCCGAGGTAACCCGGTACCGTATCGAAAGCAACTCGGTTTTGACGTTCGTGGATGAAATGTGCGAGGTCGGCGAAGCCGGGAGCCCCGGTGGCAGCTGGATCGCCCGCGAGGAACTGTACACGCGCTATAAGGATTACTGCTCCACAAACGGGCTGCGGGCACAGTCGCAAACCAACTTTAACAAGGAAATCGAGGGCAGCTTCCCCGGCGTGCGCCGTGGGCAGGACAAGGCGTCCAGCCGCAAAGTGTGGCGCGGCATTGCCTTCGTGGAAGGCGGGAAGGAGTGACGGTAACCCGCGTAACCCAGATTTCCCTATTCCTTGCGCTATGAACCAGAGGGGAGAATGAGCATAAAAAATGAGAAAATATATATAGAGGGAAATCTACTTGGTTACCCGGTTTACCGCGATGCATAGTATGCTCGAAAAACAGATCGTCGCCCAAATCATGAGGTATCTCAAGACCGTTCCCCACTGCTTCGCCTGGAAGGAACACGGTGGGCCGCATGGGACGGCCGGTTTACCGGACATCATCTGCTGTTACCACGGCAGATTCGTGGGATTGGAAGTCAAGACCCCGTCCGGTAAGCTGACAAAGCTTCAAGAATCAACACTACAAAGAATTCAAGCCGCGAAGGGCCAAGCCTTCAAAGTGACAAGCGCCGAGGAAGTCAAGGAGATTCTCCAAAAACTTCACGCTTGAACAGGAGGTTCCTTATATGGCTACACATAATCAGTGCGCGATGGCTACAAAAGACTATCTGTCACAGGCCCGCCGCATCGACCAGCGCATCAGCAGCAAGCTGGAACAGGTGAAATCACTCCGCTCCCTCGCGGAAAGGGCCACGTGCGCGTTGTCAGACGCCCCCATGAGCGGCATCCGCAACATCAACCGCATGTCCGACATTATTGTCAAAATGGTGGATTTACAGGCTGAAATCGACAGCGACATCACAGGGCTCCTGCGGCTGAAGCAGGAAATCGCGGCGGCAATCAGTCAAGTGGACAACCAGACC
>Ga0123353_10010437_pt1 | contig 12950 bp, 5 predicted proteins | sample TergutLab28metaG_3_FD_92763 | JGI IMG/M metagenome (GOLD analysis project Ga0123353, IMG submission 92763) | Labiotermes labralis P3 segment gut microbial communities from Petit-Saut dam, French Guiana - Lab288 P3 | ecosystem: Host-associated > Arthropoda: Insects > Digestive system > Gut ...
CAGGGGGGGGGGCCGCTCCCCCCCCCCCCCCCCCGCAACAGGACAAGGCGACCGGGTTTGGGCAGGCTGGTGGGTAAGCATGTACGAATCAAGGAGCAAGCTCAGCTATCCTTGGAACGAGGACATGGTTTTTGAAGAGCATACCACACTCTTCGCTGTTTGGAACGCAAACGCGAACGTCCCCGTCGTCCAGCTTGGGGAGGACCGCGTAACGTGGAATACGGTCACCAACGCCATTTACAGGCTTTCGGTTAAGCATCCCGACGGGACACTGCAAAGCAATATCGTTCCCACTGTGGCGGGACAGTATACCATACTGTTTTCCTCTCTTCCCGTCGGCGACTATGAAATCGGCGTCACGGCGCAGGTCGGCGCGGCGGAGTACACTTCGACTATATACTATAGGAACAAGGCGCTGGCAAGGGTTTCAGTATTCTCGGTAATCGAGCCCTCGACTCTTGTATGGCGCGCCGTTGCAAACGCGACCGCATACCGTATAAAGGTCGAGTGCGGGACCGCTTCGCACAACCACGCCTTTGTCGGCAACGGCAACTCGCTTACCTATAATTTTAAAAATTGCGACATGAAAAAAGGCGGAATCAAGTTCACGGTCAGGGCCGAGGCGAGCGGCTTTGCGTATTCGGAATCTGTCCCGTTTGTGTTTGAGCGGAATTTAAACGCAATCGCCAAGTTCGATTTTGACGAAACCTCCGAAACGCTGTTTTGGGAGGCGGTGCCTAACACCTCTTACTATATTGTCTCGGTTGATTGCGACGACGTCAATCACGTGATTGACAGCGCGGACGTCTATACCACAAGCGTTTCGCTTAAAGAGTGCGCCCTGGGCAATGTCGTTGTGTCGGTTACCCCCGTGACAAAGGGCTATAACAGCCCCAACGCGAACATATACACCTATCCCAAAAAGACCCTTGCCACGCCTGGTAACATCCGCGTCGAGAACGTTACGGCTATGTGGTCCGAAACGCCGGACGCCGACGGATACGAAATAACCGTCGACGGCAAGGTTTACCCATCGCCGACAAACAGCTTTGATTTAAGGGATACGGACTGGAGCTGGGCGGCGACGGGCGCACCCGCCGACGTACGGGTACGCGCTGTGGGCGCGAAAAGCTCGCTGTGGAGCGACGTTGTGGTTTTTGACGACGCTGTGTTAGGCGCCATTTCTTATTGGAGCAATACCGTTTCGTGGAATCACGTATACACCGCGACCGGCTATCAGGTGCGCCTTAACAATTCCGTAATCACCGACATACCCGCCGGCACAAATTATTACAAAATAGACCTGTCCCGCGTCGGAATCAATACGATAGAGGTCAGAGTTGCGGGCAGCGTCGCGTGGACTCAAAGAATCGACGTTTTGGCGTACGCGGTGAATTTCGATACCCGCAGCATAAACGGCGTCGTAACGCGTTATTACGCGACAGGCGACAAAATCGACTTTGACGTAGAAAGCCCGGGCATGACGATAGTAGACTGGTTTGATTCTCCCTCCGGCATGGGCGCGAGGTATACCGATCCCAGGTTCACGGGGATGGGCGACCTTACCCTTTACGCTTACGGAACGGCGAAAACCTACATCATAACCTATAAGGAGGATTTGGACGTCGACGACACCTTCGAGGTGACTTACGGCGAGCGTTATACTTTAAAGGTTCCCGTTTCGGACATCCCCGGCGACTTTTTCGTGGGGTGGTTCAGTCAGGACGGTCAAATACAATACGCGGACAGTCTTGGTGAAAGCTTGGGTGTTTGGACGACCACTAATAACGTTGACGTTTATTCGCAGTGGATAACGGACGTGCTTGTATTTGTCGAAATAACCGACGCGGAAGAACAAATCATCGCCTACTCGATAAGCGGAGGCACGGGCGCAAACGTTTTGTCGGCGATAGCCATACCCGACTATTATTTGGGTAAGCCGGTTACGACAATCGGGGCGGGCGCCTTTGCAAGCCCCAGTCTGACGACCATATTTATCGGGGCGGAGGTCAACACCATATCCGACACCGCCTTTACGAGCTGCCTCAGCCTTGCCAATATTGTTGTGGACGATGAAAACGTCAATTTTATTTCCGGTAACGGCGCGCTTTTCACCCGCAACATCGACCTTACCCCCGGCGAGCTTATGTTTGTCCCCGCGGACATTCCCGTCGTCGAGGAGGAAGGGGCAGCGATATATACGTTGGCTTACGGAACGGAAATGACCTCCGAAATCGTAAGCAAGGCGTTTGTCGTCGCGAAAAGCAAAATTACCCACCTTGTCCTTTCAAACAGCACGACGACAATCGGCGAAAACGCCTTCGCGAGCCTAAATAATCTTACGGAATTGACCTTCGGCAGCGCGGTAGCGGAAATTGTGTACGAAAGCGAATGGTTTATCGTCGGCGGCATGGTTTTGTATTCCTCCTTCGGCGGCCGCGACTTCACAAGCATCTTTGTACACGAGGACAATACCCACTTCAGCGACAGGAACGGCGTGCTTTTCGGCAGGGAATATCCCGACGTGTCGACCAGCGCGCATACCCGTCTTGTCCACTACCCCCGCGGCAGAAGCGGCGGCTATCAGGTCCCGATTGGCACCACGTATATCGGCGAAAATTCCTTCTTCAGACACCCCGGCCTTGACGAGGTGCAAATCCCCGGCAGCGTGACGGAAATAGGAGACAGGGCGTTTTATAACTGCCGCGCCCTTACCGAGGTTTTCTTCTGGGCTGGCCCCGGACTGCAAAGGATAGGGACTTATACCATTGACGAGCAAAACACGGACGTTTTTGCGTACTGCGACGCCCTTATCGATGTGACCTTTGAAAACGCCTACCGCGAGGTTGAAATCGGCGGCGGCGCGTTCAGGTTCTATAACCGTACCAGCCAGGCGTCCTCCATTTACTTCAGTAATCTTTTGACCATAAACCTTCCCGACGGCTTGACGCACATAGGCGCCGGCGCTTTCTCAAACAACGACAAGCTTACCGTGCTTAATATTCCCTCCACCAACACGTATATCGGCGCCAGCGCGTTTTGGAACTGTGCGCTTGTCGAAAGAATAAACGTTTACGGCTTGGGCAGTTACAGTACGCAGGCATTTACCGGCTGCGACAGCATCACCAGCATAACAATCCCTACAAGCGTGACCGTTATCCCCAGCGGCGCGTTCCAAAACCTTTATAGTCTGGTCGAACTGATTTTCACACCCGGCGGTACAGAGGATTTGACTATTGAGGGCACCGCGTTCTCCTGCATGGCGCCCACTGCCGCAACTTCTAATTACTCAAAGCTTAAGGGGCAGCAAATCGGCGATACCGACGATTGGGAGCTTGTGTTTCCCGCCCGTTTAAAGACCCTTGGCGCGGCATTTTCAGGTATGCTTTCCGTCACGGCGATAAGGTTCGAGGCGGGCTGCCGGTTGGAAGCCATTCCCGACATGGCGTTCAGGTACAATACCGCCGCTCCCATTGCCGCGTTTGGCGGTGTCACCAACCTCACAACCATAACCTTCCACGAGGGCTTAAAAACCATCGGTGCCAACGCTTTCAGGTATCACGGAAATATCGGGCCTACCCTCACAATCCCCGCTACGGTAATAAGCATCGGCGACAGCGCGTTTATCGGTCTTGCTAACGCCACCACCGCCGGCGCGGTCCTTACCACTGTTACCATTTTGGGCGGCACGGTTTTCACCGCGACGGGCAATAACGCGGCGTTTCCCACAAGCGTGAACTTTCCCAACACACTGGACTTACCCGACACGTTCAGATATGCCGGCAGGGTAATCATAGGCTTTAATACCGCCACCTCTCCGACCTATCCCACGGTTATTACAAACGCCAATTTCCTGACCGCATACAGCGCGGCGGGTGTGCTGACCATACCCGCGGGCGTCCAGCGTATCGCCGCCGGCGCGTTCAACAACTTTACAAATATCAAGAGTATAGACTTTACCAACGTCGCGGACTCCTTCGTGGGCTTCAACAACGGCACGTCCGACACAACCGGCGCGTTCAGCGGCTGCACGGGACTCACAGGTATTACACTGCCGACAAGCACGATTGAAGTCGGTAATTACACCTTTGCCCGTTGCACCGGCCTTACCGGAATAACCCTTAACAACGGGCTGACGCGTATCGGTGATTATGCTTTCACTGCGAGCGGACTTATAAGCATAACTATTCCTAACAGCGTAATATTCAACGACAACAACACTACCCAATACGTTTTCGCTAACTGCGCCGCCCTTGCCGGCGTCACCCTCGGCAGCGGCACAACGGTCATACCTAACTATATGTTCCAAAACTGTACCGCGCTCACCTCCGTGACCATGGCTAACAGTGTTGAACTTATAGGCAGCAATGCCTTCGTCGGCTGCAGGATGCTTGGCACCAACGGCAATATTACCCTTCCCTCAAGCGTAAGGACTATTATGGCAAGCGCCTTCGCAAACACGGGATTCACTCACATAATCTCCCAAAAGAGACTAACCGAATTACAGGCGGCTTTGCCCTCGCCCTTCGGCGCGTTAGTTCTTAACGACGGCTTGAATGAGGTCAATCCTCAGTTTATCAAGATGACTTTCAACGTTACCACTTACAACTCCACCCACAACCGGCTTGTGGAATTGACCCTCCCCGCCTCGGTGAAGGAGTTCGGCGTCACCAGCAACAACACAAACTTTGGGGCAAATAACAACCCCTTCGGTACCATCACCGCAACCGGAGAAGTCAACAATACATGGATGAAGCTTAAACGGATAGACTTGGGCGACTCAAGTATAGAATACATCGGCAATATGGCATTCTGTCTTGTTTTTGATAGTACCGAAGTAAGAGCAAACAGCCTTAACAATCCATTTGAAACCATAATTCTGCCTAAGGGATTAAAAGCTCTCGGCAGCCAGGCTTTTATGGGCTGCAACAAGCTTCAAACCATTAGCATACCGAAAACGGTCGAATTCCTTAACTGGGGTCTTTTCCAAGGCTGTACCTCGCTTACGACGGTAACTTTTGAGTCGGGCGGCACGGCCGATCTGCATTTGGGCATAGCGGCGACGGGCGTTACCGCAAGCCTTAACGGCGCGTTCAACACCAACGGCACAGCCACAAGCAACAGGACGCAATCGGCATTCGGAGCCTCCGGCACCAGCGCCACTCCTCTTAGGTTAGGCGCCACCTTAGTAACTGCGGTACAAGTCCCCGCCCGCTGCGTGCAAATCGGTCCCGCCTTCTTTGCCTCATGCAACGTCGCGGTGACCTTCGAGGCGCATACAGAGGCACAGGGAGCCCGTTTGAAGAGAATCGACGGCGCCGCCTTTGTGGGCAATTACATGACCTCGATTACCCTTCCCGCAACGGTAACGGAGATGCCCCGCTGGAATCAGATGCAGGCGAGCGTAAACAACTACTGGCACGCCTTCCAGGGCGAAGGAACCACTTTAACATCGGGAGGAATTTCGGGGGCGTGGGGCTCGCATGCGACAATAACGCAAACAATCATTACCAACCAACAGTCAAGGCCGGCGGGCTGGGAAACGTCGTGGGCTCCCGCGCCTTCTGCCAGACTTATCATCACATGGCTGCCTTAAACTATTTTGCCGTATATTTTTAATTAGCTGTATCCTTTTCACCTCCTCCATATCAAAAGCCCCCCAAGCCACTTGGACTTCGGGGGGCTTTTGACGCGCCGGAATGGGCGCAAAAATTTGATTTTGCGTGTTTTATATCGCTTACCGCTTTAACGTCGGAAGCTTGCCGCCATCAAAATCCAAATCCGACGCCGCGATATTCCATACCTGCGCGCTCCAGTTTAGCGTGCCACTATAAAACGTCGGGGAATTAAGCTGGGTCAGGGTGCACGCGCCGCCCAAAGTGTTTGTCGGGTTTGCGGAAGGGCTGCCCGCGCCGCGCGTGATTGAAAAAGTTTGTCCGTCATATCGGTGGCAGTTGTTCACCGACGCCCCGGACGCGGTATTACCCGTTACGCCGCCGGCGTATACCGTGGGAGAGGCGGATACGGTCATACTGATGTTGCACGTCGCAAAACAGTTGTTTATCCGCGCGGGATCGACCCCGCCGCCTTGTATGTTTTGTCCGGCGACGCCGCCCGCATAGCCGGACGAAGCAGTGGCAGAAGAACCCACCGTATTTGCGTCCACGCTTACGCCGCCCGCCGCGTAGCCGTTTGTTATCCAGCCGGAATTATACGCGACAAGCCCGCCGGCAAAGACCCAAAAAGCGGCGGCGCTGACGCTCGCGCTTACATTGCCCGTCGCATAGCAATCGTTCATCGTCGCACGAGAATTGTTACCGAGCAAACCACCCGCATAGACGGTGGAAAGGGCGGGGAAGGAGTGCTCCATGTTCAGGATTACGTCGACCGCCGCGTAGCAGCCCGTTATAGTTCCGCGGTCGTTGGTCCCTATCAACCCGCCAGCATCAGCGATAACGCTGTAAGCGTTGACAGTCACACTGCCGCCTGCGGCATAACAGTTGGTTATCCTGCCATAGTAATCGTCGGTCTCGGCGTTGCTCCGGTCGCTGTATCCCACCATGCCGCCCGCAAAAATATCTATGTCATAGCCGCCCGATGTGTTGGGCGTGGAGCCGACATCTATCGTGAAATTTTCTACCCCGAGGTTTATTATTGAGCCTCTGATGTATCCGAACAGCCCGGAGTACCTCCTCGCGCCCGTAATCTTAAAATTATGGACTTTATAGTTTCTGCCGTCAAAAACGCCGCGGAATCTCCAACTGGGGTGGCTTCCTATCGGCGTCCACTCCTCCCCGTTTAAATTGATGTCCGCGCCCAAAGCGTAATAAGTGTCGTCCGCGCTTTTGTTGTCGTTTGTCGTGTCTGCAAAATTTTTCAGCTGCTCCGCCGTAGCGATAATATAAGGGTCGTCCTGTGCGCCGCTGCCACCTTGAAAATAGCTTTTGCCGATTTCAAACCGCGCGACATAAACGGCGGGCCCGGTCACAACGGCTATTTCCGGCTCCCACCCGGCGAATTTGTAATCATGCGCTACGGTGGATTCCTTTACAGGGCTTGGTCCCGTATACGACGGCGTTACTCCGTATTCTAACGTTTTGGACTGCAAAGGGACGCCGCTCTCGTACTCAAAGCTTATTGTGTAACTTCTTTTTTTGGAGGTATATTGTGCGGTGTATTCCGTCGGCTTAGTGAGCTTCCAACCGCTGAAAGTATAATCGAACTCCGCGTCGGAAGGCTTCTCGGGCGTTTCTCCCGTGTACTGGGGCGTTACCCCTTCCTCTAACGGAACTTCCAGAAGCAGCGCGCCGTCATAATTGACAAAGGTTATCGTATTGCTTTTTTCGCCGCAGCCGACGATAACGCAGGCGGCAAAAAGCAGTGGTAATATCGCCACAACCAGGAGTTTTCTTTTCATAAATAAAATCCTCTCTTTTAATTATATCTTGTTACGGCTTTGGCACTTTTTGACGGCGTATTGCCGTCAAACCGCCGTATAACATGGCGTCGCAAACGACGAGCCTGTACGAAAGGGAGTATTTTGTAATAATACCACACATTATCCCGCGTGTCAACTCTTTGTTAGGAAGCGCTGTAAAAAAGGAAAAAGAACGATTTTATACTGTTTCATTCTTTAAATTATGCCATAAACTCTATAAACTAAATCGCCCAAATCCTGAAAGAAAAAGGGGAAGATTAAAAATTAACCTTTACTGGTCACTGGCCTATCCTTCGTTGGCTTCCTTTTGGCGCGTTTTAAACAATAACAGACCGCTGCGGGTGCGCTTGTAGTAGTCTAATCTATCGGAGTATTCATAAATAAGAACGGTAGGGTCGCTACGGGTAACAAAAATTTTTGGGCTTTCTCCGTTGCCGCTCGCATCGCCATAGTCCTGTCCCCCGCGCCCGAAGCCGCCCACGCCGCGTCTGCCGCCGTCGCCGAAACCGCGCCCGCCCGCGTCATTTGTATCGCCGTAGTCTTGACCGTCGCGGCCGCTGTTTAGAATATTCGAAGCGGGGCGACCCTCTCCCTCGGATCCTCGCGAAAAGCCGGGGTAGCGGTAGTTGTCGTAATCTTGCTCACCGAAACCTCCGCGGGTGCCTTGGCTGCCGTAACCTGGATAGTTTGCGCCAAAACCGCCTTGATTGATTCCGAAACCTTGGTTGTTTCCAAACTCGCCTTGATTGTATCCGCTGCTATACCCGCTTTGACCGTCGCGGCCTTGGTTATACCCGCCCCGCTCCCCGCTCCCCGTTACCTGCTCCCTGTTCCCCCCCATCTCGCCGTAACTGATAAAATTATGCTTACTGGCGGTATCGGTGTTGGTCTTTAATTCGGGCGCGCCCTGCTTTAATCTGTCCATAAGAGAAGGTCCGCTTGGGGGAGTGTTGGATGCGGGGGATATGGGCGCAAGTCCCGCGTCGGGCACGCCGTCCACAGGGAGGTCGGCAGCCGCGGTCAGCTCGCCGTCCCGCTTTTTAAGCTGCGGTTCGTCGCTTTTTTCCTTCACCTTTTCTACGTCGCCGACCGGGGCGGGTTCTAACTTTTTCTGCTTCTTTTTGGCGATTCGCCTCTCATAGATAAACGTTGACACCAAAAACGAGCCGACAAACGATACGGCGAGTCCTCCCCAATACCAGCTTTGCACGCTTGTTATAGAGGTTTCGGTGATGCCGCACGCCACCACGAAGACGAGCGTATAGAGGAGAGGGACCCACAGCGACAGGGCGACTAAGAGCCATGCGATGATTTTTACGGCGGTCCCGAAGATTTTTTTTAAAAAATGAAATATCGCACTTAATATCATACGTTTTTCCTCGATTTTTTTATTAAGTCATCCTGAGCGAGACGAAGTATCTCAACCTTTTTTTGTGATTATAGTATTTTTGGAATGCCCCGAATTTCTGTTGTAGGGCGCGACGCCCTCGGCGCGCCGAATGTTTTCATTAATTTTATGCCACTTTTGGAATGCCCCAAAAGTGGCGCAAAGGGGCACCAGAGGGGGAACACTTTCGATTGTGTTCCCCCTCTGGACACCCCCTCGCAACGACTTACTTTTAGAAAAAGTAAGCAAAAGTGACGCCAGGGGACTGTGGGAACACATTTTTTAACATTTTTATTGAAAAGTTATATTCTCTCCGCCCCAAAATACGGCACCAAAGCGGATGGAATATCCACCCCGCCGCGACTGTTCTGAAAATTCTCCAAAATCGCGGCGACGGTGCGCCCCACCGCCAAGCCGCTGCCGTTGAGCGTGTGCAAAAACGCCGCGCCTGCCGTTCCCGCCGCCCCCGTTCCCGCCGCGTCCTTAAATTTGATGTTCATGCGGCGCGCCTGATAGTCCTTAAAGTTTGAGCAGGACGAAATCTCGACGTACCGCCCGTAGGAAGGCATCCACACTTCGATGTCGTAGGTTTTGGCGGAGGAAAAACCCAAGTCGCCGCTGCAAAGCAGTACGACGCGGTAAGGCAGCTCCAACTTTTTCAAAACCGACTCCGCTTGCAAAGTCAAAGATTCCAATTCGTCCATGCTGTTTTCTGGGCGGCAAAACTTGACCAATTCCACCTTGTTGAATTGGTGCTGGCGGATAAGCCCCCGCGTGTCCCGCCCCGCCGCGCCTGCCTCCGCCCTAAAACAAGGGGTGTAGGCGCAGTAATTGACGGGCAAATCGGCGGCGGGTAGCACGTCGCCGCGCAGTAGATTTGTCACGGGGACCTCGGCAGTGGGGATTAAAAAGTAATTCGTGCCGCCCACGACAAAGGCGTCCTGCTCGAACTTGGGAAGCTGCCCCGTGCCCGTCATGCTGTCGCGGTTGACCATAAAGGGGGGCAAAATCTCGGTATATCCCGCTCCGCCGTGCAGGTCAAGCATAAAATTGACCAAGGCTCGCTCAAGCTTCGCGCCTGCGCCTCTATAGACCGTAAATCGCGCCCCAGTGATTTTTGCGGCGGTGGCGGAGTCAAGTATTTTTAGGTCGTCGCCGATTTCCCAGTGGGGGCGTGGAACAAAGCCGGAGCCAAAGTCACGAGGTGTTCCGATGCGGCGGATTTCTTTGTTGTGTGTTTCGTCTTTTCCGCATGGGACAGATTCGTCGGGGATGTTGGGGATGCTCAAAACCGCCTCTTTTAATTTCGGCTCAAGGTCGGCTAACTCGTTGTCAAAAGCCTTGATTTCCTCGCCCACGTCCTTCATTTGCACGATTAACTGCTCGCAGGGCGTTTTTGCGCGTTTAAGTGCGGCGATTTGGTCGCTCACCTTGTTGCGTGTTGCCTTTAACTGCTCGACTTGTTTAAGGAGTTGGTTGCGGCGGGCATAGAGGGCGGTGACGGTATCGACGTCGTATTGCCCGCTTCTTGTGCTTAAAGCTTGTTTTACGAGTTCCTCGTTTTCTGCGATAAATTTTATATCCAGCATGGTTTTGTGTTCCTCTTGGACCAGTGATAATATACGCGACTCTATTATAATACCTTTTTTGAGAAAAATCAATCTTTTATCGTGCCTTTTTATCGGAACAAAATCCGCGTTACAAAAATGCCAAAAAGTTTGATAATAGACTTGTATTTTAACCTAACGCGATAGTATAACGAATAGATTTTTTAGGCTAAACCCGTCAAAAAGTGCAGCCCATAGCAGCGCTATGAGCGAGCATTTTAGGCATCGCTTTTTGTCGTTGGCGGGTTTAAGCAAAAAAGACACCGTTAGACTGCGCGGGAGGTTGTGATACAAGTCTAATAAAAAAGGCAAGAAGCATCGTTTGCAACGCTTTTTGCCTTTTTGTCGTAATGAACGAATTAAAGAAAATGTCGGGAGTGTTCCCAAAACTCTTATCTCTTCGAGAATTGCGGCGCCTTTCTCGCTTTCTTTAGACCGTACTTTTTGCGTTCCTTCATGCGCGGGTCGCGGGACAAAAAGCCCGCCTTTTTTAATTCGGGTCTATAAGAAATATCCGCCTCGCACAACGCGCGCGAAATTCCGTGACGAATTGCACCCGCCTGCCCCGTCGTGCCGCCGCCCTTGACATTGACGTAAATATCGAACTTGTCGCCCGTATTGGTCAGCACAAGCGGCTGGTTGACAATCAATTTGAGCGTTTCCAGCCCGAAATAGTCGTTGAGCGGTCTCTTGTTGACCGTAATGCTCCCCCCGGCCGAGGGTATAATTCTTACGCGGGCGATCGCCTTTTTGCGTCTGCCCGTTCCCCAAAATTGCAGTTTCTTTTTGGTTGGTTTTGCCGTCATATTATTCTCCTTATGTGTGAAAGAACAGTCGCGGCATAGACGGGCAACAGTTGACTCGCCACCGAAGCGGAGTGTACCTTGATGTACACGACCGAGGCGGCGGGGCAAGCGTAGCCCGTATATGACGATGAATGTTCTTTCACTATTGGTAACTCTTTGTTACTAATTCAAATTTCGCGGGCTGTTGCGCCTGATGATTGTGCTGTTCGCCCTTATAAACCCGGAGTTTTTTAAGCATTTTCCTGCCCAGGCTGTTTTTGGGCAACATCCCTTTCACCGCGTCATAGACGGACTGATCGCTGTTCTCCGCCATAAATTTGGAGTATTTTTCCTCTTTAAGCCCGCCCATATAAAGGGTGTGGTGCCGCTTCATCTTTTTTTCAAGCTTTTTGCCGGTCAGTACAACCTTATCGCAGTTTAGAACCACCACAAAGTCGCCGCAGTCGACGTGCGGGGTGAACTCCGGCTTGTTTTTTCCGCGAAGGACGGCGGCGACCTGACTGGCGAGCCTCCCTAAGGGCATACCGGCGGCGTCAACCAAATACCAGTTGCGCACGGCGGTCTGCCCGTTTGCCATATATGTTTTCATGGAATATTTCCTTTTTGTTGTTTTTTCGCCGACCGCCTTTATTTCACGCTAAAGGTAGCTTTAATCCTATTTTTATAAGGTGAATTTAATACCGTGCGGGGCTTTTGCGCGGCAAATCCCACATACATAAAGCAGAACGCCCGCATATTATACAAGATTTTCGCGCCCGTGTCAAACATTTTATGGGGGAATAATCACTATTTGCTGTTTTACGCATGAAAAAAAACTGAAGCAGGGATCAGGGATCGGGGGTCATGGGTCAGTAAAGAATAAATCTTAGGGTATAGAGAAAGGTATTACTACCGGCAGCAAATATTCTATGGTTTTTGTGGCATCTTATTTTGCTCAAAAATCTGCTCGCAAAAACGCCAGTCTATTTACTGCCGTAGTAATAAATAGAATTAAACCGCGATCTTCCCTGACCCTTTACCCCTGTACCCTATAAAAAACCGTTTACAAAAACGACAAAAAGTGCTATAATAAAAAAAAGGAGAGAACCAAGCCATGGAAACCTATAAGCAAATGACGGATAACTTAAGCGAGCAACTTTTGTTTTGTGCAAAGCAAAAGGGCGAACGCCCCGTCCACCTGAAAAAGGCGGAGGATCTCTTGGAATCGGGCGCGGATGTAAACTACAAAAACAGCCGTCCCTTGTACTTTGCCGCAAAAAACTACAACTTTCCATTTATCAGGCTGCTTATCCGCTACGGTGCGCTAGAAAGCGACCTAAGCCGCAAGTATCTCGCCGCCATATGCGAAAAAGGGGCGTTTAACGACAAAAGAGAGGAGGCGTTTTTCGAACTTGTCGAACTTGCAACTTCAAAAACCGGCTTTGATATGGGTTATCTTGCGCCTTATATAAACATGACGTTTGTATCGGGGAGGATAGACAAGCTTTGTGCCGCTGCGGAGAGGTTTGCAATTACCTTGCCGCAAGCGATGTCTAACGTCAAACTGATGATAATATTTGAGGCAATCAACCTTAATCGGCGCGAATCGCTTAAGCTTATCGACTCATACACGGACTGGACGCGCGGGGCTATCGACCTCGCCGCCGCCACGGGTCAGGACAAGGTGGTCGATTATATCCTAAGGCATGACCAAAAAATCGCCCCCTCGCAGG
>Ga0123353_10010438_pt1 | contig 12950 bp, 16 predicted proteins | sample TergutLab28metaG_3_FD_92763 | JGI IMG/M metagenome (GOLD analysis project Ga0123353, IMG submission 92763) | Labiotermes labralis P3 segment gut microbial communities from Petit-Saut dam, French Guiana - Lab288 P3 | ecosystem: Host-associated > Arthropoda: Insects > Digestive system > Gut ...
CCGCCCCGGTATCGCCTTTATCGCCCTTATCGCCTTTCGCGCCTTTTATGTTCACCGTCGTTGGGTTCGCCAGCCCACCGTTGTTCGTCCACGATAGGTCGCCGGTTGCGTTGACGGATGGAAAAAAGTGCGCGCCCGGTATCCCCTGCTCCCCGCGCAGGCCAATCGGCCCCGGTTCGCCCGGTTTCCCATCCTCGCCCTTATCGCCTTTCTCGCCCTTCTCACCCGGTGGCCCCATTCCCCCCTCGCCGCCCACCGCGTCCATAGTGAAGATCGCGCCCCGCCCGTCGTTTAGACAAAAATAGAACACCGCTTCTCCGATTTCCAGCGCTCGCGCCGCCTGCGCCACAATCGGCGGCGTCACGATCCCCTCGCGCGTCATGCTTTTTACGCGGTAGCGGTTCTCCCCCGCCGCTTCCTGCACTACGCCCCGTTCGATCCTCGCGCCGTAATCTTCCATCACGCCACCCCATTAAAAACGCCCTTTCGGGCGTGTGCTCTCGTGTTCATCGTATGCTGTCAATGCATCTGCGCAGCGTCGCCCTCGTCGCCATCTCTATCAGGTCGTGCTCCACTTCTCCCACCATCCACCGGCCCGCCGTCGCCTCCGCGCCCGCCACGTCCATCCTCGCGAGCGCCGCCATCGCCGGGTTGAACTCGCCGTCCAGTTCCAGCGCTTCTTGCGCCCGGTTGTGCGCGTACAGTAGCCCGCGCGCCCAGCGCCCGGCCGTCGCCACGTCGCTCGCCGAATGAAACGGGTACGTATACTCCGCGTCGCCCGCCACCGCAGTATCTTCCGCTTCTATGCGCGCGCCGTCTACGCATAGCGCCTTCCGCCGCAGTTTGCACCCGTCGCGCTTCGAGTGCCGCGCGCCGTCGTCGCCCGCGTTCACCTGAATCACCATCGCGGCGGGCAGCGTTTGCGCGTACTCGTATCCGATCGCGTGCAGTTTCCCGTTACGGCACAGCAGCGTCGCGCATTCCTTCGTCAGCAGCGCTTGTACGAATGCGGCGCACCCCATCTGCTCGCGCACGATGTACTCGTACCGTAGCCCGCCGTCCAGCCCGTGCATCGCCCAGTCCGTTCCGCTCTCCACCGCGCACCCGTCCACGATCTCTTGTAGCGTCATGCCCTCATAAGAACGCCACGCTCGCGCGCGCGCCGCTTCCGGCAGCGCTGATGCGCGAATCATGAACGCGCCCTCCTCCGGCTCCGTCTCCAGCAGATATAGCGCGCCCGTCGAAAACTCGCTCTCCGTCACTTCCACCCGGTCGCCCGCCTTTGCGCCCCAGCGCGCCCATGCTTTCGCGTTTTCAAGCTCGATTTCCAACAGCCCCGCGCGGCTGTCCGCCTCCCGGTACACGCAGCGCGAGAACTCTACCGACCCGGTTATGTCCGTTTTTTCGTAAATCAGTCGCATTTTCCATCCCTTCCCCCGGTGGGCTCGGGAGGCCGTGGCCTCCCATGTTCAACCGCAGCCGGGGGCGTGCACCCCGGCGAGGATGCGACCATGTGTCGCTCCATTGCGCGCCCGTGAAGGGTGCGAGCCTTTCAATCCGCGCAAATCCACAGATTTTCGCGGAAAGCGAAGCGTTATCACCCCGCCACGCATTCGTTCATTTGCTTCTTGACTTTCTTGATCGCAGAAAAAAAATCAGCGAACATGCTGATTCCCATCCCCATATAGTCCGTTACCGGCGTGCTCGAGAGCATCGCCGCCATCGCTACCCGCTCCAGGTACTCTTGTTTCCCGCCCGGATAGCCGCTATGTAAAAAAGCTGAGCCACCTGCCCCGCCGTCACCGCGTCCGCCGCGCCCATCCGCTCTTTTATGTCGGTTGCGTCGATCCCCTTTGTCGCCTTCGCCGCCGCCGCCGCGAACAGCGCGAAACACTGCTTTGCGCTCACTTGGAACATGCCGCGCGTGCCGCGCTCCTCGTCCATCGCCTCCGCGTACTCCCAGCCCGTCAGCTTTTGGAAGTCGTACTCCAGCTCAGCCACGTCCTTGCCGCCCGCGCGAATCGGGTTTACCAGCGTCAGCGTGCCCTTCGCCACTTTCTCCAGCAGCGCTTTCGGGTCGCCCGCGTTTATCTCATCCTGCGCGGTGTCCTCGGTTTCAACGACCTCAATACCAACTTCGGTTTCTTTCATCCTCTTCGTCCTTTCTTGCGCCGTGAGGCGCATCAAACCCGCAGGTTTTCACGATAAATATTGCTCTATCGTGCGGTTCACGCCTTCCTCCGCGTAACACTGGAACTCCACGTTCACAAACCCGTAGTACACCGGCCGCTTGTCCTGTATGTACTGGCTGTCCGAATGCAGCGAGTAGAAGATCGTCTCCTCGTTCACGATCATGTCCGAGTTCGGGATCACCTTCCTGCCCAGCAGCTCTTGCACGCAATCGTCCATCCAGTTAAACAGCGTGAACAGACCTTGTTCTGTTCCCTCCATCAGCAGCGACATGTCCTCCTCGCCCGCCTCCACGCTCTCTATGTAGCCCGGCAGCCGCACACCAGGCTCGTACACTGAAAACAGCATGGATATAGCCAGCGTCTGCCCCAGCTCCTTCGGCCTTCGTATCTCGTCGTACCGGTCAAACCGTAGCGCCTCCATGAATTTGCCCTTGCTCACGCTGGGCATTACCAGGATCGACGGGGCCACGTTCACCGGGTCGTCCTGCTTGCGCCCGGTCGTGTCCGGCCGCATTGGCGTCCACCCGATAAAGCAGCGCGGCTCCACCGTCTGCGCGTTCGCGATTAAAAAGTTGCTCGCGGGCGCTTTCATCAAGCGGCCCGCGCACAGTTCTTGTTCAGCCCACGTTTTCAGGCAGCGCAGCCGCTCCGTCGTTCTCATTCTGCCACCGCCTTTGGCAAGTTGCTTGCCAGCAGGATCGTGTACATCCCCATGTCCTCCTGTACTTGCAGTATCTTCATGAACTTCCCGTCGTAGTTCACCTGCTCGTTGGGCATCGCCCTGCCGGGCATCTCCTTAACCGGCGTGTAGATCAGCGTCTCAACAGAGTTGTTGTCCCAGCTCACGTCCACCACGTTGTTGTTCTTACGCTTGAGCGCCGTATCCTCGTCCACTACGCACTGAAACCGCCGACCGTTCCACGTGTGCCACTCGGCGAAATGCGTGTGGTTCATGTACAGGCGCGTTACGTCCTCATATATCCGTTCCTTGAGCGACACACTGATCACCGACCTCAGTCTGTACTTCCATTTTCATAGCGGGCTTGCGCTTCTCGCGCACGCTGTCCACGCCTGCGACTTTGCGCGTTTCGTCCTTCGCCAGCTTCGCGCCCTGCCCCAGCAGCCGCGCGCCGTAGCTGTCGTTCACCGTTATCACCGCGCCGTTTCTAAGCTTCACTGTCATTTCTTAGCCCTCCGTTTCGCCGCCGGTTTCGGCTGATCGACTATCCCCTCCGACACGTCGATTTCGGGCGGTGCTTCCTCGTCCGCCGCGCCGTACCATTCCGTCATCTCGTCCATCCCCGCCGTGGGGCGCGACGCCCCCGGCGCGCCGTTATCCGCCCCCGGCGCTTCATAACCCGCCCCGGCCATGATCACCGCGCCCTTTTGAAGGTATCGCGCCAGCGCGCCCCGCTCAATCTCCGATTGAATGACCTCGCCCGGCGTATAACTACGCCGGGCGATCGTCAGGTGGTGTACCGCCACATATTCCACCTCTGACTCACTCCTCCATCTTTTCATCCCGTTCGTCCCTCTCCGGGGTTTCAGGGGCCGCGCCCCTATGTCCAAACCGCAGACCCGGCTCCGCCGGGTCGAGGACAGCGACCAAATGTCGCTGCCTTGCGCGGTCGTGAGGCCGCGTTCTTCCAACATCGTAAAAATCCGCAGATTTTTAAGATAAAAGCTTCTCGATGTCGTCGTAGTAGTCCTTCCCGTTAAAGCGCACGATGCCCGCCGTCGAGTCGATGATCGTGATGATCTCTCCGTTCAACTCCTCCTCGTACCGCAGCACCGAATACTTGACCGTGCTGCCGTAGGGGTTGCCCATCTCCACGCTGCCCTTGTCGGTCGATTTGGGCAGGCACTTAACGCGGAACTTGTCCGGCTGGTGCTCCACGTACTCGCGGCCCACATTGTACTTTTGGCGGGCGACGCGCACTTCAAAGAAATGCGTCACCGGCTCGTTGAGGTACTGGCAGTTGATCCCGTTGTTGTGCGATACCCCGAACTCCATCGCGTCCAAATGCGTCCTGTCCGGGATGTCGATGTCGGCCGCCAGCCCCGAAACCTTCTGGATCGAGATCGTCGGGTGCGAGATCGTGGGCAGCGCCACGCTGGTCACGTCCTCGACCACCCGCTCGTTGTCGATGATCCGGTGCCCGGCTATGTTGTAATAAACATTGGTCGGCATTGCTTCTCACTCCTTTCGCTACCCTATGTAGGCCGTCGTGTAACCCTTGTCCGTCCACGATACCACTGCCGTCAGGCTCTTAGCCAGCGGCGTCACCGTCACTTCAAAAGTGAAGCTGTAATCGCCCTGCACCATGTCGCTCTTGGCGATTTCGTCCGCGTTCACGCGCACCGTCGCATAGGTCAGCGCGCCCGTCTTCACCAGCGAATCAAGCCGCGCCTGCTCCTCCGCGCAGATCATTTTGATGTCGTTCATCGTCATCGGCTTGTCCACGTTGCGCGCGCGCCGGTGCTGGAACTCGTTTGAGATGTGGTACAGCATCATGCGGTTCGTCTCGAACAGCCCCACGCCGCCCTCGCTGCCGTGCTCCCAGTCCGCGCTCGAACTGCCCCAAATCGCCCAGCGGCCGCCCACGAACGCCGCCGAAGCAATCCCGTATCGGTTCAGCTTGTCGTTGATCAGTGTGTCGTCGTACACGCGCCCCAGCGCCCCTTCGCCCAAGTACAGGTTCTCGATCACCGGGCATTCGGTGTTGCTCGCCGTCTTGTACGGGAACCCGTCCTGTGCGATCAGCAGCTTTTGGAGGTTCGCCGCCGCCAGTACCGAAATATGGTAGATGTGGCCGTCCTGCCCCTTCGCCATCGGGAAGTACACCGTCTCGTTCTCGTTTTTGTACCCGTTCGTCCGCTTCCACATCTCCGCCGTATCCAGCGTCACAGCGGTCGCCTGGTCCTGTATCGGCAGGTCGCATAGCATGTACGCGTCCCAATGGCCGTTGATGTTCAGGCTCTCCAGCGCCATCACATCGTGTACCGCTTTGACCGACGAGAACCCCGGCGCGAGCAGGAAGCTGGGGAACAGCCCGCTCTCTTGATACACATTCTTGATCGCGTATAGGCCGGTATTCAGGCCCGCACCGTCCGTCGCGCCGATCACGTCCGCGTTTGTCACCTTCGAGGGGTCTACCTCGTCCCATGTGATGTCCAGCGCCGCCACGCCCAGCGCGCCCGGTTTCGCTTCGGTCAGGATCATCGCGCCGCGCGCGCCGTCGTATTGCAGCGTGTAGTCCGCGCCCAGCTCCTTGCCGTCCACTTCCACGCTGTCGATGATCGCCTTGTCCGCGCTCAGGATCACCGCGCGCCCGTTCGCGGGCGTAATTGTCGCCGTGCCGCCTGCGGTCGCCTTGTGCGCCACCGGGTCAAGTACATTGATGAACACCAGCGGGCCCACCCCGCTCTCAAAGTGCGCGTGCATCGCCTCGCACAGCGTGTACGCCGCCCAGTCGTCCGAATAGCCCAACAGCCGCTTCGCCTCCGCCATGTTCGCGCATGTCACCGGCGCGTTCACGCGCGCCGCGCCGCCCGCCGTGGTGTGTACTGGGGCCGTACCCACGTATACGAAGCCGTTCCTGCCCTGCGCCGCCTCGCGGTTGCCCGCAGTATTCACGTTGCCGTATGCCCCGTGCTTGTACTCGCTCATTACGCTTCCCCCTTACATTACGTTCGCGATAACCCACGCATCGATATTGAACGGTATGATCGTCGGGCAGCTGGTCAGCCGGTTCTTCACCGCGTTCCCGTCGATCGATCCGTAGCGCAGCGGCACTTCCGGCTTGATGTAGGTCTTGTGCTGGGCGTTCGGCCCCGTCTCCTCTACCTGCGTCACCGGCCCGTGCGGGCACTTGAGCACGCCCTTGCCGCCCGCGATCACCGTGCCCGGCGGCAGGATCGGCTGTACCGCGCCGTCGTCGTCGGTGTACTTGCCGCTAAAGCTCCACATCGGCACCCCGTCTATGTTCACGCCCAGGTAGCGCACACCCTGCCCTGCGTAGCGGGTCTGAATCTCGCCCATGTCCGCGCGCAGGTAGTCGAACTCCTTCATGTACGAGCTGTTGTTCAAAAGCGCGTTCGCCACGTCCGGCGCTACCACGATGATCTCCACCACGCCCAGCCCGTCGTACACGATGTCGTAGATGCGCTTCATGTCGTCCGATACCGTCGCGCCAGCCTGATCCCACGGAGTCGCCGGGGTGAACACGTTGGTAAACCCGTAATCGGCGTACAGCGTCGTCTGCACGTCGCGCCCCTCGTCGGTGTAGCGGAACACGTCAAGCCGCCCCGTCAGGATCACCTGGCGTGCCATCCACTCGCGCCTGCGCTGGATCGCCTGGCGCATCTCGGTCAGGTCTTTGGCCATCATCTGCTTCGCGCGCTGCTCCGGCGTCATCGATCCGAGGATCGCCTCGCCGAACGCGCGCCTTTGAAGGTCCGGGTTGGTGATGATTCGCTCGGGCGCAATCGTGCAGAACCCGATCTCGCGCGTCTCGTAGCCGCGACGCCCCATCAGCACGCCGCCCGTGCCCGGATGTACCACCGGGGCCATCATCCGCTCGCCCTTGCGGTAGTCGTATATCGCCTTTTCATCCTCCACCGCGCCCATGTCCTGTACAAACGTATCGTACAGGAACGTGTACTCGCGCGGCATCAGGTCAATCGCCGCCAACTGCGCGCGGGTGCTGTAAATATCAAGAGCCATCTTTTATCGTCCTCCTATCTGTTCATTCGTCCGCTATTCAGCGGAGTGGATCGGTTCAAACACCAGCCCCTGCTTGCGCAGGATCAGTTCCGCCTCGCGCGTCAGCGTGTCGGCGTCTTTGAGGATCACCCGTTCGCGCACCAGCCTTGCGGCGCGGAACGCGCGCGCGTTCTCGGCAATTGTCGCCTCCAGGTCGGTGTCCACCCGCTCGTCAATCACCACCAGGCTGTTCTCCTCGGTCACATCGTCTTCCTCCGCTGCCGCGTACTGGCCCGTCGCCGTGCGGTACGCGATCATGCCGCGCGGTACCACGCCCTGCTTCGGCTTGAGGGGAACCGCGATCATATCCGCGTCCTGCGGATCGGCGAGCAGGTACTCCGGCTTGTTTTCCCCGATCTTTCCATACATCTGGCTCATTCTTTTCCCCTCCTAGTACATTGTCGTGTTGGTCTGGTTGCGCGCGGCCTTCGCGTAGTCCGCGATCTCCTGCGCGTTGCGCTTCATCTCGTCCATGCTCTGCTCCTCGATCCCCCCGCCTGCGATCTCCTGCGCGGGCGCGGTCTCCGCCTTGCGGTTGACAAGGAACTGTTCGCCCTTCTCGCGCTGCGCCTTGACCACCATTTTCAGGTAATCCGCCGCGCTCGTGCCGTCCGCCTTCGCCTGCGCCCCCAGTGGCTCCATGCCCTGCGGCGTCAGATCGTCAATCTCCTGCATCCGCGTGCGTTCCGCCTCGCTCCCCGCGTTTGCGATGCTCATGAACAGCTCCGGGTTCTCCTGTCGCAGTTGCTCAATCGTCATATCCTTGATGTCCATTCCGCTTTCCTCCCCCTCGTCCCCATTTATCTCAGCGGGAACATCGGCTGGCCCGGCCTCCGCCCCGTCGCTGCCCTGGATCGTTTCTTCCGCGCTTTCCTGCGGCTCCTCCTCGAGCGCTTCTGGCACGTTTCTGTACATGCCCCGCATCAGCGTCATCGCGTTCGCGCTCGCCGCCGCCCGCGCGCCCTCCATGATCTCGTCGGCGAACCCGTACTCCACCGCTTCCTTCGCGGTAAACCACGTCTCCGCGTCCACCCATTCCTTGATCCGCGCCTCGTCCTGGCCGCTGCGCTTCATGTAGATCGCGCGGTCGTCCGCCTCCATCTTCCGCAGCATATCCACGCTCTGCTGCAAATCGTTCGCGCAGCCCCACGTGATCATCCACGGCGCATGGATCATGTACATCGACCCGTCGCCCATGCACACCGTCGCGCCGGGTACACACGCCAGCATCGTCGCCGCCGACGCGCACAGCCCCTCGATCCGTATTTCAAGGTTGGGTATATTCGCGTTCATCAGCATCGTGCGCATCGCCGCCGCCTGAAAGCAGTCCCCGCCTGGGCTGTTGATGCGAAGCACCAGTTTCTCCGCGCCCTTCGCCTCTTTGATCGCTTTGTCAAAATCCAGCGCCGTCACGTCGCTCTCCGCCCATTTCCACAGGTCGCTCACGATCTCGCCATAGATCATGATTTCCGCTTCGCTACCCGACGCGCTCGCTTTCACCGTTTTGGTCATCAGCCGGAACTGTTCCCTCGCCATTCGTTTCGCCCCCCTCTAACTCTTGAAGCGCCGCCTGCTCCTTTAGGCGCTGCCTTACGTTCGCGTTCCAGTCGTTGCCGTTGTATTCGCTCGCTTCCTGCTCCTGCGTCGTTATGTTCAGCGCGATCCGCTTCTCCGCCGCGTTCACTTCCTTCATCGGATCCACATGCCCGATCGAAGCGCCCATCCACAGGCACCCGCACCAAGCCTGCCTGATCGCCGGGTCGTCAAAGAACCCCGGCGCGTCCAGCCGCCCCACCGCCACCGCCTCCGATAGCCACTGTTCATAAATCGGCTGGCAGAATTTCTCGTTAAACGCGGTTCGGTACACGCGCACCGTCTTCCAGAAGTCAAGGAGCGCGCCGCGCGCCGCCGTGTAGTTGCGGTCGTACCGGTGCGTCAGCACTTCCTTGGGTATCTCCATGCTCGATCCGATCATCACCTGCATCGCTTCCACAAAGTTTTCAAACGCCGCGTTGTTTCGTATCGGGTTCACTTCATGCACTTTTTTACCCGGCGGCAGGCTGTATATCGCGCCCGGAGCCATCTCCAGTTTCAACTCGTCTTCGGTCACTTTCTCCTGGTCGTTCACCGCGTCGTCCAGCCCCATCTTCCCGTCGTCCGTCTCGGTATACAAAAACGTGGTCAACATGCTCGCCACCACATTCGCCGCCAGTTCGCTGGTGATATACCGGTCGAGCTGTTTGATCTGCTCCATCTGCGCCGATACAAACGGGATTCCCCGCCGCTGCTCGGGGCGCTCGTGGGTCATCACGTGCAGCATGTTCGGGTATCCGCTGTCCCGCCCGATCGCCTCTACCGCCGTCCACTTCACCTGCTCCATCGTATCGCCCGACAGTGGGTGCCTGCTTGCGATGTGGTACTTTACCACCGCGCCGTTTCGGTCTATCTCCACCCCGTCCACGATCCGCCCGCCGCCCGGCGCTTCCTTGATCTCGCTCTCGCCCGGCATCCCGTCCGGGGTGCTGATCCTGTCCGCCTCCAATAGCCTTACCGCCGTCTGGTACGGCGTCCTGGGGTTATCGGTCATCGCGAACATCGCGAACACGTCCCCGCTCATCAGCATCGAGCGGAACGCCAGCTGCTGCAGTCCGTAAAAGTTCTGCCGCCGCTCCGCGTCGCACATCACGTTCTCCGCCCATAGCCGAAACTCGCGGATCGCCGCGCGCTCCCACTCGTCGCAGGCCTCGTCGCTTAGCCCCAGCAGCTCCCCGTCGATCTTGGGCTTGGCCTGTATGCCCCAGCCCACCACGTTCGTCGTCAGCGTCGCCGGGCCGCCGCGCGCCAGCCCCCCGCCCGCGTACAGGTCGCGCGCGCGCTGGCGCAGAATCGCGCCGTGCTGGTCAATATCGTCCTCCGCGCTCCCCCCGCCCGCCAGCCACCCGATCATCGAGTTCAGCGTGCGCGAAGCGCCGTGGTTGCCGTATCCGGTAGACATCTGCGGCCCCTTCGCCCCCGTGCCCGCCCCGGCGCGCTTCATCCGGTTCACATAGGCCGCTTCGCCCAGCTTGGGGCTGACCATAAACAGCGCCCGCTCAACCAGTGTCGGCTCATTTTTTTTCATCTTCGTCTCTCCTCAATCCGCGCAAATCCACAGATTTTCGCGGAAAGCGATTACAGATCGCGCGGAACGACTCGTACAACCCGCGTCGTCCTCGTCTGGCCGGACAGCGCCTCCACAATGTTGGCAAACCGCTCAATCATCATCGCCACTTCTCTCAGGTCCAGCGCCGTATACCAGCGCGTGCCCACCCTGTACTCCTTCGCCTGGCCGGACGCCAGCGCCCTTTCGCAGTCCTTCCACAGCCCCAGCATCTCACGCGATTCTTGCAGCGTGTACGCGGTATGTACGCTCATTCGCTTCACTCCTACACTTGAATACCCGGCGATACCACCATCTTCCGCTTCCGCGCCTGCGCCTCATCGCGCGTGGGCGCGGGCCTCTCCCGCGTAATCCCCTGCGCCGTCTGCTCCAGCGTGTCAAAATCCCACCGGAAGTATTTGAACGCGGCCCGCGCATAATTTCGTATATCGAAAGATTCGTTTCTCGCGTACACCATCTCAAAGTAGATCGCCGCCTGGCCGCCGCGCCGCCTGATCGCCATTCGCTCGCTCAGCAGTTGCCGAAAGTGCTCTATGTCGTAGCCCGCCCGGTGGTCGGTCGGAAAGTGCATGTACATCGGCCCCGGCTCCTCCACCGCCGTCGCGTGCAGGATCGCCTCTTTGCCGCTGTCCACCCCGATCATGAACCGCACCGCCGCGCCGGTGTTCTTCATCCGCCACACATACGGCTTCCCCTCGCCGCCCTCGCCCTTGATCGCCCATACCCGCCGGTTCGCGCGCCGCGCGCACTCTTTCGTCACCGCGTCGGTAGAGAGGCCGCCCGAGTCCATAAAGGTCGCCAGCACCCGCATTCCGCGCCCGTCCTTCATCCGCCATTCGCGCATCAGCAGTTCGTCCAGTTCCGCCCACACGCCCGGCGATTCCGGCCGGCCCGGTATCACGCCCCGCGCGATCCCCCAGCTCTCCTCCGCCCGGCTCCAGCCCACCACCTCATACTCCAGCCGGTTACCCTGCGTGTCCACGCCCATCGTCAACAGCGTTACCCCGGTCGGCACTTCCGCGTCGTAGTGCTCCCGCCTCGCGTACAGTTTTTCCGGCTCCCCGTTTCGCTCAAACATCTCCCACGTTTCGCCCAGCACCGTATTGTGAAATACTTTCAGCAGTTCCGGGTCTTTCCCCGCGTTTAGGAACTCCGCCGCGATTTCCTTCCAATCCCGCCACGGACTCATAAACGGGTTCAACCGAAAGCTCCTGATCCCGTCCGCCTCCGCGCCGGGGTTTTGCTTAACCCACTTCCCAGCGCTTCGCCGCACTTGCGCCTCCCCGCTCTCCTTGCGGCACTTGGGGCAGCGCCACCTCGGGTTGGTCACCGCGTACTGGGTTTCGTCCTCCGTTTTCCGCTCTTCCTTGTCGAATTTCACATCGTCAAACCGTATGAAGCTGAACTCACCGCACTGTGGGCACATAGTGTGATACTCCTCCATCGTGCCCCTCCTGTACTCGCGCTCGATATTGCTCTTGCCCTTGATCGTCGGGGTAGACGCCATCACCACGCGCCGGTTCAGCCGAAAAGTCACCGTCCGCGCTTCCGCCAGCTTGATCGGGTCGCCCTCCGCGCCCGCGCTTGCTGGAAACCGGTCAATCTCATCCATAAACTCGTAGCGCACCGGCCGCCCCGCCAGCTCGGTTGGGCTGTTCGCGCCGATGATTTTCAGCGATCCGCCCGCGAATGTTTTCAGCGTAATCGTGTTCCCCGCGTCCCGGCTCTTCGCTTCATACACCTTTCGGGCCAGCGGCTCGCAGTCCCGTATCATCGGGGCGATCCGCCGTTTCGAGAAATCCTCCGCGAACAGGTCGGTCGGCTGTATGTATAGGATCGGGCCTGGGTCTATGTCGATCGCCCTGCCCATCATGTTGTTCAGGATTTCCGTCTTCCCGGTCTGGCTGCACGCCATGATCGCGATTTTCCATATGCCCGGCTGCGTAAACGCGTCCATGATCTCCCGCTGGTATGGCGCGCGCGCCGTCCGCCACGCGCCGTTCTCAGCCGAGTTCTCCCGGCTCAGTATCCGGTTCTCGTCCGCCCATTCGCTCACCGTTTGTATCTTCGGCGGTCTGAACGTTTCAAACGCGAACCGCTTTAGCCCCTCAATCGTCAGGCCCCGCGCCATCTTCCTCGGCCTCGCCATCCTCCTCGCCCTCCCCGGCGTAGTCAATCGCCGGATCGCCCGTGCCGGGCATATCGGCCAGCGCCGTCAGCGCCGCGCGTATCTCGTGATCCAGTTCGCCCGCGATCAGTTCGGCGCTTTTCAGTCCCGCGATCACCGGGGCCACCCGCCCCGGCAGTCCCAGCAGATTGTTCCGCGCCGCCACGATCACGTTCCCCCACAGGATTCTCACCGCCTCCGCGTCCAGCAGCGCGCCGGACATCCGCTGCACTTCCAGTTCGGTCTTTTGCGTCTTCACCTGTTCGTGGATCGTCTTCATCGCTTCCAGGCTCGCGCTCCTGTGCTCCTGCCGGTCGGTGTTGTACTTGACCCACCGCTGTACAAACGCGCCCAATTCGTATCCGCCGTCCGCTCGCTGCACAAACAGTTTTTCGCCATCCGGCAGCGCCTCGTTAATTTGCTGAATCCGCCGAAGCGTCAGCCCCGTCGCCTGCGCCAGCTCCCTCTGCGTCAGCGCCGCGCCCATCCGTCCGCCCCCCTTTAGTGTTTCCGTTTGCCGTCCGCAATCTCGCTCATCATGTTCCTGTATTCTTGCTCCACCCGCTTGAGCAGCATATCGCCTATGCGTTCCTGCACCTTTTCCTCCGCCCGGTTCGTCGGCATCTGCGGCACGCCGATCCCCACCGCCGGGCGAATATCGGTGCG
>Ga0123353_10010440_pt1 | contig 12949 bp, 4 predicted proteins | sample TergutLab28metaG_3_FD_92763 | JGI IMG/M metagenome (GOLD analysis project Ga0123353, IMG submission 92763) | Labiotermes labralis P3 segment gut microbial communities from Petit-Saut dam, French Guiana - Lab288 P3 | ecosystem: Host-associated > Arthropoda: Insects > Digestive system > Gut ...
AATGGGGTGAAACAAAAAACCAAATTAACCAAAAGAAACTTTTAAATTAAAAAAAAAACAAAATCTGTGAGAATTACACTTAGATTCTCCCAGTCACAAACTATGGCTATTGAACTACCAAAAAATGTTGCGTCGGAGTACGGTGATGTGTTAAATTAGAGAGTATGTCCTACACGAGAGGTTCCATGAAGATCAGAACACTTACACTTCTTGTCACGAAACATAGCAATTACAGTTTCGGTTGAATGTAATTCCCTTTCAGAAACAAACTAGTTTTTAGAGTGATCCGCTGTGTATCCTCGCGTGTTTTAATACATCCGAAGAACCAGCCGCATTCTAAAAATATCACGTAATTATAAGACACCCCTAAGTAAATGAGATTCCTAATTTAAGGAATTCACACACGGCTGCCTTGCGAACCAGAAAATACTTTTTGATAAGTATAAGGGAATCCGAAACGGATTATCACTTTAAAATACGCTTATGACACATTTATTCCCAATTTTTCTAAAACCTAAATTAATAAAGGGCTACCAGGATAGCTGATGCAACAGTGTGAAATATTATATTTATCATGCTTTTTGTTTAACCCTTTACATTCTACGATATTCAAAAGAAATGTTTTTATACATTTTATTACGTGGCCTATTTTAAACTACCAGTGCGCGCATGGAGTGCTGTAGAAGATGAGCTTAAAGCTTCTACGGATGACAGGACACGCCTTATCTTCGCAAAAATATCAGACATATGTCAGGAGGCCGGAAAGTAAACCTGACATATATACATAATCAGTAACATGGAAAGTGTCAGAAGCACCCAAGTAGCCACGATGAGGACCCCTAATGGAAATCTGCCTCCTTGAGTCCTCCCTCCAAGTAGCTACTTCTTAATTATGACGGTTAAACTTCAAATGAGCAATAACACTTCATCGTTTTCAGGGTGCATTGGCCAGATAGACATGTCCCTCTCAAACACAGCATCCAGGCCGCACTTCGCGCCTCACTTGTCTGAACACCCTCCCCCTACAGTCACATATCCACCCCAATGGAGACTTCTATTCTCTCTCATTAAGACTTTTATCTGTAGGAATAGCTTTCAACGTTTTAGAAGGGCGTTCGTTCACTCCCTGTCCTCCTTTTCCTTTACATTCTCACCCCCATCTCCTCAATTCACTTTGCGTCTAAACTGCTCTAACCACCCCACCTCCAACAAAAACATGGACATGGGCCTAAGTGAAAACCCAGAGCCTGAGAAAGATACAGTTTTTCCAATCAGGTAGTTGACGTTCGAAAGCGGGAAAGGACTTAGAAAAAGGAGGTTAAGTAAGCTGTCGACGTATCTGAGCATCACGTCATTACTATACATACAGAAGTGGAGGTATACTTTCACTCATTCGTACTTCAACACTAGATAAAAATTAAATATGATTTTTTGGATTCATCCATAAATATAAACATGAAATGAGAGATAAAGCAAACTAAAATCAGAGAATATTCGAGTCTTCTGGGATATGCGACAGTATGTACATACTGAGGTTTCAGAGGAGACTGCTGCCATCATCTTCCAGGTCCGAGTTAAAGACTACTTGGTATTTCTGGATTTCCTTGCGCAGGAATGCCTCAGACTTCTTGGAACCTAAACATTTGTTGACCTCTCTGACTATTTGAGCCCTGAAGGTGAAGACAGCAAACTGCTCCGAAATGTAGACAACTGTATGCCAATCGGTACTTTAACCTTCACAGTCACAGCTGTAAGAACCTCAGGTACCGCAAAACATTAGGTACAAGAACTTTATCAGCAACACTTTAAAGCAGTAGCGATCTAATAGAATAATAATAATCAGACTTCTCCCATAGAAGAGAGAAGATAGCGTTACTGCTTCATTCCGTCTGTTCAGTATGAAGGAAGGTCGGCAGTGTGGACTCCTGTTTTGTAAAACTGGCATAAATTTTGCTCTTTGAAGATCGTCGCCATAATTACCTATGACATATCTGTTATTATATGAGTGGTTAATTCCTCCAAAATACAGTTTTTTGAGAGCCAAACTGAAATTTGTCAAATAAGTGAAAAATCCACTTTAACCGCAGTAATTTGGTGAAGTGGAACCGGGTATATTTTGCTGCTCCTTGTCGGTAAAACCAATCGTTTATGTCTGGCATGCAAACTTAATTTGTACAGCTGTGAGGGTGAAAACAGTAAGAAAATCGTGTGAGTGTACGAGGGAAAGTATTGCTCGTTTGCATTCAAGATATGCTGAATTCGGAAATTTTTAACAAAGTAAATAACAAGTCTTCCTTACCACAATTCAGCATACTGTCGTTCTACGGGTCTCCGTAAACAAGTGAAATGCAATAAAATTATTTCCGACAAAGTACAACAATATATAACGGAAAGATTATCAGGGTCCACATCAGCTACAAGGTCCACATCACTGATCAACACTAATTAGGCTTTTCTAAATGTAATTAAAGGGCTAAAATAAAGGATTCAAATTGTCTGTATATGTCTGTTTATCCTAGTGTACTACACAATTTATGTAACAAGTACTTGTTAGGAATATCACTGATTAGCGTCACAGGAACGTGCGGGCTTCACACAGATGCCAGCGCAAACTAAAACGCAAGATAAATCGTACCAGAAATAGTATGTATATTGCAGTATTCATGTCATGTTAGTATTAAAGAAGTGCTGTCCGTACAAACATTTTAAATTTTGTATCTGCAAGAACGTCGTGGAAATGACTATCATCAGCTTCTCTATATCTGTGGATATTAACTTTTCTGCTTCTTTTTTCCAAAATTATCCGATCGGAAAATGGGCAGGAAGCCCAACCCCTCCCCGCAAATTTAATTACAGTACCTGCGTACTGCTTGTACATCCCATCTGAACTTTCCATTAACAGAATGTCAGTCAAGCAGATAATTATAAAGAAGATGCAGTGGTAACACAGGGATAGACAACTGTTAGCATTAGCAAAAGAGTGGCACAAGTCACATTACACACCGGTACAGTACAACGCTAAATTGCACGTCTTGTAAACCAAATAAAGGGAAACAAAAAATACCTGCAGGCGCAGTTCGAAAATAACAAGGAGATAAAATGAAACAAAATGAAAAGAAAGACTGAAACAAAGAAAGAAATACACAGAACAACATAAAAATTGTGGACATAATAAAGAAAGGAAGACAGGTAGGTAGAAAGGAAAGATGGGCGGGGGACAAGCAGGAAGTTATGACAAAAGTTGAAGTCTAGACGAATTGATGCATGATTAATGGAGAGGGAAAGGCTGGTACCTCCATGTATATAGTCACGTACGCTGGGTAATGGGTTAAGTCGACTTAACTGTAGTAATTAATGGCGGATGTATATGGATAGTTGAAAGGCGACAGACGAAGAATTAAACAAAGAAGACAAAAATATATACGAGTAAACCTTACACAGAGCAATGGCACAGTTAGGACAAAGTACGAATAGAAGGATGAAAGAATAAAGAATGAAGGAAAAAAGAAAGGAACAGAGTAAGAAAATCGCACATATAACAACGTACTCGCTTTCGTTAGGTGGTTACAGTCCAGTGGCTGGCTGCTGCGTCTGTGATTCACATCAGAAGATTGTGATGGAAGACAAGGGAAACAATAAATCAAGGGCGTTAAGCTTGCGTTCTATTGCCAACAGGAAGAAGAGAGGACGGAGATGATACAGGACGATGAAGCAGAACAGACAACAGGCAGTTCTCAAGCAGATATCTACATATCGTAGACACTAAGAGACCGCCGCTATCTGTGCTGTGGAATCTCCTGCCGCATTCAATGCAGATCGGTCCACCACAACCGGTCGCACATCCGCTTGCGATCGCAATGTCACAGTCATACCAAGTCCTTCTGGCGTATAGAGGGCGTGGTGGTGAACCTAAAAGAAATTCCTACTCTGCATTAGTCATACGGTGAGAAGGTGGTCAGCCGCCACGTTGCTGCCGATAAAAGTGTCGAAAACTAGAGCTTTTAAACAGCAACACAATCTTAACTGTCTGCTTTGTAGATTATTTAACGACGATATGTTAACGACATGCATTATTAGGACACGCTCAGCTGTGACCAAATTTATTCAAAGCAAACAAAGACAATAATTGGAGCTAAACGTAAATAGAAGTACAATATTAAAACGGATTTTGAGAACTAGGATAAGAGGGTGTTAGAATGTAGCTCAGAATAAGGCTCTCTAGTGGGCTGTCCATCGAATTCCGAGGGTCTGTGTCACAACTTTCATACGCTGCGTTTGAATGTGTGGAATTGTTAGACTCCTGCCAAAGTCCTACCTCAAGGACGTCCCATTACGTCACCAAATTGTAGAATAATTACTTTAAAATTGTTTCCAACCGCAATGTGTATTTTAGATGAAGGTTCATAAACAACACAGGCACAAATTATTTTGATTTTGTGCTGCACATACACATTTTCGTCTCAAGCGCCACTTGCACTTTGACAACTGCTTCGTTATGTTTATGGAAATAATTACGTAAAGTGATGTCCTTTAAACCGATGTGGACTGTCCACGGAAATCCTGCGCTTGTACGTGGAAGGAACTGATGCACACTGCAGGGCCTATTAAGAATTTATATGATAAAATGACCTGTTCCTCTCTCAATATTATTGACCCTGTTGGATCGACGCAATTTGAACCTCGGAGAAAAGCGAGTTAGGACAAAAACGCTGCTGTTAGATCTACAGTTGAAGTGCGTCTGTAACACAAACGAGCGTCGTATTAAAAAATTTTGCTCTCCATCTCTCGCTGTTCATCTGTCTGTACGAATAAAAGAGGTCGAGAACAGGAAACCGAATGGATTTTCATAAAATTTGTTATTGGGATGTTCTTAATAAAGGACATTACATGAAGACTAACATGCGTTCCCATACGTATTTTGAACACAGCGCCTTAAAAACCTGCTGCAGTGAAAACGTGTTAAAAAAGCATTGGAAAAATAACCTAAACATATATATATACACACACACACACACATATACAGGTATATGTTGACTGCGAGTCTTACTGTTTTCGAGATAGGTTTAATTACACAAGAATTGCTACCGTGTATAAACATTTCCTAACTTGTACAATTTTGTTGCGGTACAGGCAAACCCAGTACCTCTTTCTCATTGATAGCTTCTTCAGTCTTCCTCTCACCTTCGTATGGTGCCATATCCATGCAGAAGCAATGCGTATCATTTCAGTGGATCCTCTCCATTGTGCGAAGACCGTATCATGTCCTATCTATCTTACCGTTATCGCACTGCAATCGTATCGCAAGTGGACTCCTGTGTGATAGCGGCCTACAAGATCGGTTTTTGAAGCAATTGAAAAGAATGTGGTTGTGCAGAAAGACGCAAGTGCCAAAACTTTTTCAGTAAGCTTACAAAGCTGAGAAAAGTATTGTGAGCTTCTCCTCCTTTGAGTGCAGAGGAACAAATTCGTTGTTTAGCAGGAGATTTCGTAGCTAAGACGAACGGAAAACAGAAGAAATTAGACGAAGCGAGAGACGGGGAGTAGGGCGGGAGAAGGTGGAGGTGCAGTGGATAATCGATTTGGAGGAAACATGTCAATCAATACAGAACTCACAACTGGTAGGAGCTGTCAACATCTGTCTTAACAACGAAGGATCCCCTCTGCCCACCAACTGCACTCTACCGGCTGTTACTGGAACGTCTCGGCAGGAGCCCGAAACGGGTCTGACCGACATCTTATTTAAAAGAATCCAAGTGCGGTGTCTTGAATGCGAAGGGTAAATGGAAAATGCACCTGTGGCGTGACATTGGAAAGGTTCTTTCAGAAAGGATCTCCATCTTTGTCTAGTTAGGCATTAATAACAATTAGTAAATCGAGAGGATGTGAGCTAGACTGCACAGCTACAGAAGTTCGGCCAAAGCTGTGTTATATACTTACTTATGAATATGTTTAACTTTGTGAAATTCGTGAAACAATGCAAGGATAATAGCTTATGTGTAACTACCGAATCAATACACTTTTTTTAGGCAAGACAATTTTCTTCTAGGAGGTAGGCCTAATAGTGTGTTAAGGCTGAAAATACATATTTTTGACCCCCCAAGTGACGGTGGTTTTAGAGTCAAAGCTATCTAAATGAAGATGCCGTATTGCTCACATTATATTCTGTCAGCGTGCCTTACGTCAAGTTCCACCAGAATTTCCCAGTCATCTAACGTTTACCTTACACGTATGTCTACCGTTGAGTCCTACAATAGAAGTGCGTGAGTTAAGGTAAGTGGCAGTAAAGCTGTCCCTGCGCACACTATGAGCGCATATGGGATAGCGGAGGTATAGCTCCATTTATTCTTAACCCAGTCACTAGAGGGGGTGAGTTTTCAACATTACTCCACGGTTGCTATACTTCCGAGGAAAGAGCCCATGGTGGACGTTGAATGAAGAGGTAGGTGGGCCCTACAGAGTGTTTGGAGATTGTGGACGCAAAAAACAATGCCTTGCTCCTGTTGGGAACACGAACTCAATTCCTCTTATCTCCAGCCTATAGCCTAGTCACCGTATCGACTACACCATCCCGGGCCAGAAAGGCCGTAAGGCTATTACTAAGTTCTATCAGATTTTGCAGATGTACTACAGGTCTTTCATATAGGCCTTCAAAATAACTCAAAATATCTCTTCTCGTGTTTAATGCGGATTATCAGATGTGACATTGGGTCTTGTCTCAATCGACCCCGTTGTTCGGGCACTCTTACTTGTGCATAGACACAAGGACATGTTTAAAATGACAGGTACTGTTCTTAAGTTATAGAAAACAACCTAATAACTAAACCAGTATTTTGCAACTTACTGAAAGGCTAAACACAAACTGAGGGCGAAGGCTCGAGTTTAGACTGTTTTGTTTAGTTCTTCACGAACGTCGTTTTCTGTGGTACTGTAGCTGTACTGATGTGCCAAGAAGCGATGAAGACGGTCGGAGCATTAGATTCAGTAGCGTGCGCCATTCTTAGCCTATACACGAGAGTTCGTAAGATATTATCTCCATGTCCAGTAGGACACATACTGGAACAAAGGCCTATGTCATGAAAGGGGTATTAGGACATCCCACGAAATGTGCAATACGAAGTACACTATTCACTTTGCAGAACTGCCCATTTAATACAGCTTCCTCAGCTGCACGGCTTACGCCAAATAATGCAAGAATGACGATGGATGATGAATTGGGAAGGATGTGGAAGGAAATAACGGTGGTGTACGATGCACTCTGAGATTGCTTGGAGAGTCTGAACAGCCACCCGTATTTCTTTTAGTCTGGACAACAAACCTTTGGACCACAAAACAAAACAGCGACTTCCTGTATACGAAGCAGAAGTGCCAACCACTATATGGCGTGTTACAGGATAATGCCACATAAATAGCTGTAAAAGTACAAATTCATGGTGCCAAGTAAGTTTTCATTTTCTTTGTTCGTTGTGTAAATTTCAGTCTCCAAAGAGTTAAATGAAATTAATCAGACCTTGGTTCAACGGGGAGATTTGTGGTCGCATTGTAACTTCTGGCACATACAAGTTTCTCAACGGACTTCATTTGGTTTATATAGTTCTTTCTTCTAATTAAAACTTCAGAATTAAAACAAAAGTATACATTGAAAACTACATTCTGTGTATATATGTGCGGGAAATTTAGTTCCTGTCCGTCAAGGAAGAATATAGATTGAAAGTTTTTGAGAAAAAATTTTCGAAGTGTTGAGACTGAGAAAGAAATAAGAAGCGGGCTATGCAGAAAATCACAGCGCGAAGAACTTCATAAATTGTACTCTGCACCAAACGCTATTAGGGTGAACCAAAAAAAAAAACGTGCAGACGGGATGATAATATGAAAATTAATCTTACAGAAATAATGGATGATTATGAAACTGAATTCGTCTAACTCACAACAAGGTCCAGTGGTTGTGGCCTGTGAAGACGGTAATGGACATTCCGATTCAATAAAGCATGACATTTCTTGATCTGTTGAATAACTTCCGTGGGAGAATTCGACTTTATGCAGTTCACGGGCCGTAGCTGTAAGCGGGCCAACCAGTGTCTTGCAATCAGTCATTCCAGACCAAAGATTCTTACATAAACGTTCTTAACTATAATTCAGTAAACACAGGGAGTGAGTGAAAAGTCTCTGCGTACTGTGATGGAAATGGGGAAATCCCATACAAAAAACACCTTAGGCAGCACATGTGGTGCGCTTCCAACACTTATGGTAACCACAAGTACTGTACCTTCACTGCACCCTACTTCCGACATGTATACAACGACTTTTCACTCACCATGTATAATTTGACTGTCCAGCAAATTAAGTCACGGATAGGATAATGGAACAAGTAGGGCGCAACTCAGAATAAAAGCACATAGGCCTAATTCTACTTTACAAACCTTCACGATAGAAACTACTAAGGAAATCAAGACACACGAAGGAGGATAATATTAAAAATGGATTACAAATAAGTGAACGAATCTGAATAGACCCAGAATAAAGTTTTATCCAGAGTTCTCGTCAACACGGGGCCGAAACATGGGGATCCATAAAAGTTGTTAATTTACTACGGATTTGTGCTACAGTCCAGTAAATTTCAACTACGTATCGCATCTTCCGTTCGTCACGCCATTTTGGCGAACAACCTTATTTCTCATTTGCAGGTTTCCGCAGCGTTGTAGTTTAGGTTTTCTTGTTTCCGAAACGTTACGCGGCGTGTTCGTGGTTGGTTACCGACGTTTTGGTACAGCCTATCGGTACCGTCTTCGAAGGACCAACAGTCTTGGTTACCAGCTACCAACCTACGTCACGTAAAAACCCCAGAACAGCGAAGGTCTGAACATTATTTCCACCACAATGAAAGCTTTACCTTTACCGACAATATTTTTATTACACATGTTTTGTTATTAATTATTAATGTAAGTCTTTCTTCTCATTTTCGAGACCTCACAAGCGACGCAGCAGAATGCCAAGTCTTACCGGTAAGTTGTTCTAAATTATCGCGTGTGAATGCACAAGCCGTCAGATGGACAGCGGATCAGTTAACGCAGTTAGCAGTGAAGTAATTCTATAGAGGGCAAGGAAGTCTCCCATTCGCCCAGTTTAATGTGAACCACGTATCTGACAATGCTGGAGGATTAAAACGGATTTCGGGCTGCAGTTTCGCAGATGGACACACACAGCCCATTATATCACGACACACCATGTTGTGTCAGGCCGTAATCCGACAAGACCCGAGGACAATCATACTCTCTACAAGCAAAGCAGTATAAAACAGCATTATCAAATAAAAAATAGCGCCCCCTCCCGCACGCCCTACGAAACGGCTTTCTATAGAAATCACCCCCAACCGCCCCTGCACCAACGTCACCCCGTTCCGCGTTCTTCCCTTCCCCAAACACCATCTTCAAACAATGAAAGCGTTATAAAATGGGGCTGGAAATGGCGTTTCCACGATGATATATTTATACTTGGAGACAAAAGCAAAGAGTTCTGTTGAAATTTGTCAGAAACATTGCCTGTTTTCTTTCTAGTATTTAGAAGGTTGTATTACGGACAGACGAATGGCTGTGAACTACGTTACTGGGCGGAACATCAACACTTTGCTGTAAGAAAGACGGTATCAGTTGCACAAAACTTGAAGGTCCCCTGGGGCACAGTTACGGCCTGCTGAGTAGGCCGGATAAGCCAGGAGTTCAACAAATAATATTCTACCTGTCTCTGTAATTCTAATAGGGATTATAAAATCACAATTCTTGGTGACGTGCTTGACTCTGAGTGGATATTTTATAAAATAAAACCCAGGCAAGGGTCAGTTCCTACGGAGCTGCACATCACACCCGAAAAATCAGACACACGTTACCCAAAAATAAAGTTGCTCTAGGCATGGATGATTACTTACTTACTTACTCCATGGTGCAGAGTCCTTCTTGAGAAGCTAACTGGTTTGCAGCTAGTCAAGAAATTCCCCGCATTTCATGGAACCCGAATGTTCATTACCGCAATCACAAGCGTCCGCCAGCTGTCCCTATCCTGGGCCAGCCCAATCCAGTCCATATACCCACATCCTACCTTCTGGAGATCCATCCTAATATTATTCACCCATCTACGCCTAGGCCTTCCCAGTGGTCTCTTTCCCTCCAGTTTCCCCACCAAGACCCTATACACCCCCCTCTCCTCACCCATACGCGCCACATGCCCAGCCCATTTCATTCTTCTCGATTATATCACCCGAACAATAGTGGACGAGGAGTACAGATCAATTAGCTCCTCGTTATGCAGTCTCCTCCATTCCCCCGTTACCTCGTCCCTCCTAGGTCCAAATATTCTCCTCAACACCATATTCTCAAACACCCTCAGCTTCCTTTCCTCCCTCTATGTCAGCGGCCAAGTTTCACACTCATACAAAACAACAGGCAAAATTATAGTTCTATATATCTTGATCTTTAAATTTTTGGATAGCAACCTAGAAGACAAAAGACTCTGCACCGAATGATAGCACGCATTTCCCGACCTCAATCTGCTCATTCTCAATCATAGATGATTACACTGTAATTAAATTTAATTTGTTGTTGTTTCTTGAATTACAATATTATGAATGTAAATAATGAACTGTTGCAGTACACTTTCAACAAAGTACAAGAAATTCTAGTTCACAACTGTTCCGGCCCAGCGACCAGGCAAAAATCACCTCTCTACTGTCACATTACATATCATTTTCAAGCATCAAATTTTGCTCTATCTAGATATACGGTCGGGTATAAACTGTAGAGAGTATTAAGCAGAAATCTTGTAGTTTTACATAGCCCTTACATTCTCTTTTGTGTAACCCTCCGAAAGAAGAAGTTGAGAGATGGCAGAGGGAAAGGGAGAAGCACGCAAGAAACAGTAGAAGAGCAGACAAAAGGGAAAGACATGGAAGAAGTGAAAAACAACTTATATCACTCTGTTAGTAGTTTACCAAGTTTCGTTCGCTCGTCCTTCTAACAGGAATAGCACAAAAATGAAGGCGTTAGAAGGGTGAGGAGTACATAAAATGATTACAAAGTTCATTCGACTAATGAGCGTTCAGGAAAATGGCCGCTGTGTGCTCTGCGGCCCCAGTGAAAGTCTCTGGACGCATTACGGGGTTTTTTTTTCTTTAAGTCATGCGGCATGTATGAATGCCATTACACATTAAAGTGCTAACCGTGGGGTGTTCAACTTTTCATTTCTTCCACTTGTTTTACTCTGTTATATCTGACATCCCCATGTCCATGTCCCCCTACTGCATTTTACCACTGAATTAACAAATATTTTGTAATTATGTATGAATTTTTAAGCACTCCCAAGTATAATTTAAAACATTAATAGAAACCTCAAATGAAAATTCAGTTCTACCCCGCAGCAAGCACATTCTTTCTGTGTTATACAAACCAGCCAGTTAAGGCCGTGTACGGAAATAAACGCTGCTAGTACTGAGATCCATACCAAACATATAAACACACTCTGTGGGCAAGAACTACACTGTTTTAATATTAAACCTGGTGGTACACAAAGTAACGACTGGGCTTTGAAGGGGTTGAAAGACTTTCAAAAGACGTCCGATTCTTGTAGTGTGGTTTCACAATTAACTGTTTCTAGCAGACCCACATATTCAGCCAAAAGTATTGACGGTCTCACTTTACAACTGCCTATTTATTATTCTAGGTGAATCACCCGAAGCCCAGAGGCCTATAACCTATTTTAGCAATTGTTGAATTAATAAACTTATACATGTATGACGTCTTATATTTATATATAGGATATACACATAGGCGGGGCCCAGTAGCCGCGCGGTCTACGGCGTAGGTCTGCGGCCGCTCGCCTGCTGAGATTGAGTGTAACTCCCTGAAGATCAAGAAGATGTCGGATTTATAACAAATTGCGTGTTTTTTTAAACAGCTAACAACCCCACCAAGTTCAGAGACCCTTTGCAGTTGTTTATTATTGCTTATATCTGCCACTACCGGATTAAACCCTTTCCTCTTCTAAATATTATTTTTGGTAAATGCTAAGCTTTCCTAATTTACTCTCAAAATTTTCTTCGGTCTGTATCAGATACTTGCTTATTAGGGCTCACTTCTTTTAAATTTATTTTCATTGTTAGGGGCCTTAGAGCACAAGGACATTTTAAAATGCATGAAAACTACTTTCTGTAAAAGCCTCTTTACAACATTAAATCTTCATCTGCACCGCAGACATTAGACGGCTCGATCAGGAGCAAAGTCCCGTCTGATTTGACTCTGATGTTCGTGATCACTGAAAGTAAGATGAACAGCTATCTGTCAACGGTCAAAGACAACATTCATGGCTTTTAAGGAGAGATGTTGTTCCGTGTGAACAGACGGACGAATAGATACAGATATGACGATGCTGACAGTCGCTTTTCGCGGTTTTGCACACATGCCTAAAGTGACACTGAAAGGATTAACAAAAAATATAAAATCTTCTTAAGAACCTAACAGTCCTTCAGCCAGTCAAGAAATTCCCCGCATTTTATGGAACCCGAATGTTCATTGCCATGCTCATAACAGCCCGTCTCGTATCCTTATCCTGAACCACATCAATTCTGTCCACGCCCTCTCACAATATTTCTTTGAGATCCACTTCAATAAGCCCTGTGCATCTCTGTCTGGGTCTTCAAGTGGTCCCTTCACTTTAGGCTTTCCTACCAAAACCTGGCACGCATTACTTTCCGTCCCATACGCGCCAAGTACCCCGCCCAACTCACCTTTCTTGATTTAACCATTTAAATAATATCTGGTCACGACTGTAAATCACGAAGCTTCTCATCATGCGATTCTCTCTAATCTCCCGTTACTTCCAGTGAACCCCCCCCCCCCCCCAAAAAAAAAACTTTTTTTCCCAACCCCCCCACCAACCCCGATTCCCCTCCTTTCCCACACAAAAG
>Ga0123353_10010441_pt1 | contig 12948 bp, 4 predicted proteins | sample TergutLab28metaG_3_FD_92763 | JGI IMG/M metagenome (GOLD analysis project Ga0123353, IMG submission 92763) | Labiotermes labralis P3 segment gut microbial communities from Petit-Saut dam, French Guiana - Lab288 P3 | ecosystem: Host-associated > Arthropoda: Insects > Digestive system > Gut ...
AAATTTTATTTAAAAGTTCGCTATGCTTATTTTCAGGTCGTGTTTTAGTGTTTTTCTTAACGTTATTTTCTGATTTATTATCCTGTAATTCAACTATTTCAACATTTTTCTCAAATAATACCTTATATGCTTTGTTTAAATTTCTTTTTTGATAAATAATTATTAACAGTACAAACACTACAAGCAGCAAAACTCCAAAGACTATAAACAAAATGATTTTTTGATAACGAATCGTATTTTCTTTAATTTGCTTTTCAATAACAAGTTCTTCTATCTGCTGGTTTGTTTTTGAAACATCATACTGACGTTGAATCAGGTTTATACTACCAAATACTTCTGAATTATAAACTGAGTCTTTCAAATTTGTATATGTAATGTGGTGGTTTAGTGCATTTTCGAATCTCCCTTTTGACTTCTCCATTTCTGATAAAGTAAGATAATTATCAGCCAATGTTCTGATAAATTTATTTTCAGAAGCAATTTTGTTCGACAATTCAATATAATATAAAGCAGAATCGATTTTATTTAATTCAAAATATAATTTGCCGATTTCTGATAAATTTGTAGCTTCAACTTCAATACTCTTATTTATTCTGGATTGTTCTAAAGATAATCTATAATAGTGAAATGCTGAATCATACTGTTTGATAAGTTGATAATAAGAGGCAAAATTATTCAACATATAATGTATATGAACATTATTATGCCGTTTGCTAATTTGAATTGATTTATTCAGGTATTTAAAGCCACTTTCTGTTTTATTATTTAGTAATTCGTTATTTCCTAAGTTGTTTAAAAGCAGTACAATAACTGAACTATCACTACATAAATCCAATGATTTTTGCAAATATTGTTGTGCTGTTTCATATTGTTTAAGGTAAGTATAAATTAACCCTATGTTTGCATAAGTTGCAACTTTAGCGGTAACAAAATCATATTTATCAATTATAAATAATCTTTTAACTAAAAAATCATAAGCAATGCGGTAATCGGATAACGATATGTATATTTGAGCAGATCTGTTATAAGCATTTTGAAGTATGTTTTGCTGTTCAATATCAGCATTTTTTGAAATAGAGTTAATTAATAAATTATAACATACTAACGCTGAATCATAACTGTTTTTTTTGGTATAATAATTTGCAGTATCAAATAATTGCTGCGACGAAAGTCTCATAAAATTTATAATAACATCATCGTTTTGTGTTATTTTATTGTTGTCTTGCCCAAAAATTAAAATAGGACATAACAAACAGATAATTAAAAAATACTTTTTCATTGTTTATTTATTTAATAGCCAATAAGATAATCATTTATCAATCAATTAATCAATCAATCAGTGATTTGATAATCGGTGGGCAAAGATAATATTTTTAGTTTGTAAAGAATTAAAAGGAGTAGAAAAAAGTAAAGATGAGGTTTGTACTAAAAAAGTAAAGACGAGGCTCTCCCCGTCTCTACTATCACAATGAAAAAAAATTTAATTTACTAAATTCTCATCCTCCCTTGCCCTCCAAAAGAGGAGGGTTAACACTCTCCATCCTTTGGAGTGGGTAAGGGGAAGTTTTACTTTTTCACCATCTTATAAACTGCTTTTTCTCCCGAAATACTCTCAACTTCAACAAAATAAATGCCACTTGCAAGGTCGTCTGTTGAGATTGATTTGCCGTTAAAAATTATATGTTTTAGTTTTTGTCCGGCTACATCCGTTATTTTAACGCTTTTAACTACATTTGGGTCGCTGATGTTTATTTCGTTTTTGAACGGATTTGGAGAAAGGACAAGATTTGATAAAATTACGTCTCTTATTCCAACTTTTGTAAGATCTACATCTTCAGTTACATTTGCGTTTGTTACGGTAACAGTTCTGGTTACAGTATTATAATCAGGGTGTGATACCGTGTAGCTGTAAGTGTTAGGAAGCAGATATTCAGCAATATAACCTACTAATTGAACTCCGTTAAAAGTTATAACAGCATTTTCAATAACTTCGGTAGTTTCTTTGTCGAATATATTGAAAGTAACCTTATATCTTTGCTGAGCAAGCAATTCATTGGTTAATGTAGCAGTAGATTGCCCTACGGTATAATTTGCTTTTATTGCCCATTGATAGTAACCCGGCATCAAAATACGCCAATCTGTATCTGTAAAGGTAAGACCTGTTACTTTGTCATTTAGCAAAAACCAATCGTCTTCAGGTGTTCCTTCAACCAAACGGTAAACAGAATAGTTTTCTAACCCTTTAGTACTTTCCAAACTTAAAACAGTTTTATCGTTTCCAGTTGTTACAAATGCTTTGATTGAGAAATTTCGCGACCAATTTTGGAGAATAGTGTGAGCTTGTACCCATGCGCCGCCTTGTATTTCTGGACATTGGAAAAGATCTCCCTTTCCAACTACCACAGGACCTGCATCAGCTCCAATAGGATACCCTGCTGTATTTACAAGTCTGTAGCCTATTCTTAGTTCTTTTGAAGCATCAATGGGAAATGGTGTGGATAATTCCACGATATTCATTGAGCTTTCTGTAAAAGAAGAAAAATTGGTTATAGGTTGAGTATAAACCAACTGTCCCGCATTCGTAATTGAGTTACCTCCTTCCCAAATTCTGATTTCCAAAGTAGTTATTTGTTGGATTTGTGTTCCAAATCCAATACCAATTTCTGTAATGATATGTCCCGAAACAACTCCCATAGATGCTAGATCACTTGGCAAGAATCTAATAGCAGACGTCATATTATTCCCTCCATCTTCAGCCCAGCCAAGAGTACCAATAACTTCATCATTATTGCACCATTTTATCCACTCATTTATTGCAGGTAACGGCTCTTGCCACGTAATCACTGCATTATCGCCATTTATTGCTGCAACTGCATTGATAACAGTTTGAGTAATTTCCTCTAAATCAATATTATGTGATAAACCTTGTCCGTTTATAACAAAGTTGGAAACAGTGACAGGATGAAATCCTAACAATTTTACTGAAATATCATAAGTTCCTTTCCAAACTTTTGGGAAGTACACTGCCGGACCGGTTGCTATTACAGTATAAACATGATTGGGATTTTCGTCCTGATTTGTTAATTTAACTACTGCACCTGTAACTGGATCGCCTGAGTTTGTGGACAAATTAACCGTAAATGAAAATTCCATATCTTTTAGAAGGATATTTGTAAATCGTGGTTCAGATATAATTACTCCTGGATATTCAGCTTTTACCGCCCAAGTGTAAATTCCTTCCGGAACAGTTTCCCATCCACTGTCGTTGTATAAAGTTCCTGGAATGTTCATAGAAAGTGGCGTCCACAAAGTTTCATCTTCCTGCTGACCGTCTAACAGCCTGTAAACTCTGTAATTACTAACTGCTTTCGACCTTTCCCGACTATAATAAACAGGTTCTTCTGTTACAACAGGTTCGGAAGGTATAAATATTGGAAGTTTGTCTTTATTTTCAACAAAAGAAGCAACACTTATTTCTTTATTATATCCAAAATGTGTAGATTTACCTAATGAATAACCTTCAGCGCGTAGCATAAAGTTTACATTAAAAGAGCCGTCCAATGCAGTATAATTGCCTGTTTGATAGTCGCCGCTATAAAAATGTGTCTGAGGCGGGAATGGCCATTCTGCATTTGGAGTTGATGTTCCTAATGACAAGAAATTCCCTACTGAACGACATAACGCCATGTAAAATCCGTTTGGAGCTAATACCGGTACTGGAAATTCATATTCTACCCATTGTTCAATAGTTGTAGGAACATTGAGCGCCGAATAAAGTATTGTGTTCGTAGGTCTTCCTTGTGCGTTCAAATCAAAAATATATACATTAACAACACTTTGAGCGCCTCCATTATCGGTTAAATACCATTGAATTTTTTCAAGAATTGCGTCTGTTCTGTGGCATGAGCCCATCACTCCGCGTGGAGCAGGGTCTTGGAAACCTAACTGTCCGCTTGAAATACCGCTGTCATAACGGAATATTGTGGGAAGGAGACCTGTAGGTTCTTCCCAGGTAATCTCCGCAAAAGAGGTTTTATCCTCCGCTTGTGGATTAATCACTGGCCAAGGTATTTCGTTAAGTGTAATATTGTGAGTTACGTGGTTATTTACCTCAATAGTAGAAGTATAGGTTGTATATCCATCCAACTTAGCTTCAATATCGTAAGTAAACCCACCGAAAACTCCAGGGATGGAGTAATTTCCTGATTCATCTGTTAAACCGGTGAAATTCACGTATCCTGTTAGATTTATTTCAACGTTCTCAAGACCGTTTGGAGCGTCATTCCCAATTACTTTTCCGCTTACTGTGTAAGTAGTTGTTGATAACTCGTTTGTCAATTTAGCAGGAGAGATTTTATCACCTGTATAATTAGCTTTTATCGCCCAACGGTAAATACCTTCTGGAAGTGAACCCCATTCGGTATCGGTATAAGTAAGTTCTTCAACATCATCTGCGAGTAAATCCCATGCTTCTTCGTCGGTTTCTCCGGATAGCAACCGATAAACAGTATATCCAAGTATGGCTCTTCCTTTCGGAGTTGGAGCAGGAAATACATTTTCAGAAGTTATTTTTGCAAAATCAAATACATTTTCTACTGTTTTTTTAGAATTAACAGTTTCAGAATATGTACCATAAGAGACTGATTTGCCGAATGATGTTGCATTGGCGCGAATCATAAAGACACAGGGAACATTGTATGGAGCCGGATTAAGCGGATGGAACGAATACCATTCACCGCTTTCATTATCATAATAATAGTCGAGTCCTTCATCTACATAAGGACCTGTGCTGTCCACTCCAAGATAATGGCTGTTTCCGCCTGAGTTGGGCCAATAAACCATTGCATAAAATGTACCGGAATATGGAATATAATCTACAGGTACAGTTATCCAATCGTCTTCAGGAAGAATAAACAAGTCACTAACTCCGACCAATTCCTGTTCTTCGTTGTAAATATCCACTCTAACTTTTCTGTCAGTGTTGCCGGGTCCGGGTCCGGAATAAACATCAATGCTTGTAAGTTCCCCGGTTTCGTTAACTACAAACTTATTTCCTAATGAACCATCACCATTTGGATTTATACGTGTACCAAATTCTGCTGACCCGTCATCCAAAATATAGGTTTTTTCCTCACTACCGGGCATTTCCCAAGTAATTACGACCTCATTGTCAATTTCTTCAGCTTTTGGATAGTTAACAGGAAGAGGCGCTTCATCAAGAATTGCGGAATATGAACCCGGTTCTGTGATGTCTATTTCTGCTGTATAAGTATAATGACCGGTAAACTTTATTGTCAGATTGTAAATACCTCGCCATACATTATCAAATGAGATGCCTGTTGTACCGGAATTTTCATTATAAACATATTCTGAATTTCCATTTATGTTTGTTAAAGTTACACTTGCTCCTGCGATACCAACACCTCCTGAAGAAGAAATATTTATTGTAAATGGGATAAGCATATCTTTAGGAACTTTATTGGTTAATTTTGGCATAGAGTAATCGTTGTCGTATTTTGCCTTAACAGCCCATTGATAAACACCCCAATCAAGTTCTGTCCAATCTTCATCAGTATATTCCAATTCTTCTACTTCGTCTGCAAGTGGATCCCAATCATCTTCTGCTTGTCCTTCCATTAATCTGTAAACTTTATAACCAAGCAAAGCTCTGTTAGATTTTTCAGGTTCGTAAGAAAGGTCGTATGTTTTTGTTTCTCCGAAATAATTAACGTTGGCTCTTATTCCAAATATAACCGAATAGGACCAAGGCGGTAAAACATCCTGAGTAGGAATCCATGTTCCATCCTGCATAATATGCCAATCTAAACCTTTACCTGCATTAGCACAGGTTCCATCTCCTGCTATTAGCTGAGAATTTCCAGGAACATTGGGCCAATAAACCATTGCATAGAAAGTACCGGAATATGGAATATCATCTAGTGGTACTGTAATCCAATCCAAGGTAGGCATCATAAATGATTCGCTTGATGTTACAAAATTACGCTCACCATCGTATATATCAACTCTTAAAGCTCTGCTAAAAGGACCTTCAACCCAACTTCCCCGAATTTCTACGCTTGTAAGTTCACCGCTTTCGCCAACAATAAACTTATTACCAAACGAAACGCCACCATCAGGATAAGCGCCTCCGCCGTATCCTGTTCCAAAATAATTTCCATCAAGAATATATTTCTTTTCCTGATATGGAATCGGCTCTTCCCAAGTAATAAGAACTTCATCATCTTCTGTTAGTTCTGCAAATGGTTTACGGGCAGGGAAAAATGCTTCATTCAACACAACTGTTAATGATCCGGAATCCCAAATGTCCAATAGCGCTGTATATGTTATATATCCCATTAGAACAATTTCCAAATTATAAACGCCCCACCATATTTGAGAAAATTCTACAATTCCCGTTTCATCTGCTATTAGAGTATAAACATGATCCGGCTTCCCATCCTGATTTATCAGTTTAACAACCGCACCTGATACGTCTGTTGAATTGCTAGTTGTTAAATTTATAGTATAGTCAACGAATATATTATTCGGAAGGATGTTTGATAATCTTGGGATAGTATATACATCTCCTGTATATTTAACTTTAATAGCATATTGGTATGCTCCTCTATCCAATTCGCTCCACTCTTCATCAATATATTCGGTTTCGGTATAATTTTCGGCAAGTAAATCCCACTCATCTTCTTCTTGTCCTTCTGTTAATCTGAAAACACTGTAGTTTAACATTTCTTTTGATTTGTCAACTCCGTCATCATATCCTAAAGTTACTGCTTTTCCCATACTATATCCTTCTGCTCGAACCATATAATTACGATAGATGTTGTTATCTTCATAATTTTGCCATGGAGACCCCCCTAAATAATTAATATTGCGCCAATTTGAATTATGAATATATGTCGCATTAGTTGCATTAGAATATCCTAATGAAAGGAATGCACCGCCATCACCGCGGGCAATTCCCATATAAAAACCATTCGGTGGGGTTTCTACCGGTTGAGGAAATGTATATTCGCTCCATTGTCCTGAACTTGAAGGGATATTCATAAAAGAGGCAATAAGTTCGTATTTTCGGGACGGCGTCCCATCTTCATCTAATTTAAAGAGATAAATATTAACCTCAGAAGTCGATTGTTGACCGTACGGATTTGTAGCGGTTATAAACCATGATATTTTATGAAGTTCCACATGTTGCCAATGGCATGCGCCATAAGGGGCTATAGCAGAAAAATAAGCGCTGTTAAATCCATCACCACCGTTTGGAGTTCCGTTGTCGTACTTGTAAAGTTGCATAGTTTTAGGAGGTTCCCATGTTATTATTGCTTCGTCATCAACCACTTCAGCAACAACATTGGTTACAGGATATAGATTTTCTACAAGCATACAGTTATACGTTTCATTTGCATTATCAATAGTAATAGTTGTATAATGCCGAATGTATCCCAACGCCCAGATTTCAACATTGTAAGTATAGCCGTTCCAAAGTCCGGGTATTGAATAATTGCCCAAAGCGTCTGTTGTTGTAAAATAATCTGCATATCCGGTAATTGTAATTTCAGCATTTTCAATTCCTCCCGGCATATCGTTACCTGTAATCTTACCGCTCACTGAATGAACTGTATTATGTTCTAAAGTAATATTTTGAATTGTATTATCATCGGCATTAATTGTAATACTTGCGATTTGAGTAATATATCCAAAATAACTAACTTCAATGTCATAAGTATCCTGTACTAAATATGGGAACAAATATTCACCATTTTCATCTGTATAGACATGAAGTCCACAGCCAACAATTTGTATTTTAGCGCCTTCCAACACTGAGTCTTCATCACTGACAACGCCAGATAACGAACCCATTCCATCCATATTAAACATCATGGTTATATTTGGAGCTGCTGTATCATAAAAGACTTCATCTCCAACATCAGGATTTTCTATGTCAATAGGATTGAAATCCCAGCTAACATTATACCTTGAACAGTAAATATCTCCGTAAGTTGCATAAGTGGAAATAAAAGGCATATCGTAAGATAAAGTTCTAAAAACACAAATTACTAATGTACCGCCATTATAAACGTATGAGTTTTCCAGCGGAATTGTCCAATTTGTGTCATCCATTGAAGGAAAGCTTATATAATCGTCATATACAAGCGTTAAGGTTGAAATATTCACCCATTCTTCTTCCAAATCTGCCATATCAGTTTCTCCAATCCAAACTTTAATATGTTGGTCAGCGTAAACTTCTTCATAAGCATACGGATAATAAGTCAATGAATTAATTGAACCTCCATTTGTTCCTATGTCTTTAGGATAATAGAGCGTTTGTGTCAAACTTGTTGGTAGATAAAAACAAATTGGAAAAACATAACTGTCATAAGTTAAATCATAATCCCAAATATCAATTCCAATCAAATCTTTAGAGTTGACGTTTTGTCTATTCCCTGTAAATTGCCCAGTTGGCTTATTTGCCGCTTTGGTTTTCAGCGCTTGGACATTAGGTTGTTCAACCATTTGTTTTTGCACAGTTTGGTTTAACATACCTGAATTAATTGTTTTGTCATTACTTACAAAAACCACATCATTCGTTTTCTTTTCCTGTTTCCCAATAGAAACAGGAACATTTTGCGCATATCCAACGCTAAACAGCATGGACATCGCCATTCCTAATAAAATAAACTTCTTTTTAAACATATCTTTACATTTTAATAAATTAAATAAAATTAAAAGTGCGAAATTGCAATTAATGCAGATATGAAAAAAATTTTTTGAAGTGTTAAAAAGGTAAATTCATGAAATTACCTTTATAAAAATTATTTGTGGATGTTAAATGATTGGTATAGAACATGGTAGATTTTTTGTTTTTTTTGAATTAGATAAAAAATTAACGTAAAGTTTCCCATCAATTATGAACAGAATTTAGCATAAAGATGTAGTATTTTTCGCACTTGCTTAATCTATCCCCCTCTCCCTCACCTTCTTAGCCGGATTCCCCCGATAAATTCCATATACCTCCAAATCGTGCGAAGCCACACTTTTAACACTTAATACCGAATGTGAACCGCAGATCGTTCCGCCTGTAACCATTGCTCCGGCGCCAATCCAAACACCGTCTTCAATTATTATTGGGGCAATCATCAAATCGAATGTTGTTTTGGAGTAATTATGGTTTCCGCTCAAAAGCACAGCGCCTTGCGACAGGCAACAGTTAGCCCCGATTGTAACCTTATCAAGACAATCAATCCAAACCCGTTCGCCAATCCACGAATAATCTCCAATTGTCAGATTCCATGGATATTTGATGTTGATGCCCGGTTTCAAAACCACTCCTTTGCCTATTTTAGCGCCAAATAATCTAAGTAAAAATTTCTTCAACCCTGATGACCCGTTTAGTGAACTAATGAAAAACAGACTGTTAACCCCATACCAAATAAATCTGATAAAAATATTCTTTCCCGGATTGTACCAACTGTTATTGAATTTTGATAAGTCTGTCTGTTGTTTCATTTCAAAATCATTTATTTATTAATGAGGCGCAAAAATACATTTTTTTTTAACATAGCTAATAGAAGGGGAAAGAATTATACTTAAAAAGTTCAATATTTAAACTTTGAACCTGAAACTTTGAACCTGAAACTCAACTCATTACATTGCTCAACATAAAAATTGCACCAAAAAAATGCACTTTTTGCTAAAACTTGCATTTTTTTTGTGCAATTTGTTTTATCTTTGCCAAAAATTTATTGCAATGGAAACATTAATTGAGATTTATCACAAATTTTTAAAAGAAACGACAACGGATTTTTTTCGTTATAAGTTTTTTCAAATTAACTGGAACAATCGTTTGATTGGACTTGTTGGACCACGAGGCGTTGGAAAAACTACGCTTGTATTACAACATATTAAGCAAAATTTAAATATTGATGAAACGCTATATGTTACAGCAGAGCATTTTTATTTTGCTGATAATCGGCTTATAGACTTGGCAGATCAGTTTATAAAGTATGGTGGAAAATATCTTTTTATTGATGAAATTCACAAATATAAGGATTGGTCAAAAGAAATGAAACTAATTTACGATCTTTATCCAAAATTAAATGTAGTTTTTACAGGTTCTTCATTATTGGATATTCACAAAGGAAGCGCCGACTTGAGTCGCAGGGTAATAATGAACTATATGCAAGGGCTTTCTTTTCGTGAATATTTGCAATTTTTCCACAATATTGAGTCAAAAGTTTTTTCACTTGATGAAATTTTAGAGCACAAATCTGAAATTCCTGGGGTAGAACACCCGTTACCGCTTTTTGATGATTATTTAAAGCGTGGATACTACCCGTTTGCAAAATTAGACGATTATTATATTCGCTTACAACAAATTATTAATCAATCATTAGAAACTGACATCCCTCTTTATTCGGAAATAAATATGACAACAGGGCGTAAACTAAAGCAAATGCTTGCAATAATCGCAAAAAATGTGCCTTTTAAGCCAAATTTCAGCAAAATTGCAGGCTTATTAGGTCTGAGTCGTAACATTATTGCTGATTATTTTTTACTTTTAGAAGAATCCGGGTTGATATCTCAGTTGCGTAATAGCGCTGGCGGACTTCGCAGTTTGGGAAAAGTAGAAAAAGTGTATCTTGATAATACTAATCTGATTTACTCGCTCGCAAATGAAAATACTAATATTGGTAATGTGCGTGAAACATTTTTTTTCAATCAGACAAAATCAAAATATGAAACGATTTCTTCATCTGTTTCCGATTTTGAAATCGATGGAATAACTTTTGAAATTGGTGGGAAAAGCAAAGAGCAAAAGCAAATACAGGCAGCAGATCGGGGTTTTGTAGTGAAAGACAATATTGAAAAAGGATATTCAAACGTCATTCCGCTTTGGCAATTCGGATTGATTTATTAGTATCAAAATTAAATCAATATTTGTACTTCCCATAAATTAATTATCTTTGCACCCTGATTTTTATAGTTAATTTTCACAAAAAAATAAATTAATGAACATCACAAAAGAAAGTATTGATGAACTCAATGCAGTAATTAGGATAAACATAGAAAAAAGCGATTATGAACCTCAGGTTGAAAAACTTCTGAAAGATTATCAGAAAAAAGCCAATATGCAAGGTTTTCGACCGGGAAAAGTACCGATGGGAATTATTCAGAGAAAGTACCGTGGGGCTGTAATTGCCGAAGAATTAAATAAATTGGTATCGGAAAATTTGAATAAATATATTTCCGAAAACCAAATAGTATTGCTGGGAGAACCGCTTCCAAATGAATCGCAAAAACAACTTGATTTAGAACACTCTGAAAATTTTGAATTGGCTTTTGATATAGCATTATCTCCAAAATTTGAAATTAATATTACCAAAAAAGATATAATTCCTTTTTATAATATTACAGTTACTGATGAAACAGTTGATGGCGAGATAAAAAATAATTTAAAACGTTTTGGAAAGAAGGAACAATCTGGAATAACAGGAGAAAACTCAATCGTAAAAGGCTCATTTATACAAGTTGACGATTCCGGGAATGATTTGGAAAACGGAATAAAAGCAGACGATTCAACACTATCAATAGCAATTATTAAGGATGAAGAAGTTAAAAATCAGTTACTTCAAAAATCTATAAATGAAAGTGTAATAATAGACCTCCGCAAAGCATTCCCAAATGATACCGAATTAGCATATCTGTTAAAAATCGACAAGGAAGAAACCGAAAAAGTGAGTGGTAATTTTAAGTTTACTATCAGTGAAATAACAGATTTTGTTGACCCTGAGATGAATCAGGAATATTTTGACAAAATTTTCGGAGAAGGAATTGTAACCTCCGAAGATGAAATGAAAGCAAAAATCAAAGAAAATTTTGAGAATTTATTTCTAATTGAATCTGATTATCGTTTTCAGAAAGATGTGCAGGAAATGCTAATTTTGAAACATGATATTAAACTTCCAGAAGAATTTCTCAGGAGATGGCTGAAAATGAACGCAAAAGAAAACCAAACCTACTCAGAAGAAGAAATTCAGAAGGTTTTTAATGATTTAAAATGGCAACTTATTTTTAGTAAAATTATACAACTTAACTCATTAGAAGCTGATGATTCTGATATTGAAAACTATGCACGAAAACATTCTAAACTGCAATTTATTCAATATGGAATTATAAATATTCCTGATGAACATATAAACAGTTATGCTGCTGATTTGTTGAAAGATGAAAAAAATAGCAAAAACTTTTATAACGGGGCTATTTTTGATAAATTGATGAATCATATTAAAGATACAATAACTCTTGATAATAAGGAGATTAGCAGGGAGGATTTTAATTTAGTGGTTAATGGTTAGTGGTTAAGGAAAATGTCCCGTTAGGGACAAAATATTGGTAGAAAAATAAAATTATAATATTATGATAGATCCTAAAGATTTTCGCAAATATGCCGTTAAACATCAAGGTATTAACGGAAATGCTTATGACAAATATAAGGCTGTTATGGACAGTTATATTTCGCCTACAATCATTGAGGAAAGGCAACTGAACATTGCAAGTATGGATGTTTTCTCTCGTCTGATGATGGATAGAATCATTTTTCTCGGAACCGCAATAGACGATTATGTAGCAAATATCATTCAGGCACAATTGTTATATCTTGAATCGGCTGATGCCCGCAAAGATATTTCAATATATTTTAACTGTCCGGGAGGCTCTGTTTATGCAGGTTTAGGAATTTATGACACGATGCAGTATATATCTTCCGAAATTGCTACTATTTGCACGGGAATGGCGGCTTCAATGGGCGCTGTATTGCTTACTGCCGGCTCAAATGGAAAACGTTCGGCATTGAATCATTCGCGTATTATGATTCACCAGCCAAGCGGCGGCGTACAAGGTCAATCGGTTGATATTGAAATCACTGCCCGCGAA
>Ga0123353_10010442_pt1 | contig 12948 bp, 14 predicted proteins | sample TergutLab28metaG_3_FD_92763 | JGI IMG/M metagenome (GOLD analysis project Ga0123353, IMG submission 92763) | Labiotermes labralis P3 segment gut microbial communities from Petit-Saut dam, French Guiana - Lab288 P3 | ecosystem: Host-associated > Arthropoda: Insects > Digestive system > Gut ...
GAGTGTAACGCCATTTGAAAAAACGCCTATAATTTCAATACTTGAGCAAAGTCAAGGGACAAAAAACGACCTCGAAGTCGCCAAACACCGGTTTTTATGGGACTAACGTTGGGACACTAGTGTATGAAGATATTAATCTCCGGTATGCGTTTTTACGCAAAGTGGATTTTACCAGAGCAATTATAAGTACGCAGAGTGCTGATCGGAGCGAGATTGATTTGCGAGAGACCGATTTACAGGGATGTCGCTTGTGGGATGTTGATTTGCGGGGGGTGCGGCTGAATAAAGCAAACTTGCGGGGCGCATGGTTGATAAATACGCAGTTGCAAGGGGCAGATCTAAAGGGAGCAGACCTGCGGGGAGCAATTTTAGTGGGAGTTACGTTCTCAACAAAAACGAACTTGGAATCAGCGGACATACGTGGCATTCAGTGTCTTACTATGGATCAGCTCAACAGTAGTGTCACTCGTAAAAAAAGTCAAAGAGGAGTCTTTTCAAGTGCCAAATCTACAGGTCTTCAAACAGACTGGCGAGGCATCAACCTTGAGGGTGAAAACGGAGTTAGCGTCACTGCTGGCGAAACGGATGATTGGTTTTTGGAAAGGGCAACCCGAAAGAAAACAAAAATAGCCAACCTCAGTCCCGCGGAAACTATTGCTCTTCAAAAAGAATTGGGGCTTGATAAGGAGCATGATGACAGACACGAAGAAGTATTCGGTGGTGACGGGAGTGATAATGACGACGGGCAGTAGAGCGGATGGGCGCAAGCCCTCCGGTTCCCATCGGACGACTTTCACGCACAGAACCGGGACACCCGGTGTAGAAAATAATCGGCAAGGACCGCCAGCGAGATGAGTTCGGCGGCGACGGAAGTAATGACACAAGCCGGAATGGAGCGTAGCGCAATGACGGTTTCACGTTGTGCCGTCATTGCACTTCACGGGAAAAAAGAGCACAGTATTCCGGTTTTTGTTTATTGACGAACGTCAGTAAAACATCTGACGATTTCAATTTTCTTTTTTTCAATCGAAAACAATATGCTGAAAAGGTCGGCACAATATCTTCAGGCAAAGAGCCCTACGGAAAATAGACCAACGGCTTGACGAAGACTCTATTAGAATAGCCCCAATGTGGCACAAAGACCGGCGCGACGTAGTAGGGTTGTACAACAGGAGCAGACACCACCGAAACGGACGAAAACGTGTACCCGCTGGTGTAAGTGTAGTAATTCACCGGGGCAACGGGGCGCGTGACAATGGGTCGCGGAGTGGGTTGCACAGGTACACCGGTGAAAAAGTAGACGTATGAGCCCGGAGCGACAGATGCTGTTGGTGCGGGTACTTCAGACGTTTCCTCAACAGAAGCGTTCAGTTCAGGAACAGGAGTAGGTCGTTCAAATACCACCACTGCGTCCACTACCGCCGCTTCGTCCACTACCGCCACTGTGTCCACTACCACCGCTGTTTCTTCCGCCACGACAAGCGGTGGCGGAATGATCGGCTCGCTCGTGCCCAGTTCTGTCGCAGGTTCTTCAAACAATGCAGGAAGTTCTATGGGCGGAAGTGCAGGCGTAGCCTCGAGTTCCATCGGTTCTTCTTGGGGTACAACCACTGCGTCCGAAAATAGTCTCAGCGGAGGAGGTTCAAGTAATTCCATCTGATCGAAAGGAGGCATCTCTGCTGCATCCTCATCCACCGTCTGTTCGAGAAAGAACATCCGTCCCAAGATAAGCCCTATTACAATGAGCAACGCAAAAAACGCTACGAAAATCCAATTTTCCTTCATCATCACACCTCCGTATCGGCAACCCTGCCATGCGGAACGCACAAGTCAAATAAAGAAGGGGCAGAATTCGGGAAAATGAACGTGCTTCCTGCCGGTTGTAGCGAGAAAACGGAATAGACACATGAACGGCGCGGCGCATTCCTATGGCGGTGTTGTTGCCGATTACTTGGTTGAATGCTGTGGGTGTTGTCGCTACTGGTGTTGTCATTGGATTGTCCTCTCTGTTGGTGCGCACGATGAGCGCAGTGGTTTTTAGGGTAAAGTTCAGGCTAAATGCCTACGTCTGGGATTGTGATGCTTGGCGGAGTCTTTGCTCTGCTCGCCGTCTATTGCCCTCTTCAGCGGCTTTGTGGAAATACTTGCAAATTTCTTCGCTTGTCATGCCTTTGGTTTCTTCACGAATCTCGGCATGGGCTTCCCGTTTGCACTGAACGGGATCATAGCCCGGAATAATGTCTTGTTGCCAGTCAGTTTTCTGTTTCGACATAAATCACCTCATAAGGGGTTCGGATTTCAATTTGCGGATAACCCAGTTTCATGTTGACACTGTTGTATCCTCGGATGCGGTCAATGTTTACGATATGTCCAAAATTCCAACTGACAAGCACGTCGGCATGAGCAAGCGTTGCAAGGGCGATATGTCGGCAATCGTCAAGACTGGATTCCCCGACAACTCCCTCGGCAATGTATCGCTCTGCCAATGCGTTTGATTCTGGTGTTGAAACAACACGTTCGACTTGCGATTCCGGTAACGAACCTAGAAAATCACGAACACGCTGCGGGGCTTTGATTGCTTCCCGCTCTAACACGTCCGACACGATGACTCGTATCTCGCCTCTTTCGACAGCGCCCCAGAACGGTTTAGTCTGATCCGCAAGCCGCTTGATAAACTTCCCGCCGACTGCAACCGAGTCAACGTACACACGCTTTTTCCTGTTTTCCATTCCTGTATTATACATTTTGTCCTCGCTTTCGGTCAATGGTGTTTCTCTCCGATGGTATCGGGGGGAGAGCGGAGAGAATGACTCTCCCCCCGAAGGGCGGGAAGGGTCAGGCGACCAGTGCGTTAAAGCCGTCTTGAATGATTTCGTATTTATGCTCAATACCCGGCGTAATCCGATACGGTCTAGCCCAATCGCAATCATTCTCTCCATACATGTAGCCCCATTCAACGGCATAGCCATTAACAACGAAGCGTGGACGGTCTTGACGAAACATGTCCGTGTCGGTGACGAACTTGTTGCACCAGGGAGAGCAAACGAAGCGAGAGGTACGAGAAAAATGCGCCCACAATCCTATGCCAACTGCAAGAAAACTCGGATGGAAAAACTAAACTTGTCGACGGACTGACCATGAACTGATGATTACGGCACTGCATGAACGCTTGCATTTCTCGTTGCAAACGTTACAATAGAAACACCATGAAAGACGTTATTGATTTCCTCATACACCGCGTGCTTGCAATTTTAGTCGCCCTGGCAATTTTCTTGCTCCTCATGGGCTTGGGTTGCGCAGATCGTCTTGCCCGCTTTGCGCTCTTTCATCCGCAGAAATACACGCACGAACTGCGAGGAGAAACCTTCCAGGAAGTTTGGTTCCACAATTCAACGAAGCAAAAGTTGCACGGGTGCTATTTTCCATACCAGAAAATTAACCCACACGAAGTTCCCGTCGGTACGATCCTGTACATCCACGGCAACGGCGATAATGTTTCCCAGATGCTGGACTGGGCGGACAAACTGCGTTCCGTGTACCAGTGCAACGTCTTGATTTTCGACTACGCCGGTTACGGAAAAAGCGAAGGCAAACCGACCGCTCCCGGCGTGCTCGACGATGGTCTTGCCGCATTGACGTACTTGAATCAGCAGGAAAACATCCCGACCGACCAGGTTATCGTTTGGGGTATGTCGCTCGGCGGCAGTGTTGCGGTCGATTTAGCATCCAAACATGAGGTCAAGGCATTGATCGTCGAAAGTTCCTTCTCCTCGCTGGCGGACATGAGTCGAGCGGTGATACCGTTTCTTCCTGCCGAAATCCTTTTATGGGAAAAACTGTCGTCGGTCAAGAATATCGGCAATGTCAGTTGTCCGGTGTTCATCAGTCATGGTCGGGCGGATCGCACGATTCCGTTTACGCAGGGGGAGCGGCTTTTCGAGTCGGCGAAGGAACCGAAAACGTTCTTCATTCCGCCGGAGGGTCTCGACTACCATTGTGCGCCGCACAGTCCGGAGCACAGCGAAGCCCTGCGGGAGTTTTTTGGCTCGCTGTGATGTGCTTGATCTGTTCTTGCCAAGCCGCCCCGAATCCCGTACAATGGGCTCTATGAAAAATCGTCGCGGTATCATTTTAGTGGTCGTTTTAGTTGTCGCCATTGTGTTGACGCTCTCCGTGTTCGCCTTCTCCCGATTTATGCTGGCACAATATCGGGGAACGCATACACAACTCCGGCAAACACAAGTCCGTTTGCTTGCCGAGTCCGGCGTGGAGTATCTGCGGGTAATGCTCCTCAAAGATGAGTACACGATCCTGTATGAACTCGGTGGACTGTATGACAATCCCGACCTGTTTTGCGGATATGTCATTACTGACGGCACTATCGGAATGACCGGTTTCGGTGCAGGAAACCAAGTATCGCTAGGGCGTGGCGATCCCCGCGACATTGGGCGGTTCTCCGTTATTGCTCCTGCTCTCAACGAAGAGGGACTCTTGACAGGCGATTATATCCGCTATGGTCTTGAAGACGAATCGACGAAACTCAATCTGCGCTGGGTGCTTGCCGCCGATCGCCAAACGCCAGGATATGGTCGGCTCATCCTGATGCGTTTGCCCGGTGTCACCGAAGAAGTTGCCGACTCCATCCTCGATTGGATCGATGATAGCAGTTACGAACCGAGAGAGTTCGGTGCAAAGGATGAATATTACGAAAGCCTCCCCCCGCCGTACTTTACCCGAATGGGGATTCCCGATTCCCTCGACGAATTATTGCTCGTTCGGGGTGTTTCGCCGAAATTGCTCTATGGAGTGGACTGGAACCGCAATGGGATCGTCGATCTTGGCGAACCGGGGGAACACACGTTGGACGAGTTTGACGTGATCGATGGTTCGCTCAATCTCGGCTTGATTTCGTACCTCACGCTTGATAGCCGGGAGTCGATGGTTACACCGGATGGGTATCGAAAGATTAACGTCAACATGGAAGACGTGTCGGAACTGCGGGCACTCCTCGAAGAGATAGAAATTTTTGCGGACAATCCCGATTGGATCAATTTCATTGTTTCGTATCGGCAACAGTTACAGGAACAGGCGGAGCAACCCAGCGATGCGAACATCGGCGACATCCTCGGAGCGTTGCTGGGTGGTGGTAGTGCAGCCGCCGCGCTTCCAAACACAACTGGACGGGTCAATTCGTTACTCGAACTCGTCGGCGTACAAGGTTCGCCGTTTGCCGATGACATCGACGAGATGAACGAGTATATGCCGTACCTATACGACTATCTAACGACGAGCGACATGCCGATTGTTGGTCGGATTAACATCAACCAGGCATCGCGTACGGTCTTGGAACTTCTCGTCCAGCAGGACGATGAACTGACCGATATGGCAATCGCGGCGGCAGAAATATCGGATACACTGCTGGGAACATCACTGACGAGCATGGACGCTTGGGAAATCATCGACGGTATTATTGCGTGGCGTGAAATGAATCCCAGTTTAATTGAGTACCCGGAAATGCACTATCCTTTTTGGCCCTACACGCATGGCATCATTGAGGACTTGGCGGTGATGAAGCAGTTGGAGCCTTATTTCTGCACGGGCGGGGCGGTCTTCAAGGCAACGGTGGTGGGTCGTTTTGATGAGCAATCTCCGGTGTGCCGATTGGAAGTATGGTTAGATGCGTCAGAAGGGGGCAGACCGGCAAGGATCATTCGTTTTCGGGACATTTCGGATTTGGGACCCGGCTACTCGGCGGAGTTGCTCGGTGCCGATGAACTGTTTGCGAGATAAGCGCAAGAACGGTCGGGCGTTAGCCCTCCGGTTCGGCGCGGAGTACCGGAGAAATCCCGGCGGGCTGGTGCCCAAGCCGCTCTTGCGCTTATGCACTCTTGCAAAATCTTCCGCCTCAAGGATAATGGGAGATAGAGTTATGTTCTTTTCAAATGAAAGGAGTTTTATGAACGTTTACAAAACGTTGACACCAATGTTACTGAGTACAGCGATACTGCTGTGTGCCGCCTCTGCAATCGGACAAGAAGCCGCGAAGGAAGAGCCGCCGAAGCCGTTTCCCGGTGGGTCGGGAAAATTCACCAAACTTGTCTGGTTCGATGAGTTCGACAAGGACGGTCTGCCCGATTCGACAAAATGGAACTACGAAAAAGGTTACATCCGCAATCGGGAACTCCAGTATTACACCGTCGCCCGAAAAGAAAACGCCGAAGTCAAAGACGGAAACCTGATCATCACCGCCCGAAGAGACAACGCGGAGATCGACGGCGAAGTCCGAGAAATCACGTCTGCGAGTTTAACGACACGCGGAAAAGGGGATTGGCAAACCGGTCGAATCGAAGTGCGGGCAAAGGTACCGCCGGGACTCGGAACGTGGCCTGCCATCTGGATGATGCCGACGCAAAGTAAATACGGTGGTTGGCCTCGTGGTGGTGAAATAGACATCATGGAGTACGTCGGATACGAGCCGAACAAAATCCATTTCTTCCTGCACACGAGCAAATACAATCACACGCGAGGCACCGGTCGCGGGACATCGATCACCGTGGATAATCCGAAACCACACGAAAACTTTCACGTCTACGCGGTCGAATGGTTCGAAGACCGCATCGATTGGTTTATGGATGACAAAAAAGTCTACACGGTCTTGAACAACGAGCCGGGTTGGGAGGCGTGGCCCTTCGATCAAGATTTTTACTTGATATTGAACTTCGCCTTTGGCGGTGCTTGGGGAGCAACACGCGGAGTCAACCGTGATCTTCTGCCGTTGGAGTATCGGATCGATTACGTGCGGATTTTTCAATAGACATGTTTTTGTTTCGCACAAAGACACAAAGAACACGAAGGAATCTATTTGCAATTAGACTCCTTTGTGTTCTTTGTACAAAACATTTCATCTCTGTTAACGAATCGCCTTGTCCGCAATATCTGTTCGGCACCACGCCCCATCCCAGCGGATGCACTTGACCGCCGAGTATGCCGCTGACTTTGCCTCGGCAACAGTGTCCCCCAATCCAGTGACCCCAAAAACCCGACCGCCATTGGTAATGATTTTTCCCGATTCATTGATCGCCGTTCCTGCGTGAAACACCTTTGTGTTCGGTACCTTTGCCGCTTCGTTCAAACCATGAATCGTGAAGCCCTTTTCGTATTCGCCGGGATAGCCATCGCTTGCCATAATCACGCAAACTGCTGTCCGGGTGTCCCAATCCAATGGGGGCAGCCGATCTAACTTGCCGTCAATCGTTGCCTCGAAAATATCCACCAAATCAGTCTTCAATCTCATCAAAATCGGTTGGCACTCCGGGTCGCCGAACCGGACGTTGTACTCCAACACCTTCGGTCCTGCCTTGGTCATCATCAAACCGGCATACAACACACCCTTGAAAGGGGTATCGCTCGTGTTCAAGGCATGAACCGTCGGCACAAGGATATGCTCTTCAATCCGTTGGAGCGACCGGTCATCCACCACCGGTGCCGGAGAATACGCTCCCATCCCGCCGGTGTTCGGACCAGTATCGCCATCGTATGCCGCCTTGTGATCCTGCGCCGGTTGCAACGTTACAATCGTTCTGCCGTCGGTGATTGCCAACACGCTCGCTTCCTGCCCCAAGAGCCGCTCTTCAAGCACAAGGCTATCTCCGGCACTGCCGAATTCCCGATTTTTGGTGATCCGCTCAATCGCCTCAATGGCTTCTGCGCGATTGTCACAGACGAAAACTCCCTTACCAGCGGCAAGACCATCCGCTTTGACGACAATCGGCATGTCTCTGTCGGCGGTCAGAAAGGCAGCCGCATCACTTCCCCGCGCGAATGCATGGTAATTCGCCGTCGGTACATTCCCCTTTCGCAGGATTTCCTTGCAGAAAATTTTGCTTCCTTCAAGCCGAGCAGCGGCTTTGCTGGGACCGAAAACTCGGAGCGATGCCTTTTCAAATTCATCGACAATTCCGGCACAGAGCGGCACTTCTGAACCGATGACCGTCAGACCGACGCTGTTTTCTTTGGCAAATTGGATGAGGGCGGGAACGTTGTGTTCTTTGATGGGAACATTTTCGATGGGGGCATTGCCGATTTTTTCCCCTTCGGTTGCTGTCCCGGCATTACCGGGGGCAACGAAGACGCGGTCTGTTCGGGGACTTTGTGCCAATTTCCAAGCAAGGGCGTGTTCACGTCCCCCGGAACCGACTACGAGAATATGCATAGTTGTATGATTTTGACAAAGGTCAACGGAATATACCAGTTTTGGCGAATTGTGGAAGACCGCCTCTATTTAGCCGGTACTCCGTGCATCAAACCGGCGGGCTAACGCCCGTCCGTTCTTTTGCTCTTTCAAACTGTCCCGAAAACCCGCAAGTTACGCGGAGTACCGCTCCACTTGCGGCTCAGAAGCGGGGAAACTAAAAACTGGGCTGTGGCGGGAAACCACCGGTACCCTGCGGTTGTGGCGGGAAACCACCGGTACCCTGCGGTTGTGGTGGAAAACCACCGGTACCCTGCGGTTGTGGCGGGAAACCACCGGTACCCTGCGGTTGTGGCGGGAAACCACCGGTACCCTGCGGTTGTGGTGGAAAACCACCAGTACCCTGCGGTTGTGGTGGGAAACCACCGGTACCCTGCGGTTGTGGCGGGAAACCAGTGCCCTGATTATTCGGATCGAACTGCATCGGATTGTTCGGATCGAACTGCATCTGATTCGTCGGGTCGAACGGCATCGGATTGTTCGGATCATACGGGGTCTGCGGTTGTGCTCCCCACTGTTGCCGATTTTGGGCATCGCGTTGATAAATCGCAATCGCCTCGTTCGCTATTTCTGTCTTCCAATTCATGATGTCATCGAGGTCGCCATCCTGTCTGTTGGGACCGGCAGACCAGACCGCCGGTCTGTTTTCACCGTTCGCATTGAGACCACCAATACCCAGCGGATAAAGCAATGAGTTGTCGTACCGGTAAGGCTGCCCCCACGGATCGAGGAGGTCACTTTCCCGGATGAACGGGACAGGTCGCTTTTGCCTCTGAATGTAGAGTTGATCATTGCCCGTCGTGATCGTCCAAACGGTAGCCTGTCCGCCAATCACCCCTGAGCCGCCATCCATCGGATTGGGGATGAATTCCCCGGTATTGGGATCAATGGTCCCGCTTGGTGCTCCCGTTCCCATCGGACCCGTTCCCATCGGACCCGTTCCCATCGGACCCGGCATTCCCCCTGCTATCGGTTGTAGCGTAATTGGGTCGATATTTCCGAATGCTTCAGAACTCACTCCGCCGCCACCGCCATCCATCGGATTGAATGTAGGCATTCCGGTGAAGGGGTCGACGGTTCCCCCCTGTCCTTGTCCCCCGGGTATTTGTCCGGGTCCTTGTCCTGGCAACAGGACCTGTCCAAAGTTGTCGGGAACGAACACGAGCATTCGGAGTCCCTCTTCGGTCGTCGGATACCTCCCGAATTCAGCGTGGAACTCTGCGAGTGCTTGCTCAATGGTGGTGAGTTTCATCTGCACTTCGCGCAGTTTCCACCGTTGCATTTGCATGTTGACGACAGGCAATAGGATTGCAAAGAGCGCAAAAATGATTGCAACGACAATCAGGAGTTCCATCAAGGTGAACCCCGCGCGGTGTTTGAAAGTCTTTGTCATGGTCAGTTATGGGCGAACGGAAGTTCGCAGTTAAAGTTGAATGCCGTATAGTGTAACAAATTGTCGGGGATTTAGCAAGACGGGTTCGGGGAGTCAGCCACCAAGACACCAAGACACCAAGAGTTGGTTGTAAGAGCGAATGAGTTGCGTTTGACGAATGACCAAAAACAGGGTACAATGGCAACTGGCGATTCGAAATCACACCCCAAAAACTATGCAAGCCGTTGTTTATCACGCTCCCGGCGACATCCGTGTCGAAGAAGTTCCCAAGCCTGAATGCAAGCCGGGCGAATTATTGGTGCGCGTCGATGCGTGTGCCGTCTGCGGTACCGACTTGAAGAGCAAATTGAGCGGCAATCCCCGCATCAAGGCACCGCTTGTCATGGGACACGAATTCACCGGTATTGTTGAAACTGTGATGCCCGATGCAGTCGGCGATTTCAAGCCCGGCGACCGTGTTGTGATGGCAACGACCATTTCGTGCGGGCAATGTTTTTACTGCCGTCACAGTTGGCGAAATATCTGCGATAGCATTGCCCCGATGGGTTTTTCCTATCCCGGCGGAATGGCGGAGTACGTTGCCATCCCCGCCCTTGCATTGGAAGGGGGGCACGCCGTTAAGGTGCCGCCGGGAGTTGACGCACAATATGCCGCACTGGCGGAACCCGTCAGTTGTGCTGTCAACAGTGTTCGGCAATGCAACGTTCAACCGGGGGGCACGGTACTCGTGATGGGAGCCGGTCCGATGGGATTGCTCAATGCTCTCGTTGCCCGCGCTGCCGGGGCAAAAACCGTTCTGCTGTCGGAACCCAATCCGTTGCGACGTAAACAGGCGGAACAGTTTGAACTTGACCGAATTCTTGATCCCGAAGCGGACGATGTGCAAAAAATCGTTCACGAATATACCGATGGCAGAGGAGCGGATGTTGTTATTGTAGCGGCACCGGCGATTCCGCCGCAGGAACAGGCACTTGCGCTTGTTCGGCGACAGGGTACGGTCTGTCTCTTTGCGTCGTTACCGCCCGATAAGCGGATGATTACCATCGACAGCCGGATTTTGCATTACGGCGAAATCCGGTTGATCGGCAGCAGTGATTCAACCCCAGAACATGTCCGCGAGGCGGTGGCGATGATTGCATCGAAGCAGATTCCCGCCGAAAAAATTGTGTCCCATTGTCTGCCGCTCGGCGAAATTGATCACGCCTTTGAATTGATGTTAAGCGGAGCAGCACTGCGAGTCGTTCTGGGAGTGTAGGAATGTCTTTCTCGATAGTCTACAGGCGCATCGGTTCGCGTCCCGCTCCGAGGATCAACTCCCGAAGCCGTTGTTCCGTCAACCCTGACGGTGCTAACGAACCAGCATTGTGATGGATACGCTCCTCGAGCACGGTACCATCGAAGTCATCCGCTCCGTAGGAGAGCGCAATTTGTGCCAATGATTCGCCGAGCGTGATCCAATACGCCTTGATGTGCTCGATGTTGTCGAGCACCAATCGGCTGATCGCAATCGTCTTCAGAATTTCCTGCGGTGCTATACCGATGAACTTTGGCGACACGACATTGAGTTGCGTGTTCTGCGGATGAAACACCAACGGTACGAAACAATCGAAGCCGCCGGTCTCTTCTTGCAATGCCCGAAGTCGCAAGAGATGGTCGATCCGATGCTGCGGCGTTTCCAAATGTCCGAAGAGCATCGTCGCATTGGTGGGAATGCCGAGTTTGTGTGCCGTCCGATGGACTTCGAGCCAGACTTCCGCCGGGATTTTATCGGGCGCAATTTTTTGCCGGACTTCTGCGTCGAAAATTTCTGCTCCGCCTCCCGGCAAACTTGCCAAGCCGACCGATTGCAAGTCGTTCAAAATGAATTCAACACTGTTGCCGGTACTCCGTGCAAACGCGGCAATTTCAACTGCCGTCCATGCTTTGAGCCAGAGTTGCGGAAAGGTCAGGTGAAGCGCTTGCAAAATTTCCCGATACCAGGCGTAAGGTTTCTCGGGATGCACACTGCTGACAAGATGAATCTGCGTTGCCCCGAACTCAACGGCACGTTCGGCACGATGTAAAATCTCGTCGATTGTTAAAACATAAGCCCTTTTGTCGCCGGACTTTGCGGCAAAGGCACAGAGTGGACACTCGAACCGGCAAACGTTCGTCGGATTGATATGGGCATTGACGACATAGTATGCCTTGTTCCCGTGCCGTTTGCGTCGTTCGGCATCGGCACGTTGTCCCAGTTCGTGGAGTTCGGTCGTGAAGAGTGTCATGGTGTATCGGTAATCAATTTTTTTATTTCGTCGAGGCTCGGCACCCGTCCCGATACTACGGTGTGTCCATTGATAACCATTGCCGGGGTGGTCATCACGCCGAACGCAATGATTTCGCTGATGTCCGATACTTTGGAAACTTCCGCGTCCGTACCGGTGGCTCGCACCGCTTCCACCGTCGTTTCGTACAGTCGATTACACTTATCGCAACCTGCACCGAGAATTCTGATGTCCTTTGCCATTCGGTATAGTATAACGGAATGGTGGGGATTTTCAACCATCAATGACGTAAGAGGCTGCGCCGCAATTTAGGGAGGTTACTCTTGTTTTTCACTTGCCATCGGATAAAACAAAACTCGTATGAGTGAAAAATCACAATCACAAAACAAGGACAAAGTAGGTCCCGGTTGCTGGTTTTGTATTGCATTTTTTTGGTGTTCCATCACTTTGCTCTTTGACTGCATCACGGGGCAGCAATTCTTGTCCCAATGGCAAACATCGACCTACCTTGAGACCGTCGGAACGATTACGCACAGCAAAGTAAAAGTCGAATCCGACACAGATGGAACCTCCTATTCTCCTGAAATCCATTACAACTACCACGTCGATGGTGAACAGTATTCCGGCGAAGTGTACAAGTTTATACAAAACTTTGACAGTAGAAAATATGTACGGAATATCATCAAGGAACATCCTGTCGCCAAGGAGGTTCCCGTCTATTACCACCCTGACCAACCGCAGAAGGCGGTGCTTTTTAAGGGATTTGAAATGCGAGATGCGATGCCCCTGATTTTCTTGTTACCGTTCAACGGTATTGCGCTGGTTGTGTTTTGTGTCCCACTGACTCTCAGGCTGGAACGACTTTTTCGGAACGACAATCATTGGTTTCGAGACTTCCCGATACGAAACGACGGTCTAACTAGTTTCTGTAAATTTTACCTTTTAGTTCTTTTCCTAAGACGACGCATCGCTATCATACTTGTTGTAAACAGTTCTCATCGAACCCAAGTAGATACACGATGCGTCCCAAAACGACAAAC
>Ga0123353_10010444_pt1 | contig 12947 bp, 8 predicted proteins | sample TergutLab28metaG_3_FD_92763 | JGI IMG/M metagenome (GOLD analysis project Ga0123353, IMG submission 92763) | Labiotermes labralis P3 segment gut microbial communities from Petit-Saut dam, French Guiana - Lab288 P3 | ecosystem: Host-associated > Arthropoda: Insects > Digestive system > Gut ...
ATACCATGTTTAAAATATTCAGTACCTATATTTGTTGAATAAATATATAAAATGCAACTTTAGAAGTTAGCGGAGCGGTACGACCACTATAGTTGACATTAGGCGTCAAAAGGTTAATGAAAATTCTGCAACAGAACTTTGCTGAATTCATCCCACACATCTCAGACTACAATTACACCGTTCCTGAGAACAAGAAATTGTAAGGTAATAACCAAAATTTCAACACTATCTTCAGTGAAAACTATTAGCAATGATAGTTGCATAAGTGATCACATAGGTAAGCATCTCGCAAATAAAATTAGTTTACTTATTTTATTTATGGTTTAATTAAAGACACTGTGGGCGATTCAAACTTCACAGCATCAGATGGTCAAGTTATTAACGATTAATGAACTGGAAAAAACATGTAAGGAAGCAATCATGAATTAATCTGAGTTATTATACCGGTATTTGCCTAGAATGAATGAGGAAAACCACAAAAACCTCAGTCAAAATACCTATTCTATGGGTTCACATTTGAATACAGGATGTCCCACACGTGAAGCATGACATTCATCAAAATATTAGTAAATCACACATCTAGGTTAATGCAGACATCCACTGATACAGAACGCTGTGTTGTAGAGTACTCCCAGTGCACAATACCCTCAGGATATCCTCTGCAAGAATACTTAGACGATCAATTAGAAGTAGTGTAGTACAAGCTGTCTAATTTCATTAAACAACAGCACGTCACTTCCTACATACTGAAGTGCTATGGAGCATTCAACACAATTTATACCAAGCTGATTGTGTGCTAAAGCCATTATAGCAGATTTCACTGAATACACTTCACAAGTACCACAACTTCCTTATGCACCAATGGTGAAAGCAGTCCATAATGATACATTCCGCATGCACAAAGATCCACATACTTTTCAACTCTACCTCAAACATACTGACCAAAGGCAAAAAGAAGATTAATGTACGAAATGAAGATGAGTGAAGAGAAAAATAGGCTTTCATACAATGTGGCATTCAGCCTTATCACCACAGCACAATTGAAACCAAGTCACTTTACCGTTGGACGTATGAATAGCAACCACTTGCACCTGTGGTAATCAGGGTCGTCAGTATCCGTATTTGTGCACTTTTCGTAAGTACCATACTTAGGAACGTTGTGAATTACAACTATGGGTATAGTACTCATGGCAGGCAGGCGAATGTATCAAGAATTGTGGTATGGCAGTGAGAGGAGAAAACCGAAGTACTTTACAAACTGTCCCAGTGCCATTTCATTCCACGTGGAATGCCTCGGAAATGAACCCCAGCTGTGGTGAGAAGCCAACCACGACCGCTTTAGCCATGGCACAGCGTATTCAACACTAGTATACTGGATTACCAACCCAGTTTTCGGAAGCCACAGCTGTATACAGTTTTGTCAACCAACCATGGTACAAGAACTGTAGTCACAGTTTTCTGTGCAGATGAACATGGTAAGGCATATAACGTGGTAAGGAAGGTCTTTTTTTTTTTTTGGCAAAACAGTCCAACTCGGCCCTAGGCCACCTCACTGTTCAGGTTTCTAGATCACACACACACACACACACACACACACACACACAGCAGGTCTTCCCTGATCTAGTGATCGGCTCGCTCCCTACACAATACACAACAAACACAGGAGACGAATAACCGTGCCATCGGCAGGATCTGAACCTGCGGTTCCAGCCATCAAGCGGCCGCAGACTTGTGCCTTAGACCGCACGACCACCGAGATCGGCAAAGTAAGCACTTACCATAAACAAAGAACAAGATACTGTAAAGGAATCATCAGTCTAATTACCACCACTATTGTCAACAGCCGTATGACGTGGAATTCTTTACAAAGTTCAAAGGAACATGATAAGCACAGGTCAAATGTGTGTGTGTGTGTACGTACGAATGAATTAATGTGTGTGTGTGTGTGTATGTATGTATGTATTTATGTATGTATGTACGTACGAATGAATTAATGTGTGTGTGTATGTATGTATCGTATGTATGTATGTATGTATGTATGTATGTATTTATGCATGCATGCACGTATGTACGTATAAACGTATATGTTTATGGATGAATTAATGTATGCATGTATGTACGTATTCATGTACGCTTGAACGTGAAGGTAAAGCTATCCCATTAGAGGCCTGGACAGGCCCTGGGGGTTCCAGTAGGCTGAGGCTCCCAGATTTCAATACAAATGGCGTATGATGGTGGTAAGGTTGTCAGCCCTACGCACCGGCCGCCTTTACCACGCAAGACATAATCCTGGTACTCATTCCTGTACAGGGGAGTCAACTCCACGGCCATAGTGCGGCTGGAAGGATGTCAATGAAAAATTCCAATGACACCATCGGTAATCGAACCCGCGACCTTCCTGCTTATGTATGTGGGGAAAGGGGCCGAAATCGACAATGGGTATCAGGAGCTTTAATTTACGAAGGAGTCAAGTTAGAAAGAGAATGAAAATTGGTTTCAACCAGTCATTTATATACATACACACCTTCACACCACTCTCGCCCGACTTTTTTATTTGGCCCAGATTCAACTAAGTAGCCAAAAAATTCTTCAGTAAAAAGGAATGGTGGTAATTACATCCCTTACTGCCCCCCCCCCCACAAGTTATGCCTATGTACGTAGTTACATGTGCTTTGAACTTTATGTAATAAACACAATCTCTTTAACATCCACCGTCGAGAAAAGGGAATATTTTAAATCCCCTCTACGAAGTGTCACTGCCCACACAATTAAACTTTGGTGCAACTGTACTGGTATACAAAAATTAAATGCACGGTCACACGATAAACATACGTGCCATTACTATACCGCGCACAAACAATTAGGTTAATTACTCCACATAACAGATAAACAAAGTTCATATTTTGGAAATGAATACTGATAACATTTCTTCGGTCAGTAACAGCACGATAACTATGAGACAGAAGGTCAAATGAAAAAAATATATCTGCAGAAACTGAGAATATGGGGGTGGTAGTGGCTGAGGCGGCGGCGGTGGTGTTGGTAGTAGTAGTAGTAGTAGTGATCGCAGTAGTAGCAATAGTAAAAGGTACAGCTATCCCACTCGAGGAGGCTAAGGCTCCCAGAATTTCTAGAAACTCTACAAATGAAGACGGTTAGGCTGTCGGCCGTACACACCGGCTGCCGTTATTCATTTGTTACAGGCTGAGTTGACGCCTGGGCAAATGCGTTGGATGATAGATTAAATTCTTCTGGACGCGATGCTATGTAGTCTGGTAAATATGTACTGACATTTCAGAGAAACCTGCTACCCTAATTTCAGTCTTAATCTACAAGACTACCTGACATCACATCCAAAAATGCAGCAATTAATCTGGACACTCATTGCCACGAGACAAGTCTTACGTACTGAGTTTGTTTTGCAGTAAGTACCAGAGTTACTTGCACGATTAAACATTGAATTAACTGAATGTTCAATGTGATTTTCTCATGTCCATATCGCCGGTGACAGACTCTTTGCGCTTGAGACCGCACCAGCGGCGATACTTCAAGCTGAAAACAATACAGCCCCTGTCTGCTTCTACCAGTTTGCTTACAGAGTAAAGTATGGTCTGTCAGCACCTATGTCAGGCAGTACGACCAATTTAGGTACAACATTAAACTCCAACAGAAAGTAATGGTTGGTTACGTTTGTAAAGTATTGACAGAATGCAGCCAGGACAGAAAAATTCCGAGCCATGCAAGCAACTTTGCTCATTATGTGGTAAACTGCAATGTGATGACTCGAAAGTAACAGACACACCACACCGGGAAGAAAAACTAGTCTTGCTGGTAGATCGCATCAAACAAAACACGCATACTAAGATACGGAAGTTGGGCATACAGACAGTGAGCACTCTCTTGACTCTTCCCTGTACGAGTGAAATTAACTTTTAAGTGTTCAAAGCATGAAATTCAACCAAACAATACACAAAAATTCACTTCTACCTAACAGCAAAGACACTTCATCTAGCTTACAAAGCCCAATTAGTTTATGCTGTTTACTCACAGGATCATATGAAATCAGAAAGGCACTGGATGAACAAAATGCAGAATTCTTACATGTTAATTACGTACATACAGTTGCCAGTGTGCTTCAAATGGTTAATATCTGAATACTGTTGTCTTCTGAGTTACCATACCATGCAGTCTGGTACACAACTACCATAGAGGGGAACCCTGATGTCTCTATCTTGCGCCCTGAAAATGGAGGGACCAGGTTCCTAGGAATGTGTGTAACCACCTACCAGCCTACATATTGGGACAATCAGAAAACTACAGTATTCACCATCAACAGGTGCAAAAATCTCACAGTTTTCTTGGGTGACTGCGAAAATCAAGCGTTTCGGAGACTATATGCCTCCATCATTAGGATATAACGTGACGACTGACGTGGTTAGGAGTTGTATTAATAGGCCTAGCATGATCTTGGTCTTTCCCACGAATCTGTCCAAATCTGAAAACCTGTGTAACATTCTGCAACACGTTGACTTTTTAGTGGTGAATTATTTACCCCTCGCCCAACCTCCAACATGGCTGTCGATTACTTTCAGTATAGGGATAGCCGGCAGGCTCCAGCGAACACACAAATAACCTTCGGGTTCAAATTAATACGGGGAATTTCTTGACAAGCAACTACCAGCTTCCCAAACAGGACTCTACTTCATGTAGTTACTAATTTTTAATGAATAATGATCTCGGCGTCCAGCGTCATTTTTGAGTACAGACTTCCCATCACATCTACCTCTGACCATGGTGACAGGTGGTGAGCAAAATGTTACACATTAGGTACATTTTCTCATGATTTAATGAACGAGAATACATCAACGCATTTAGCTGTTGTGCAAGTTTAAGACATTATATAACTATACAGAACTCAGAAAACAGGTTATAAATACAGGAATATCTTACGATTTATTTAATGACGTAATTATTCAGACTGTACTGCACTTAATGTCAGGATAGCCAGCAAATAATTAATTGTAAATATGCGAAAAGAAGTGGCTGAAGTTTTCAATCTGCGGTGGTACAATCCTGGCACCTCCTGAATGCAAGACAGAACCATTATCATATACGTTGTTGGGTATACAACATATCCCTAGGTCTAATGACGTGCTTTCTCTGTTATTGACAGTCTTTGTTTCAGGCACCAGTATATCACGACTTTACTTCCATGCTGTTAAAAAAAATGTGTACAGTTATAAATTCTTTGGCAGATGTGAGCCACGAGGATGACTTGGGTTATACAATTAAATGGTCTGTAACTGAACCGGATGAAACCCAAGACAGGAAGATGTCACAATTCCTGATTGACATATGATCGAGTTATGCTCACAATGGGCAAGTCACATTTTTCACATATAGAGCGAGGATATTATAAAAAACTGATAACTATACAGGCGGAAGAGCTGGATGGGCATGGCACAGCAATTAGTACCTTTGTTGTTGAGGATTAAGCCTTCCCATGTTGCAAAAATGTATAAAAATTCCTGAGTTTTGTTCACTTTCTTCAGTCAGATTTCAAAGTTCTGAGTTTTTATTTATTCATTCAGGTCTTTTAAAAATAATACTCAGATTTTTTTTTTAACAACTGCACCTTTGGAAGAAAAACAGACATGATGGTGGCACTTACAGTGTAATCATCAACCGAAACAGTTTCACTGACAAAATGCGTGAGCATCACATCTTTGGTTAACGGACAGCGGCTCTGACTGTGTCTTACGTGTGATCCATACAATGGCCACCATATGGCAGAAGACACAGACTGTCGTGGTACACAAAATTCAAATCCCCTGTTCCAGTGGAATGCGAATTTAAACGTGAATACGGTACGACACTGCCTCATTAGAAGGGCACTAGAAAATGATATGAACAACTTGGAGGGACTGGCAAAGTGGAAAAAGACATTTCCCTGAATGGCATAGGTGATACAATGACAATGTGGATCATGTTCGGCAGACTTGCAAACAGAGCTCCAAGAAATCCATCTCCCAAGAGAGTACGGAGTTACAGATGACAGCAGATTTCTTCAGAGCAGCCTACAAACCATACAAATTTCATATACTGCAGGAACTTAAGAGTATGTTATAAACGGCTCAGATAAAAGTTTTCGACAGACATAGGCAAGGAAATTTTGAAACATGGTAACGTGAATAGCACTCCCTACAAACATGGGACAAAATATGACATCTCTGGAGTTGTCAGTCAGGGTAACTGCGTCAATTTGGTTAGGCAACCTGCAAGTGAACATTTAAGACATGAGATAGTCCTAAAGTGAACCTGTGATGCGCTCCGACACAACAGTCACTGGTCCATATTTCTTTGATGAGGACATCATACAAACAACCCATTCCTACACATGAAGGAGAATTATGCTCTTCCACGGTTCAACAGCAACAACAATCTTACAGTTCTTACAATGGATGGGAAACCTGTTCAAGTTGCTCACAGTGTCTGTGACTGTTAAAATTTTAATTTCCGTGGTCGAAAGATAGGCACGGAGAGCCCATTGTGCACTCTTTCTTCTGAACTTAGGTCTTTGGACTTGTTTCTTTGAGTCTGTGTGAAAGTCAAGCGTACAGCCAAAGGGTCAAAACGCTGAAAACTCAAAGCATGGGTCACTGCAACAAGTGTGAAGGTTACTTAGGACACAGCATGTCTGGCAAGAGATCCAGACAAGAGGTGGGATGCAGATCGAGGTACAGATGGTGCTCAATGTGATGTGTTACGCATCTAACAACTTTTCCACTTACATGTAAATTGTGGGTTACACTGCAAGTACCAGCATCGTCATATCTGTTCTCCGTTCAAAGTTCAGGTTCATGGGCGATACGATACGCCGAAACCACAAATTTTAGAATTATATGAACATACAACGATACATTTAAAACGGCGTTAAAATTATTATGATTCGAAGTATATTAGTACTTCCAGGTAGAAACACAGAACTAAGTCGGCGGTTATATTTTGCTTTCCTGGATACGCGTTTTCACTTGTACAAAAGTTTCTGATGTCGTCATTCGTGTATTTTCTTTGTCATTTGATTCGGTCAGTTGCTATTATCTTTCACGGAAAGAAACAAACTAATAAAGAACTGTTGTGATTGATGGCTACTATTTTTACTTCTATATATCTTCATCAAGACGGTACGTCCCACGTAGATATAAAAATAAAAAAAAAGCAGTGATGGCCTAATTTAAGGTAAAATCCTAGAATCTGCCTGGAATAGAGGAAAGCGACGAAAATCGCACTCATAATAGTCTATCTCTTGGCAACTACTTACAATAGGCATCAACCAAAAACCAGTTACATTGTTGCTGCAAGGGCCAACTTGGTCACTGATGCGATTCCATACTGTCTGGTAGCAATTTACTGACGGTGTGGAGACACCTACTGCCACATTCTTCAGGATAGCAGCACAGTCTTCTAACCCGAGGCCAAAGGTAGAAGGTTCATCAAAAACACTTGAAAATTTCTACCACACTACAGGGTGTCATGTCGCGGAAGGCAATAATGTCCACAGTCATAACCACGAGAACATCAGCTCTCACAAACGTGCTTGAACACTCAACTAGACCTTCAGCAACCCTGTTCCACCTTGCAGAACATTCATATGGGAACCAACTGCTCGTAACAGCTAGGAACTTATATACTTGCATATTGGTCCTAACAAACTGGAAACACGGCAAGTAGCAATCTTGGTGAACAAGCCTTCTGGGACTCTCTAACAATAAATGAACCATAGCTGGCAAGAACACCGCACTAAGAAACATACCTACTGAATTTTAAAGCCAACAAATGCGGAGCACTTCAATCATAATATTTTATTCAATCTACCAAAATGAACACAAAATAAATCAGTACATTAGAACTGTAAAACCATTCAGCATTCAACTCGTGTCTCCTGTCGTAACCTTGACGACTGCCTACTGGGATGTGGTGACACGTATTTGAGTAGATAAGCTACCGGCCTTTAGATAGAACACGCTGTACATTTTGCTGCAACGCCCCCAAGATGACACAATTATCTTCATGGTTACGGGAATAATAACCTCAAAATCTCGCAGACCTCTATGTTTGACATGAACATGAAGCCTCGTCAGTTTTGTATTTAGTTTTAACTACTTTAATTATATATATATATATATATATATATATATATACATAATTTGTTCAAGAGTTCAGTTTCTTTCTTGTAGCGGAAATATATACGATATCTTATGTAAAACGTATGTTCACTCAATGAAGATAAAATTAAAAAGAAAATAAATATGTTCCCATCTTACCCACAACAACAGTCCGTTCACTTACTTCTGGGACAGGTCATGGAACCTGAAGGTCCACTGAAGGTGCGAACTGAGACAGATGAATCCAAACCGTACATTAAATTACATTTAATATCATTCTCCCACCTACGCTTCACGCCTCCCAATGGCCTCTTCCCTTCGGCTTTACATATGCAGCAATTTAGGCTGACCACATTATTTGCGTAAAAAATGAATGTACTTGTGCTTTATGAAAACATTTTATTTCTCAAATGTTGTGAATAAATTCAGCTGACATGATAGCTCAGGATGAGGTACAGTCATGGACGCTTGTGAACAAAACAAAAAAAAAACCTTCAGGTTTCACAAAATGTATTTGAATAGCTTAGCAACTACTGGCTTCTCAAGAAAAACTCTGCCCCTAATAGCTGCGTGGTTGCTTCGTTAAATTTGCATAATACCAGACACTTTGTCATAAATAGGCAACTTGCAATTTTATACATTTACAGTCAGTCATATGTTATGGTATTACATATAACCATATGAGGTAAAGCACAAGAAAGAACATGGGTTAACAGCTAATAGTTACAGACACTATCCGACTTACATAATGATCCATTACAAAAAAAAAATACGTAACTCGGATTTTACGTATTTCAGAATTTGACCCACTACCCACCGAACACAAGCACGCTCGCACAACACACGTAATTTATTCATTGATACAGATACATGTGTGTGTACTGTTAATCCGCTAATGGTCTAATGCAATACTACGCAAAGCGTAATTGTGGTGCAATCTTGAAAACAGTAGTGTGTAAAGGAAACCAGTCAACGCAAGAACTGTAAATAATTTTACGAAAAAGTACACAAACTTTAAGTTTTAGTCAGAGCTTACACGACCTGTAAAAGTATGGGTCGTCCCGTAACATGCCAGTGGTCTCAAAGAGGGGGAACAGAGGTATAGCTCCACCCATGCTTAACCTTGGCGCTAGACGGGTTGGGTGGGAAACGCCATGCCCCGGCCGCTTTGCCTGAGGGAACGACTCGGTACCCATTTTATAGGAGGCTGAATTGGCTTCAGGGCCGTTATGCACTGTTGTGGAGAATAGAAAATCTCTTACACCCACCAGGGTTAACCGTCCAGCCCATAGCCGTCCGTACATGACCTATGGGATGCCTGAATTCCTCCGCACCTCCGGCTCACTGGATTCTCTCTCCCATAAGGAAAAATTTGATAAGCGTTTCGAGAATTTCATTATTGTAATATTTTCATTGTTGCTTTTTATATTGCGGATATGTAAAAAAGGCGCAATAAACTTGCCGAAGTCTTTGTACTTGATGATACTTATTCAGGAATGCGGGTAAATATTACTGGGTGGTATGAATTCAATGGAGACATTGCACGGTGAAAAGTGCAAAGACAGAAAATATATGTGCAATGTAACATAGCAGCACTTTCGGATCCTTGCTATCCGTAACGCACATGTCAGTCACGATATTTTTTCTCACTAACTCCTGCAGGGGAAGAAGAGACGAATACTGCCATCGAGACGCATCAATGAGTTTTACTTTTTATCCTTCGGCTACATACGTATCTGTCAATAATATTAAAAAAGTATTTAAGTCTTGATTAAAGTGTCTGATATTGTTATCAAACTTTAATTAAACGTGACTTTTCTCGACAGATGTTAGTGGAAATCCTCAATATAAATGTCCACACAAATTTGTCCAATGTCAGAAGACAGACAGACCTGACGAAGCCAAAAGTTGCTCTCGCAATCTTGCGATTGCGTGTTAAGAGCTGCCACACATATCGTCGGACCCACCGACAAGAGCAAGGTCACTCGCCGTTCACTAAAAAGTGCTAGTGTGTTCTGGGAAGCTGACATCCAATTCTGGTCTGCCTTTCTTCAATATTTGTCAGAGCAAACAATGCTGTGCAAACTATTCTTAATAGTAAGTGCTACAACTCTAGCATTACAAGCTGCGTCTTCTCACGATGCTCCAACAGTCCATGCACAACAAGGTACATTGACGGGAACTTACTTAACTTCACGCTATGGAAGAAAATTTGCAGCTTTCCAAGGAATACCTTATGCACAACCACCCATTGGAGACCTCAGGTTCAAGGTAAGAGTAATTTACTTTAAAATTTCAAAAATTAATGCTATATTTTCAAATTCAAAATACACGTAAATGTATCTAATACAGTTCTCTTTTTAATCAACTATAATGTAAAGCGAACAACTTCAACACAACCAGATGCTCCAATTTACCGTGCACAATTCCGTCCGCTGTGCATTTTCTACACCAAAGAATTTCCAGCAGTTCTTCCATATGCAAGAGACCAATACATTAAGCAATCGTTTTTATACAATTATCGCACTCCCTGATGAGGGGCCAATAAGCCCCTAAGTATGTAGGAGTTAATGGTTTCTATAATATCGTAAATCTAATAGTTGTGTGCGTTTGTTGGTTTAAACTACAGTAAATGTATGTCGTACTAAGCAAGGCAGAAAACCACGTGTCTTACGGGGAACAATTGGTACCACAAAATGTATAACGTTATAGCCGAGGGGTCGCATAAACCGAGGTCGTCATGACCCAGTTCAACTGTATATTTGCATCAACTTTATCTACAATAATACTCAATAACTGGCAAAGAAAAATGCCGTAATTGTAAGTGTTCATATTTTCCGAAAACTATACACGTTCCACAAAAATGAAAACATTCCATGCAGTATTGGTGACTGTGGAAAGGTAAGGGAATGCAAACAGACAAGACAGATCAACACCTTAAATTTGAGTCATTTGGAAAACAAAAAGATTCTTTATCAGCTTATTGCCACGGAGTAACAAGTGAAGTAAAAAATTCACAAACCGAACAAAGTGAACCATTAAATGAAACAGACACCAAATTAAGTGATTATCAAAGTTCCTAAAAACAGAGATAATGATTCAGTCACAAGCGAAGATACGTAACGATGCAAGCAGCTACAAAAAGGCACAGCTAATAATTTAACCAACCACAAACAAAGCAAAACCACCAAGCCATCACAACCAAGAACAGGTAGCGATTCAAGAAACCACAAAGTAAAATAATTCAATTCTATAGCGCTCTGACGATGATATATAACTCACTGACATCATTATTTTACTGCGGACTTCGTCCATCGTCTAATTTTTTTTTTTAATTTCTGGCGATAAAGTATAATAGTCAGCTCTATTGGACTCTGCCGATGGTACGAGTATATGACTGACATCACCATACTTCTTTGGATTTCGTCAATCGCCTAATTTTTTAAATTTCTTAATAAAGCACTGCGATTTATCAGACAAGGAAAGCACCTAATCTGTTGGACCCCTAAGATACACTTATTTCCAAGCCCAGCGACTGAGACTAGTTCTATCTAAGAGGTCCAACAGATTGGGTGCTTTCCTTTCCTCAAGTCAGAAGAACAGCCGGCTTCCGAAACACGGTGCTCCATTTGGCCCAGTGGCTGAGAACAGCTCTATATACCGGGTTCAACAAATTAGGTGTTTTCCTTACCTGAAGACGAGAGCACAGCCGGCTTCCAACACGTGGTATTTCATTAAAAAAAAGACGATGGACAAGGTCTAAAAAGAAAGATTTTCAGCCAAATAAAATCATCCTGGATTTCACAAGGTTTAACCCTTAAAGATGCACACACAGTCGAACAAAAATTCATCGGCCTGAAATTTTCAAAGTCCCTACCTGGAAGTCACGTGAAGTACAGTTGCCATCATAATTTGAGTCTTTTACTTTCCCCATATTTACGCATTCGTGGCGTTTCTGTGTCTTCCATTCATTACAATCAATCACACCGCGTATGTGTTAACCGAAGACAACAATACATTTGCTTAATTTCAAATTAAAACATGAATTAAACTACATTAACTTTCCCACGCGCGAGGCTAGCTAGCTGTGCTGCTAGGGATGGATGAGTCGACCGAACCGTTCCGTTCTAAATGTCAGCAGGTGTAGCCCAGGCAGTTGAACACGCCTTGGGAAACAAACTATGTTGGTTCGAGTCCCACTATCGGCATATTTCTTTATTAGCCCAGGCAGCTGAAGGCGTGTTAGCGGTAGCTTTGGGAAACAAATGTTGGTTCGAGTCCCACTATCGGCATATTTCTTTATGCGGCCCAGGCAGTTGAACGCGTGTTAGCTTTCGGAAACAAACTATGTTGGTTCGAGTCCCACTATCGGCATATTTATTTATATGCGTATTTAAAATCTAACTGGCTACAGATGATGGTGGTTATGAAAACCAAAATGTGTATGTTTTACTAATAATAATATCAAAGGCAATGAAGAGCTGCACTCATTAAATTAAGGCAGGTCTCTTCCAATTTTCTGTCAAATGAAGGGAACGTCTTCCGCAACTGCATTATGGTAATTCACAATTCTAGAACCGCGGACGGAACAGGATATTTGCTGCTGGTCATGGTTGAAAAAGGAGGGTAAGGAATTACCATCATCATCATCATAAACACCAAGGATTGGACCCTTTGATCCGTTCCGTCTCCAGAGTTACAGCTGCTCGCGCCAACGCTTCTTCGGTCTTCCAATTGTTCTCCTTCCTTGTGGTCTGTAGTGGTATGATTTCAAAGGGATTC
>Ga0123353_10010446_pt1 | contig 12945 bp, 10 predicted proteins | sample TergutLab28metaG_3_FD_92763 | JGI IMG/M metagenome (GOLD analysis project Ga0123353, IMG submission 92763) | Labiotermes labralis P3 segment gut microbial communities from Petit-Saut dam, French Guiana - Lab288 P3 | ecosystem: Host-associated > Arthropoda: Insects > Digestive system > Gut ...
AGTTGAAAATAATTATACAACCTACAACAACGGTAATAGCAACCGGTAACGTACGTCTCATACTCTCATCCCCCTAATATAAGCTCATAAGGTCTTGGATGATCGTGCTGCCAAAGGTAGTGAAGATCATACCCAGGGCGATCATAGCCACCAGCAAGAGCTTACCCATATCTTGTGCGGTGATGGTGGAAATACGGATTCTATCCTGGGACAAGTAAGCCGAGGCGGCAAACAACTCTTCCCCCAGAAGAGTATAGTCGCAACCGGCAAGGAAGTAGGAAGTCTGGGTGGGGTTATCGGTACCAGCGATAGATATAGCGTCGGAACGATAACCTGCCGAGCAGAAGATTAGCGCCTCCGCCATATAATTGCCGAACATCAGATGCGCCGCTACCTGTTCACGGATGATGATGCCTAAAGTTCCGGTAGCATAGCCAAACTGATCGGTGGTTAGAAAACGCACATCTTCGCGGCGGAAACCCTGGGGGTTACCTGCTTCCATATAAGCCTGGCTTACCACGCTCTCCACCAGAGGTATAACTTGGGGTGGTCGCATGACGGTGATAATACGGGTATCGTAACGTACCGTCGCTGCGGCTACATAACCGAGAATAGCTAAGGAAGCAAAGGTTCTCGGGGTCATAGCCTCCATACCTGTATTGTAGAGCAAAGGTCTGCCCATCTCCGTGCAACGTCCGATGGCTTCGTCGATAGCGTCCAAACCAGCGATACGTCTTAGTTTACGCAATTCATCCCCGGAGCGAGACTTATTGATCCAATAAGCATTACATGCTGCGTAATAGATTACAAAGAGAAAGGTAACAAGCCCCATTCTCGTACTGGTGTCGGTTTGCAGCCAGCCACTCAGCATATTTTTCATGGTTTCTTGTAAAGCTACCATATAGTGAATCCAACTCCTTTACTTGAAGTGAATTACCGAAGACACGACTTTATTTCTTGGTCATTTCCAACCAATCGTCCAAACCGGACATCGCCAGATCGAGAGCTTCCAACCAGAAGTCGGGTTTGGTTAGGTCGGCGCCAATATGACGCATCGCCAGTTCCTCCGCCGTGCATTGCCCGGCATCTTTGAGCAAGGCATTATAAGCCGCTTCGAAGGTATCCTTCGATTTGATAGCATGAGCGTAAATACCACTGGCGAAAAGCAGACCGAAGGTATAAGGATAGTTGTAGAAGGGGTTCCCTGTGCCATGGAAGTGCTGCTTCGAAGCCCAGAAGGTGGGATGCCAGCGATCCAGAGCATCGCCATGTGCCTCTTTTTGGGCAGCAAGCATCAGCTCGTTAAGACGTGTTGGGGAAACCTCGCCCTTGGTGCGCTCCTCATAGAAGGAACGCTCGAAGAGGAAGCGGGCGACCTGGTTAACTAACATAAATACACAACGATCCAGCTTCTCTTCGATAAGGCTGATACGCTCCTCAGGTGTTTTCGCTGCCTTAATCGCCGCTTCGCTAACCAAGACTTCGGCGAAGAGGGAGGCGGTCTCAGACAGGGTCGAAGCGTGACCTCTAGCCAGAGATGAGACATCGCGCATCACCCAGGAGTTGTAGGCGTGACCGATCTCATGGGCTAAAGTGACCACGCTGCTCATAGTTCCAGAGAAGTTGACGAAAATACGTGATTGCTGCAGCTCCGGGAAACCGCTGCAAAAAGCCGCGTTTCTCTTGCCGGGGCGGTCTTCGGATTCGATCCAGCGATCTTTAAAGGCGGTGGTAGCCAGCTCCGCCATCATGGGAGAGAGGCTGCCGAAGTTGTTGACGATGAAGTTCGCTGCCTCGTCATAACTGAGCATCACCTTTTCCCCACTGACTGAGGCATCCACATCCTGCCAGCCAAAGACTTCAAGTCCCAGAAGCTCCTTCTTGCGCTGCAGAAACGCCACCAGACGATGCCGCTTCTGAGCGATGGCTTCGAGAAGACTTTCCAGGGTGGCTTTTTGAATACGGTTGTTGCGCAAAGTCTCGAAGAGGAAATCGTCCCAACCTCTGGCCTTATAGAGGCTGAGGCGGAATCCGGACATCTGATTCAACTCGTGGGCAATAACTTCTGAGTTATCATCCCAAACCTTGTCCCAAACATCCATGTAGTAAGCGCGTCTCTTAGCGTCCGGATGTGACAGCCTTTGTTGCAGCTGAGCTACCGAGATGCTCTTTTGACCACCATCTTCTTCAACTTCGATGCTAATGGAACCGGTGACCAAGTTGAAAAGGGCGTTCCAGCCGTGGAAACCGTTAACCGCGAGAAGATTGATTAAGGCTTCCTGATCAGCTGGCAGCATCTCCTTGGAGCGATTCCGCCGGTCGTTTAAACCCCATGCCATCTCCGCCATCTCAGGCGCCTGCATCAGTTCCTCCCAGTCGGCATCGGACAGAGCTAGCATCTGGTCGTTGACCAAGGTATTGATAGTGCTGAACACAGCGCTCATCTGACGATTACGCCCTTCCAGGCGGCGCACGGCTTGATTGGCTGTATCCGCCGAGCCATGACAGCTGATGAAAGCTCGGGCGTGGGAGTTGCGACGGGAAAGTTTTTGCATGGTATCAAGGCGCTTAATCCATGCTTCCACGCCGCTGATCGGGTGCTTCACTTCCTCCAGAAACTTTTGCAAATCTTGCGACATCTGTTCTACATAGGCTGAGTATTCGGGAGATTCTGGACCACCAGGAAAGAAGATATCCAAATCCCAGGTCTGTTTGAGCCCTGACAGCTCGGACATAAAACCAACATCCTTTCTATCTGTTTTTCTTCCACTCTGTTTTTCTTCCACTCTGTTTTTCTTCCACTTTGAGTTATCCCATCAAAACTCTCAGACGCGCCGGCTTTCCGGCTACAGCTGCCCCTGGCTGGGGCTAGGGGAAGGAAATAGCGGCGCTGTCCACATGGCTAGGCGATACCGATCTTGTCCTTGGCTATCTTGCCGTCAACCATGACGACGAGGATCTTGCTCTGGTCGAGGAGAATCTTGATATCCTCCAGAGGATTACCGTCGACAATAACGAGATCAGCGAACTTGCCTGCCTGCAAATAGCCGACCCCCGGCATCTCAAAGGCATCGGCTGCGGCACCTGTAGCAGCACGGATAGCTTCCATGGGGCTGAAGCCGCTGCGCTCTACCAAGTAAGCCATCTCCGTGGCGTTATTACCATGCCTGGTGTGGGGCATGGCCGAGTCGGTACCGGCAATGACCCGGATGCCGGCTTTTCTAGCGTTGGCTACCGTAGTCCAAAGTTTCTCATCCACCAGCTCATACCAACCTTGCAAGTCCGGTCCGCGCTCCGCCGGGGTAATATGTTCCAAACCTTTGGCGATACAGCTCATGGTGGGACACATGGAGGTGTTGTTTTTAAGCATCAGCTCAAAGTGACTGTCGTCCAGGAAGTAGGCATGTTCTAAACAGTCAATACCGGCTTCCAGCGCCCAAGTTACCCCAATGCCACCATGACTGTGAGCGGTAACTTTACGACCGTGATAGTGAGACCATTCAATAGCAGACTGCATAACTTCTTTGGTCATTTCCGGGGCGCACTCCCGACGGTACCTACGCACATTCTCCGAGATGGTGATGTTCATTTTGATATGGTCAACATTCATGTTCAAATTTTTCATCACCGATTGCCGGGCTTGGTCAGGGGTGTCACAAAGAACTTCGGGGACATCCAGCTTGACATAATTAGGGATACTTTTGCCCCGGTCCATATGACCCCGGGTTGCGGTTAGACCTACGCCAGAAGCCCAAATACGCGGACCCATAAAGTCGCCCCGGTAGATAGCATCGCGTACATCAATATCCACATAAAACTCGGTGCCGCAGTTGCGCAGGGTCGTAAAGCCTGCCTGCAGGTCACGGTTGACATTGCGTAGAGCATTGAGAGCAACCCTGCCCGGAGAAGAGAACCTATCCTGGCGCTCCCGGGGATCGCCACTGGACTGGATATGGACATGGCTGTCGATGAGACCGGGGATAAGCGTCTTGTCGGAAGCGTCCACCACGGTATATCCCTCGGGTATTGCTATATCCGCCTGCCTGCCTACAGCTTTAATTTTGTTATTTTCCACCAGAGCAATGGCATGCTCCAAGGCGGGGGATCCAGTCCCGTCGATGAGCAGCTTCACCTTAATCGCTAGCAGCATAGTTTTCCTCCTTTTACTTATTAGTAGCCCTTGTTACTTTGTGCCCGCAAAGTTTTCCCCTTCCCTTAAGGTAGTAGCAGGTCGTGAAGCAAGTTAGCACCTTCCACCGCCTGGGCTACAACCCAGACACTATGGGATATAGCGGTGGTATGGCTGTAAAGAATAGGTATACCTGCCTGTTGTAGCGCTTTCCGGCATCTTTCTTCCAAGTCAGGGATCTGGGATATGCCGGTTCCCACCAGGCTAATTTTGGCGGCGTTGTTGATCAGAGGGTAGTTCACGCCGCTCTGTTGCGCCAGAGCGATAAAGCGCTTATACTCTTTGGCTGCCACCGCCAACAGCGGCTCCTTGGTCTTAAGGGGGAGGGGAATAATCTCTTCTACAGCCATTCTTTCCTGTAAATCTTTGGAGAGACTCCCCTGCACCAAGTGTTGGTTCTCCTGAAGAGCAACCCCGGCAAGCCCTGTTTGTTCCCCACGAGAACAAACTAGGGTGCCGGGGTCGTTGCTGGTAGTCGAACGCACATATAGTTCCATAGTAGGCAGTAAAGCCGCTGTTTCCACAGCGCGGGGATGCATCACCTTGGCACCTTGATAAGCCATTTCGATACAGTTTTCATAACTCAGTTGACGAATAATGCGAGCATTATTAATGATGCGCGGGTCGCCGGTCATAATACCATCAACATCGGTAAATATCTCGGTGCGCTCTGCCTGCAGCGCTACCCCTAAGGCTACACCCGAAGTGTCGCTACTGCCACGCCCCAAGGTGCAGATTTCCCCGGCATCCGTTCCGCCTTGACCCCCTGCAACGATAGGCAGGTAACCCTCTTGCAACAGCCCCAGGAGGTGATCAGTCCGTATTTCCATGATACGTGCGTCTCCGTAGACGCCGTTGCAGATAATCCCAGCTTGCAAGCCCGAGAGATAAACCGCTTTATGACCTCGCTTTTGCAAACTGGCTGAGACGACGCACCCTGCCAGAAACTCGCCGCAGACGGCGGCAAAATCCAGTTCTCTCTGCCTGGCATCGGGATTCTCGGCCAGAATCATGTCCAGAATGGTATCTGTAGCATAAGGCGCGCCGCGGCGTCCCATGGCTGAGATAACCGCAACCACCTGGTTGCCGGTTGCAAGCTCGGATTCTATTTTGGCATAAACCTGCTCTCTTACTTCAGGTGCTGAGACTGAGGTGCCTCCAAACTTCTTGACAATAATGCCCATTGTTTTCCCCCTTGGTCAATTTGGTATCTACTGAACCTGAAGAAGAAACCCGGTCGCCTGTGTTTATTAATGCCCCTTGTGGCTTTTAAGCATAATGATAAAAACGGCGAAACTTTCGTTATACGCCCATTTTAGTATTAAACCAGTTCATCATTTGCTCCAGACGATCCATACGTAGCGGCGGGAAACCTGCGACCGCTAAGTTATGGCTGGAATTAGGATAACGAGCCATTTTAGTATCTTTGCCAAGTTTTTTAAGAGCAACAAAAAGCTGTTCCGACTGTTCGGCGGGACAACGGTAATCTTGCTCACAAAACACGAGTAACAGTGGGGTTACCATATTCTTAGCGTAAGTTAGCGGAGAAATACGCACCATTTCTTCGAAATTAGTCAGGGGATCGTCACCATGCTGGCTCTCACAGAAGGTGAAGCCAATATCTGAACAGCCGAAGAAGGAGACCCAGTTGGAAATGGAGCGGTCGGTTACAGCTGCCGCAAAGCGATCGGTTTGACCAATAATCCAGTTAGTCATAAACCCTCCGTAAGAGCCGCCGGTTACCCCCATTTTCAAAGGATCGATATCGGGATGTTGGGCTAAGGTATAGTCTACAGCCTTCATTAAGTCACGGTAGTCTCCCTCTCCATACTTGGTGATAACTCCCAGCTGGAAGTCTTGTCCGTATCCCTGACCACCCCGTGGATTTAGATACAGAACATAATAACCGGCCGAGGCCATCACTTGGAAAGTATGCTGGAAAGCCACCCCATACATATTGGCAGGACCGCCATGAATGGTTAAGATTAGAGGATACTTCTTGCCCTCTTCCCAATCGACAGGTTTAACCAGCCAACCCTGCAGATCCCAATCTTCGTCTCCTTTACACCAGAACTCTACCGCAGGTGACAAACTTACTTCCTTAAGCCAGGCGTTGTTCGTGGTAAGCTGTGTTTCCTCACCTGTTTCCAGGTTGAGCATAGAAAATTCGTTGGGAACAAGAGAATCGCTCCAGCCAATAACCATGTGCTTGGCATCGCTGCTTAAGGACCAACCATAGACAAAGCGGTCTCCCTGAGTAAGCTGCGCTACCTGTCCGTCCAGACCCACCGCATAGAGGTGAGTGCTACCGTGATGAGCAGAGAAGGAAATAACCTTGTCGCTACCTGGGAGCCAGAAGAGAGAGCTGCTGGAACCGGCGGTGCGCGTCATGTCGGTGTGAACTACTTCACCAAACCCCTGGTCGAAGTTGGCGGTGAGGCAACGTGGTTCGCCCCCTGCGGCGTCTACAACCCACAGACGAGATATGGTTCCTCCGCGGTGTTCTCTTTGGTGTCCCATAAAGGCTATATATTTGCCGTCTGGCGACCAGGCAGGGTTGGAGCAGGGACCGGGGGTATTGGTTAGTTGCTTTGGTTCCCCACCTGTAATAGGGAAAAGCCATAGATCCGATCCCATAGGAGTGGCTTCCCGGTCTTCTTGGCGGTTGGCTGCCACAGCCAGATACTCTCCACAAGGTGACCAGGTAAAGCTCTGGTGGGAATAAGATCCGGAAGTGACTTGGGTTACCTTTTGGGTTGCCACATCTAAAACCCAAATATGGGCGTTGCGACCATCCAGGTAACCTTGTCCATCAGAGCGGTAACGCAGAGCATCGACTACCAGACCATGCTCCCTTTTATATTTGGCTTCGTCTTCACGTTCCTTAGAAGAAAGCGGTGTAAACATTTTCTCTAAGGTATCGTTGGGGTGCATACCGGATACAAAAGCGATTTTCGTACCGTCCGGCGACCACACCAAGTTACCTGCCCCGTACCGCATGGTAGTTAGCTGAACAGCCTCGCCGCCTGCAGCAAAGGGAAGCATCCAGATCTGGTTACTACCTGAGCGGTTGGAGAGAAAAGCCAGGAACTTGCCGCAGGGTGACCAGCGAGGGTTGGTGTTACGTTGCTTGTCAGCGCCAATCACCCGTGGGGCAGCACTGCCACAGCTGGGCATAAGGTAGAGCTGGGAGCGGTAGTTCATGTCATCTTTATCAATGACAGTTTTGGTAAAAGCAATTTGTTTACCATCGGGTGAAAGTGCGGGATCCATAATCCACTCAAAAGAGAGGATGTCGGGAATGGTCATTTTGCGCATTAATAATCCCCCTTATAATTTTCCTGGTTCAGAGAGACATCCGTCCCTCGTGCCCCAAGTTCCTCACCAGCGTTGGTACCGCGTCCTCTTAGCTTGGTCTACCTTTTTTAAAAACATGCAACTGCATTTTATGTGTGTTACTTGGGCTATTTTTCGGCTCTTCGCGCCAGTTTGAGCATAGGCACCTTCCTAGGTGCTAGATTACCACCTGCCCTTAATCGTTGTTGATGTGGCTTCTGATGGGCATTTCAGCGGTTATGTAACACAAATAAAAATGTGTTACCTGGGCATTCATTTTAGGAGGATGCAACAAGGCAGACGATCTTAACGAGGCGTATTTAAGCCTGTCTTTTGACAATTAAAGCCACAGCATACCCTTGACCTCCGACCTGGTTGTGGTATAGTGTGGCTTCATCGGATTGGCTGTTCATTTCTCTGTTCATGTCGAAAATCCTTTGGCAAATTAAGGTTTTTTTTAGTGTATATCCCACTCGAAAACATGGACAAATTTTTATCCGTCCTTATATAAATCATGCCATTCCGGTAAGCGCGCCCTAGGCTTAAGGGGTAGCCCTAACTTTTCGCAGACACGCCTTGACGCTTCATTGGGGATATGATTGGTTATAAGCAATTTCTTTCGCCCTAGCCCAATCTTCCGCCAGAATAGCATAGCGCACCCTATCCACTAATTCACCACGACTAACTTTGCATTGACGAAGCGTACCTTCATAAAGCATGCCTGCTTTTTGCAAGACTTTGCCCGACGCAGGATTCCGGGGGTCATAAGAAGCCCAAATACGGTTGAGTTTTACGGTTGCGAAGCAATGCTCTATCACGGCTTGGAGAGCTTCGGTGGCATATCCGCAGCCCCACCACATTTTTCCGATTTGATAGCCCACTTCGACCGAACGTGCCTCTTTATCGGTTTCTGCGTAATCAATCGTTCCTATAACTTCGTTATGGTCCTTTAAAACAATAGCCAACAGCGCCGAGTTGGGCGCAGTTTCTTTATAATAAGGCATCCATGCTGTTATCCGCTTGTGGGTATCTTCGATGGTTGCACAAAGGTCATAAGGCATAAAACGAAGGACATCTGGGTCGCTTGCCCAGTTGCGAAACATAGATTCGGCATCAGATATAGCGAAAGGTCGCAGTATTAGGCGTTTAGTTTCAAGTGGTATCATTTCGCACCCTCCTCATTCATACTCACCGGATGCGGGAACATTTTACACACCCCTGTCGCTGGTGCTTACCCCACGGGGAGGTCATTTTTAGTTGTCCATCGAATTAGAAAGGACAAGGAGTTTGGCTAGATTACCAAACAATATTAAAACGAAGGAGAGTTGGCTATGGCTATTCTTATTAAGGGTGGCAAGGTGTATACTATCTCCCATGGTGTTATGGAAAAAGGAGATATCTTAGTCGAAAACGGTAAAATTAAGGAAGTTGCGGCAGATATTGCTGTCACCGCAGATATGGAGGTAATCGATGCTTCTGGCCATAGCGTCATGCCTGGCATTATCGATTCCCACAGCCATATTTCTTTTATTGGTGAGCCTTCGTTATGGGCAACAAGCGACGGCAATGAAGCAACAAGCTGGAATACTGCTCAGTTGCGGGGCCGAGATGCTTTAAACCCCAACGACCCAGGTATCCCGGCGATTGTTGCCGCAGGTATTACTACTGTTTATACCGGGCCTGGATCGGCCAATATCATCGGTGGTACCGGTTTTGTCATGAAGCTACGGGGGCGGACAGCCAATGAAATGATTATTCCTGGAACCGAAGCCATGAAAATGGCCCTTGGCGAGAACCCCAAACGTGTGTATGGCGAGGGTAAGAAGCAGTTTCCGGCTACTCGCATGGGTAATGCTGCCGCTCTGCGAGAGGCGTTGGTTGCCGCCAGCAACTACATGCACAAAATTGAGTTAGCCGAGAAAGAAGGCAAACCGCTGCCCGACCGCGATCTTAAGCTGGAGGCCATGGTCAAGGTGCTGAAACGGGAGTACACCTGCCGCATCCATGCCCATCGCGCCGACGATATACTTACGGCGATTTACATTAGCGAAGAATTCAACTTGGACTATATTATTGAACACTGCACCGAAGGTTATCTCATAGCCGACATCCTTGCTGAGAAAAAGGTTCGCGCCACAGTGGGACCGCTGCTCATGGGGCGCGGCAAACACGAGTTGTGGAATGTTACCTTGGCGAACCCAGGTTTAATGGCCAAAGCTGGCGTGAGCATCTCCCTCCAGGCAGACGCTGGCGCCGATACCAAATGGTTGCCCTACCACGTTGGTTTGGCTATCCGTGAAGGGCTCGATATCACTACCGCTTTTCGCGCTGTAACGCTTACCTCGGCTGAGCATATCGGTGTGGCAGATCGCGTGGGCTCGATAGAAGTTGGTAAGGATGCTGATATTGCCATCTTTAACGGCTTTCCCTTCGACAACCTGGTAAGCTGTGTCCTCACCATGATCGACGGCAAGGTCTTACACCGTAAGTAAATTTTATTTGCCCATCAGCTTCGCCGGTAGCTTAGGTGCTGCCGGTGGCTTTTCCCGTTGCTGCTTTGGAGTTCTCTGGTTCGTCAAGGAACTGGAGAACTCGTTTTATTATAACTATAGCCGAAGGCGGAAAGGAAAATCCCGAAACGGAGCAAGGGGAGAAGAAGGTTCTTCCTCGATGAAATAGAACTACACCCTAGGGGAAACCCGAAGTTTACGTTTGAGAGGAGGTGCCGCATGTATACCTTCCGTGCTTTGTCCGACCATGAGTTGGATAAATGGCTCGACTTCTTGGTTCAGGAAGCCTTTGTCGGCTCCAGCCGAGAGTTCTTTGCCAACCAATGGTATCATGATCCCGAGGGAAAAATTGAAGGCATTTTGGTAACAGTTGGAGACAACGAGGAAATACTCAGCACCCAAAGAGTTTTTCAGCGCAGCCTCATGCTGGAAGGCTGCCAGATACCCATGGGAGGGATCGGTTCGGTGGGCACCAAAGAGGCATTTCGCGGCAGGCGCCTCGCCAGCAGGCTTTTTGACATCGGTCACGACTACATTATTGCCCAGGGTATGCCTGTAGCCTACCTCTATTGCGCGCCGGCTATGACCTCATTTTATAGTCGCTTTGGTTACCAAAAGCTTCTGAATATTAGTCGTATCGCTAACCTGAGCAGAACGGCAGGAGCTGCAGCAGTAGCAGTCCGTGATGCTGTCTTTCCAGATGATGTCCCCCACTTGATGACGATGTACAGCTATTTTACCTCACGGGGGAATGCGGTAGTTGTGCGTAGCAAGGAATACTGGGAGCTGTGGCCACCTGCCCACAGGAGAGCAAGCTATAAAATTGCGTTAAACAGTGAAAATAACCCTATCGCTTATATGGCTATCAGTAAGGAACCCTCCCATGGCAGTATACGGGTTTACGACTTTGGTTGCTACCCCGGCTATGATAATATCTTCGACGATTTTATCATGTCCTATATAACCCCTCAGGTACCGGCAGTGCAGCAGGTCGTAAACCATCCTCTGGTGCCTTCAAAACTGGATGTAGCTGAAGAAAAGGAACTGCATTGCCTTATGTTCAAGCTGTTAACGGATTTTGAACTAAACGGCTGTATGATTCGCGATACTTGCCAACTGTTGCACGTCTTACATGGTGGAGGGCGCCAATCTAAGCTGTTGAACTGGGAGATAGACACCTTGTAGCCAAGCTCCCCACAGTCGCAAAAGCCGCATCTGGGAAGCCCTAGTTGTTAATTAATCATCTATAATTATTTCGTGAAGGGTGATGACCATGCTACCAATGCCTAACGGCACCCCCCTGCAAGAGCTTAATACCCCTTGCCTTTTGCTAGACAGAGATTTGCTGCAACAAAACATTGCCACTATGGCAAGTTTAGGGACGCAAAGCGGAATTGCCATTCGTCCCCATACCAAGACCCATAAATGTCCGCAGATTGCTAAGCTGCAGCTTACGGCTGGAGCCACAGGAATTTGCACGGCGACTTTGGGTGAAGCGGAAGCCATGTCCGAACACGGTATTACCGACATCCTGATAACCCGCATGGTGGTAGGTCAAGCTAAGACGCAACGTCTGTTAAACTTAGCCACCCGAGGAAAAATCGCCGTGGTATGTGATAGCTTCGGCAATGCGCAAGCTCTGGGGCAAGCGGCGCAAGAGAGGCAAGTCCCCTTAACGGTCTTTATCGAAATCAATGTAGGCACCGGTCGCTGTGGCGTTCTTCCCCAGAGCGATGATTTCTTAAATTTAGCCAGGTTTGTGCAGGAGCATCGCTGGCTGGTTTTTGGCGGCTTACAAGGTTACGCAGGGCATACTTCACTGATGGCAGATGCTGTCCTGCGTAAGGAAGCAAGCCATATCGCCGACAACATTGGCCTTGCTGCCAAAACCATGTTGGAGGAAGCAGGCATTCCTGTTCCTGTTCTTACGGGAGGCTCCACGGGAACCCACGCTTTTACGGCTAGGGGAGGTTACACCGAGCTGCAAGCGGGATCCTATGCCACCATGGATGCTGAATACAGTGCTATTGCAGGGGATGTATTCCGTCCGGCACTAACCCTCCTGGCAACAGTTATTTCCAAGACTTCTCCCCAGTGGGTCATAATTGATGCCGGGTGCAAAGCTCTCGCCGTGGATCGAGGTCCTTCGGTTTTGAAAGATTTTCCCCAGTTGGAGTACCGCTCTGCCGGCGATGAGTATGGCAAAATCACAGCCAAGGATGGTGGCGAGGTCAGGCTTCAAGTGGGGGATCTGGTAGAGCTGTATCCCAGACACGGCTGCACTACCATCAACTTACACGATGGGTTGCAGATCATCAAAGATGGAGTCCTGCAGGATACCTGGGCAGTCGTGGGAAGGGGTCGCGTAGATTGAAAATATTACCGATCAAGGATGTTGACCAGGCACTCCCCTTCCGGCGTTAGCTTCCTTTTAGATCGGCTGCCAATCTAAAAAGTCGAGATCATATTCTTCGATTATGGCTATCAAAGCGTCCGGATAATTACTAGCAGTAGCATAACCGCAGCGCCTAAGAGCGTAGGCGCCGCTGGTGCTATTAAACATGACATCACGAAAGGGCTGATACCGGTCTGCTAGTAGTAACAAATTCTTGTGGTCAGCCCAGCTTTCCTGAACACTGGAATACGCTCGGAAATAGTCATCGATTCTGTACATGGTACCATAGTATTCCTCTAATGTGCTGGATATGACGCTACCCGCTGAACCTCTGCCCTTGATGCCAAATAAATTATAGGAAAACTGCCCGGTGTATCTGTCCACCGGCAAACTCTGCCCCCAGCCTGTCTCCAGGATGGCTTGGGCTACCTGAAGAGCAGCAGACATGCCGGTTTGCTTTTGTGATTGTAAAGCCAGGGGTGTAATAAGACTCATGAACCCTTCTTTACTAGTCA
>Ga0123353_10010447_pt1 | contig 12945 bp, 14 predicted proteins | sample TergutLab28metaG_3_FD_92763 | JGI IMG/M metagenome (GOLD analysis project Ga0123353, IMG submission 92763) | Labiotermes labralis P3 segment gut microbial communities from Petit-Saut dam, French Guiana - Lab288 P3 | ecosystem: Host-associated > Arthropoda: Insects > Digestive system > Gut ...
GACGAAAAAACTTATGACGATATTGTAGCGTGGGTTAAAAAACAGGTATGATGGGAGAGCTCGCTTGCAATCTGACCATTCAATCGGTATAATTCTGGTAAAAGGTTGTGTGACACTTGTGCAACACGACTTGGTTGTGATACGATGAAGTATGGTAAATAAAGTTTCTGTTCTGTACCGTTCGATGACGGGGCATTCTAAAAAGATAGCAAAGGCGATTGCTTTTGGATTGGGTGTTACGGCGTATGATGTGAAGAAAAAACCGCAACTTGAAAAAGTTGATCAAAAATGGGACAAATATGTTGCATCATAACTTTCGCAAAGGTACACATATTCTCATAATCTTTCGCGATGGGACCAAACTTGATTGCAAATTTGTTGACCGCAAAGCCAGGAGTATGATTACAGACAAAGGCGAATTCTTATTCCGCGATATGCGCGCGACAACGATATTTAAACACAAGGAAGGCCCGCTGTGAAAAAGTCTGCCATGTTTAGGGCTTCTTTTTCAACTTTGTCAAATGCCTCTATGTCTTGGGGGTAATTGCCTGCAAGCCTCATTGCTACTTCGTCTGTGGTCAGTCTTAAGTGTTCGTGCAGCATTTTTCTTAATTCTTCGCGGTTGTATCTTGGATTAATACTGCTGAACGCATCCGCCATCTTGTCGGCGTTTACGTACCATTGCTGTGTCAGGTAATCGGCTTCTGCGGTTTTTTTGTCACGCAGCGCGGTCATTAATTTACCGCCGATTTGCAGGTGCTCGGTCAGTAGCATTTCGATTTTATTCGCGGCGTCTTGCCCAAAGAATTGTGCATAAATACTGGCAATATCTTTTGGATTTTGCAGCAATCTTGCCGTCGTTGCGTCTTGGTCACGTAGGCGGTCGGCAATGCTTATAAGCACCATGCGTGTCCAGTAAACATGCTGGGACCAAAGTTTCCGCATGAGGTTTGACAAATCCATGTCGGGGCAATGGGGCAGCTCTCCGATTGGCGGTAGAGGCGTTACAGGCGGAAATTGTCCGATAGGTGGCAGAGGGGTCACGGGTGGTAGTTGTCCGATGGGCGGCTTTGGTCTTACGGGCGGCAGTTGTCCAATAGGCGGCACAATCCCGATACCGGGGCAGACAATAAGTCCGCTTCCTATGCGCAGGTTATAGATGTCAACCCCCGGGTTCAGAGCAAGAAGAGCAGGCACAGTGGTGTTGTAGACGATTGCTAGGCGGTACAAAGTATCTCCTTGTTGGATGGTATGGAGCATAGCGGAACAAGGTTCTTGCGAAGCAAGGTTCTTATGTACAATTTGGTTGTGGCAAAACATGAAAAAAATCTCCTTTTATATTATGTAGATATATTTCAAGATACGAAAAACATAAAAAAAGTGTGCGGGGGTTTTAAGTTAAAAAAACTTGTCAATACATTTGCTATGAATCCATTTGAAATAACCAGCAAACCAGTAGAAGAAAACATCATGAACTGGGGGATGATGTACCCCAAGCCATACAACAAGAAAACCGTAAATCCGTTTACCAAAACACGGATAATACTTATGAACGGAACAGAGTTCGAGTCAAGTTGGTTCTTGCACCAATTCCACCGCAACTGTAACGACAATGACTTAAGGCGTGAAATTGCTCTTATCCGCAACCAAGAACAGCAGCAGCAAAAGCGGATTGGCGCGCTTAAACCGCTGGACGAAAATATTTTGGAAACGACGATAAGTTACGAACAACTTGCCATTGAATTGACTGCAATACTTGCGCAAAACGAAACCTGTCCCAACAGCAAGGCTGCTCTTGACCTTGCGCTGCTTGAAGACTTTGACCACCTGTATCGGTTTTCAAACTTGTTGAAAAAAGATTTCGGCATTGACGCGTCAAAATTGACGGGCAAGTTAACTGAAATAATGCCTGGGCGACCCACTATAAACGAACACCGCCACCCATACGACCATGTCAAGTTTGCGGGCAACAACAAAACCGCGGCTCCTTTTACAAAATTGGTTGCGGGCATTATAACGGCGGCAGAGCAGCAAACCATGAATTGGTACATGAACATTGCACAAATTTATCACAACGACATAGGGCGTAAACTTTTTTCTGAAATCGCCATGGTAGAAGAAATGCACGTCACTCAATACGGCTCGTTAAAAGACCCTACGTGCACGTGGCTTGAAAATTGGCTTATGCACGAGTATCTGGAATGTTACCTGTATTACAGTTGTATGGAAGACGAAGTTGACAAAGACATAAAAGAAATTTGGCGGCAACACTTTGAGATGGAAGTTTCACACCTTAAGCGCGTCGCCGAACTTTTGAAAAAATACGAAAAGAAAGCGGTCAAAGACGTCATTCCCGACCCCATATTCCCGCAACTGTTGAAATTCGGCTCTAACAAAGAATACGTTCGCCACGTTATTGAAACGCAGGTACACTTGACAAGCGACCGCGAAAATTATATTGACGCGCGGGAACTGCCTAAGAGCGCCGACTTCTTTAAATACAACGACACCGTCAACGTCGAACCCGCCAAGGTCGCAAGCCACCTAATCATAAAAGAAACCGCCAAAGCCTTGGGCGGGGAAGACTTCCGCTACCAAGACACCCCGCACCCGATAAAAGATTTGGACAATCGCAAAAAGGACAATGTGACGGTGGGTAGGGAGTAAGCTCAACTCTGACTGGGAAGCAGGATCATTACCAAACACTGCACAAAACACTTGCATGGCGCAGTTTTTTGTGGTAAGATTGGTAATCATGAACAATCTGCCGATGTTGTTTACCAATGACGAGGTAATCAAAAACTTTGACAGTCAAAAGCAACTTGCGAACTGGCTGGCTTTGGCACAAAAAAACAGCAAAATTAAAAGGATTAGGAATGGTCTATATGCAGTTGTTGACCCTATAACAAAGTCGTCTATTGCAAACAAATTTCAAATCGCAAGCAAAGTTTCGCCCTCTGCCTTTGTCGCATATCACTCTGCGTTGGAATACTATGGGCTTGCAAACCAAGTATTTGGCGAAGTAACTGTCGGCTCGCTGGTGCATTTTAATAATTTCCAATTCGAGGGCATTGACTATAACCTTAAAAAAGAAAATAACGATAAATTTGTTGTAAACGTTGCAAACGAACATATTAAAGTAACTTCAAGGGAACGAACAATCGTTGATTGCATAGACAACATAACTCTGAGTGGCGGTATAGAAGAAGTTCTTAACGCTATGAACCAAATAAAAGTTGTCAGTACGGCGGAACTGCTAAAAGTTCTGGCGGACAAAAATGAGATATTCCTTTACCAAAAAACAGGATACTTGTTAGAGTTTTTTAAAGAACAAATGTCACTGCCTGAATTTTTTTTTCAGCAGTGTAAAAGTAAAATAACGAAAAAGGCACGATATTTTTTACATGACGAATTCAAGGAAGTGGTTTTTAACGGCAAGTGGAATTTGATTGCGCCGATTAATCCGCTGGTCAGGATTTATGGAGGTGTGGAATGAACTTTTCAAAACAATACTTGACCGAACTTGCAATTAAAAGTAATTTCATCAAAGACAATTTGGAAAAAGTATTGAGGCTTGCCGAGGTGTTAAAATTTTTGAACACAGATGAAGTGTTGGGGGGCAATCTTGCCTTGAAAGGTGGCACTGCAATTAATTTTATAGCGGTGGAACTGCCAAGGCTTTCGGTGGATATTGACCTTGATTTTGTAAAAAATCTTTCCAAAGAAGAAGTCGCAGAAACCCGAAAACTTTTTGCCAAAAGACTGACCGATTATATGTGGCAAGAGGGCTATTCACTAATGCAAAACCCGCGGGAGCACTACGCCTTGCTGTCATATGTGTTCAGTTACATCAACAATGCAGGGAACAAAGATAACATTAAAATCGAAATTAATTTCATGCAAAGATGTCACATTTTGCCCCTTGAAAAAAAGCCACTGCTGACAAAAAATCTGTTTGAACCGTTTCAAATTCTGACCCTTGACAAAATAGAGTTTTACGCAAGCAAAATTAATGCACTACTCGGCAGAGGCGCACCGCGAGATTTGTATGACGTCTACATCATGATTGAAAAAGACATTGTGAAAAATTTAGAAATGCTACGGAAATGTTTGGTTTTTTACAATATGATTGGTGGCGAGCAAGACATAGCCAACATCTCGTTCAAGCAAATCGAGAAAATAAACTATCAAATATTCAAAAGGCAGTTGAAACCCGTCATAGCAAAAAATGATGCGTTCAATCTGGAAAAAGCCAAAGCAACAACTATTGATTTTTTAAAAAGCATGATAACCCTAACAGACAAAGAAAAGCAATTCGCCGCGAACTTTTTAGCCAAGGACTATCGCCCAGAATTACTCTTTGACGACGAAAAAATTATCGACCGAATAAAATCGCACCCAATGGCACTTTGGAGGTGCAAGAAATAATATTTTCAAATTTACCCACCAAGTGTTTCAATAATTCCATGCTTGGCTGCAATATCTTTGAATTCTTGGTTTAGCGAGGCTTTCATATTGCCACCAAAACGGATTTGGTATGGGTGAACAATGCTGTCATAGATGATACGCCCTTTGAATGGGATAAGCACCACGTCTAAAAAACATGGGACATCCATCGGAATCGTTTCTTGCATATGATGGCTTATACCGCGGACGGCGTATAGTTTGTTATCACCGAGTAAAGCTGTACAGTTTTTGTAATGTTTCATTGCAATAAAGCGAGTGGATACGAAATGGGTTTTCCATGCTCGCAGGATTTGCGCCTCTTCGTCGGAAAGTTCACTTGAATTTGCCTCTATATATTCCGTTATCCAGTCGGGATTTTGCCACATCTTTTCGCGAACGGGCAAGATGAGTTTTTGAAAGTCAATGGACTTTCCGCCGTATACTGGTTTTTCATACGACGGAATCACTTTTTTTATTTCGTTCACTCCGTGGATAAGTCCAAGATATAGTTTGAAAAACAACACAATTTCTGGTTTTTCAAGTGACGCGCCATGCGGACACGTCATTAATGCCGTGGCGTTCGGGGAACTGTTTGCTGCCTCGTATTTTTTAAGTTTTGAAAGAAGCGCGTCATATTTTGCAACGTTCTTTGCATTCTTTTTCGCGAGCACTTCGCCCAAAGACACAATTTCCATCAGTTGCCTAAATTCGGGTTTCGTTAGTTCGATTTTCATATGTGAGTAGTAAACAAGATTTGGCGCGAGTTGTCAAGTTCTCGCTTTGCAACAGATTGCGAGACAGTAATTGTTCAAAAACTTTTTGGAAATAACCCTTAAATTTTTGTGGATTAGATTTCAACATTTGTTTGATTTCATCTTTTGAAAAAGCGTAAAGACCTTGTATTCCTTTAGTGTCATATTTTAAATCCTTGATGTCGCCATCATACTCCAAAAAATAAGTTTTCATGAAAATAGGCACGATGTTGTCGCTTGGCTTAATATACATGAGTTCTTTTAGTTCAACATTTTCAAGACCCAATTCTTCATGAAGTTCTTTGTACGCCGTTTTCTTGTAACTGTCGCCGCTTTCGACATAACCGCCAACCGAAAAATCATAGCAATTTGGGAAAATGCGCCGGTCTGCGCTGCGTAACGGAATAATAATTTTGCCATTTTTTTGCACGACAAAAATGTTTATTACGCGAATATGGCTCTCATTGCCACTTTTGCTACGCCGTATTGTGCCAATCACATTATCATCATCGTCAACAAGGTCTAACAATTCGTCTTGTGCCACATGTAAGCATATTGCCATTCCGTCTATAAGTCAAGGTCTTAGCGACCCCATATTTCCCATCCGCTAATAATTTTTTGAAATGAATTACGGACATTTAAGCGGATGTGTAATAACACAGAAAAAAAGCACTAATAAGTCAATGACATGATATACTCCCACATGCTCCACCTGCAAAAATTCATCCAACAAAACCCCGACTGGGAATCAAAACTGTCTGCCGCGCCTTATTTCGTCAAGGTGAAACGCGACGACGGATATGTTATTTTTACATACAGCCAAGTTGAGAGCGACTTTACAAATCCGATTGTGCAGCAGTGTCGGGGCATCATTTTGCGCGAGAGCGACTTTGAACTTGTTTGCGAGGCGCGTGTCCACCAATGGCACGATTGATGCGAGCAAGGCAACACTTGGCAATTCTGTGTGCCAGTACAAAAGTTTCGGCGAACTTTTCGAGGCAGCGCGGGAAGCGGCGGCGCTTGATTTTGACACTCTTGACAAGGATTGTACATATATGTTTGAACTTGTCAGTCCTTTTAACAAAGTTATTATTCATTACGGCGACCTTGCAATTTATCACATCGGCACACGGAACAATAAAACCTTTGCCGAATCAAATGTGGACATCGGCGTTCCAAAACCGAAAACGTATGCGCTGAAAACTTTAAATGATTGCATAAATGCCGCCGCCGAACTTCCTTTCAACGACGAGGGCTATGTTGTAGTTGACAAAAACTTTGCCCGCGTGAAAATCAAATCGCCCGAATACGTGCGCGTCCACCGCCTTGGTAACAACGGCGTCATCACTATCGCGCGAATCATCGAAATCATTCGCCAAAACGAACAAGCAGAGTTCCTGACCTATTACCCCGAGTACGCTAAACATATTGCAGACGTCAGCAAAAAGATAAACAACCTAATCGCGCACCTGCAACAAAGTATAGACGCATTCGCAAAACAAAATTTCGAAACGCAAAAAGATTTCGCCGTCGCGGTTAAAGACTTACCACTGAACGCTTTTTATTTCAAATGGTTCAAGAACCGCGCGCTGTCGCCCAAAGAATGGGTCTGGGCGCAGGGGAGTGACAAGATTGAGAGGTTTTTGTAAGCTAGTTTAGTGTCAACGCGATAATTTCTTTTCGCAGTATAATTCAAGAGAAGCGCTCTTGTACGTATTCTTCACGCCGTTTGAGGTCGTCAACCACTTTGGCGGGAAGCATCGGCAAAATCTCGGGCGATTGCAGCAGCACAATCATGTTATCCACACAGGTTGGCTGGCGCGAGAGTGCAATTCTAAAAAGTCCCGTATCTTGTTCGCTTAATGTTTTATTCTTATGAATAGTAGATAAGATTTCATCGTCTGAAAAGAATCCACCAGGCATGACAAAACGCTTTCTGCGCGTATCTCTAAGTTTTTTGCTGTAATCTTTGATAGTTTTTTCGGTTTTTTCGATATCATATGTAATAGTATAATCAAGGCACTGATTCTTTTGAATTTCAAGTACTTTCTTGTACGCAAATATTTCCGCGCGCAACTCGGACGACAACTCTTCGTTATTCCAGGCGTGATTTGCATGATAGTATTCATCTCTTGCCACATGTTTGATTGCCCATTGCTTTGCGGTCTCGATAATTTCTTGGGTCGGGTTTGGGCGTACGAAAATGCTTTCTGCGTCGGTCGCGTGTAAATACTCGTGCAGTAAAGTTTGAATTTCAGCAAGTATATTTTCGTCGTGCCTCAGGTGCTCCTTGCGCTTTTCGAAAGGAGGCAGGTAGTAGGAGTGATTCGATTTTAAATAAATTTTATGCAAAAAATTTTCATGGTCGAATCTGTGGTAAGAAAAATCTTGGTCACTTGGCAAGTGCCAAAGACGTTCATACGGAAATATTTCGCGGATTTGGATTAAGACTTCGTTATAAAAAGCAGAATAATAATGATACTTTGGCAAATCCGTGCCTCTTTTTACCCACGACAACTTTGGCATCTCTCCGCCCACCATTCTTATTTTTTCGAAATCCAATTTTAACTTCATTTTCATTTCAATAGAACTATATCACAAAACTCGTCGAATTGCAAGAAATCGGCACAAAAATTCAATACTATGATTTTCTTCTCGATTCTGATTGTTATTTTGTCGTCCAAAGAATGGGTTTGGGGGCAGGGGAATGATAAGGTTGAAAAGTTCATAGAAACAACTTGCTTTCTTTAACATGACAATTTATAATGTCATGTTAATGTCATGTTAAAATCAACTTGGCAAAGAGGAGGTCGCAATGAACATCGGGCATGAATCCGAAAAAGTCGAGTACAAAAAAAGCACAGCCGAATTAAACGAAGGCATCGTTTCAATTGCAGCAATACTGAACAAACATCAGCGAGGGAAAGTTTATTTCGGTGTGGCAAATGGCGGCGATATAATTGGTCAGCAAATTGGGGCTGACACGCTCCGTGACATTTCACGCAAAATTTACGAACAAATCAAACCAATTCCAAATGTCGCTGTTCAAATGCTTAGTGCTAACAATAAGACATATGTCGAAGTAGATTTTCATGGCGAAGAAATTCCTTATTCAGCCAAAGGTAAATACTACTTGCGTGTGAGTGATGAAGACAGAGAAATCACGCAATCACAGTTGCGAGATTTATTTAATTCGCTCCCAACGTCCTATGAGAAGTGGGAAAACGAACTTACAGAATTTACAATTGATGATGTAGATGAAACCACCCTTAAACAAAACTATGAAGACGGTGTTGCCGCAAAGCGATTTACAGAACCATATTCTAGCAAGAAAACTGTGCTGACGAAACTTGGACTGCTGCGAAACGGAAAACTGACTAATGCGGGAAATTGTTTGTTTTCGAAAAACAAGCCGATTTTGTTAAAGGTTGCACTTTTTGCAACTAACGAAAAATTAACTTTTTTAGACCTCAATCATTTCCGTGGTAATATCTTTGAATGCATTAATGAAGGTATAAGTTTTATAAGTCGCAGCATTCGCTGGGCCGCTGAAATAGGCGAGATTGATCGGATTAACATACCAGAAATTCCAATAAAAGCGGTTCGCGAGATAATTATTAACTCTTTTGTACACGCCAGATATCAAGGAGCCTTGTCATCACACGAAATAAATATTTTCCCAATAAAGGTTACAATCTATAATCCAGGACACTTGCCACAAAAAATAAATCCTGCACACTATAAAAAAGGTAAAGGACCGTCTTTCTTGCGTAATCAAACTATTGCTAATGTATTGTTTAGGTGCGACAAAATCGAGGCCTTTGGCACTGGGTTTCACCGCGTATATTCATTATGCAAGGCTGCTGACGTAAAATACCGATATAGTAACGAAATCGAAGGATTCCAATTTGAGTTTATTAGGTCAATTATCACTCCGACTGCATCTGGCGAAAATATTGCGATTAAACTAACGGGCATAGAATTGAGAATTTACCAATTAATAAAAGAGAACGGAGATATAACTGCGCCACGGATTGCAACTGTTTTAGAAAAAACAGAGCGAACAATACTACGAGCACTAGCGTCATTAAAGGAAAAGGGGTTTATCGCGCGCGAAGGTAGCAAAAAAAGCGGCAAGTGGTTGGTGCTAAAATGAAAAACCATATGCTTTTTAGAGGTGGTGAAAAATGGGTTTAATTTCGCTTGCGAGTAGCAGGTCTGCGTGGTTTGGTTATGAATACTATAAAGAAAAGAAAGTTATAAACTATAAACAAACAAACGAAAATGAATATGAGGGGACTGTTGCAGGGAGTGATGAAAATCGCTACCATGTTTTTCTAAACATCAAAAATCCAAGATTTTCAAAATGCGATTGTCCGTTTGCAAAAGACAGACGCATTATTTGCAAACATTTGGTTGCACTGTTTTTTACTGTTTCCCCTCAAGAGGTAGACAAATACTTGAGAGAAATAGAAAAGAGCCGAAGAGAAGCAGAGCAATGGGAAAAAGAGTTACATGAAAAAGTAGAAAAATACATAAAAAGTCTATCAAAAGAAGAGTTAAAAGTAGCGCTTATGGAAGTTTTATACAATAGTACCGACTGGATATTTGATAGATTTGTGCGTGATAGAATCTACTAAGATGTGCCGCCTATAGAACTTCACTAATTACGCAACTCCGATTGACTTGCGAAAAGTTGGGGATATTAATGAAGTTTCCCCTGCAACGCCAGCGCGATAATTTCTTTTCGCAGTAGGAATTTGTCAAGTGTCAGAATCGCGCTGTCGAATTTTTTTGTGAAAAGTTTTTCTAGTTTGCTTTTTGCCTTATTGCTTTTGGCTATTATATAACTTTTTCCGTCTTTTAGCGAAATCAAATTGATAAGCCAATCATCGTGCGGAAACGCCGTTTCAAGGTCGCGCATTTGTGAAAGCACTTTTTCGTGGTTGTATATTGTCAACTGGGCAAAACTTTTTGGCAGGTTTTCATTCGCCATGGTTTTTGTGTCGTTTTTAATTGCGCTTGCTAAATTACTCAAAATTGCCTTTTCGCAAGTTTCAAAATAGTGCCGTATAAAATTTTCATCAAGCCCGCCAAGTTTTAACAACTCTTTATAGGCGGTTATATCTCTGGCCGTTGTTATATTTGCTTTCAGGTTCAAAGTGTTGTCCACCACCGCGCAAACAAGCGCTTTGCACAAATCAACGGACAGCAAGCGCTCAAGGTTTTCTTTTGCAAACCGTTCATAAATAATTGTTGCAATCGAACCAATCGGCTCTATTTGCGATTTCACATTGGGACGCTCGCGCCAAAACTTTTCGTAGCCCGTGTGGTGGTCGATGACTTCAACGATGTTTTTGTGATTCACGATTCTGTCAAAAGATGTCGGGTCGGAAGTGTCTACAATAATAAACTTGTCATTTTGGCTAGCAGTGTAACTATCAAAGCCAAGCGGGATTTTCTTTATCATCTCGGGGATACTTTCATTAAGCGGCGCAGACGATACCGCAAGCGCAGGCAACCCTTTTGCAACAAGCAATTCGCGATACGCCAACGCCGATGCATATGCATCAATATCAATATACCTGTCGCCCGAAGTGATAACAATATTTTCCATAAGGGAAGTGTACTATGATTTTGGGAATAAAGCATCAGTTTGTTGAAGTTTTGGTTTTGTGAACTTCTTCTCACAGAAACATTGCCATGTATAGCGGATAATATATGATGCCGTGCTCGCCGAACTTGATATTTTCTTTACAAAGAACAATTTTACGCTCGAATTTACTTGCATCACTACTTTGTATAACATTATCCAGCGAGGCATGTTTTTTGTAGTTCTTTCCCGATTTAACTTCAAGTATTGATATTTTGCCGTTTTCCTTAAAAATAAAATCCAGTTCACAGCGGCTTTTGTGGTCGTAATAGTATAAAGGGATGCCTTTTTTGGCAAGTTCGCATGCGATGATGTTTTCGGCGATACCGCCCTCGTTTATTTCAATTTGCCCTTGCAGGATTTGTGATTGGATACCGCCCATCGACAGGGCACAGAGCAAGCCCGTATCCACGATATATAGTTTATAAAGATTTCGCTTGGCCGAAAGTTCAAGCGGTAACTCCAACGCACTAACATTAAAGCAATGATAACCGACGCCTGCCTCGGACAGCCACATGCTGGCGTCTTCGTATTTTCGGGTGGCGGCGCCTTTTTCAAGACTGGCAAGGATAAAGCGTTTGTTCTCTTTCGCAAGTTGTTCCGGTATTGCGTCAAAAATATTTCGGGTCAAAAGTTTGTCTTTCCCGGCATAGTTAGCAATGTCCTCTCTGTACCCTGCAACAAGTTTGTTTTGAACGCGCAGGGTTTCATTAAAATCGGGACTAGTTACGTGCGCTACAACCGCTTCCGGCATACCACCAACTATAATAAATTCGCGGAAAAGTTTCATCATCTGCTCGTGCAAAAAGTCTGGTACGGGCTTGACTTGCCTATAGCATTCCTTTAATCGATTGATTACTTCATCGGAAATCCCCTTGGCCCACAAAAACTCCTCAAAGTCCATCGGATACATCTCAAGCCGCTCCTCAAACCCAACAGGGTACGAGTCCACGCCTTCATTATAACTTATCCCAAGCAGCGACCCCGATTCAATATAATCATAACTACCATCTTCCACCAAAAACTTTATAGCCGTCCGGGCATTAGGACATTTTTGAATTTCATCAAAGAAAATTAAAGTTTCACCCTTGATAAAAGGACCCAGCTTCATCGCAGAAAGATTAAAAATTATTGTTTCGGCATCCAGGTTACCGTCAAAAGCTTTACGGTATTGCGGCTTTTCTATGAAATTGATTTCGATGAAACTCTTGTAATATTTTTTGCCGAAGTTTTTTACAATGGTACTCTTGCCAATCTGACGTGCGCCGTTAATAAGTATCGCGTCACGCCTGGCAGCATTTTTCCAATCGACCAACTTCTGCTCCATTTTCCGTTTAAGAATCAGACCATCCATGAATCCATCATACAACGCCCTACATCTTTTTGCAACTAAAATCGGCGAGTTTTTACATCTTTTTGCAGGTAAAATTCTGGTGGGTTTACATCTTTTTGCAAGCAAGCAACCCCATTGCGCCGCCAAAAAATTTATGTTATCCTTAACAAGATCGCAAGATCAAAAGGAGGGTTAAATGGGAACAAATTATTATCTTGTAAAAAACAAGCCGAGTGTTCAAGAGCCGATACATATTGGCAAGAGCAGCGCCGGTTGGCGGTTTTTATTTAAAGAAAACGCCGGCGATTTCGACAGCGGTACGCACTGGAGTAATTATAACGAACTCATAAAGTGCCTCACAGACATTACCAAGAAAGGTAATTATATAATACTGGACGAGAGCGACAGGCAGCATACTCTTGAAGAGTTTATAAAGTTTGTTGAAGAAAAGCAGCAGAACGACAATCCAGAGAACTTCAAACATTGCCGCAACGTCGAGGGATACAGATTTACTGGTGGAGATTTCAGTTGACCAACATTAACCGCATCCAAGCCCGTCTGTAAGATACTACGTATGATAATGGGTAAGAACCTTGCTATGGTGGGGCGGTTATTCGCCGATTGCTTTGTCGATGTTAGGGATTTGGTTTATTACAAGACGTATTACTTTTTGCGGGATTGCGTTTATATTTTCATTGAGTTGATTGCGCAAAGCGTTCGCCCCAAAAAGCAAGCCACCTGCAACTGCTGCAGTGCCCAAA
>Ga0123353_10010448_pt1 | contig 12945 bp, 10 predicted proteins | sample TergutLab28metaG_3_FD_92763 | JGI IMG/M metagenome (GOLD analysis project Ga0123353, IMG submission 92763) | Labiotermes labralis P3 segment gut microbial communities from Petit-Saut dam, French Guiana - Lab288 P3 | ecosystem: Host-associated > Arthropoda: Insects > Digestive system > Gut ...
CCCTCAAAAGACGCATATCTCTTGTAGGGGCGACCGCCCCGGTCGCCCGTATGTCACGCATCCGCCCATACCCGCGGGCGATCGAGGGCGATCGCCCCTACAGGAACGGCCGCCTTCGATGCACCCGTCCTGCGGGGGAGGGCGTAACAATTGTTTCACGTGAAACATTTCTTTCGCCGTTACCCTCACTTTCCACTCTCCATTTTCCACTTTCCACTTGAAAGGAGCCGCCATGCCCGTGCAATGGACAGATCGCCAACGCGCCGCCATCGAAGCCCGAAACAGCAACCTGCTGGTGGCCGCAGCCGCCGGATCGGGCAAAACCGCCGTGCTGGTGGAGCGCATCTGCGCCCTGGCGCGGGAGGGCCACAACATCCAAGACATGTTGGTGGTTACCTTCACCCGTGCGGCGGCGGCGGAGATGCGGGGCAAAATCCTGGAGGCCTTTCAAAAGGAGGCCGATGGGGGAGGCGAACACGCCGCTTATTTCGCCGAGCAGTCGGCGTTGGTGGAGCAGGCGACCATCTCTACGCTCCATGGCTTTTGCGGAGAGATTCTACGCGCCTATTTCCCGGCGGCAGGGGTGGATCCCACCTACCGCATCGGTGATACCCATGAGACCGACTCCCTGCGCCAGGAGGCCCTGGGGGAGATCATTTCCCAGGCTTATGAGGAGAATACTTCAGATTTCGAAGCGTTGGCCTCCTGCTGGACCGACGAACAGATTCGCCAGCAGGTAGGGGAGCTCTATCGCTTTTTGCGCACACAGCCCGAACCTTGGACGTGGATGGCGCAGGCTGCCGCCGCTTATCAGGCCGATAATGACGCGTTGGATGCGTGGGCAGATTCGCTGGTGCGTTCTGCCAAGGCGGGGATCACATCGGCACGGGTGAACGTCGGGCAAGCGATCCGGCTATGCAAGCAGCCGGGCGGATGCGCGGGTTATATCTCCGCGCTAGAGAATGATCTGCTGCTGCTGGACCGGTTGAGGGGTACAGCGGATTCCGGGTATGAGGCGCTGCGGGAGGCGCTGGCAAGCGTAAGTTTTCAAACCATCGGCCGGGTGAGCAAAACTGATGACAAGGACATGGCCGAGAAAGCAAAAAGCTTGCGCAACGGGGCTAAGAAGGTCATCACAGATGATCTATGCAAGAAACTGTTCGCCGTTTCGCTGAAGGAGCACGCCGCGGATTTCCGTGCGCTGCTGCCCCAGGTGCGGGTGCTAGGCGCGCTGGCTCAGGCGCTGGATGCCGCCTACACGGCACGCAAACAGGCACGCAATCTGCTGGATTACGAAGATCTGGAGCACAAGGCCCTGGAAGCGGTACGGGAAGGCTGGGTGGCCGACGCCCTCCGCGAACGCTATGCCTATATCTTTGTAGACGAGTACCAGGACAGCAGCGTGATCCAAGAGGCGCTGATCAACAGCATCGCACGGGGCGACAATGTATTCCTGGTGGGCGATGTCAAGCAGAGCATCTATCGCTTCCGAAGGGCGGAGCCGGGTTTGTTCCTGCAAAAGGCCGCAGCCTATTCAGCTGAAGAAGGCGGGCCGGGCCGCCGCATCAATCTGAACCAAAACTTCCGGTCTCGGCCCAATGTGCTGGCGGCCATTAACCATATCTTCGCCTATGCCATGCGGGAAGAAGCAACCGAAATCTCTTACGACCGGGAAGCCATGCTCTATCCCCGGCACGATCCGCCTCCCGGCCCCGATCCGGAGGTGGAGCTTTACCTTTTGGAGACTTCCGATGAGAACGAGGATGAGGAAACACCGGAGGCCAACCCGCGCCTTGAGCCGGGGGAGCGATTGGCCCAGGAGGCGGCGCTGGCTGCCCAACGTATCCACGCTTTGATTGGAACCGATCTGTGGGACACCAAGCGCAATGATTACCGCAAGTTGCGCTACCGGGACATCGTAATTTTGCTGCGGGCAGCCAAAAACGTAGCGCAGCAGGTGCAGCGCGCATTGGAAGAGCAGGGCATCCCCGTGTTCTGCGATACCGGGGACTCGTTTTTTGCCATGCCCGAGGTGCGTCTGGTGATCGACCTGCTGCGGGTGGTGGACAATCCCCTCCACGATGTGGCGTTGATGGGCGCGCTCCACGGCCCGGCCGCCGGGTTATCCAACGACGATCTAGCGGCGATCCGTCAAGCTTGCCCGGATGCGGACGTCAGCTTTTACGATGCGGTGAAGGCCTACGCCCAAGGAAGCGACGGGCTGGCCAGGCGGCTTCGCGGTTTTCTGGATCTGCTGGAATCCCTGCGGCTTTACGCAAAGGCCCTGACCCTGGACGCCCTGGTGTGGCGCATCTACGAAGTGACCGGCTGTTATGCCCGGGCCGGTTCTTTGCCCGGCGGCCACACCCGGCAGGCCAACCTGCGCATGCTGGCCGAGCGGGCCGCCGCCCTGCAGCAGCGCCGTGGCGCCGGGCTCCCGGCCTTTTTGTGGGAGGCAGAGCAGCTCCGGGCCCAGGGTGACAGCGAAAGCGCCAAGGCCTTGGGTGAGCACGAGGACGTGGTGCGCATCATGACGATGCATAAGAGCAAGGGCCTCGAATTTCCCGTGGTGATCTGCCTGGAGCTGGGGCGCGGTTTTGCCCCCAGGAGCGGACAAGGAGCGCCTATCTCCTGCCACAGTTCGTTAGGCATCGCTTTGCGCCGCATCGATCCCGAGCTGCGCATCCGCTACGATACCCTGGCCTGCGAAGCCCACAAGCTGCAGCGGGAGCGGGAAGCCCTGGCCGACGCCACCCGGCTGCTGTACGTCGCCATGACCCGGGCACAAGACCGGCTCATCCTCATCGGCCGGGTTGGCAGCGCCCGGCAGCCGTTTAGCGCGAAGCTGTCGCGCTGGGCTCAGGCGGCAGGCAGGCCGGAATCGTCCGCCGCTCTCCTAACGGAAGCGAAGAGCATGATCGATTTGCTCATGCCGCCGCTGATCGACAGTGAACAAGGAACAGTGAACAGTGAACAATTGGGGAGTCTGTGGTGGATTGAGCGAAGAAGCGTCGTTGCTTTGCCTGAGATGGAACGGGCGCGGGCCGATGCTTGGTTGGATCAACTAAACCAGCAGGTTGCACCAGCACTGTCATCAACTGTGGCGGTTGGGCTGGGGACGCCCCCGCCCGAGCCTCTGGAGGATGCGCCCCGCTGGAAGACCACCGTGTCGGCACTGCTGCACAAGGAGCAGGGAGAAGAAGCTTACGTGCCGCCAAGCCCTTGGCCTCTCTTTCTGGGGGAACGCCTCCGGCCCGATCTGGGCCTGCGGGGCCTGGACGGCGCAGCCCGGGGTACTGCCTTCCATGCCGCCATGCGGGCGCTGTCGCTGGAGCCGTTGCGCGGGCTCACGGGGCAGGAACTGCGGAATCAAATCGCCGGGCAACTGGACGGCCTGGTCGCCACCGAGCGCCTGCGTCAAGCCGAGCGGGACAGCCTGCGCGAAGAAGAGCTCGCCATGTTTTTTGACAGCGAGCTTGGGCAACAGATGCTGGCTTCGGACACGGTGCGGCGGGAGTGGGCGTTTAACCTGCGGATGGAAACAGAAAGCGACGAAATTCAGTTGGTGCAGGGTGTGCTGGATTGCTGTTTTATTCCCAACACGTCAGAGAACCGTGCCTGGGTGCTACTGGACTACAAAACCGATGCTGGCCCAGATATCGACGCCCTGTGCCAGCGTTACGCGCCACAGATTGCGCTGTATGCGCAGGCGCTTACCCGGATTACGGGGTTGCCGGTGGGTAAGGCGGTGTTGTATTTTGTGAAGAAGGGCGTGTTTGTGGAGGTGTAGGGTAAACGGCGGGATGCCGAGGGCGGCATCCCCTACAGGGTTACGGCCATGCTTATGTGATTCGTGCGCCGTTCCCATTGTAGGGGACGCCGCCTTCGGCGTCCCGCTTTGCTATACATCGATCACTCTGCACATATGCCTATTGGGGTCGTCATCAAAAACAACATAAACATCGGGGATAACCACACCCCATCTACGCAAAACAGATGCTGCGTCCTTAGCAATTTTTGTTGTTGTGTCTTCTGTTATGTTTCTGTAAACCAGTGTTTTCTGTGGTTGGGGTTTAATGTTTTTTATTCCCATTTTTTCTAATGCTGATTCCAAATCCTGTCTTTCTCGCAAGGCGCCAAAAACGCTGCTAAATTGAAACCAGCCATAATTATTGAAGTTGTATAACGCTTCTTTTCCCCAATTCTCTTTTGCATATGCGATATGGCCTATCCCTGCTTCCGCTGGGCATTGCAGATGCGCCAACGCATAGTCAATGATTGAGCTTAAGTATATTATCTTTCCATCCTCACCGTAATGCAGCCAATAGGCTATAGCAAAGTCATTCACCAATTGTTCTTCGTGCACAGGATGAGGGCGGTTTTCCGCATGAAAGTGGATAATGCCGTGCCCCAACTCATGAATCACATTATACCAATGAAAATAAAGCTCGAAGCGTTCCTTCGCACATCCCTTTCCAAGGATAGCATCAACTGTTTTATTCTGTTCTGCCGACCCTTTTCCATATCTGCCTGTTGTGATTTTGATTGCCTTTCCTGTTGTGTCCATGTGCGGCTTCGCCTCCTATACCGATGTGCTAATACGCAACGGTGGGGGCGGCCACACAGGGCCGCCCCTACAACCGGATAACCCGCCGTCCCTGTAGGGGCGACCCTATGTGGTCGCCCTCGCCGCTTGATCAGGCGGTGAATCATGATCCTGATTTCATCCCATCACGGCACGTTCGGCAACCCCGCCAACCCCTGCGCCAGTTCCTCGTCCGTAGGCACCTGATCGCTCAATGTGCCGTCGTTGTACTTCCCATAGGCGGCCAGGTCAAAGTACCCGGTGCCGGAAAGCCCAAACAGGATCGTCTTTTCCTCCCCGGTCTGTTTGCACACCAGCGCTTCGTCGATGGCGGCGCGGATGGCGTGGCTGCTCTCCGGAGCGGGCAGGATGCCTTCCACGCGAGCGAAACACTGTGCCGCCTCAAACACCTGGGTCTGATCCGCCGCCCGGGCCTCCATCAGCCCATCCGCGTAGAGCTGGGACAGGGTGGAGCTCATCCCATGGAAGCGCAGGCCGCCGGCATGGCTGGCGCTGGGGATGAAACCGCTGCCCAGGGTATACATCTTGGCCAGGGGGCACACCATGCCGGTGTCGCAGAAGTCGTAAGCGTACTTGCCTCTGGTAAAGCTGGGGCAGCTGGCGGGCTCCACGGCGATGAAACGGTAATCGGCCTCACCCCGCAGCTTTTCGCGCATAAAGGGAGCGATGAGTCCCGCTAGGTTGCTGCCGCCGCCCGCACAGCCGATGATCATGTCCGGTTTGATGCCGTACTTGTCCATGGCCGCTTTGGTCTCCAAGCCGATGATGGATTGATGCAGCACCACCTGGGCCAGCACGCTGCCCAGAGCGTAGCGGTAGCCGGGGGTGGTGACGGCCACCTCCACCGCCTCGCTGATGGCGCAGCCCAGGCTGCCCGTGGTGCCGGGATGGGCGGTCAGTATCTTCCTGCCCACGGCGGTGGACTCGCTGGGCGAGGGGGTTACTTCCGCCCCATAGGTGCGCATCACCTCGCGGCGGAAGGGTTTTTGCTCGTAGGAGCATTTCACCATAAACACCTTCAGGTCCAGCCCCAGGTATGCGCAGGCCATGGACAGGGCCGTACCCCACTGGCCCGCGCCGGTCTCGGTGGTGATACCCTTGAGCCCCTGTTGCTTTGCGTAATACGCTTGGGCGATGGCGCTGTTGAGTTTGTGGCTCCCGCTGGTATTGTTACCCTCAAACTTGTAGTAGATCTTGGCGGGCGTCTTGAGGTACTCCTCCAGGCAGTAGGCGCGAACCAGGGGCGCGGGCCGGTACATCTTGTAAAAATTTAGGATTTCTATGGGGATCGGGAAGTAGGGCGAGGTATCGTCCAGTTCCTGCCGGATCAGCTCGTCGCAGAACACCGGCTGCAGTTCCTCAAAGGTCATGGGTTGCAGCGTTCCCGGGTTGAGCAGGGGCGCGGGTTTGTTTTTCATGTCGGCCCGCAGGTTGTACCATTGGGTGGGCATCTCGTGCTCTTCCAGATAGATCTTGTAAGGGATTTGGTTTGCCATACAGATATCTCCTCTCCATTTTGCCCAAGGGCGTCGTTGCGGGGAAAGGATACAAAAAGACCCTTGCCCCAAACATGCTTCATGCTGGGACAAGAGCCATTCAACTCTTGCGGTGCCACCCGGCTTGGCGCAAAAAGCGCCCACTCATGCGTACAACCATACGCCTGCGCTTGATAACGGGGCGCAACCCCCGCCTTGCCTACGGTTTGCTAGCAACCTTCGGCTCGGCCTCAGAAGTCCATTCACCGTTGGCTTTCCCACCGCACTCCCACCATCGGCGGCTCTCTTTGGAGAAATAACCTGCGGGTACTTGCTCTTCCTCATCGGTTTGCCACAGGATAGCACAGGTTGGGTGGTGTGTCAACATATATTTTCTTAGATTTTCTTACAATTCGTGTCAGTTCGTGTCTTAATCGGCGCTCACCTCTTCAATCACTGAACCCAAAAGCGATGTAAAATCAAAAGCGTTCTTTGAGGTAATGACTGGCTTCCCTGTATCGGCTTCGATTTCTTTTCTCGCATTTCCAGCAATGGTGCCGCCGCGGACGGCAACCTGCCGGTTCTCTTCAAAAGTTTCAGGTTCGCTTGCCTTTGACAGTTCCGTCGTCGTTGCCTCGGCCAGCATCGTCAAAACCAGTTCTAAGTCACTCATATTGTCGCGCAGGTTTTCTTTCTTTTTTTCTGATAAGTTTCAAGCGCACGGTCGATGGCAAGTTCAGGGTCGATGGTTTCATCGATTCGCTCCGCGCCAACACGCGCTAGCCAAGCCTTAAATGGCTCGGCTTTAGGGGATGGGATGGATTGAATGATACGTAAAACGCCCTCCATGTCTGCTGCTTGTATTTTTCTTGTTTTTCCATCAACAGCGGTCATTGCAACAGGGGTACAAATTGTACCCCACTTGGAACTGAGTTCCGGGTCACGGCTGCGCATTTTCTTGATGTACTGCTTTGGGTCTGCACTATCCGTCAGAAAAGAAACGACATCTACGATAGAAAAAAACCATTCTTCTTTTTCGGCGTCCCATGCCGTGCGGATTTTTTTGTCTTCGAACAACTGGAGTTCGTTTTCATTTCCCATAAGTCCAACCCCTTAATCTATATATGGACAAGTATACAACGACGATGGGGCTTCGTGTAGCGGCTATCAATCCTGACTCGATGAAATTGTTTTCGTCCACCTCACCACAACACGCTCCAGCTTGGGCGCAAAGTATACGCCCATAACACAAAGCACAACGATGCCGGCAACCAGCGGTAGCAGCAGTTGGCGGGGCATATTGTAGCTGCCCACGCCCAGCAGGGCCGCCGTAAACTGGCCCCAAGGGCGGCAGGTGATGAGGATCACCACAAACGCCCTAAAGGAGATGGGCGTCAGCCCGGCGGCCAGGCACATAAAGTCCGAGGGCAAAAAGGGCAGCAGCACCATCAGGATGAGCAGGATTTTGGTGCGGGCTTTGGCGCTGTCGGTTCCGATCATTTCCATCCACCTGTCAAACCGTTTGGCGCCCGCAAGCTTGCGCAACACCGAGGGCCCGGCCTTTCGAACGATCATAAAGCCGATCAGGCTGCCTACCACGTTTGCCGTGTACGCGAGCAGAAAGCCGGGCCAAAGCCCAAACAACACGCCGCCCACCATAGTCAGCAGGTTGCCCGGAATGGGCGCGATGATGGCCTGTATCACCTGCAACAGAAAAAACACAAGGGGCCCCCATATGCCCACCCCGGCCATAAAACTCTCCAGCGCGTCCCTGTTGAAAAAAATGTCCATGAATGCCTTTCGTTCTCCTCTAGCTTTTTGTGTGAATTCAGTCTATCATATGTGTACGTGAAAAAACAATACATAAGGAGCGGATCTCGATGACGTATCAGCAAGAAAAAGCCATTCTGCGGGAGCTGGCCAAGGAAGTGGCGGACATTGCCGCTCTGCCCCAGCAGGAAGAAAAGCGCAAGCTTTGGCGCGGTCTCAACGGGCTGCGGCCCCGGCGGCCCATGGTGATGATCGACCAGGTGTGCTGGAACGAGATGGATTTTGACGGTTCCCTGGCTCTGCGCTGCCAGAACCCCGAGCTGCGCCTGTACGAAGAGGAACTGCGCCGCAAACTGTTTCAGTGGAAGCGCTTCCCAGTAGATATGGTGATGGAGCCCTACATCAAGGTGCCGAAAATCATCCGCAACTCGGGCTACGGCCTGGGCAGCCTGGAAGAGACGCTGGTGAACGATCCCTCCAACGACGTGATCTCCCATAAATACCTGGATATTCTGCAAAACGACGCCGATCTGGAAAAGATCACCGTTCCCAACGTATCGCTGGACGCCGCCGGAACCGCACGGCGCTTGGAGGTAGCCCACGATCTGTTCGGCGACATATTAGGGGTGCACGCGGCGGGCGCGGAGCTATTCTTGGAGTTATGGGATCCCATCTGCACCTATAAGGGGGTGGAGAACTCCATGTATGCCCTGGCGGACGACCCGGAGTTTATGCACCGGGTGGTCGCCAAGATGATGGTGTCCTTTACGTCGATGCTGGATCAGCTGGAGGAGCAGGGCCTGCTGTGCGACGCCCGGCTGCAAAACCTGGTGCACTGTACGGGGGCGTACACAGATGAGTTGCCCGCCCCGGGATACGATCCATCTAAGCCGCGCTGCAAGGATTTGTGGATACCCGGGCTGGCGCAGATATTTTCTTCCGTATCCGCCGCCATGCACCAAGAATTTGAGCTGGACTATGTCAACGCTATTTTCAAACGCTTTGGCCTTGTATACTACGGCTGCTGCGAACCCCTGGACCGCAAGCTGGACATCGTGACCAAAATCCCCAACCTGCGCAAGGTATCCATGAGCCCCTGGACGGAGGCGGAGCGGGGCGCCGAGGGGCTTGGGCGCAAGTTTGTTTTCTCCAGCAAACCCAACCCGGCGTTCTTGGCTCACGGGGCCTTTGATGAGAAGCTGATCCGCAAGGAACTTACAAATATAAAGGCAGCCTGTGACCGGCACGGCTGCCCGCTGGAGTTGATATTGAAGGATATCAGCACGGTGCAATACGAACCTAAGCGCCTCTTCCGGTGGGCCGAAATCGCCATGGAGGTTGTGGGGGGATAAAGGGCAGCCACACAGGGCCGCCCCTACGTAGGGGACGCCGCCCTCGGCGTCCCGCCGCATCACCCAACCGCCACGCTGCTGATTCTGAGCAACGCACGGGGCTTCCCGCCATCTACGGGTGTCGCCGCGGGTTTATTCGTAGTTTCCTTCCGGGAGAAATATGACTCACTTCGCCAACTGCCTGCGCACCCACGCCCTCAGCTCCTTAAAGGCGCTGCGCGGGTTGATCTCGTCCAAGGTTTCGATCAGGGCGGCTACCTGGGCATCCTCCAAGCTCTGCTTTTTGCCGGACAGGAAGGTGGCGCGGCTCTTGATCACAAAAAGCACGATCGCTTCTTCGGCGGAGCGCTTGGCGAACATCTCGCCCACCACCTGGCTCTTGGCGGCGAACTGGATGAAGTCCTTGTTCATCAGGGTGTAGTTCAGTTTGCCCTTTTCGTCGCTATAGCGGGATACGATGGCCTGGTATTCCTCGCTGTCCACCATGTCGATGGCCTCCACCAAGTCCTCTGTCACGTCCTCGGGTTCGGCGGGCAGGGTGGAGAAACCCTTGACTTCGATCTTGCCCCGGGCGGAATAGGGCAGGCCTTGGGTGAGTTCCAGGGCCTCCTGCAAGGCCTCTTCAGGGAACAGGCTCAGTTTGTTGTGGGGGCCGAAGGGGATGGCTTCGCCGCTGCGGCGGTCGATGGTGAATACCGCCGTGTCGTCGGAATCCAGGCGATACAGTTTGAGGCCCGCGCCTCCCGCGGCCAGCTTTTGTTTGTAGGCGATGGCCGGTATGCTGCTCAGTTCCACGGCCTGGGTGCGGATGATGTTCATGGGATACCTCCAATGTTATTTATTGTGTCGGCTGATTTTATCACGGCAACAGGGGTTGTGTAAAGGGCAGATACACGCTGGTTTTCGTCACGTAGATGGGATGGCGTATTTCCACGATCATGTCCGGGGCGAAATCGTCCAGCAGTTCATCGGTGATGCGCCAGGCGGTATAGACCTCCTGGAAGGTGAGAATCAAAAACGGCGCAACCACCGTACCCATGGAATCGGTAACCAACAGTATCTTTTTAGGGATCGCATCTTCCGAAAGATTGCGATACCAACCAAAACTGCGGCCGTACACGCCGTCGTAGGTCATGCGGTCCCACACGTTGAAAGTTTGCAGGAACGACCTGTCCACCAGCGTCTCCGTAAAATCGCCGGTTTTGCCGGTCTCCATGTTCTGTATCCGGGTGTCAAAGCGCGGTGTGATCAGGTGATAATCGTCGATGACCCCGCTGAAATACCGCCCCACCCGAATCCCTTCGGAACCCATGTGCCACCGGGGGTAGGTCTCTATCTCATAGTTGGCAAAATCCATGGCGGGTACATCAGCCTGGATTCCCCATCGGCCGCAAAGGCGTTGGGCGATGGCGATGGCGGCAAAAAAGCCGGTTTCGGGCGTCCAATGATGGTCGGTTTGATACAGCGCGCCGTAGAGGCCGATGCCCGCGTCGTGCAAAATATCCCGGAAGTCCATGGTCTCCACACCGTATTCAGCCAGGCAGGCCAGCAAGAAGTCCAACTCCGGGTTGTCGGCGTCCTCTATGCCGGAGGGCAGCTGGTTTTCATACTTGCTCAATTTGGGAGGCGTTTGCACGTACAGGTATTGACCGTTGGCCCGCTCCGACAGCCCTTGGATGGACGTGGCGGATTTGCGCAGATACTCCTCGGGCGCCTTTTCCTTCTGGCGATAGAGCCAGCCGTTGTTGAGCTTGATCACCTCGTTCATCACCCGCTGCCCCATGTTGCCGGCCATCCATCCGTGCAGGTTGATGTAGGCGCCCTTGCTTGCGATCCAATCGCCGGCAACCGGCAACATGTCGGCATAAGCGCCGTCCACGGCATTGCGGACGGCGGCTATCTCGAAGCCCTCTTCCCGCACAGCCTTACTTACGCTTGTTAGGGTTTGGGGCAGAGCGGCCGCGCCCACGTACAATAGAAAAGCGGCAAACAGTACGGCCAGAATCTTCTTCATTCTTGCTCTCCCCCTCAAAAATTAAAGTAAATAAAGGGACTGTACGCGCCCAACACCAAAAAGCTCACCGCCCACACAAAACAAAACAGATAAAACCCCATGGATAACCCGTTGAGCAACCGAACCCACCCGGCAGGCCATGTCCCGCTGTCCATCTTAGCCCGCAGCGATTGAAACAGCGTGGTGGAGCACAGGATACCCGCAAGCAAAAACACCCAGTATTCCCGAATGGCGTAGAGCACGTTGGCGTCAAAGAGCGGGTTTCCGCCCATACCGATCATGCTCTGCAGATACAACCCCGCCCGCCCCGCCCCGGAGGCGCGGAACAGCGCCCATCCGCCCATCACGCACAGCAGGGTAAACACCCGGTATGCGGCCTTGGCCCCCACCGACCGGAACCGGCCCGGATACCCGGTTAGCTTTTCCATCGCGATCAGCACAAAATACATCAAACCCCAGAGCACAAAGTTCCAGCTTGCGCCATGCCATATGCCGGTGAGCAGCCATACCACAAACAGATTGAACACCAGCCGCGATTTGGCAGCTACCCGGGAACCACCCAAGGGGAAGTACACATAGTCCCGGAACCATTGCCCCAGGGAGATATGCCACCTGCGCCAAAATTCCGAAACCGACCGGGAGGCGTAGGGATGATCGAAATTCTCTAAGAACCGAAAGCCAAACATCCTGCCCAAGCCGATGGCCATATCGGAATATCCGGAAAAGTCAAAGAAAATCTGCAGCGAGTAGGCTATCACGCCAATCCATGCATAGACCACCGAGCGCTGGGCGTCCGGCAGGGCAAAGGCCTGATCGGCAATCAGCGCCACGTTGTTGGCGATGAGTATTTTTTTGCAAAAGCCCATGATGAACCGGTGCACGCCCTCGCTAAACCCTTCCCAAGTAACTGTCCGGCTTTCAATCTGCTTCTCGATGGTTTGATAGCGGATGATGGGCCCGGCCATCAGTTGAGGAAAAAAAGCGATGTAGAGCCCCACGTGCTGAGGCTTTCGCTGTACAGCCGTGACGCCCCGGTATACGTCGATGAGATAGGACATAGCCTGAAAAGTAAAAAACGAGATCCCAATGGGCAGCGCCAGACCCAGCATGGGCAGCCTAAACCCAAGCCGGCCAACGATGGCGTTTGCGTTGACGGCAAAAAAATCGAAATACTTGTACATAAAAAGAATAGACAAGTTGGCCGCCAGCGCCAAGGCCAGGGTGTATTTGCGCAACCCGGGCCGCTCCCGAAGGCGGTCCAGCACCAGGGCCGCCCCATAATTAAACAAGATGGAGCCGATCATGATCCATACAAACACCGGCTCGCCCCAGGCATAAAAAAGCAGGCTCACCAGCAACAGAAAAGCGTTCTTGAGCCGCTTTCCCATCACAAAATAACCGATCAGCACCAAGGGCAAAAACAAAAATAAAAACACATTGCTGGAAAAGACCACGGGAGCCCCTCCCTTCTTTTTCTTCCGTAACCGTATAGCATCATACCATGGGGCGGTGGAAAGGGCAAGGAAAGCGCGGCTTTTTACTCCCTGCAAAACGCCAACCAATAATCGATGGCGTCCACCAAGGCGCGCCAGCTGGCGTCGATGATATTGGTGGACACCCCGGTTGTGCCCCACACGCGGCGGCCGTCGGTGGAGGTCATCTGCACGCGGGTGGTGGAGCCGGTGCCCCGGCTGTCCAGCACGCGCACCTTGTAGTCGGTGAGCCGCA
>Ga0123353_10010449_pt1 | contig 12945 bp, 14 predicted proteins | sample TergutLab28metaG_3_FD_92763 | JGI IMG/M metagenome (GOLD analysis project Ga0123353, IMG submission 92763) | Labiotermes labralis P3 segment gut microbial communities from Petit-Saut dam, French Guiana - Lab288 P3 | ecosystem: Host-associated > Arthropoda: Insects > Digestive system > Gut ...
CTCCATGGTCTTCATGAGTAAGGCTCGGCGTTCTTCATAAGTTGTGGATGCTTGGACTACAATATCCTCCGGTATTTCGGCCCCGGCCGCGACGCCGAAGCCGCACAGCATAAGCACGGACAGGCACAGGGCGAGCAAACGTTTCGTGGTTTTCATGGGGTTGGCCTCCTTGTGATGTAATTTGGGTTTTGTTTTGGTGGTGCGTCGCTGCGCGAGTGCCCTGCACTACACCCGCGCCGAGGGGGTAGTGCGGAGCACAAAAGACACTACTCCTCTTCTTCGCTTTCCTCCGGGTCGCTCATCTCCTCATATTCCTCCGAAAAGCACGAGTAGTCACCCACCAGGTCCGAGTACTTCGACTTCTTCATCACGTGGATTTCGTCCGGCTTGATGGAGATGCCGATCACCTCACCCAGCTCGTGCCTCTCCGTGCTTTGGATGAGCCATTTAAAGCCCTGCACGTCCACGATGAATTCGTAGTGCACGCCCTTGAAGGTCACGCTGGTGACGGTGCCCTGGAGCACGCGGCTCTTCGGCGGCACGATGTCCACGTCCTCCGGGCGGATGACCACGTCCACCTTCTCATTTTGTTCGAAGCCCCTGTCCACGCAGGTAAAGGTCATCCCAGCAAATTTCACGCGCAAATCCCCGAGCATCACGCCGTCGAGGATGTTGCTCTCGCCGATGAAGTCGGCCACGAAGGCGTTCTTCGGCTCGTCGTAGACGTCCTTGGGGCTGCCCACCTGCTGGATGACCCCCTCGTCCATCACCACGATGGTGTCGCTCATGGAGAGCGCCTCCTCCTGGTCGTGGGTGACATAGATGAAGGTGATGCCCAGCTGCTGCTGTATGTTTTTGAGTTCAGCCTGCATGTCCTTGCGCAGCTTGAGGTCCAGCGCGCCCAGGGGTTCGTCCAGCAGGAGCACGCGCGGCTTGACGGCCAGGGCCCGGGCGATGGCCACGCGCTGCTGCTGCCCGCCCGAGAGCGAGGCCACGCCGCGCTTCTCGAAGCCCGTGAGGTTGACCATTTTCAGCATCTCCGCCACGCGGGCGTCGATCTCGTCCTTGGGGAGCTTGCGCAGCTTCAGCCCGAACGCCACGTTTTTCCAGACGTTCAGGTGGGGGAACAGCGCGTAGCGCTGGAAGATGGTGTTCAGCTGGCGCTTATGCGGCGGCACGCCCGCGATATCCAGGCCGTCAAAAAGAACCTGCCCCCCGTTGGGCTCCAAAAAGCCCGCGATGATGCGCAGGGTGGTTGTTTTGCCGCAGCCGGAGGGCCCGAGCAGCGTGATGAACTCCCGGTTGCGGATGTACAGGTTGAGGTTCTTCAATACAGGTTCATCGCCATCGAAGCTGACCGTGATGTCCTTCAGGTCGATGATGATATCTTTGTCCAATTATCTACCCCCAGTTCAGGGCCATAGGGGGCAGTACGCACGCCCTATTCCCCCATTTTGTAAATGCATTATACTCTAAATGGGGGGGGATGTCAAGGTTCTTTTTCTTACCCCCTCTGTCGCACTGGGCCGCTTCGCGGCGCGACATCTCCCCCAAACCGCTTCGCTGGGGGCGACCTTGGCAGCAACCGAAAGCTCCGCAAATGCATGCGCATAGTCTTTCGATCGCCGTCAGAATCGCCCCCAGCGAAGCGGTTTGGGGGAGATGTCGCGCCGCGAAGCGGCCCAGTGCGACAGAGGGGGAAAAGGCATCAAGGCATTTCCGGGTGCTCGTACAGTTCCCTCGCCCTGCCCCACCGCCCGCTCAGCCACAGCCAGCCGAACAGCGCCTCCAGCGCCGTGGCAAGAGCGTATTCCCCGCGCGTAAATCCGCGGGGCACATGGCCGGGCTTGGCGTTCTGCCCCCGGCGGAATATATTGGCCTCCTCCTCGTCCAGCAGGGGGAGGATTTTCTTCGCCAGCTCGGCCTGCGCCCGGGCGTTGACCCGCTGCGCGCTCTCGTGGTGCAGCTGGTGTTGTGGGCGGGCGGGCTGCTCCAGCAGCTGGCCGCGCACGCAAAGGTCGAACACGGTGTCGCCGATAAAGGCCAGGGCCAGGGGGGAGAGGGCGGTGGGGTTGGTCATAATAGCACCAGGGCCTCCCGTAAAACGGCCAGCACGTCCCGGTCATTTTTGCAAACCAGCGCGAACAGCCGCTTGAGCTCGGCCCGGGTTTCGGGGACCATCACCAGCCCGCCCGCGTTTTTCGGCACGGCATAGCCTGTCTTCGGGCCGACGCCCAGCAGCGCCCACACCTTCCAGAGCACGCCGTGGGTCTCGTCGTGGTCGTCGGCGAGATAGCTGAAAAAGATGCGCCCGAACAAGTCCTTCACGGCTTTATTACTTGTCATTCGCTGAAGCCCGTTCACGGCTGTTTCCCCCGAGGAGAACGCTACCGCCGCGTGATATCTGGCCTCAATCGGGAAGCCCGCCCTATCGTTGAGCCAAATGGCTGTCTCCCGCGCGTTTTCTGTTGTGATTTCGTCGATCCGTCGATCAATCTCGGCCTCCAGCGCCGCGTGCGCGGGCTGCTCCAAAACAGCGATGACGCGCCGCAAAACATCGGCAAGCGTGACCGTCGGCTCACACCGCCCGGTGATGACGATCGCGTCCTCGAAGGGTTCGAACCATTTCGGCAGCGAGGCCGGTTTCTTTCCGTTGTAACGCAGGGCATACAGCACCCCGTTCTTTTCCCCGGTGACCACATGCCAGTTCCGGCCCGCGCCAGCTTTCAGCAGCGTAGGGAGGCCCGCGTCTATCGAAGCCGCAATGGCCTGATAAGCGGCGTCCTGGCCCGTGTCTTTGGATAGCCGCCGCCACGTCAGCCCCGCGTGCCCCATGATGAAACCGATGAGCTCGTCTGGCTCCCCCTCCGGCCACGCCCAGCCAAAGCTGACGCCGGTGAGGGTCTGGTAGTCATGGTACAGCTGCGCCTGATGTTTTTGCGGGGCAGAGTGTTTACAGTTTCCACAATTTACACAGAAGGAGCCTTTGGGGGCGCAGTAGAAGGGCGTCTCCTCCGTATAGCCCAACGCGGGCAGCAGGGCGGACGCCAACGCGGCGAAGAATGTACTGCTCTGCGCGTCGCAGGGGAAGGGGACGGCGTTGACCTGGGTCTTCATGGCCTACCTCACATACTCAAACTCGAAATCATAGATGCTCACCGTGTCGCCCTCCTGCACGCCTTCGTTCTCCAGCGCGGCGATGACGCCGCTCTTCTGCAGGGCCCGCTGGAAATACTGCAGCGATTCGTAGTCGTCCATGTTGCACCCGCGCAGCACCCGCAGCAGCCACGGGGCCTCCACAAAGAACACGGGGCGCTCCCCGCGCACGGATTGCTCCCCGCGCACGTCCCCCTCCGCCCGCAGGGAAAAGCTCTCGCCCTCCTGTGGGTCGAAAAAGTCCTCCGGCAGTGCCTCGGGCTCGTAGCGGCGGATGGGCGGCAGGCTCTCCAGCTTGTAATAGACAGCCTTGACCAGCGCGTCCGTTCCCTCATGGATGGGCGCGCAGATCTCGAAGTATTCATAGCCCTCGTCCGTGAAGTATTTGCGCAGTCTCTGCAATTGCTCGGGCGTGGCCAGGTCGATCTTGTTGGCCGCGGCGATCTGCGGGCAGTCGGCTAATCCGGGCATATAAGACGCAAGCTCTTTGTTGAGCAGGGTGAAGTCGTCTATGGGGTCGCGGCCCTCGCTGCCCGCGGCGTCGAGCACGTGCACGAGCATGCGGCAGCGCTCCACGTGGCGCAGGAAGGCGTGCCCCAGGCCGATGCCCTCGCTGGCCCCCTCGATCAAACCCGGGATATCCGCCATCACGAAGCTGCTGCCAAGCCCAAGCGACACCACCCCCAGCACGGGGGTGATGGTGGTGAAATGATAGTCCGCCACGATGGGCTTGGCCTGGCTCACGGCGGTGATGAGAGACGATTTCCCCACGTTGGGGAAGCCCAGCAGGCCTACGTCCGCCAGGAGCTTGAGCTCCAGGTTGACGTCGAGGGCCTCCCCGGGCGTGCCGGGCCTGGCGAAGCGCGGGGCCTGCCTTGTCGGCGTGGCGAAGTGGGTGTTCCCCCAGCCGCCGCGTCCGCCTTTGGCGATCAGCACGGGCCCGTCCCCGGAGACGTCGGCCAGCAGCCGGCCATTTCCGGCGTCCTTCACCAGGGTGCCCCGGGGGACGCGGATCGTCAGGTCCTCGCCCTTTTTGCCGCTGCGGCGGCCGGATTCCCCGTCGGCCCCCCGCCCGGCGGCATATTTGCGCCGGTAGCGGAAGTCCGCCAGGGTGGACAGCTTGTCGTCAGCCAAAAGGTATACGCTGCCGCCGTGGCCGCCGTCGCCCCCGCTGGGGCCGCCGCTGGCGATATACTTTTCCCGGTGGAAGGCAACGCAACCGTCCCCCCCCGCCCCGGCGGAGAGGGACACGTGCGCGGTGTCGATGAACGCGGGCATACTCCCCCTGTTTCTACTTCCCCCTGCGGCAAAACCGGAGGCTGCCCGGAAGGAAGCTTGCTAAAATACGATGTTGAGGATAAAGCTGAGGCCGGAAAGATTCTTGAAGAACTGCACGACGGCGGCCCACGCGTTGGTGATCCATTTCCATGCCCGGGCGAAGCCCTTGCCGAAATCGACGTTGATGACCACGGTGGTGTTCCCATCGTCGGGGGTGTCGTCGGTATCGCCGTCGGTGACAACGACCGTGACGTCGCCGTCGTCGCCGTCGTCAACGGCGCAGGCCGGCATGGCGAACGCCCCCGTGAGCAGTGCGAGGATGGTGAAAACTGCGAGGATTGACAGAATACGCTTCATTTGACCTTCTCCTTCTCCATTTAATATTAGGGGTTTTAATTATAAAGACAGAGAGGGAGGTTGTCAAGGAAAATTTTTTCAAAAGGCGATATTGACAGGCATTGCCGGTTAAGCCGTCATTTACATCCAGATCCACCCGAAAAACACCACCCGCAGCAACCACTGCACCGCGGGCGGCCACTTCTTCCAGATGGGGGCGGGCTTTTTGGGCGTGCCCTCGCGGATGAACAGCTGCACCCAGTACGCCGTGCCGTTCCTCACGCAGACGCCGACACCCAGCTTGTCGAAGTCCCCCAGGATGTTCGCCCTGTGGCCGGAGGACTTCATCCAGCCGTTCACGGCCTCGGCGGGCGAACGATAGCCGGAGGCGATGTTCTCCCCCGCGCGGGTGCTGACCAGGCCGTAGTCGGCCAGCACGGTGAAGCAGCCGCGGAAGCTGGGGCGCGTGTGGCTGAATTTGACGCTGACCTCCTCGGCCCGCTTCTGCGCGGCGGCGCTCAGGGGATCCAGGGCGCCCAGGGCCGCCAGGCCCTTCGCCGCGCGCTCGGCGTTCACCAGGCGCAGCGTCTCGTCCGCGAAGCCGGCCGTGTCGATGGTTTGAGGCGCCGCCGCCGCGGGCATGGCGAATACGCCGCACAGCAGCGCCAGGGCGGTCAGGAGCGCCGCCGCGGCGCGCAGGGGGATGGCGCGTTTCATGGTTTGGCCTCCCGGTCAGAATTGAAAAATATCGGCGATCCTGGAGATAAAGCCTTTGATCCAGCTCCATATCCTGGTGAAAATATTGACGGAACCGCCGCCGTTGCCGCTGCTGTGGCTGGTTCCGCCGCCCGCGATTTTCCCGGCGCCCGGATCGACGGGCACGGAGTAGTCGTTGATGAACAGCAGCGACCAGCACAGCGTGCCGTCCTCCCGTTCGTAGACGCCCGCGCCGATTTGGTTGAAGTTGGCCTCCAGCCCAAGGATGAGGCTCCTGTGCTCCGGGGAATTCATCCAGGCGGTGACGACCCAGGCGGGCGTGGGCTCCCCGACGGCGATGTTCTCGCCGGCGGCGCCGAATATGAGGCCGTGCTCCGTGAACACGGTGAAGCAGCCGCTGCCGTCGGGGCGCTCGTGGCTGTACTTGACCGCGATCTCCTGGGCGCGCTTCTGCGCGGCGGCGTTGAGCTTGCTGTTGGTGTTCGCCAGCGCGCGCCTGCCGTCGGCCGCCCGTTCGGCGTTGACCAGGCGCACCACCTCGGCGGCATAGCCCGCGGTGTCAGCGGCCGCGGCCGCGGGGAGGGCGAACACGCCGGCGAGCAGCGCCAGGGCGGTGATCACCGAGAGGGCGGAAAGGGAACGTTTGAACGTGCGTTTCATTGGTTTACTCCTTTACTTTGTTGAATTCCACGTTACATTATACGTCCCTTTTTCTGAATTTGTCAAGCGGTCATGCGTTTGTTTCCCTGATTTCCGGAAGGGGATTTTTAAGCCTGACAATTAGTAGATTTTCCGAATGTCCGGCCGACCACTAAATACCAACGCCGGCCCGGGCTTTCCCAGCTAAAATCGAAAGGCCGTGACCATGGTAAAGAACCCCGTGATATAGCTCAGGACGGTCAGCAGCCAGCCCAGGAGGCCGTTGCCGAAGGCCCGGCCCGCGCCCGGGTTAGCGGAGGCCGTGCCGTCGTTGAGGAACAGCTGCACCCAGCAAAGCGTGCCGTCCTTTTTTTCGGCCACGCCCACGCCGATGTAGTTGAAGTTGGCCTTCCGGCCCAGGATATTGTCCCTGTGCCCCGGGGAATTCATCCAGGCGGCGACCACCGCGGCGGGCGACTTCTGCCCCATGGCGATGTTCTCCCCGGCGACCCTGTAGGAAATGCCGTATTCCCCCAGCACGGTGGACCAGCTCCGACCGTCGGGGCGATAGTGGGGCGGCTCGTACTTCACCGCGATCTCCTCGGCGCGCTTCTGGGCGGCGGCGTTGAGCTTGCTGTGGGTGGACGCCAGCGCGTTCCGGTGGTCTTTCGCCCGCTCGGCGTTGGTCAGGCGCAGCACCTCGGCGGCGTAGCCGGTGGTGGCCGCGCTGGCGGGCAGGGCGAACGAGCCGGCGAGAATCGCCAGCGCGAGGAGCAGGGAGACAATGCGTTTCATGGTGACCTCCTAAAAGCTGAAAATCTTGGAGAAGAACCCCGTGATGGCGTTCCAAACGCTGAGGATCCAGCTCCAGATCCTCGCGAAGATGTTCGTCGAGCCGCCGATCTGGCCGGCGCTGGGGGCCGTGGGGGCCGTGCCGTCGTTGATGAACAGCTGCACCCAGCAGACCGTCCCGTCCTCCATTTCATATACGCCCACGCCGATGCAGTTGAAGTTGACCTTCAGGCCGAGGATGTTCTGCCTGTGCGGCGCGGAGCCCATCCAGGCGGCCATGGCCGCGCCCGGTGTGTACTGCCCCTTGGCGATGTTCTCGCCCGCGGCGGCGAAGGAGATGTCGTACTCCCCGAGCACGGAGAAACAGCTTTTCCCATTGGGGCGCTGGTGGTCAAATTTGGCCGCGACCTCCTCGGCGCGCTTCTGGGCGGCGGCGTTGAGGGCGCTGTTGCCGGCCGAAAGGGCAAGCCTTTTGTCGTTGGCCCGCTCCTCGTTGACCAGGCGCGCCACCTCTGCGGCGTAGCCGGTGGTGGCCGCGTCCGCGGGCAGGGCGAACGCGCAGGCGAGCATCGCCAGGACGGTGATCACTGCGAACATGCGTTTCGCCGCGAGAATGGAAGGGATGCTTTTCATGGTTTCCTCCTTTTTTTGAGAAATTTCACGCTTTAATTATATAATACTCCAGGAGGACTTGTCAAGCGCTTCAGCGAAACTTGCCAGTTTTTAACGGTCGATCCCCAAACCCGGCTGCGCGTTGAGGTCCGGCCCGGCCACATGCCCCGCGAGGTACTCGTAGTACCCCTGGGCGGCTGCCATGGCGGCGTTGTCGCCGCAATAAGGCAGCGACGGCAGGTACAGCGAAAGACCCGCGGCCCCGCATCGCTTCGCCATCTCGGCGCGCAGCACGCTGTTGGCGCACACCCCGCCCGCCAGCGCGAGCTTCGTGTATCCATGCTCCCTCGCGGCCAGGAGCGTATTTGCGCAGAGATAATCCGCCGCGGCGAACTGGAACGAAGCGGCGAAATCCTCCATTCTCCATTCTCCATTCGTCATTCGCAATTGATTGATCTGGTTCAGCGCCGCCGTCTTCAGGCCGGAAAAGCTGAAGTCGCAGGGGCTGCCCGCCACCTTGGGCCTGGGGAATTTGAAGGCCCTCGGGTCGCCGTCCCGGCCCAGCTGGTCCAGGTGTATGCCGCCGGGGTAGGGCAGGCCGAGCACGCGGGCGGTCTTGTCCAGGGCCTCGCCGGCGGCGTCGTCGCGGGTGCGGCCCAGCACGCGGAAGGCCGTGTAGTCCGCGACCTCCACGATATGCGTGTGCCCGCCCGATACCACCAGCGCCAGGAAGGGCGGTGCCAAATCCGGGTAGGTGAGATAATTCGCCGCGATGTGCGCCCGCAGATGGTGCACGGCGATCAGCGGCTTCCCCGCGGCGTAGGACAGCCCCTTGGCGTAGTTGACCCCCACCAGCAGCGCGCCCACCAGGCCCGGCGCGTGGGTCACGGCCACGGCGTCGATGTCCTCCAAAGAGAGCCCTGCCTGCCGCAGTGCCTCTTCAGTAACGCCGGAGATGGCCTCCACGTGCATGCGCGAGGCGATCTCCGGCACCACGCCGCCGTAGATTTTATGGGCCTCCACCTGGCTGGCGATCACGCTGGACAGCGCGACGCGGCCGTCGCGCACGACAGCGGCGGCGGTCTCGTCGCAGGAGGATTCAAGGGCGAGGATGATCATGTGGGGCCTTTCAATGTGGTGCGGGCGGCAAGATTGCCGCCCCTACAGAATTCATACAATTTCCATCGTGAATAATATCGCGTCTTCCCTCGGGCTTTCGTAGAAATTTTTCCTGCGTCCCACGCGCTCATACCCCCGCGCCTCATACAGCCTCAGCGCCCCTTCATTCCCCTCCCGGCATTCCAGGTGGATTTTTTCGCATCCGCGCAATATCGCTCCCGTCTCCGCCCGGGCCAGCAACGCGCTAGCGATGCCCCTTCGCCGATATTGTGGCGACACAGCCAGGTCGTCCACGAAGGCCTCGCCGGAAATTTCATCCACGCCGACGAAACCGGCAACTGCATTGCCGGCTGCAATCTCGCCATCCAACACAGCCGACAGCATATAATTATTCTCCAACGCAAATTTTTCCCGTAACTTGGCCTCGCTGGCCGGGGGGGTGAAGCATTGGCGCTCCAGTTCGGCAAGGGCAGGCAGATGGGCCTCTTCCGTGGGGATTATGCTGGCCTCGCAGAGGAAATCTGGCAGTAATGACGAAAGCGCGCCGTCAATTTGACGAACGCAGGCGCGGTAGGTCTCCAGGTCGCCGCCGTAGGGGTCGGCGATGCCGCCGCCGAGAACGCGGATTTTCTCCCATGGCACCAGGGCGGCGATGGCCCGGGCGTGGCTTGCAGAAAGGCACACGATAAAGTCAGACTGGATGAGCAGCGCGGGCGTGATTTGCTGGGAGCGGTGCGAAGAAATATCCGCGCCAAGTTCTTTTGCGGCCGCGACGGCGTTGGGCGCGGCCGGACTGTCCGGCCAGGCGGAAATCCCCGCGCTGACGATGGAGCACGGGGCCCCCGACGAAACCGCAGTTTCGTTGGGGTGAAATTCTATCAAGCGCTCTGCGCAGCGTTCAACGGACAGCCCCGCCGCCATGGGGCTGCGGCAGGTGTTGCCGGTGCAGAGAAAGAGAATGTTCATGCGGATAGTATATCACAAAAAATATTTTTGCGCAACCCCCCATTCCTGCGCAAAAAACCGCGCCAAAACCCCCGTTCTCCCCGGTATGGTGAAGGGGGGATACGCGAATGGCGGGTTTGGACGACAACAAAGCATACGTAAGCAGGCGGGACGGGGCGCGGCTGCGGGAGGACGTCATCGACGGCTACAGGCGGCTGGCCTTCGGCTCAAACAGCGATACGCTGCGGCTGATGTTCCTCGACGAAGCGACCAGCCGCAGCGCGCTGGAGAAGATGAATATCTTCAACGTCAGCGCGATCAAGCGGGACAAGGGCGGCGCGGTGGAGATCAAGTTCTATGACCGCTGCGACGCGCTGGAGCACCTGGAGGCCTTCTGCGCGGCGACGGAGGGCCGGGAGGGCGTCAAGGCGTTCTACGACGCGATCGCAAGGAGCGTGGAGGAGACGTAAAGGCTGTAGGGGCGGAATTAACAAAAAAGGAGGTGAAAAACGCATTGATAACTTAACGCAGCCATATCGATACTCAAAAAAGCAGCTCAAGGCGCTCAACTGGTGGTACCCGGCAAGCAATGAGGCGGGCAGCGACGCCGTCATCTGCGACGGCGCGGTGCGCTCGGGGAAGACGATGTGCATGTTCATTTCCTTCGCCGGGTGGATGACCGCGAATTTCGACGGCAAGTCCTTCGCGCTGTGCGGCCGGGGCATCCCCTCCGTGCGCAGGAACATTATCGTGCCCTTCGTGCCCCTGCTGCGGGAGATGGGCTTCACCTGCACCGAGAAGATCACCGCGAACCTGATGGACATCACCCTGGGCGACGTCACCAACCGGCTGTACTTCTTCGGGGGCAATAACGCGGGCTCCGCCGGATGGATCCAGGGGATGACCCTCGCGGGCGTGCTGTTCGACGAGGTGGCCCTGATGCCCCGGGATTTCGTGGAGCAGGCCATCGCGCGCTGCTCCCTCGAGGGCGCGAAAGTGTGGTTCAACTGCAACCCAGAGCACCCCGCGCACTGGTTCCACAGGGAGTGGGTACTGGACCCCGGGGCCAAGAACGCCCTGTACCTGCACTTCACCATGGAGGACAACCCGTCCTTAAGCGAGGCGGTGAAGGCGCGCTACCGGAGCATGTACAGCGGCGTGTTCTACCGGCGCTTCGTGGCGGGGGAATGGTGCGCGGCGGAGGGACTGGTCTACCCCATGTTCTCGCGGGAACAGCACGTCCTTTCTGGATTACCCGGCGATTGCAAACGCTATGCCGTCTCCTGCGACTACGGCACGGTGAACCCCAGCGCCTTCGGCCTGTGGGGCTGCAGCGGCGGCGTCTGGACGCGCCTGCGGGAGTATTACTGGGATTCACGGCTGCAGGGGCAGCAGCGCACCGACGAGGAGCACTACCGGGCCCTGGAGGCCCTGGCGGGCGGCCTGCCGCTGGACTTCGTCGTCTGCGACCCCTCGGCGGCCAGCTTCATGGAGTGCGTGCGCAGGCACGGGAGGTACATCGTCGTCCCCGCGAAGAATGATGTCCTGGCGGGGATACGGCAAGTCGCCGACGCGCTGCTGGCGGGCAGGCTCCGGTTCCACGAGAGCTGCGGCGACTGCATACGGGAGTTCGGCCTGTATTGCTGGGAGGAGGATTGCGGGCGCGACTCCCCCCGCAAGGAGAACGACCACGCCATGGACGACGTGCGGTACTGCGTGGCCACGGCGATGGCGAACCATGGCGAGGACGGGTTTTATGCGGGGAGCGTAGAGAGAACTTAAATTCCCCTGTCGCTGCGCGAAACTTGGTTGTCGCTCCGTGATACTCCCTCAGTCGCCCGAGGCGACAGCTCCCTCACGAGGGAGCCTGGGGGTTAGGCATAAGTGGGATTGGCCAGACGGATCCAACTACCGATTTTACTACACCGCGTGATGGTAGCACCCGTAGCGTCCGGTGAGAGGGGGTCCAAGGGGGTCTTCAGACCCCCTTGCGGGGGGGCCGGGGGGATGCCGCCCCCCGGAAAAACAAGAAAGGAATAGAACTATGCCAAGAAAACGCGATCAAGCGCCGCCAACCGGCGAAACGGCCTTCCCAGGCGGCAGCGCCGCCTTCCCAGGCGGCAGCGCCGCCTTCCCGGCGGCGCGGGGGGAACGGGCGGCATTCCCCGCCGTGATGGGGAACCTGCCCCGGGGCGGCCCGGAGAGCTGGCCCTGCGCCGCCGGCGAGACCCGCTGCCCGGCGGGCGAGGCCGCGCTCTATCAGCAGCTGCGGGAGAACGTGCCCATCATCGACGCGGCGGTGATGCGCCTGGTGCGCCTGCTGGGCGGCTTTCGACTGACAGCCGCAAGCGAGGATGTGGAGGTGCGCCTGAACGAGTTCCTTGAGATGATCCCCGTGGGGGGGACGCAGCGGGGAATTTCGGCCTTCGTGGGCGGCTACTTCGAGCAGCTGCTGACCTACGGCACGGCCCTGGGCGAGCTGGTGCCGCGGGAGGACGGGCAGCCCGCCGCCCTGTGGAACGCGCCGCTGGAGGGCATTACGCTGCGGCGCGCACAAAACGGGCTGGATGTGGAAATCTGCACGGGGGAACCGGACAAGCTCAAGGCCGCGCCCTATCCCGAGCTGCTGTTCTACAGCGTGCTGAACCCCGCGCCGGGGGCGCTCACGGGCAGCTCGCTGCTCAAGGGGCTGCCGCTGGTCAGCTCGGTGCTGCTGCAGATCCTCGATACCCTCGGCCAGAACTGGGAGCGCCTGGGCAACGTGCGCTTTGCCGTGACGTACCACCCCGGGAGTGACCCCAATGAACAGGCGAGAGCGGGAGAGCGCGCGAGAGTGCTGGCCCGGGAGTGGGAGAACGCCATGCGGCAGGGCGCGGGCGTGCGGGACTTCGTGGCGGCGGGCGACGTGCGCATCGCGGTGATCGGCGCGGACGCCCCCATGCCCGACTGCCAGGTGCCCGTGCGGCAGCTGCTGGAGCAGATCGTGGCGAAAACGGGCCTGCCGCCCTTTTTGCTCGGCCTGACGTGGAGCTCCACGGAGCGCATGAGCTCGGTGCAGGCCGACCTGCTCACCAGCGAGCTGGAGAGCTACCGGCGCGTGCTCACCCCTGTGATCCTGCGCGTGGCCCAGACGGTGCTGCGCATCTGGGGCGAGGACGCGCGGTGCTCTGTAGAGTGGGAGGACATCACCCTGGCCGACGAGGTGGAGCTGGCGAGGGCAAGGCTGCTAAGGGCACAGGCGGAGAAAATCGAAGAAGGACGGGAGGTAATTTGATGGACATTCAAAAAATGACGGAGCAGGCGGTCGGAACCACGCATGGCACGCCGACGGAGGAGGACCTGGCGTTGATC
>Ga0123353_10010450_pt1 | contig 12943 bp, 8 predicted proteins | sample TergutLab28metaG_3_FD_92763 | JGI IMG/M metagenome (GOLD analysis project Ga0123353, IMG submission 92763) | Labiotermes labralis P3 segment gut microbial communities from Petit-Saut dam, French Guiana - Lab288 P3 | ecosystem: Host-associated > Arthropoda: Insects > Digestive system > Gut ...
AAACCCAAATACTATTTTATCCTAAAGCTAGCTAGAGGAGACAATTATTCTGCTCCATAAACAAGAACTTACATATTAGCTTTGTAGATGGTTGGCATTGCAAGGCAGCGCTGAACCATGGCTTGGTTAACAGAACATGCAGCCAGCCAATGGAAGTAATTCCCAAAAGTCACATTCCAAAATGTGTACCTTAGAGTTGGGTCCAAGTTGAAGCTAAAACAAATGCAATCAGAGCTTATTCATGACACACATTACAGACTGCCTTAGAAGGACATCACACAGTCTTGCAAAAATAATGTACCAGTTTCACACAAATTTTGGGGTTTAATTATATATGATACCTTGTCCTGGAAATACCATTTTGGTCGAATAATGTTAAGCTGAATTCAGCTTGTTATGCTATAAGATCAGTTAAATCTATATTGTCCCAAGAGAATTTAAGAATGATATATTGTTCTTAGATATTTTCCATTATAATTTATATAATTTATAATTTATAACATCCAGCATGAAAATATTCAGAATTAAAAAAAATTATTAGAATCATAACAAATTCAAGAGGTAGGGATTCCTGCAGAGATCTATTGAAAAAGATGATAATACTACCTTTCAGTTTACAGTACATAAATAGTATGTCATTATGCACAGTGGATAACAAACATCTATACACAACGAATATGGAGATTCATAACTTTAATAATAGATACACTACCAATCTTCATCCACCCATCTCCAATTCGACTAAACTTCAGAAGGGGGCTTATTACTCTGGAATTAAGATTTTCAGTCACCTCCCAGCAAACAGAAAGTGTTTAACGAATGATCTGGAATATTTTTTTATTGTCCTAAAAAGGTTTCTTAACTCCAATTCATTTTATATCCTGGAGGATTTTTTTTAACTATAATAGATAACCATACATGTTGTGCAGTTGTCTTTTAAGTTTTGGTAGTTTTATTGATTTGTCTCCACAATCCATAATTACTACGACAAAGATCAGAAAGAGTCATTTTTGGCTGTTGTTGTATGGTTGTTTGAAGTATCTAGATAAATAATTATGACTAATGCTGATTTTGCCTTACTGGATATGTAAAAATAGCCATATTTTACCTAATTTTATTTATGGAATGCTTTGCTATGTGACCATTTCTACATCCTCATGATGTGTATCTATGATTGGATTTATGGAAAAAAATAAAGATGATGACGATTTATATTGCTAGTGTGATTTCTGGTACAGGCTGAGACTTCTTTCTTCTCCACCGCACCCAGACCTGTTATGCAGCCCCAAAATATGCATAATACAGTATGAAGTACACCCTTCACATCCAACTGTTATGGACAAAGGAGTTTCATCACCATGAACAGATACGATTGAAAACAGCTCCTACCAGACTAGTTAAGATTACTGCACTCCATTTTAATATCATTACCCCATCAAGATACTTCTTCCCATGTGGATTTACAATGACAATTTTGTATTAATGTCAAACAAAAAATGTGTCAAAAACAAAAATTTGCAGCCTTACTTGAAGAATTCAAGGCGACCACTTTGGTGGCTACGCTCCCACACAACACTTGGACCACCAACATTCACTGTTCCCAGGATCATGACAATGATTACACCCCCAAACATGAGGAATGTCTGCAGAGCATCTGTCCAGACGACAGCCTTCAGGCCTCCCTGCAGACATGGGAACATAATTTACATAAGTCCATGGGGCAAAGGACTGAAAATTTAATGTATCTTCTTGACTGAGGGCTGGCCCAACTAAGGGCTGTCATGTACTTCCCTGCCCATCTCAGGCAAGAAATCATCTTAAAACAGCTACATCTCTCTTTAAACTCATAGTTTACGATAATCACGCCATTGTTTGCAAGCTTTTAGGTTTTCTCAGCAGAGTAGCTGAGGTTGCTGTTCTTCTGGCATATGTTGCTGCATCAGTGGATAAGTGATTTCGACCATTTGGGGACTACAGTGCCTTGAAACAATGGAAAACAATTACTCAGTGAGATGACATCATAGTCCAGAAGAACAGAAACCTGATGCCATTTCTTATTTGCATCTGAGGCAGTGGTTCAAAATAATCTAACATACGTTACAGCCTTAAGATACAATACAGAAAAGAATACTGATCATGCCCTTGAGTTTCAGAAACTAAGATCTTGGCCCATGGACTTCTTAGCTGGTTAGAACTTCTGTCACTTAAGAGAATAATAAAACATTACTTAAAGTGATACATGCTTATGATTCAAACGTTATCAAAGGTAATTCCTGTTTATTTTTTAAATAAAATGCTTTCTTCAGAAATTCTGTACTCTTTGAAATGTTAACCCTTTAAACACCAAGTTAAATCCCATCTGCCATCTGCTGGCAATATTACAAGCTCACCATATTCTCCATGTTAACAGGATAATATGGTTAATGTAACTTACCAGTGTGGTGTAGAATATGCACACAATGCACACAATTGGAGTGATTAAATGTAGGTTAGTGCCCGTCACTGTACAAACAGACATAAGAGCGGCTCAGTTACTGCGTTACATATGACAATATGTACAGAGACCCAGAAACATATATTCCAAATATATTTTCATAGAATTTGCAAACTTGTTGACCTTGAAGTATCACACAATGCACAGCATCTAAAGCCATTCCTCCCTCATTAAGTTGGATATACACCATATAAAAATGCTTCAAACACAATTTGCCAATTGTGGTCCTCTCGGTTGTACATAAGGTAGTGTAGAGGAAAATGCTGCTTCCATCTTCTGGGTGAAAATGAGTAGGATGTGGCGTGAAATACGTCAACATACAGAATGTTCTTATGCATTTATTGGTATAATTATCATATGGCACATAAAATTCCATGAGTAAAATTTGTAGTTATCAAAATTAGTAGTGAATAGAATAGAATAGAACGGAATAGAATAGAATAGAATAGAATGGAATAGAATGGAATAGAATAGAATAGAACAGAATAGAATAGACTAGAATAGAATAGAATAGAATGGAATTTACTTACATTCCATAGATCCTTTTTAGTACAAGGATGTGGAACAAGTCATAACATGAATATAAGGCAGTATAATGCAATACAGTATGAAACGTGTTGTTTGTACAGCTATAAAAATATCACATTTCATAACACAGGTCAAAATACAGAAAGGTATTTGTGCCAGTAAATATTTAATAATGTGCACACCTTTAGTTGAAAATGTACCGAACGCAAAATGGTGGAGAAAGAGATAATCTTTCAACGCAGGCTTAAATATTTTACATCATATTGTTATCATATGTATTCACTATTGTTATTATAATAATTCATCTAATAAATAAAAGGGGTTCATGTATAAGAAATGTTTTAAAGCACTTTTAAATATACTCAGACTATCAGAAAATTTTTTAATGTTGCAAGGTAAACTATTAAAAACCTTAATACCTGAATAGTAAACTCCTTTTGATAAATATCTAAATTTGCCAAAGGTAAGTGAAAGTTACAACTATATCAATTATTTGTATTAGGAATTTCTGAATTCATAAAAAATTGATTTCAGTTGTTAACTACAGATATAAGTAAGGAAATTATGTATTGTGACATAATTGGCAAAACTGTTTTTTCAGTAAGATTCTGCAGGATTCTCTACCCCTACAATCCATCTCTTTTGCATCAGAAAAATTTGTTTATGGTGACAAGAATTTCCCCAAAATATTATTCTGTAATTCATGACAGTATGACAAGGAGAGCCATAAACCAATAGTAATTTTTTGTGAGATGTAAGTGGCTTAATGGATCTGAATATGTAGCAAGCAGTGCTTAAATTAGTTGTTAACCGATCTATATGCATTCTCCATTATAACATGCTATCAACAGTTAATCCAAGAAATTTGGTACAAAGAATTTGGGATTAATTTATTATTATAACCGATCTTCATGTCAGTTGCTGGACTATTCCTAGTCTTAAAGTGAATAAAGTGAGTTTCTTCACAATTTAGTGAGTGATAATTGTTTTTAGACCGAGTGTTATTAGTTCCAAAGACTCTGGATAATCTGGAGAAGTAAATTGACTGAAAAATTATTTCTGTATTTCTGAAACTTTTCCTACAAAAATAAATTCTGTAAAAAAATACATAACCTCAACTACATTAGCACTTGTGTGAAGACAGTGACATTTACACTAAAACACTAAGTTTCTCAGAATAACAATATGCACTAAGCTGTGCCACTATCTGCAGGTAAGCTAGGCGAATTTCTTTTTGGCACAATTGGACTCCACAATATTTAACCCAGCACATAATCCGCTGCCATTTATGCCACTGATCTTACACTGCCCTTCATAGTTACTGCCAACAATGACTGTCAAAAAACACACTGAAAGAATACCAAACATTTGCTCTTTTTATATAAGTTTACCTTACAAATTCTAACCATTTGTGTCTGATACACAATTATTATTCAAAAATAATTTCTCACATGAACCAGGTCAATTATAGAAAAGTAAATATGGTTAATAGAAAGTAAACAGCATCAAATATTTTACTTTTTATCTGAGACTCACCTTGACTGAAGGCCAAAGCTGGCACATAAATGACAATGGGGATGTACAGCAACTGAAACATAAATAGAATCAACTACTGTAAATCTGAATCATTCCAAAGAAATAATATGGTACACGAATTTTATATACTAATTTATAACTGTGAAATATTTTGTGTGTGTGGACCAGCATAATGTCCTTATAGTGCGATAAACTGGTGCAGTTTGTTCTAACATTTGTACAGACTCTACAAATTGTAAGTAATATTATAATCCATAATTGAATATTTTTATACTTCTTCCATATACACTCAAAATTCTAAATAATTTTTCAAAATGTATTAATATTTATACTTTTAACAACACATAATATTTTAACCTTTACTTTCTATTTTATTTTCATAAAAACTTGCAAGTCCTTTTATAATTTTGCAGATTCCATTCAATTTAATGGTGGCTGCTGTCACATTACTGTTTTATCTCTATTAGACACACACACATAAGATTCCTTTCACAGAATTTCAAAGACTACTAAAGAAGGAACCTGCATCTTGTTAACATACTCCATTCTCATCTTAACTGGATCCAGTAGCACACTCATAACTAGTATAATGCCACCTATATATATATATATATATATACTACTTTGACACTTTTCTATAATTTTTCAATAGCCAAATTTTAGACTTCAGTCCTTCACTTCTATCAGTGGCTTACCAAGTTGGGGGAGGGTTCAAACGCCCTCGAAACTCTGAAGGCCCTCCAAAATCGTGCCAAACTCAACCTGATTGTGAAAACTGTTAAAAATTGCTGAATTTAGGACGCCAACGCCACAAGATGTTCGGAAAAAGGCAGTAAAATTCTAAAACTACCGCCGGTTCGCAATTGTTTTACATTAGCAATGACAAATAAATTGGTTGTCAACATAAATAGCCTTAAAGTACCAAAAATTAAGAAGATTTTACTGTATGAAATGGAATTTCTTGTATGAAATTACAGTGGTCTCCAGAACCCCTGACTAGGAGGCTACCGCCCCCAGATTCCTGTTCTCCGTCCTCACCTGAATTTGTTGAAACCCCCCCCCCCCGAACAAAATTCCTGATTATGCCACTGACTTTTATATTAGGTTTTTATAAATATGCAGGCATTCCACGGCTGATGAGTCTTCATATTTTACACTTAATAAAGTAAAATATCACAGTTGTTTACTAATAAATAACACAGGACAGAATACATAAATACTAAGTGATATTTATGCTTCATAGTCATGAGGACATTGATTCAATTGTAATCTCCAGAAACCGGCCAAATCGACTGATGTTTTCTGTAGCTTTAGTCAGTCTCTCAAATAAATAAATAAATAGATAGATAGACAGACAAACAGACAGACAGAGACAGACAGACAGATAGATTGATAGATAAATAGATAAATAAATAAATAGATAAATAATAGATCAATAAATAAACAGATAAATAAATATATATTAATTAATTAATTAATTAACGCATGAATAAATAAACGCATAAATAAATAAACGAATGAACACACAAATCAATAAAAATAAATAAACAAATGAACGCATAAATAAATAAATAAGCGCATTAATAAATAAACGCATAAATAAATAAATAAATAAATAAACGCATAAATAAATGAATAAATAAGCGCATAAATAAATAAATAAATAATGGAACAGTACATCAGGAAAAGACTGCTTTCTTGCACATGTGTTTCAATAGTTCTTTTACCTATCATCCTACCATTCAGTACCATCTAGTGTCAACTGTAATAGCATCATGAAATAAACTTATTGTGGGTGAGGTCAAAAACTGTTTTGTAATGTGTTTTGGTGAAGAGCAGCACAAACGAGTACAGAGGCACAGCAGTGTCTAGTTTACACTGCGCAGTAAATACACACGCACATTGCGCAAACATGGCATGCATCTAGTGTGCAGTGTTTTTCAGCCTTATTAAAACTAAGCAAGCTACCTGCAGTAAATGAAGAAAAACTATTAAATTAAATATTAAAATAGAAATACTGAATGCATCAATACAGTTAAATGATTAAAAAAAATGAGTTCTCTGAACAAAATATCATACAGTCTGCAAGCTCTTCATACATAAAGGGCAGTTGTATGTGCCATATAATGGATTTACTCACCATTTTGACAAGGAATAAAATTGACCCCATCAACCGTACAGTTTGACTGAACCGGAGACTCAGGTACTGCAACATAAAATTCAGTTACTGAAACCACATTTCTGTTCTGTTTGTACAGCTGTACGAAATTGAACCTATTTTCCTGTAAGGTTAACCATTGCTCATCATGATGCATTAGAGTGTGGTCGGGTTATGGCTCTGTCCTTTGCAGTGTATCAGAATATAGTGAGATTTCATTTATAATTTAAGAAACGTCCAGCAAAAAAGCTGGGCTAATAGCATCATATACTAAATGAACAGAGTAAAGTTCCATATTGTATGGGGCTTTATCTCCTGAAGTCTCTCACACAGAACATTCATGTAGAAAGAGAAGGTTATGTACCTTTACTCTGAATCTATAAGTGCACACACACACACACACACACATGTGAAGAGACAGCCAATAAATGAAGTTTGCCCCATTCACTATAGTGTTTCTATTCATCCCATCCTGCAGCTCCAAGACTAAGTAATTTAACTGTTAGAGGTGTTAAGGCTATTCAACTGGACATTGCTCAAATTATGTTTTGGTTTATTGCACTGCAAGTTACTGGTCAATTCCGAAGTTTCGGGGGAAAGGGATGCTGCAATCTTCAGAGTTACTGAAATAGATTCTAAAGTCCTTGCAAACTTACCCAGTAACCCTGAACGTGAAGGCTGCATGCTCCTCCAAAATGTAAGAATAATCAAGACATAATATAACATGGCCACAGTCACTGCAAACCTACCTGCAAGACTCACCCACTTCCTCCTGCCAGTCACTGAAGTATCTAACAGGATCTAATCCAGTCATGCCAAAGATAAAGGTAGCACTTTCCTCCAAAACACCAGAATTACCTGATAATTCTTCAGTTATTTGGTTTATTTGACTCCGTTTAGTAGCTCATCAGAAGAAGCAAGGACAACATGGCAAATGGTCAGGTCTGTTGCACACTTTCTAAAGAGATGGTGACACACAATTGTGTGGTATGTTTGGTTGCTGTTATCAAAACCTGCAGATCTTGACAGTGGGTGCAGCAACCTAGCTGTGTGCCCTTGAACATGCCTGAGATTGATGTGATATTGCAGACAAATATCCAGTGAGTTGCACATAACCATGGTGTCTGCTTATTATTTTGGCATGGACGATATGTAAAGGACTGACCAAGCATGACCCTACATGTGTCAACATGGAGAAGCAGTGCAATGATAATTTGAATCTAAGATTCTAAGTAGTCTGTGAGCAATGTATTTTAGTGACATTTGTCTCTCAAAATTCCCACACCAAATGTTGTGGAACTTTATGGACCTAAATGATATTTAAGTATATAGCCTTAGTGAAAACACTAACTTCTGATAATCTTATATTTTTTATTCATTATTGGAAACATTTTTATAGTATATAAGTACATCTCCTGTGTCAAATAACACTGTTTTTTAAAATGCACATATTTTGTAATTATTACATGTCATTCAATATTGTATTATAAAGACAAATTCCACACCCTAAAGGTTGATTGACCTTGTATGGATTAACAGAATGTATAATAAAACAAACATACTGAAGATAGGTCATTTGAGACAGAATCCATCTTTCGAGTGTTTCAGTTATGGCACAATATATCTTGATCGTTACCTCGTAAGATGAAGTGATCTGCAACTTGTAGAACACAGGCAGGTAGACCATGGCCATGGTGATGCTGACAAATGCCTCTGGACACATAATCATGGAATACTGAGTTCCATACACATACATCTCAGCTGGTAGACCTAACAAGGATATGCCTGAAATGTAACTGTAGGAAAATCGAAGTCATTAGTATGCAAAATATCAGTAAATCACAGTTAATTGCAATGGATATGGAATTCTTCAGATATACTGATGGAAGAAGAGGGAACAGAATTTGAAACAAAATTTTTAATACATAACGTCAATTGAGATATTCATTAATACATAAACTTACAAGGGATATGATTATGATGCTCTGGCCATTTAACCTTTAGGCTCCATGCATCCTATATATAGGACAGGCATACTGCTACCAGAGAATCCTGCATCACTGGGCAAATCATGCCCAAAGTTTTGAGACCACTGTTTTGACTCAAAACGCCTTGCACCTACTACCTAATTACATTGCACTGCATTCCAGAGGAATTAAGACCATAACTAACTAACTAACTAACTAACTAACTAACTGACTGACTGACTAACTAACTAACTAACTAGCTAACCAACTAACAACTAACAACTAACTAACCAATTAACTAACTAACTGACTGACTGACTGACTAACTAACTAACTCCATAGAGCAGAGTCCTTCTTGAGAAGCTAACTGGTTCTCAGCTAGTCAAGAAATTCCTCGCATTTTATGGAACCTGAAAGTTCATTACCACTTGCACAAGGGCCCACCACCTGTCCCTATCCTGAGCCAGATTAATCCAGTCCATGGCACCATCCCAATTCTTTAAAATCTATTTTAATATTATCCTCCCATCTACGCCTGGGTCTTCCAGGTGGACTCTTTCCTCAGGTTTCACCATCAAAATACTGTATGCACCTCTTCTCTCCCTCATATGTGGTACATGCCCAGCCCATCTAATTCTTCTTGATCTGATCACCTCAGTCATATTTGCTGAGGAGTATAGATCATTTAGCTCCTCATTATGTAGTTTTATCCACTCCCCTGTTACCTCAGCCCTCTTAGGCCTAAGTATTCTCCTCAGCACCCTATTCTCAAACAGCCTCAGCGTACATTCCTCCAACAATGTAAGTGACCAAGTTTCACACCCATACAAAACAACGGCAAAATTACATGTCTGTGTATCTCACTCTTTAAATTGTTGTATAGCAAACTGGAAGACAAAGAATTCTGAACCAAATGATAGCAAGCATTCCCTGACTTCAATCTGCTCTCTAAATTCTTCCTGAATAGAATTGTTATATGTTAAGGTTGTTCCCAAATATTTGAACTGTTCCACACTTCCAAAGGAACTATTATCAAATCTTTATATTGTGACTTAGTCCTGTATTGTGATCTCTAGATATGATGATGTACTTAGTTTTACTCGTATCAGCATTTGCTTCTAGTCCAATCTCCTTACTAGCAACTACTAAAGCTTCCATGTTTTTCTTTATAGTCTGTATGCTTCTGCCCAGTATATTAACATCATCAGCAAAAACCAAAACCTGATGTGCACCATTTACTTTCAAGCCCTCCGGATTTACCTGAACCCTCCTCATGGCGTGCATTACAGCAAATTTGGCAAGCAACAGTGATAAAGTATTTCCTTTTTTTTCAAACCACTATTAGCAAGAAGCATGTCAGACAAATGTTTGCCTACATAGAGTCTGCTGTAGGCTTCATTTAGACACATTTTATTAGCCTTCCCAGTCTCATGAGGGTACCAGCTTCAATGAGAATTTTATACACTCTCTTCTTCATAACTGAATCATAGGCTTTCTTGAAATATACAAATTACTGATGCACTGGTTCAACATATTCCTACTTTTTCTCATGTATTTGATGAATGCAAATTATATAATCAGTAATTTACTTGCTACACCAAAATCTACACAGATGATACCCATTAATTTCATTTGTATATTTAGTTAAACTTGACAGTGGGATGTTGCATAAAATTTTGAATGTAGTTGACAAAAGCAATGTGCCTCTATATTTACTACAAACTATTTTATCACACTTCATATAAATAGATAAAGTGATCGACTCTTTCCACTCCTCAGGCAGTTCCTCCTAATTCCAAATAGAATTAATAAGTTTATGGATATCAGAGCATATTGTTTTACCCCCTGCTTTTATCAGTTCTGCTGGAATTTGGTCGGTACCTGGTGATATTTCTTTTTAGCTTTTCATTATCCATCTGAAACTCAAAGGTACTCGGCTCAGGCACTAGTGGCTCTGCTGTGTGTATTTATGCCTGCCCAACATCATTAACCCCATGTACAATGAATACTGAAGAGAAGTGGTTCCTCCACCTAGCCAGAATACTGTGGAAGTCTGTAACCAAATCACCATTCTCGTCCTATACTATATTATTTCTAGGCTGGTGACCCTTATTAAACTCACTGATACCCCTATACAAGTCTCTGATATTGTTGTTCTTACTGTTAGTTACAAGTTCATTAATTTTAGCTTTCAGATATTTGTTCTTTTTGTTCCTGAAATGTCTACTAGCTCCATGTCATACACTATTCAGATTATCTACATTGTTTTGGTCTGGATCCTGTAACCACTGTGTTTTAACCTGCTCCCTTTGATCTAAAAAACATAAACATTCTTCATCAAAGCATAGTTTATGCTGCTTCCACTAATACTGACCTAGACTCTCTTTAGCTGCAATTTTGATATTCTGTCTAATGTTTTGCCAAGCCCTATTTATGTACGCACTACCAAGAATTACAACTCACACACTGCCAATAATTTAGAATTGTGGTCTTCTGGAATGTTACACTGTATAATTGGTGGCTGAGTACCACAGTTTTGGAAAATCTACTGTCTCTATCTCCAGGCCCAACGTACTTGCATAAGAGGCAGGAGCTTCCGGCACAATGTTTCGGCCTTTCAACAAAGCTACACAGCCTTAAATATTCACAGCCTGGGGAACCTCAAATCTCACATAAATGCAATTACATGAAACCTTCCTGACAAACTTGGAGAGCATAATTTTTGTTTTGAGAATCTCAGGTTCACTGCCACTTTAAAATGGTTCACTAGGTTCCTTAGATTAATAAGGTACAGTTTTTATTCTTTGTCTTGACAGTACTTTGGGGATTTGTGTAGGTGTCTACTGCTGTCACCACTTTCTGTTTAATTACCCATGTGACTGCCTAAATTAAGTCTTATAGCTGGCCTTGCAGTCAATTGAAAAATGTGCAGTTTCCTTCTTTTGTTTTGATGCACAGTTACCTTCATCATCAAATGTTTCTCGTAGTTACTGTCACGTGATCTAAGTCATTCTTCTTCTATTAGCATATATAAGCCAAGGGTACTTGCATACAACAGCCCTTAATATCACATAGTTTTGTCACTAGATGGCAGGAAAGTCTTCCATTTTGAGCTTTTTTCCCTTCTTTCTTTACTTATTATCATTAGAAAAAATAAGATGAGCTTATTGTGTTTCTCATATAGTTGGCACATCAAGTGCAAGTTAAAGAATTCATTTGCTTATGAAATGAAATGTGTGCACTATTTATTGCAAGTCAAACCATTTGGCTACAGGCTAAGCTGTGTAATGTTCATGACTGACTGTTGCAAATCACATTTTGAGTGATTTTTTTTATTTCCCAAGATTTTCCAAAGTAAAGGACATGATATTATCTTAGTACCTACACAACAGATAGCTTATTCCTATATCTGGCCACTCTGTGCTCACGTATGTCCCACAATTTCCCATTAAACATTGTGCACCTTTGTAATTTATTCAGATCATAATCTATTTGTTCTCCACCCTTGGGTCTATGATGAATATGGAGACGTTTTTCCATTAACTTTGATCCTCTAAAACATATCGAAACATTCCCTATCATCTTACACATTTCAGCATCAGTCATGAATAACTGGCGACCTTGAGGCTAATTCTCTCAGCATGATAATTTACACACTTCCTGCTTTGGTCATTTCAGCTGCATGAAGGCCACAGTTAAAATTTCTACTTAAAGGAGCTGTGCTTGCTGCGTTCCTCTGTGGTAACAATGTCAACCACGCATAAAATAACTATTACCACTCTAAGGGTTCAAGAGGAGGAATTATGTGAACAAAATTTCTGCTTTTTGAACATAAGCAGAAGTACTCATTATGTATCAGAGATGTAGGGGCTTTCCTTGTCTAGATACAGTGTGTTTCATAATAGGTATTTGAAAGTCATCTCTTTGGACACTGTATAACCTCTGTGAATGAGACCCATGCAGACAGCTATTTAAAGAACTGAATATTCTCAACTTGGTTTCACTATATATAATGGAAATTATATGTTATGTAAGAAAACACCACCAGTTTGTAGATCCAAACCCATGCTCATAATACACAAAGAAAGATGGATATCCACATCCATTCACACAATACTGATTTATATAAGAGAAGTGTAATAAATATGGAGACTAGGTTATATAACAAACTTCCTGGGTACATAAAAGAAATAGATAGTTATAAGACCTTTAAGAAGGAATTGAAATCACTTCTTCTTCTGCATTCCTTTTACTCAGTGG
>Ga0123353_10010452_pt1 | contig 12943 bp, 10 predicted proteins | sample TergutLab28metaG_3_FD_92763 | JGI IMG/M metagenome (GOLD analysis project Ga0123353, IMG submission 92763) | Labiotermes labralis P3 segment gut microbial communities from Petit-Saut dam, French Guiana - Lab288 P3 | ecosystem: Host-associated > Arthropoda: Insects > Digestive system > Gut ...
ACTGTGGGCTTTGACCTGTCGAACAATGTCCTTCCATTTTTTCCTATCTGCCACCAACTCTCTCCATCTTCTCACTCCCAGCACTTGAAGATCTCTTTCTACTTCCTCTCTCCAAAAGATGATAATTACACAACAATATAAAAGCATTAATTAATAGAACCAAATCATTACTTATTTTTAACTAAAGTATTCTTTCAAGGATTAGAAGGAATTTGTAAGAAGATATCTTTTTAAATCTGTTTTAAATTTATTGATGTCATATGGTAACTGCGTGAGGGTTAATGGAAGGTGGTTATAAATACCAGAATAATAAACTCTTTTTTGAAATATCATTAATTTTGCTGTAGGAAGATGTAAATCATAATTAGATCTTGTATTCAAATTATGAATATCAAAATTTGTTTTGAATAAACCTCTGTTCTTAACAACCAACAATAATATGGAGAATATATATTGATAATGAAGAGGGAGGGTATATAATTTTTAAAATAATTCATGACAAACTTTGCTATGAAGATTCATAATAATTATAATTATTCCTTTTTGGAATCTTGAATATGACTGCTGTGGGATGAAGTACCCCCAAAATTTATGTCATATGATATAATAGAATGGACCAAAGAAAAAGAAAACATCCTTAAAACTTCAGAAGATATAAACGGTTTGACTGATCTACTTACATAACATGCTTTGTTGAGTTTATGTACTGTTTCATCAATATGGAAACCCTAAGACAGATTATTATCAATTATTAATCCTAAAAATTTGGTATTATGGATTTTAGAAATTTGTTTGTTTTCATAGGATATTTGTAGGTCAATTTCACGGCTATTTTTAGTTAAAAATTGTAGGAAATGAGTTTTGTCCAGATTTAATAATACTATATGGCTTTCAAACCATCTGTTTAATTGCATAATAATACTATGTATGTCTTTTTTAAACACCTGGAAACCAGAATTTGTAATTATCATGCTTGTATCATCTGCAAATAAAATTAGGTTGGATATATCTGGTATGATTGTAGGTAGATCATTAATATATAAAAGGAAAAGTAAGGTACCAAGTATGGAGCCATGAGGAACTCTATGTGTAACTTGTTCCCATTCAGAAGAATATTTTCTGGAATCATAATCTGTCAATACTCTCATAAATATGTTGTGTAAATAGGATTTGATTAAATTGTTAGCTTTGCCAGAAATACCATAAAATTCGATTTTGGACAGTAGAATGTCATGGTTGACACAGTCAGATGCCTTTTGTAAGTCACAAAAACACCACCAACAAGTGATATATTATTTAGTGCTGAAAGTATATTATTTATCAAATTATAGGAGACTAATTCAGTAGATGATCCTTTTCTAAATCCAAACTGTTCATTAACTAGAATGTTATTATGATGATATGATCTACTAAAAATAACCTTTTCAAAGATTTTTGAAAAAGATGTAAGCATACAAATGGGTCTATAATTAGAAATATTTCCTTTATCACCTTTTTTAAATTTGAATTTGATTTCAGCGAATTTTAATCTCATTGGAAAATTACCAGAAGATGCCACCCGATTGCATATAAGAGTTCGGAAGGATGAAGTGTATGGAATACTCAATTTTAAAACTTTTGTTGATATCTCATTATAACCAAGGGAATATTTCATTTTGAGAGAATTTGTTTTGCCTTCTGTTTGTTTAGTTGAAACATATTTAAGATTAGTATTAGGGAATGATTGATTAAATGCAAAAGATAAGTAACATAAGGTATTATTATTAGATAAAATATTCTCACTATTAAGATTATCTACAAGTATATTTTGAGCAACTGATATAAAGTAATTGTTAAATGCCTTAGCAATTATTTACCTATTATTGGATAAAGTACCATTTACATTGATTGAGGATACGTTAATATTGGGTTTCATGTTTTTGATATTTTTTATATTATTCCAAGTAGTTTTAGACTTAGTAGCAGAATGGGCTAGAACACCAATGTAGTAGTGCTTTTTAGCTAATTTAATAAATTCCAATATAATCCTACAGTATTTTTTATAATGATTTAATAAGTTAGGATCATTACTATTTCTGCTAATTAAGAAAAGCTTCCTTTTATTAATGCATGAAGTCTTAATTCCCAGTGTGAACCATGCCTTGGTGAAGGAACTATGATAGACTTTTTGCGAGGAAATCTAGGATGGAATATTCTGAAGTTGGTATTAAAAAAATTATTAATTATAGTGTTTACATCATTATCCATAAATATATCATCCCAGGACCCATAGCTTAATTTAGGATTAAAATCAGTAATTGAACATTTATCAATCTTTCAACCAAAGTAAAAATAATTATTTCAATTTTGTACAGATAACTTACCCATTCACAAATGGGTAAGTTGAAAAGTTATCAAATTTAATATTGTTTATAAAAATATTGCCAATTGCAGAAGAGAATGTATGAATTCTTGTAGGAAATTGAACTATGCTATAGAGACAGTAGGAGGCCAATAAAGAATCTAGTAGTTGTTTATGTGTAGAATCATTGAGATAATTTGTATTTATGTCTCCACATATAATTATTTCAATAGCATTACTATAAATCAAGTTCAGAATAGTTTCAAAATTGTTTAAAAATTATTGGAAATTTCAGGAAGGAAATCGATAAGTGGTTACAATGCAGGTAGTGTAAGCAGGGGGATGTAGTTTCACAGCACATATTTCCAGGTCTTTTTCTTTACAAATTTTAATTAACCTAACATTAGTAAATTGAATGGATTCATGAATAAAAATACATACCCTTCCATTTTTAAAGGAATTTCTACAAAATTTAGCTCCAAGTTTGTAATTCATCAAAGCAATACCGTCTAATTCATTATACATAAGTGATGATCTGTTAAGCAGAGAGTATATGGAGGATTTGTAAATAAGGAAGTATGAAACTAATCTGTGTTATTATTGTTCAGTTTAGTCATCGGGTATCAAGGTTTAGGAATACAGTGACAGCAGACAGTATGTTAAAGTCACAGTAAATGTGTTATTTTCTCACTTATAATTTCATTTCCTATCACAATATAGCTTGTGATTACATCAAAATATGAATATTGCAGAACAAGTTCTATATACAGTGCATAAGCTCTAAAGTGTTCATGGCAGTAAAGATTCGTAGTGTGGTTTTGGTGGCTGGGTGCCTGCATTTTGGTGGAACATATTGCATCCATTTTCTGAATCAGAAGATGGAGGCAGTGCATTCCTGAACAAAGTGGTACCTACCTGCCAGACCATATAGTGTCATAAACAGAAGACCACAATGTGGACAGGTTGTCATTGGTATTTATTTATGGTTTTTTTATGACACTGTCAGTACCTCAGACTATCTAGCATTGTGTGATAGGTGATAAGTGAGTAGTGGTTTGGAAAGGATCTGGAAGAAAGGAGTCATGGGCTAATTTGAGGTACTGTCCTGATGTTTATCTTGAAAGACTGAAAAATGACAGAGAGAAACCTTTAAACAACTGGGATGATATTTACATTTTAGCACATGGTCGTGAAAAACATGAGTATTATTTGAACAGGAAAATATAAATATTATGGAATAAACAGCATTTTTTGGAAAATAAAACAAATATTATTCACCATGTCTTAAAAATGTAGCAAATTTGTTTGTTGCCTAAATATATAAAACAGATTTCTAACAGTGTTTTTACATGTATTTGTGTACATGAATGCAGGTCATTTAAAGGTTAATGAGTCAATTGATAAAATTATGTGGCATCAGTGGTAGATGAATCAAAAATGGGTGTGGAGCATTGATGGAATAATACTGACAGGTGAAAACCAAAATACTTTGACAAAAACTTGTCCCAATGCCACTCTGCCCACATGGACTGGCCTGACATTGAACTTGGGCTTCTGATGTATGAGTCCAGTAATTATCCACCTGAGCATTGTAAAATCTCAGCAGGGATACTGACAGACTTACCAGTGATAAGTAATAAACTGCAGTGAATGTCTCATAGAAATCCAGGTTTTTGAAGAAAACAGTAATATTATTAATGAAGCTTAATGCAGTTAATATGCCCTTGCATCTTTGTACACCATCACTTTCTGTGCCAATTGCTGATATGTCACATGCCAGCAATGTTGTGAATAATTTTCTTTTCCAGTTGCTACGAGAATTAAAGCATTCAAATGTGATAAACCTCATACGCGTCTTCCTCTCTCATAATGACAGGAAAGTCTGGTTGCTGTTTGATTATGCTGAACATGATCTGTGGGTATGTAAAATATTTTTGTCTGTTATTTGGTTACAAACTTGACAACTTCTGTAACACTTTAATGTCACAGGCTGCTATATACTGTAGGGTACTGGCTGTTTATTATGGGTAAGTTATTAACATTTAAATGATACAACTGTTCTTCTTGAATTTATTTATTTTTTCTTGTGATGTTCCAGTCAACTGGTATATTTCACAGTATAGGTCCATTATGATCACCATGCATATGCAGTTCTTCGGAAGCCAGGGAATATAAATTGCCCGTACTCTCCTGCATCGGTTTTGTTTGGTAACATATTGCTTGTGTAATTGAAACATTTTTATTTGTATGTATGTATATTTGTATGGAATTACCAGTCAGGATTGCAAGAGGAGGGGAAGAGGGCACGTAAACCACAAGTGCTGCATTTTAAATTGTACTTGTAACAAAATAATTGTAAGCTCTATATCAAGAAACAATGGGGCTTGCAGAGTCATCAAATCCTACATAACATATTTAACTATAATTTTTGATCCTCACTTCTTTTATCAATCATTATTTACCCTCTCTTGTCATGTGAAGCAGTTCTTTACTATCCTGGCATAACATAGCATATCATGGGGTTTTTGATGGGACATACAGTTTGTAGATATAGGGTAACTGCAGATATGTTAGCTGTCATTGACAGTAGACAAGGACTCTTCTGTCAAAAGACTGGGGTAGTACATTCTTATGAATTGTTGGTAAATTTATGCCAGATTACATGATATCATATTCCAGAAGACAGTATTCTTTAAGAAGTTGTCCTCCAGCTAGAAGATGATAACCTTGCAATTTTGGAAATTCTTTGTTATTTCAAGCTTGAATTAATGCCAAGAAAGTACCATGCTTAAACTGTAAAGATGAACAGTGGGTAATCCAGAGTCAAGATTCTCAAGTTTGTAAATATTTTGTCATCAGATTTTATGTGGTCATATTTATGTGATGAGAATGTTAATTCATCTAGTTCCAATTCCAAAGTCCAGATTTACTTTCTGCATTCAGTATATTTTTATGTTTATCTTCATAAGACTATTGTAGCTATTTACATGTTTTTTCTCTTTCTAGCATATAATTAAATTCCATAGAGCAGCTAAAGCAAACAAGAAGCCAGTAATGGTTCCTAAAGGAATGGTCAAATCCCTTCTGTATCAGATCCTAGATGGAATTCACTATCTGCATTCCAACTGGGTGCTACACAGAGACCTGGTAACACTCCTGACCTGTTTAAGTAATGTGCTGTAGTTACCCTAGTATTTTCAGTGATATGGTCCAGTGTACTGAGTATTGTATTTGCTTATTTGATACCTGTATGTACTAAAGAAAAATATACACCACTTTCTTATCAGAGCATTCCCAAATTTGTATTATGCAAGGAGATTCTTCAACAAGCAAACTGGCAAGATAGGCAATATACATGTAATGTAACAATGTGGTGCACTTGTGTAACCATCATTACCATGGAAATGCAAGTACTGTATTGTTGACATATGCATGTTGCTGTGAACAATATAAGTAAATATATAAAGTATTGGCACGGAAACGTGACAGTGTATTCTATTCATTGTTGTGTTACGTATGTCACCAACAACAGGAAACACACTTGAGTCTTTATGTAAAACCCAATATTATTTGGCCAGTGTATCCAATTTTGGATTTCATTGACAGAATTTCATTGAAATCCCCAATACAAAATTTCATGGAAATCTGTCAATTGGGAGCCTTGCCAATGCATGCAGGGACAGACATGAGGAAGCCGATATATGCTTTTTACAACTGTATGACTGCACCTAAAAATCAGCTCATCACACAAATGTGCCCATGATGTAATAAGTACTCAATATTATGAGTGTGTGTCTTGTATTCTTGCCTTAGTTCTCCAGCATGCAAATCACATCTTTTCTGTGCCATATTATATTGTCATCTGTGGCATGTCTGGCTCTATCTTTTTGCATTATTTCATAAGGGCACAATTTTTGGGGGGAAGAAAAAATCCATGAGGTATAAAATGTGTGTTTTGATTTTCTCTATAACATTTGTCTGAAACCTCATTCTAAGAATATTTCATTGAGATATTATCATCAGTGTACATAATCCTCATGTAATGTATCTGTTATTCTTGTGAGATTTTCATCAAACTTGAATTTTCTTCACAGAGTTTCACAGAATACTCAAATGTCAAGTTTGAGTATTCTGAGTTGTTCCATGTGGATGGATGGACAGACGGATGAATGGACAGATAGACATGATGAAGCTAATAGTTGCTTTTCACAATTTTCTGAATGTGCCTAGAAATGTGCTCAAATCTCTCCAACTAATTCACAAGCTACAAAAATTGTGTAGCTTTCTTGTTCAGTTACTGTCAGAAATGGGAGATGATTTTTCCACATCAAACTAATTCCATACAGTTCTTAGTGTTTTACACATAGATTTTTATGTTCCTTATACCATGACTATTCTTATCAATATATCAATCAACGATTGCACTTAATAAGGTACCATTCATGACAAGTAACAAACTCCTACATGATTTGGCACTTGGGTGCCATCCTTAGGGGTCTTCTAGAACAAAGGAGTACAAGTCCAGCACACTTATCTAAGTACTGCATCATCCTCACTGAAAAGAATCACTGGAATCCTAGTGAGGATGATGCAGTACTTAGATTAGCATATTTGACTTGTATTCCTTTGTTCTAGAAGACTTCCTGAGGATGGCACCCAGTTGCAAAAACATGTAGGAGTTGGGTACTTGTCATGAAAGATATTTTATTAAGTGCATTTGTTGTTTGATATATTGGTTACACTTGGATGTTGGCACTTTGATGTCTTGAAAGCATTTTCAAATAAACGAGGAACAAAATACTTCTATCTCTGCAAAGAATTTTTGTGAATTGAAACTTTATGAAGAGATGAAAAAAATAGTGTTTGAGGTGAAGGATCAACATTATAGATACAGACGTTGTTTTATTCCTTTCATAGTGATAAGCTGACACATACTTGCATAAAGCTTAAACTGTATCTTGGCAGAAGTGAACTCACTTATCCTTAGAGAATCCCTTGCCAATAGCAGCAGCCAGCATGGATTGTAGCATCAAGGTCTTAGGGACAACTGGGAATAAGGGGAACGTTTGCTGCTGTTAACATTCATCAATACTTTGTCAACTCAGGAACACATCAAGACATTTGATATATCGAGTACAAAATATTATTAAGAAAAGTACACACCACAGTAGGAACCTCAGAGTCAGAAAAATGATATCAGGTACCATTACATTCCTGCTTCAAGCAAATGTGGGTCTCTTGTTGTAGAAGCCATTGAATTTTCTTCTGTGTTTACACACTAAAAACTTATGTTGATTAAACTAGATAAAAAAGGCGGATACTTGAAATCTCCGTATAGTAAAACTATGTGTGGTAAGCCTGTAATATATTATTTTGTTCACAACATCTTCTTCTGGTTATGATGACAGGTAGATAATATATGTGGCTTCTAGGACTAGCACAGTAGAGAGAGCAGATGTGATGATGTTAAGGTTGTTGGTAATATTAGTTTAGTGTAACCCTTCAAATAAGATTTACTGTATCGGTATTTTTCCATCTCCTGTAATGAAGCTTGTGATGTAACTTTATGTCATTTAAAGCATGGTTGTTAAAGATCCTTAAATTTCTAAATAAATTTATGTAGTTTATTTCCTTATCTCTTAAAGAATAACAAAAAGGGCTACCATTCTCGCAAATAGACAAATTAATAGTTTCTTCATAAAGACAAGAATTCATAGGACAGAGTTGTTTCAGTGTCTGTATGAAGTATGGGTGATTATAATATATGAAATTGTTCACTTTCAGAAACCTGCAAATATCCTTGTGATGGGTGAAGGACCGGAGAGAGGCAGGGTAAAGATTGCAGACATGGGTTTTGCTAGACTGTTCAATGCACCCTTAAAACCTCTGGCAGATTTGGATCCAGTAGTTGTAACGTTTTGGTACAGGGCTCCTGAATTGCTTTTGGGTGCTAGACACTATACCAAAGCTATAGGTAAAGTGAAAACTGTTTTTGAACAAGTCACAAAATAAAAATTGCAAGGCCAACATATGAAATGGTACAGTTAATACATCAGCCAACAAATGCACTTACTGAAATACAGTCCATACCAAAATTCTTACTTGTTCTGGCAGCGAGGTGCCATCATCAGGGAGTTTTAGAACAAAGGAATATAAGTCCATCCTGTTAATAATGTGTTAGGCTTACGTATAAGAGTTTAATACTTGTTATGAACTGTATTTTAGTAAGTGTGTGTGTTGGTTGATGTATTAATTGTTAGAAAACACAGAGTATGTGTAGTATAAAATGTGAAAGCATAGTCCACTAGGCATGCTGTTCTTTGTTCCTTGCCTGAGTATATCAGAAATGTTGAATGTGTGTGTGTGTGTGTTCATTCATATGTGCACAGATGACATTAAGATTATTACATATAGAAGGCTAGAGAGGAATGTGTGTGGAAACTGGGAAGTTTATGGACACTGTAAATGTGTGTCAGACTCTTATTTTTCTTTATGCATACATTCATCTTGTCTTTTATACAATCTAAGTGGCTTAGATGGATAATTAAAGTTCACCACATCTGAACGAAGTCAACCATCACGATCAGGAAAGATGAGATAGGCAAAGACATGTAGCCCATATAGAGGAGATGAGATATACACTCAAAATCAAAGTAGGAAAAGCTGGAGGAAGGAGACGACATGGAGACATAGGTGCAGATAGTAGCATAATATTATAATGAATGTCAGTGAAATGTGATATTGAATTGTGGAATGGATTTTGAGGCTCAGAATAAGGGCCTATGATGATTCTTATGAACATAAAAATAAATCTATAATTTCCATAAAAGAAAGGGAATTTTTTGAGCGGTTGTTGAGTTCCCAAGGAGGCATCTTACCCATGTACTTTGTAAGTTATTGTAAATGTATCAGCAATACAATGTCTTCAGTTGCAGAACTGTGCTGTAGAAGCTCAGTGAACACTTGTGATAATTTGTGGTTTTGAGATGGTTCAGTTATAACTGTCTTTTGCACTGTCACTAATGGATTGCATTGCATGTTCATGAATGTATTCATTCAGTAATCAGTACTTTGTTGCACAGGTACCAACATGCCAGAAACTGCATGTTCTCAACTTCAAGATAGAGGAATGAACCCTGAAGACTGAGGTAGCTGGTTCCTGTGTGCAGTTGTTACCCATTTACCAAAGCATATGGCCTTGCATCCCAGGAACTGATCTTACCATTCACTTCATGAGAATGTCAAATGCCAATTGTAAAGTTGGTTACATATTTATGTTTGCAGATATATGGGCCATAGGATGCATATTTGCTGAACTTTTGACTTCGGAACCTATATTTCATTGTCGACAAGAGGATATTAAAACTAGTAATCCATATCATCATGACCAACTAGATAGGATATTTAATGTGATGGGGTTTCCTTTAGAAAAAGACTGGGAAGATATCAAAAAAATGCCAGAACACCCAACACTGCTCAAAGACTTCAAAAGGACTAAGTATGTTTGTAGTATATGCATTTGATCTTGTAGTGATTTCATATGTATACTTGCAGCAGTAACATAAATCTGTCCTGAGGGACTTTTTAAAGTACTGAATAACCACAATGAGGCAGCCAGACTGATTGTGCTAGAAGGTTTAAGGTTGAACTGTGGAACTCCCATTGGTGTGGGTGGCATGATGGTGGACAAAGGGAGTCAGTAGTTCTAGTAAAGTTACTATAAATGACAGTTATAATATATATCTGTGGTGCCTGTCTTCTTATCCCCCACTGTTTTTAATTTTTAAACTGTGAAATGTGGTGTGAATGTTGTCATTGCAATCACCACAGCCTTGCACTTCTTAGTTTCCTACACTGAGTAGTAACAACATGGTGAATTAACAAACTTTTGAGTTGGTAGCAACTGCAGCACTACAATATGTGACTCCTGAATTTACCAGTATTTATGGTAATATATATTTTTAAAATGTCCAACATTTGTTTATATATTATTATTTTTTTTAGAATGTGAAAAAACAACATGGTGGCCATGTGAAAATATTCATGTACAGTGAAACCTCCATCCATTGTTATTGAATGCATCTTTTTCCTACGCTTACTGTTTATTTCATCTTGTCCCCAAAATATTTTGATATAAAGGTGTATGATTATGTCAAATGTGTTGTTTCTCAATTTGTCAGCTATTCAAAATTCATGGTCTGGACCCACAATATTTGCAGAAGGATTATGTCTGAGAAAAAATAATGAAAGTAATATGATGTTTCTGGAATGTACAGTAGCTGTTGCTTGCCTATACTGGCAATTACCATTTGCTTATGAATGTCACTACACATCAGCTGTGTTTAATTGTTGGTTGAGTGGTGGTAGTGGGCGGTGGGGAGGAAGTGTGAAGGAGGCTTAAGTTTTAAGGTGGTAAACCTAAGAGCTATATTGTGCAGTTCTTACTGTTGCATTGGCTATAATCATCATCTTGTTTGCTTCACTTTGTTTGGTTCAGCATTTAATAGTTGTATTATTATTATTGTTGTTGTTGTTATTATTATTGTTTTTGTTTTCTCTACTTCTTGCTGATCATGGTTTGGAAAGTTGTTGAAATCACATTGCTGTACAAACTTAAATGTCCCAGGATACATTGCGCAAATAAAACAGCATGGATGACCACAACCATTTTAATGGAATGTTAAGGTCACTAGATGCTTCTGTGGTTGTGCAAGGTAGAAACATTTGTTCTTTGCAGTTATGCCACTCATCTGCAAGGTATGTCATTGGTAAGAACAGTAAGCACTGTGTACTATCCACAAACTGCACAAGCATTTTACACCCTCTGGATTTTGTCACTATAAAATGTTTCAAGCAGTTGTACAGGAAGGACCTAGTACTGAAGCTTGTGTACTTGATGGACTCAGGAAAGGATGTTGAACTGAAAGTCCATGTTTTGCAAGTGATACATTTTACAGTGAATTGTTTGCATCAATGTGGCTGTGGGTATGAACTTGCACAGAAGACGTCTGAAAAAGAGAATGGCGCCTTTGATGAGGAGTGGCTTCATCTGGGTGCTGAGGATGTGCACTGCATTTCTTAGCATTTTTGGTGAATGACCTTGCCACGTGTGCTGTGGTCAGCATTGATAAGTTGTGTGATGATCAAGAGAGCAACAGGAGTAGTGGTGATGATGAAGAGGGTGATGAATGTGACCCTGATCAAGTGCAGAGTTTTACTGAAGGCCATGCTGCTTATGGAACTGTTAGATTCTCTTATGTGCACAGCAGTAGTGAGCATGGTGAACATAACTGTTTAGTTGCCATTGTTTCATCTGAAACGTTAGGTTTCAAGTAAGGAGTTGTAAATTACAGGTTTTTTTATAAAACATGATTTTCATGAAACTTGTTATTTATTTATTATTATTTTGGCCTAAGTGCACAATGTCAGATTGTCTTTAGTTGTTGTTTCTTCATGTTTCTGACGCATTCAGTGTTTTCCTGTAACAGTCATTTTCCTGCATATATATATATATATTTTGCCATCCATTCAGAAGCAATGGATAGAGGTTTTGCTGGATACATCCTTCAGTTTGACTAATGGAACTCATGAAACATTGGAGCTTGGATATTAAATTTTACAAACTGTTGGGCTCAGGATGTGACACTTTGTAGTCTGGCAACTAATTACAGTATTTTGGAGGAACCTTAGCTTCCATTTTCAGGGTAGAAGAGTGTATGTAATATTCTTTGTAAGTCAGAAATCACAAATGTGATGGTGCAGACCTTTAAGGTTGTATTTACCATGCTTTACTTAATCATAATCAATATGCATATAATACATTCACCCCCAAAACAAAGTAATGACAGTAATGATATCTGTGTTATGTATTTATAGTTCCAGCAGTGACAAGTACTGATTCCAGCAGGCTTTTTTCTGCAACCATCTGCTTACAAGCTGCACATGCCAAACTTGCAGCTGAACTGTACATTGATGCTATACTATAAACTTAATTTTGCTGAACCATATCATTGACAGTACAATATTTGTAGAACTGAAAGTTAGCATGGTTGGAAAGTAGACTTTATAAGTTCCATGTAGAGCTTCTTTTAAGTAAGATTATGGAAGAGAAGCATTTACCAAGTAATTATAATGCCTCAAAGAGGAATCATTGTTGGTATTAGCTGTTTCCTTACTATTTAAGGAATGGGAACTGTGTTGACTCAGTTCATACAGTGATTAGGCTAAATGCTGGGGAAGTAAGGAACTGTTTCATATCTGGTAGGGAAAAGAAATTCCTGCTTTGACCAAAGTATCCTGACCACTTCTGGGACCCCACCCATTCTACTCATCACCTGCTCATTGGGTCCTGAGAAGGTAAAGTGGTTGGGACATGAAGCTAACCACTGACCTCCATCTTGTGTCAAGGTTAAGAATGAGTGGAGGTGTATTTACACTTCCCTGTATGCCTTCATGGCCTGCACAATTCTGTCTTTACTTACTTTATGTTAATATAGTTGGAATACATTTCATTTTTCAGTAATTTGGTATTGATTTTCATATTTTATGTAACTGCTTAACTGTATTACAAAGGTGAATCAAAAAGTAAAGTGAATTTGCCTG
>Ga0123353_10010453_pt1 | contig 12939 bp, 11 predicted proteins | sample TergutLab28metaG_3_FD_92763 | JGI IMG/M metagenome (GOLD analysis project Ga0123353, IMG submission 92763) | Labiotermes labralis P3 segment gut microbial communities from Petit-Saut dam, French Guiana - Lab288 P3 | ecosystem: Host-associated > Arthropoda: Insects > Digestive system > Gut ...
TGGGGTCGACTCAGCCTCTAACAGAAATGAGTACAAGGAGCATTTCCTGGGGGTAAAGGTGGCCGGTGTGTAAGGCTGACAACATTACCACCATCCTGTGCCGTTGCCATGAAATCTGGGAACTTCAACTCCGTGGAACCCTCTGGGCCACTCCAGGCCTGTAACGGGACTGCTTTACCTTTTACAGGTAAGAATAACTGGGGTTGTAAACCATTTAGAGTGGGAATGGTAGTGACATTCAATGGGCAGACCTCTAATGGAAGTGGTAGGAAGGACAAGCAACAGTGATCCACAGCCCAGTGTGCAGACAACCAGTTGACATGATATTTCAGAAGGCCTGAATCTTCATCACCACCAATGTAGAAACATCATGTAACACAAAACTGGCATAAATATAAGTAAGACCAAAAACCACAAATCTAAGTTCAACATTCAGGTGTTCACACAGTCCTCTCACCTTAATTAGATCTATCCTGTGTTCCGCAATTACTGCCAACTTTTCTAAAATGTTTCTCAGCCTCTCCTGGGCAGCGTGGGATATCAATGCAGCTACTTCTGATGAAGGTTCTTCCAACCCATGGTGGGCAACTGAAAACCGAAGAAAACATGCAGAGTCTGGCCAACAAAAACACACAGTATCTTTTTTAACGCCACCCAGAGCACAAAATACTGGCACCTCCATTTCCACTAGCAAGTCATAGCAGTCATGAAATTGTGAAGATATGACCTCTGGAAACGTGTTCATCTGTCTGCTCATTAGAATTTATGAATAAACTGATGAACTTCCATGAAATTTAGTATGAACATCACTCCACTACAGACCACAATGTCCGTGTTTTTAAAAATCCTACGTCCATATCAACATGGTAACCATACAGAATTTATGGTAGAAGCAACATTATTGTCTCACACAACAGGGTACCTTAACTTCCCTCCCGTAAAAATCTGAAGCTTCTCCACTGCCTTTGCCGAATATAAAATTTTTACTTACATGTGCAAGTGAACTGCTGCTAGTTCTGAGAGCAAGAATATTGCAACAGCTGAAGCAGCTGTTTGTGAACACACGAGTTAAATGAGGAAGTTTAGTAGCATGAATCTGAGGTACTTTAGTACCGTTCACTCACTGACCACACATGGCTTGCCTTCATAAAGCAGAACTTGTGGTGCATGTGGTTTTAGTTATTAACAATACAGACAATGTACGTATAACATAACAGTGCAGCATGTTCACGTAACCACTATTGCTGTGGAAAAGCAATAAGTCTTACATATTCTGAGTGTGTGTCCATATTCTTGCCTTAGTTATGAGGTATGCAAACCACTTCCCTCAGCACCGCATTATACTGTCATCAGTAGCCTGCTTGACTATACCATAATTTTCCACATTATCTCATAAACAGCACACTTTTTGAGAAAAATTTATTCAACATAAAATATCTGTTCTGATTCTCTCTACAACTTCTGCCTGAAACATTTCTTGTTCCAACAATTCACTGATATATTATCATAAATGTATAAAGATCATCATGTAAAGCACCCATTATTGTCAAATCTTAATCAAACCTGACTTTTCTCAACAGATTTTTTAAAAATCCACATGTACCAAATTTCATGAAAAAACACCTACTGGGAGATGAGTTGTTGCACCAGGCCAGAGACAGACAGACAGGCAGACAGACATTTGAATGAACATATCAATTACATGAACACTTAAATGAACACATCAGACAGGATACACATTTCAGCAAAGATAATTAGCAGTAATTTTTAATTTAGTTGCAGTTTATTTAATGACACTGGAACACGCAGTAACAAACCAATGGACGATAGTAAATAACAAATTTGAAAAGGTGTAGAAATTTAAGGCAGGTCTAATATCCCTGGAATTTGCTGGAGGGAATGAGGACAAGCATGAAGGACCTCAACACAGTCAGTGTCCCATCCAAGACTTAAACCAGGAACCTCCCAAATAAGTTACTAACATTAGAACTCTGGCATACTTACATGGTATGACATCTCGCTGATTCACACCCACACAATGCATTAAATATACAAACTAATAGTCTATTCCACACACACAGAAGGTACCTTTACAGTTCATTAACACACAATATATGCAGTCCAATACAACAAACTGATTTTGAAGGTGGTATATATTGCTACAATCAGTCAAAGCAGTGCTAAACGCCTCTCCTACTGAAGGACAACCAAGTTCTAGTTAGGTGGTCTTTGTAATGCGTGCGCCTGTTGTCCCAAAGCTCCTGTCATGCCTGATACATAAACATGTTAAATTTGTCATTCCTTCCTTTGACCTTATTATCTTAGTCACCATTTATACAGCTGCTCACAAGCCACTCACAGCTATACCCATTTTTCTAGTCTAGTTGAGAGTACTACTTTACACCATGACAGAAGAGCTGTCATGCAAACTTTCCATGAGGTTACCAAGACCTTCAAGACTCAGCTCGTGAAGGAAGTGCCTCTCAAATGTACCTGAGAGAGACTCTCAAAGAGTTTTAGCCTCACAAGTAACCTCACCTCAACACAGAACACCCTAAGATATAATAAAATTTACATCAATCTCTTGTTGGTATGTAAAGCAGCTACGGCAGTCAAAGACAAAGGAATGTGGTAGTTTTCTAATGGAATAAAAATCCTCATTCCCATGTTTGAGAAAAATTTAATTTCTTAACCTGACTGTTATTCCACACTGCATGTTCCAGCTTCTATATACTGTGATACTGACAAAGAAAGCAATCAAATTCCAGGCAAAAAACAAGTACTTTACTTAATGCAGATATGGTTCAGTTCTAGCTAGTCTTCCCATACCTCAGAAAGGTGATAATATGCTATACTGTTGCTGGATATGCAGTGTTCATGTAATGGCTAGGGACTTCATTAAATAGACAGTAACCTGTCCACATGCTGGTTAGCAATATTTCCTCGTATAAGTTGCACAAGTAAGCACCGGCCATTGATTGTTGATGGTCTCCTGCTGAGTGCTACTGTGACAGACTTCCCCAGCAAATTTGACTGCAAATGTCAAGATGGTGTATTGTCATGAAATTTTAAGAGGCACTACAGGAGTAATTCCATTTCCTGTTCCCTCTGTACATCCAGAGATCCTTGCTGGTGCAATACATCATTCTTGATAAATCGATGCCTCATATTGTGTTGACTAGTGGCTTGTCAGAATACAGTTCAGTGAAATATTATCCAAAGCACTGCCCTGGCACAGTTGTATACAAAATTGTGTGGAGTATATACAAAGCATTTCTGAGCAGTCTGTGAATAACATGAAAAGAAGTATGCCACTGAATGCTAAGAATGATGCCATATATTCAATGGGCAAGAGTGAATGGTGGGTTCTTTCCATGATAGTGGCTAAAAACAGTGAGGACAGTAAATGGGAATTTGTATTATAAACATTTGAATTACTTCATTACAGATCTGAAGCATATATGCTGCAGATTGGACAGCTTTAAATGAACAACAGGATGATGATTACACATGGCAAGTGAAATTACACAATCAGTGGGTACTAATTGGCATAATTTCTTACCAGTCTTCTGAATGGACTGAGAAAAGCAGCAACAAACTAAGGATGATAGGATAATGGCAGTACTACAGACTTATGTTCGGGAAGTACCCAGTTTGAATCTTCAATTGCTGGCTCATCATGGAATTCTTCCGTCTTTCCAGGTATATTCCAGGCACAGTACAATCACGATCTGACATTTTTGTGGGGATCTACTAAAATGGCATAAAATTCGGGAAAACACAAAACCCAGCAAACATCGTTCGTACAGGCATGTGGCCAGTACCATATAAAAAAAATATGTGAAATCGTGGAAAACGCAAAATACGGAAATGTAAAATTACGGTTTTACTGTAGCACCCTTCAACAGGGCACCAATGCATCCTTTCAAATCCATACCTATTTACCACTCATTATCGACTCTCATTCAATGCTATGAATAACAATTTGTCAAACTGCAGTCAGGTTCGGTCAGTATCTCCAACAGTCTGTACAGTCATATTCACTGTGACCTTTTGCATTTACCACAGTTTCCAGCCCTTCCAAGCTCTCACCATGGTCCTACAAGTAAGTTCCTGCTTTATTCAGGCAAACAATGCCTAACCACAGACTTCTCAGGATATGGGTTGGATTGTGGGAGGCCAACAATAATGTAGGGAGTCAAAGTGAGAGCACACATAAAAGAGCAAGAAAGGGTAAGACAGACATATGTGTAAAAGATCAGAGAAGGATGAAGAAGGGAATTTCACAAGACAACCAAACCTGGTGGGAATGACACACATACTGCATCAGAGGATTTGTTATCAGTGTGACATTCACAGGCTGAAGCACAAGTGGACATACTAATTTGCCTGAACTTACCAATTTGCCTAATTTTATGTTGTAGAGGCACAGCATGAAGGAAAATTTCATCTTTACAGGACCGTATCTGTGTCCCAACAAATTCTGTGGAGCCCAATATCCTCTGGGTCTCCTCAGCCAGGTTCACACCACCCATGGCAGCCACATCATTGATGTCATCATCCCCTCTGTAACAACCACACAACTTAAAAGTAACCGAGATAAACAAGGACTGGTATGGCTTACAAAACTCAAAAATCAAATAATATTCAAAATGTTAGAAGAAAAATAAAATATAAGTCTGGGTTCAAAAAATTCCAAGCACTGGAACCAAATGCAACGCAAAATTCTCATTCTGGTGCCTATTTTCTTCTGCAATATCATTTTAATATGTCCCTGTATTTATCACAATACCTCAAATCTCACCAAACACAAGTCTGGTTAAAAAGCAAGCACACAGTTGTAATCATGTGATGCTAAGAAATACAAATAAACCAGTACTGACACAATTTTGTTCTTTGAAGGACATGGACCATTAGTACTGTGATCACCTACACGATACTAAGGAAGTAACTGAGGGAATTATTTCAGCATCTTGTTTGTCACAAGGGAAAATTTCTGGGAAAATAATGAGAGTTTCATAATCACTGACTTAATATAATGTGCCTTTAGTATTTCCCTTGTTTTATATCCTGGTTTTTAATTTATAATGTGGTGCAAACTTGTTACAGAAAGATTTTACAGAAATGCATCACCTCTACTCACTTTGAATGCAATAGCATTTACTATATAGGTATACCCCCATAGCATGCTAAAATTTGTTCACAAACACGCGTAGTCTACACTATAATTTTACAAATTTCTACAAGGAGCAGTCAAAATGTAAATTTTCAGGACATGTACCTTTAAGTGGTGCAGTGAATGAATACAGGTATCACATCACTGAACATTTCATAAACAATTTTTTTGTACAGTGTCCACGAAGACTGAAATGCCACAAGGCAGCATAAATTTCTCCATCTCCTATTCACAAATATCAATGTCCTGTTTCTCCAATATCATTTCACCACTGTTTTTTTCCTGCATCAGCATCATCATCACATTTAAATTCAACATCTTCCCCTTATTGTCTCATCTGTTTCTAACACTGAACCAACAACTGGAGAAACTAATGTTGGTATGAACACAGCAGTGATATTACGGCTACAAGAGGACAGAAATTTCTATGCACAGTGAGTGGAAAAAATCATCCTACTGTCTCAGCATTCATGACAAGCATGTACAAAAATAATCGACTGAGAATGCAATAAAGTTCTTCAAATTTACTTTCTGATTGCACCTTGGGTGCATTCTTAATCCTTTGGAGATGACAATTTTTGGTGCATATGATTCCTTACAATCAACACCAGTAAAGGGCATATGCGGAAAGTATTCGTCAGTGCTTCACTGTGCGGCTACAGCCACCTCACTTCCTCACGTCTGTAAGAATGAAGAGAGAGAGAAAAATTGCTAAAGGCTAAAAGTCTGCATCATGAAGTTACTACAAACGGACCATTCACAGGCCAACTGAGATTGAGCTCCAACCCAACAATGAATAGGCAGGACTGTCGTTGCTTGTCAAGGTCAACGAAACCTTCCACTCTCTGAAGGAACACAAATGCCCCCTCTGTGGAATGAAGACGTAGTTCTCCATCATTGCAATGACCAATATATTGTCCCTTTCACAAGACAAACAACTATCCTTTGAAGTGCCGAGTTTCTGTTGCTATTTCCCATTTCCTTCTTCACTTGCATTATATTTTTAATTTTTCACCCTTCCACACAACTATGCATTTCAGGCCAACACAATTTCCCCTCCTACTGCTTGACTAATCTCTGGTGTTCATGCCCTAATCCATTTTCATTTTATTTTACACTTTTTTGCTTGATTTTTGTTTTGTTTGCATACATATATATTTTTACAGGTTTCATCAGTATTCCTCCACTGACAGTCCTTTTCAGATCCACAAGATTTACTGGATCTCATAATTCAATGCAATTCCCCCCCATCCTATTTCACTGGCCAGTGCCCTACCATGGCCTACTGCATCAATCGTATCCCTTTTGCTTACAGCTTATACATCTTATGGAAACAGCAGGTTCCTCAGAACTGTACATACATTTTTCAACCAGAGAACATGGTGTCACATCCCCAAAAAACAGTTGCATTTATGATCCCTGTTACCTTCATGAATCCACACTAGTGAAAATAATTCTGTATACCTGTCTGGTACTTGTTTACATGAGCAGATAACATCCTGGACCATGCAACCTACTTGTAACCATTAAATTCAAAATCATGCAATATTAATCAAAGTATGCATGTTTCTGACCAGGACAGTGTTTATATTAATGGGTTATTAATCATTTAATAAGAAGTATAATCAATCACGATTCATAAATATGCTGCATAAAGTGAAATGTTAAAGTAAAAAAGAAATTGTTGATTACAAATACTGATCAATTAATAACCCTAATTCTTAAAGTTGGCAACAAACTTAGCATTCTACATCTGCCCCAACCATCATGTGATGTGCACAGTCTTGCTCATTTTTCAGCCATAAGCACTTTAAGCTCCATCTGACAGATCAAAAGTTCTAAAAACTGAAATCTAACACCTGTCAGTTAACAGAACTTTTACCACATGCACACTGATCATGCTTAATGCCATTACGGTCACACTCACTATGTCAATTGTCAGTATCTCAGGTACACTGCTGATAAAAAATAGCAAAATTTGCCACAGCCATAAAGGAATGATGAATTATCAATTTTGTCTATCATATGTTTCATTTGTGACCTTAAACAACAGCACATGCTTAGTGCAGAGTCATAGTTCAACAAAAAATGGACATTTTGCACAATGAAGGCACCAAGCTGCAAATGTATTTTTGATTAAAAACCCTCCCACACAGCAAAAGAGCTCAGTGTGAAAAAGGACTCTGTTCCAAACCAGACAGCAGGGCCCACCTTGATATTCAAATTCAAATTTGCTGTGTCTTATCCAGTGTTAAGAAAGGGTTACTCATGTACAACAGACTTAAAACTTGTAGTGCAATGAATGGTAAAAACCTATACTTTCTGTTTATTCTTTAACATATATGGCTGTAACTTTGTCACGCTTCTTCTATAAGATAGTTCTGACAGCAACTCACAGTTTACTGGTTTTAATGAAAGCTCTCAGTTTTGCTTTAGTAGTAACAAATCAAGAGCAAGTGAAACTCATGATGCTACATGTTGTCTGTGAGCTTCGGTTAGTAAATGAAGGAGTGGGGTCTACAATTAACTGTACAGGTTACATGTATTTCAGTTTCTTCATACAAATACAAATCCAACTACTCAGGTTAAACAAACTACACAGTCCTTCTTCAAAATGTATGTCCTGGCCACACAAATTATTTATATTATGCATTACACCGAGTGGCCTATGGCCTACACTCTTCCACCATGCAATGCAACACTTTTCTAAACACTGGATAAGCAACAAACAACAGTTTGATCAAGTCATTCTAAGACAGCAATCCATATCAAACAAATGTTTTCCAATAAAACATCAAAATGACCTACGTGTATCCTGCAGATGAGAATGACTTTTTCTCTTTCTCTTTTGCAGTGGGCTTTGTTAGAAGAGATGGTGCAGGTGGTTTTGTCACTGCAGATGTCTTGACAGCTGCTGTTTTCACATGGACTGGTGTTGCCATAGGTTTGACCTGGACTGTGGTTGGTGCTTTTGTTGTTTGTGTCACAGGCGTTTGTGGCTGCTGTTGCTGTTGTAGCTGTGGCCGTACATGAAGTGGTGGGGTGGGTAGCGATTGAGTTGTTACTTTCACAGGTTGTGGTGATGGAGATGGAAGGGTGGGTGCTGCCGTTGAAATTGGAGAGTGAGGTCGCAATGGTGTTGCTGTCACCATTCTAGCTGCTGGCGTCGGTGTTCTCACAGGCTGCAAGAACATCAACACCATCACTACTGTGTCTGCACTTATTCATATTTTCATGAATGCAACCCCCTACAGGAAATTCACTGACAGAAATAAAGAAGGGCTTTAGAACAAAAACCCAACAACTTGGCTGAGTCTTCTATGATCAAGAGGCATTACACAATGCTCAGCTAAGAGAGATATCATATACATCAGACTGTCACAGCTCATATGGCCTAACTCCCTAAAACATATGTTCCACTATGTTAGTCTTAGGTAAATACACACATCTGCCAATTTTTTTCAACCCCATTTCAAAGATATAAGTGTTTACTTTTCGGAAAAAATCTTCACCACAGTGCCCCTGAAGCTGCATAAACTAGAAGGCTCTGCATGAGCATGAAAGGTACAATCAGTGCCACAAACAATTACTATAAATTGCACAGTCTGTGATCTCATTGGTTTCATACATTGCAAGTGCATACCTTAACCAGGAAGAATGTGGTACTTCCATTTTCTGAAGTTAACCTTCAGCAACTGAAAATGTGCTATTTGAGATTACAACTTTTTGATTTGTATATTTTTTTTTTATTCATGAATCATAACTTCTCAGCTGATTCACGCATCTAATGGACATACAAAATGGAAGCAAGGACCATGCACCCAACATGTCTTAAATTTTCTGTCATAACTGATTTCCAAAAAATTCACATCTTTTGCAAACACATCATTTTATGTACTGTAATAACAACACAGTCGGAAATCCACACTTTCTTTCAGTCTGGCAGCAATAACACAGCCATCCACAACATTTCCCAAAATCCATGAAACATCACAGAATTCAAAGCACCACCATACATACTATACTAGGCGCCTGGGTTACCCAGGAACCAGGATTTATGTACCCCTGAACTAAGAAATTTCTGCTGTGAAATAAACCATAGAAAATCTCTTGCAGAAAGTACATGAACTATAAGAAAGCTTACTTTTGTGTTTGCAATCCTCTGAACAACAATATCGTGGCTGAGATAAAGATCAGAACAAATACATGTTCTACAATAATTAATATGATGTTGTAAGATACACATACAGAATGTGGTACCAGGAATCTAACATGGGACAATAACCCAAAGCAAATGGCCATACGTTTCCTGAGTAGCATCACCTTTACAACTTCTAAAGCCCTTCCATACATGTCCAGATAAACACGCTATTTTATATATATATATACATATATACACACACACACACACACATATATATATATATATATATCTCACACTACTACTTCTGCTCAATCTGGAAACAAGAGTAACTCACCATTAATAGATGGGAAGAGTGATGAGCATGCACAGTCAACTTCCTACCAAAAACATTTATAAAAATTACAACTTTCAGGCAATACAAGATTGAAGATAATTTACTTACTAATATTTTTAAAATACCCTATTGAAAATTAAATTATATATTCTTATTCTTTGGTTTTCAGGCCTGCGCCTAAAATGTAACATTTGTTTTCAGGGTTTAGCTAGGGCAAAGCTAAACCAAGAAGCAAGCAGTCACAAATTAAATCATACGTTTCAGCAAAGTTTATAACAAAAGATAAAAAATATTTTTTATAGAAGCAGCAAGTTCAAAAGAGTATGCATTTTGAGTTAATAATACTATTATATCAAATAAAAGTATACTTCACAGTTCTGGCAATTTGTCATATCTGTTTTTTATCTGAACTATAAAAAAGCCATCTTGACATTAATTTTGGCCATCACACGAGGTGACAAGACATAGGGAGAGGTTTACTGTGTAAATAACACAGAGGTCTTGAAATTGTATTGAGAATTTCATCTGAATTTTTAAATGAATCGACATGTCTTTTCATATTCCACACCTGGATTTCATCTAAAGTGGATGGATGAGCTCTTAGTTTGGATCAAACATGAACTTGTCCAGTAATATTATATACATATTGCCAGTAACACAGTTCGCAGTTCTTATAAGTGAAATAAAGTAACTATACCAAGTAACAAAATCATGATAAAATTTCTCATTTCAGAGAAGTTTTCATTTAACCAACTTTTCAAAACACAGTAAGGAACAAATAAACAGAACATAAACATTCAAGCATGCTCCCTTCTGTTCAACATCTGCCCCCTCTTCTATGTTAAACTGTTTCTATTAAAAGTTCTTTTACATTAGTTTTCACACTGTTGGGATCACAGCAGTATCTTGATAAAAGAACAGGTCCAGATTACATTCTCTTATGTACAGCAGGCAGTGGTTTATTGTACTTTTCTCCGCCACATTAAGTTTGTGACAAGTTTCTCATTCCAACTGCTGTTCCTTTTCTCTCATCGAAACATAATTCACTAACAGATACAGAATTTTTAAACATTAAAATTGTTACCCAAACGCTTTCAAGAATCAAGTATTATTATTGTTGTTGTTGTTGTTGTTGTTATTATTATTATTATTATTACTATAATTATTTAGAAGCAGCAAGCAAAACACTCATGCAAATGTCCCCTTCCATGGAGTTCAAGCACAAAGCCAATGCAGAACAGTAATAAGTAAAACAACCTTGACTTCACTGTGTATGCAGCCCATTACTACAATTAAGTGTAATACTGTAATTACACATGCTCATTTGTACAGTCATTGTACAGACCTTTCTTGTATTGTCACACTAAGCACAACAGTTTTATCACATTGACAGCCTGCATCTGCTGGGACAAGCCATGACAGCTTTAGTGCTCAGAATAGCAGTCAAAGCAACCATTGCGCTTCCCCATGAAGCAGGTCAAATCTTACGTTATTAAATATCTCTAGATCAAACACAAAAATTACATAGCAGCAAATGAGTTGAGAAGGTGATCACAGATTATGAAGTTGGGTAGACAAGAATTTGGAAGAAGGAAAGCATGGCTTCTCCAACAGTACTATCCTAATATTCAAATACTGCTGGCTCAGAATTCAGACCAAAAGAAATTATTTTGCAAACAGAAAGAAGACAATACCAAAAGGTCAACAGCATTACTGTGAAAGTTTGTAATGCAGCACCTGTAAATAATAGGACAGGTGTACATCAATTTTCCAGAACTGAGTCATGCACTCCACCACATCACATGCACAAGACTGCCCATCCCATCAAACTTGTACATGTCCAGCATGCCAGACACCATTCCGATTCTCTGTCCAGCAGATCACAGGACAGATCACAAAGCAAAACTCTTATCTGTAAACTGTCAGCATTAAATAAAAGGTACAAATGTGGATCACCACAAATTGGAGACTGCTTGTCCTGTAAACTGGTACAAACACTGTGCTGATGTCTTAACTTCTCAGATAACTACCCAAAGCTGAGAGAGGCCACTTCTAAGACAAGAGAATGGCTTATGAAAGGAAAACAGATTAAGGTACAAGGGCAACCCATTCTGGAATGTTATAACAGATAAGGTGGGATAAAAAAAAAAGGACTTGTCAGCATACAGGCCAATGACTATACAGCAGGGAGGAGTTTGAGACTGGAAGCCAAGAGTGGCAAGTTCTTAAATGTTGAAACCAAATCACTAAATAGTAATCCAAAATGCAGTATGCTGGTTACTATAAATTAAAAAGACTTAATGTATGCTTGGAATAAAACTGTGAGCAGTGTTTTCTGCAGTCAAAATTGATCATCTCTTCACTTCAACCACAGCACAAAATCTACAGCAAACAATTCCCACTACTGCTGACCCTCTTTTCATTTTAGCCCATCCAAACCATGTTTCACAATGACAGTGTAGCTTCTGAATTAATTTAATTATTATCTTATTTTGGCAATAGGAAGAAACAAGGTACATTGTAAGAAAAATCCAGATACTGGAAGAGACAATTTTTGGAATGAAACTTTGAACCAAACAGCAAAACACACACACACACTAATGGTGTATGTTTAAATGCAGTAACCACCTCTCTCATTCTGGGCAAACGTTTCTGGCAAACAAGCATTAATGTCAAATATGGTCACAATTCAGAAATCTCAATATTTACTGTCTGATCACATAATCGAAATATCTTTCAAGCATATCCCCATATAGTAGCAGACTTTTTATGTGAATTCATAGCACCTTATTTTAGTCTTGTCTTGTGCTAAAGTCCCCACAAGTGGCTGTACCAAACCAACTTAACTCATAAAATTTTTCAACGTTGCGCATCACAGAAAAAATTTCAGAACTTTAAAAAACCTCTCAAGCAGTAATCCCACACTTCAGTAATATTTCAACATTGCTAGATATGCACTCAGTGACTAAGGGAGTCCTGATTGGTCCGTGATGAAGACCCCGACTAAGAAGCAATCCAATCGGTCTTCCAGGATTGCTGGGGGTTGGACGTAAGGCTGACAACCTGCTCCGAAAAAAAATATTGTTACGAAATCCAAAGAAGCAATGGCCGGACTGTCAGAAATACGACAACCTATGAAGCTATTTAAGGACCTGAGAATTGGTTCATGGAATGTTTTATCCCTATACAGATCAAAATCATTACAGATGTTATTGGACCAACTTAAAAAGTATTATGTGGATATAACCTGTGTACAAGAGATGAGATGGATAGGGTCGGGAACAA
>Ga0123353_10010454_pt1 | contig 12939 bp, 7 predicted proteins | sample TergutLab28metaG_3_FD_92763 | JGI IMG/M metagenome (GOLD analysis project Ga0123353, IMG submission 92763) | Labiotermes labralis P3 segment gut microbial communities from Petit-Saut dam, French Guiana - Lab288 P3 | ecosystem: Host-associated > Arthropoda: Insects > Digestive system > Gut ...
ATTCGATAGATTCACTACAAAAGACAGCTATACTTGGAACATCACACATAATACGGAAAGTACTGCAGTGTGAAACTTGAAGCCTGAGCGGTAGTGATCACCGCTGGTTCAAGAGAAGTACCAGGAAGAAAAGGCTTGTGACAAGAGACATCCATATAGTATAATAATAATAATAATAATAAAGGAAAAACCCGGCAGGCAAGCTGAATTTTCGCGACGGAATACATATGACGCAGGATGTCAAGTTGGCCCGTTTGAGTGGCTGATGTAATCCAGTCAGTGGTGAAGGAGAAACAAAAGCCAAGACACCACATGTATCTTCTTGCATACCATCAGACAGGTAAAGTTGTAACATTTATTATAATTTTAATAATACACATAACGGTAGTTGTCTTACGACGGTCTCATACAAAAGAAACAAAGATGAAAATATTCTACAATAGAAAATACGGAAGTATAGGCAGTCACATGAAAGAAAGCTTTCAAACACGAGGACCTATTTGATATATGAACTGCTATGGAAGCATGCAGTTAATGAGCTACAGTGCTGTCAGGTTGGAGAAGTAACAATGTTCACGGTGGGCCTACTGTTCGCTGTTTGAACGGCTCACACAATAAAGGGCAAAGCAAACTGAATTTAAATAGGTTTATTTCATTCTATTATTTTAAAAAAAATACGGAAATAATCGTGGTATATGTGGCCTTACAAACACAACCCAGACTATCCACAAACAAGCCTGCAGACCTTACAAAGTGTAGTCGATACACTTTTTGCGTCATTTCTTCACAACTTCTTTCCGTGCAGTGCGCCTGTCCAGTGCCTCAACACTGCAGATCACACTCACCGAAGGATCTTCAGCTATATTCAGCGAGGTAAGTTGACCATAGCCCTTGCCTCACACAATTATTACACAGCAATAACAAAAACTTTGTTGATTTCAGGTTTCCGCCGCAAATTAGATGAGATCTGCGCTCTTCTGGTACAGTGGTAATTCCTGCCGATATTTCGGGACAACCCATTGGTCTCATCTTCACGATCCTTGAAGACGGGACCGATAGATTGTCCCGAAACGTCGGCAAGGAATTACCACTATACGCTGACTAATAACCCAGAAGAGCGAAGATCTCGAAAACTTTGATGTCGCTTAAATCTGAAAAAGGAATGGAACATAAGTGGAGACCCTTCCCTTGTGTTAATATTGTCCCTATTTCAACCTACTATTAGATGTGTAATGTGTGAGTACATAACATTGTACTGCTTAACTACATTCCTCACTCAACGATCCCCGCAAATGCAAGCGAAGCCTCAAGAGTGCTAACAGAATTAACAAACAGTGTGTGTCTACTGCAAGCTTCCTAAACCTGACCTTTTTAGGTTAGGTTGTTGAAGAACACACGAATATATAAACCACAATAATAGAGACAGCAAAATTTGCACCTGAAAATGTTCTTGCGCATTGAAACATCAAGTTACCAATACATAAACAAATTCCTGTCTCCTTGATTGCCGAGGCAAGCCATTACGGAGTATAACCACAAACAGCTGCGCTACAGCTAGCAAAAGACACAAATTATAAATAAAGGAAGCAAACAAACAAACAAACACCAAGCAACAAGGCTGTAGTTGGGACCTGATATGGACAGTTCATCAAGAACGTCCCAAGCCCATTTCTCCATGTCTAGCAGAATGCCGGTAATTAAAACGCAAGAGACCGCGAATAGATGTATCCCCAGATTTATTTCTGAGTCTGACGTTACGACAGAATACGTCACGTTCCGCTTCGTCACCAGAGTCACTGAAAAACCTGTAGAACCACAAGACTATATCAGGAACCATTCTCGACATAAGAGACACCACATGTTGAGCACGAGGAACAACACGATATTTCACATTTGTCACCAGCATTACAAATCAAGTGCCTATCCCGAGACATTGCCTAGAGCAGGACACTACGACATAGAAGCTGGTGTCACAAGGCAAGATGTTTCATGCAGACGCTGGGCAGCAAATAACCTAGTAACTTCACTGACGTCTTCAAATTCCAAATTGGCGCTCGTCTCTACCCATCAACTCTCCCTTATCCAGTACTTTCTCTCCCACTGCATATCGAAAATCTCTTCATCCATCTTCCCTTTTTCCTCCTTCCTGGTGGTTTCCGTTCGAGCACTTGTTTGGGCTATGGGCAGCCTACAGTTTTTTTGGTCGACCCTGTACATTTATTGTCTGTAAACACAATTTTATTTAATTTCATAATCGGAAATTTTGCCTACACTGCTTGCTAATCGTCTCCAACAACCCATGTCGCCTGAAAGCAAATTCCCAATTTCTTTCTCTTTCATAGGTCCGAACCAAACAGCGCATTACGCTGCTAAGTACTGCCTCTATTATCGTCTTGTATATATTCTCTTCAATTTTCCTTGTGACTCTTGTATTCCAAACCTTACCATTAATTGTAGAGATTCCGTTCCTAAATTCCGAAACCGTGTCTTCTGTCCAGATTAACTCTCAAGCAAAAACATCTTAGTTACCGGTAACACAAAATTTTATACACTAATTTCACAGACCAATAAACCGCATCCATATTTCACAATTGATAAATGTGATGTTTTCATTAAGTGTACTATAGGCTACAAGCTTCATATTCTAGGCCTTTATCACCTGGGGCTATTACCAGTTTGTCGTCCGCATAAGAAAACAGTGTTTTGTTCCCAAACCACTGAACTTTATATTCAAATTCTCAAGCGAACTTTCTAGATATGTTTTGGAGAAGGTGATACAAAAATTCTTGATTCAAAAATTCTGTTGCCGAAAATCCTGTTCAAGTTTCTCCCGTATTTTCATTATTGAAGTGGAATTCTTCGTACTGCTTACTTTATTATAGATTCCATCCAATTTTACTTCTTGTTACTGAGGTATTATTGATTACAGTTAAGATGAAATATAAAAACGTTAGAGTGGCTTCTTGTGTTACAACGCGAACACACATATGTCACAAAAAAATCCGTCAATGGTTCAAAAATATTGGAGACGACACACACCACACGTTGATACGGTATAACAAGTCCACTTGGTTACAAGGAAACTGCGCGAAAACTATGAAGCGTCTAAAACGACAAACAAACAAGATTTACATCCCAATAACAATGTTTTTCAATGCACTTGTTATGGGAATTATGATTATTTACTAAGCACCCTTAGAACGAGAAATTTGATGAAAGTTTTGCGCGCACAGGTTGGTATAAAAATCAGTTTGCACTGAGACAACAGGTTAATCATCTTTACTGACACAATGTGTGTGTATATTAACTATTTAAATGTTCAAAGGGCCTTCCTCCTGCCAACCTCGCAAGAATAAATCGTCGCCCCTGAAGTGTTAGAAAACGAGAAGAGGAGAAGGAAGAAGAAGAAGAAGAAGAAGAAGAAGAAGAAGAAGAGGAAATAGTACATGTGCAGCCTTTCTGTTGTTGAACATCGAGTGGCAAGTGACTTTCGTGCCACCCGTTATATAAGTAATTCGTTAGGCACAAACGCAGAAGAAAATTAGCTTACCTAAGCTGACAACCTTAACTCGACAGCTTCAAGTAGTATCTGTATTTCATAATCCTTAGAAGTCCGACAAACGCTGTAGATGTCAAGGAACACTGTTTTAAAACCAAAGATGCAGCTTGTTCGAACAGCATTCGGGTAGAAACTAAACCACATTTATCATTCTGTGATGTAGAGCTCCAAGACAGACGAGGAACGTTTCTTCACGGACCTCTGAATAACTTAATAAAGCATAATTTAAAGGAAAATGCATAAAATTGAATAAAGATTCTTTTGACAACTGAAACAACTTCATAATTACTCTTCAGTGGCGTAGAAACATATTCGAAAATGTGTGGCATGGATGAAAGACTTTTTTTAAAGAACCGGAACAAAGACTGAAGCTAATACCCTTATGTAACGGACTTCTTTGCTACTCGACCATTTAGTTCACTCATCAAAACAAAACATCCAAAAATAGTAGAAAGACAAGGTACAGCAACAATGCTGATGGTTTGTGAAATCAAGACCACAATTCCCAAAGCAGTTACGGTAGGCCTACTGCAAGAGTTCAGCTGTTACGGTTTTCTTATTCGGAACTGACTTTTACAGTTGTATTTTGGATGAAGATTTTAGCAAAAAGATAAAGTTAACACTGTAACAGACCACGAAGGCCTAGAGGGGAGACTGAATTATAGCTCAACTATTTTTTTTAACCTCGGCGTTAGATGGGGTGGGTGGTCAACGCCCTGCCCCGGCCGCTTTACCTCTGGCAAAGACAGCTGGTACTCATCGTACACCAGACTGGATGGGCCTCAGGGCCAGTCTGGACAGGTGCGAAAAATTTCGCTCCCACCGGGATCCGAAGCCCGGACCGTCCAGCAAGTAGCGAGTCATTATACCGAATACGTTATCCCGGCCCATGAAGATTTTGGCAAACCGGATGATAACAGACTTAGCCGGTATCCAGTAACATTACTGACGGACAGAGAGAGAGAGAGAGACATGAGACGAATTAAGCAAAGAAAAAGGAAGATGACTTCACCGCCAGAACATCGAATACGTTAGCACAGAACTGAACGGACAAGGAACCGCAGTAGGAGGGCAGTAGGAAAGTAACGCCTCCTATTCTTGTTCTCAGAAAGTACAATTACAATTACAATTAAGTTTATTTATATTACGGGTACATCCTTCGCATTGTTGACATTATTTTATCAAAAAGACTCTTTCATTATCAACACACTTCTTCCAACTTTACGTGAAACGCTGTAGGCCGATCGAGTAAAACTTTTTGCTGAAGCGTCGGAGCTCTTCACAAACGTAGTGTTCCAGCAAGTCGTCGTCCGCAAAACGGCTTCCTCGGAGGTGGCCAAAACGATGTAAGTCGGAGGGTGCTACATCGGGACTGTAGGGAGGATGAGGACTTGATTCGTCTTCCTGTTTGACCGAAACCTTCGAATTTGTTGTTTCATCTTCTTTAATTTCTGCATATCCGCTGTGAGTTGATTGCGGCACCTCTCTCCAAGAAGACGCCAACCACGACTTTAGACTTAGAAGTCTGCACTTTGAATTTGTTCTCACTCACCCTCCCTACAGTCCCGATTTAGCACCCTTCGACTTCCACCTTTTTCGACCCCTGAAGTATGCACTCTGAAGACGCCGTTTTTCGGACGACGACCAGCTGAAACAGCGTGCGTCAAGAACGCCGAGGCTTCACTCGACCACCGCACATCGTCTCACGCACCAGTGGAAAAAGTGTGTTGAAAACAAAGGAGACTTTGTGGAAAAATAATGTTAACTTTTAAAGGATGCACTTGTGTTATTTGTACGTTTCAAAATAACAGCAATTATATGTGGAAAAATAATGTCAAATTTTAAAGGATGCACTTGTGTTATTTGTACGTTTCAAAATAACAGCAATTATAGTTTGTGAGAAACAAGATAGAAGACGTTACTTTCATACCGACCTTCGTAATGTACTATCACTCCGCTGAATGCTTCAGTCACAGGCAATAAGCATAGGAACGCCGTGATGATAAGGCAAGAAATAGCAGCTGATCATAAGTGTGGAACAACTTTATTACGATTTAACAGCTTCCTTGAGATCAGTAACTAAACAGCCCACATGTCTCCTAGCAAGTGATCTCCAAAATTATAAATTTGTTAATGCCAGCATAAACATTCTCCCACCAGAAAATAGCGTCATGTCTGCACATGCAACAGTTTTTCAAATAACTTTCTTAAGATTCGATATACACTGCGCATAACAGGAACTGCCGACTAAATTATAATACTGAAAATCAGAAACAAGGTATACAGACCGCAGCAAAAATATAAGCTGAAAATATGTCAAATGTACTTCAATTCAAGTTAAGCTTTATTGATTCGTTCAATGGATCTAACAATTCAAGGTGTAGGGAAAATATCTCGTACTTATTTTCAGAATGTCTGAGCAGCTCGGGAAATTGTAATGTTCTTGCAGCACGGTATTCACTTGAACAATAGCTCGTATGGAATATATAATTCGGGGTTCGATTACCGACAGGGGCAAGAGCTTTTTCTGTTCTCCAAACGGCCCAGACTGGCCCTGGGGCTCACCCAGCCTTCTATTCAACGGCACCTGTGGTACTTCCCTGACGGATGAAGCGGTCGGGACGAAAGGCTGGTCACTCACTTCGATCTGGTGCCGAGGTTAAGAACGAGTGGAGCTATACCGCTACTCCCCTTATAAGCCATGGTGGCGTGCTCGGGGACAAATTTACTTTACATACTTTATTTTTAATAAGCTACAAACATTTTCTTCCTGTCTCACAGTAAACACACTACATCTGAGACCACAGACTGGGAACAACTATGTCTAACGGGGCCAAGTCAGTAGGTGTTTCCACAAAATTTTACCTAAGGCCATCCTCAGGTAACAAGCCCGCTTTTCGACACTTCGTGCTTGTTTGTAGGCTATTTGTGGAAAATAAGAAGACGGACAGAGTTCAAACGCTCAATAATTCTAATGGAAGACAAAAACATTCCTCATGAACTATGGTGTTTTGAATACTTAGTATCCGACCGACCAGTTAAGTCTTGCTTCCTATATGCAACGGCGGAGCGTAAGTGGTGTTTCATATTCTATGTACATGAACCTATTTAAGTCACTTCTCAGTCTTTCATAGACCGTGCACATACAACCCTCAAGATTCATTTAGTAACCTCAAAAGGCAGTTTTCGTGATATATAAAGTTCCAAATGTTGATTCAATAGATAAAAGAACCTTGTCTGCACTGGCAGCTATCTACCGCTGATACAAACATTTGTTCATCCCTTGTTTCCTGAACAACTTCTCTGTCAATGTCTTTCAGGCTACAAAGAAGGGGGTTACCGTTAACTCGACATCTAAATACAAGCCTTCTTCCAATATATTCAGGGTTTAAAGATGCTGGAATACGCAAGTGATCAAGGTGCTTATCAACAACCGTAATCAAACTCCATGCCCCTCAGGCTTGTAAGGTTCTAGTAACGGTTCATTTTGCCGTAGCAAGGCTCGACTTCAGTCTTACACCTGCGCACATCCAACGGAGTCGGAGGAGCAATAAAATAAAACGTGGCTAATAAGTGACCTTACTGAAACAACAAACACATGTATCCTAGTATGACAAAAAAAAAACACACACACACACACAATTTCGTTATATGTACCAATAAATTTCTGACTTAATCAAGTAAATTATTAGTCATATGGACTGGCCTTATTTCACCGGAGCTCCTCTGACGGCCGATGAGGAAGGTGTGAGCGCGGTCCACCATCTGTTGGGCCCACGGCGGTTTGATCCACACCAAATTGCTGAAGTGGCCAGCATAGGCAGCGGGCATCATCCAGTTTTCGATACTCACTCGACTGTAACAGAACAGCCAGCAAATTAATGATCTGAAACGAATTCTGTTCCAACAAATTATTAATGCTATGTGAAATGACTGCAGGGAGTAATAGCAATGCGAACATTAAAGAATCGAGGTCACGACAAATAATATCATACCACTGTAGTCTTCATTGCAAACATTTCTGACACAAGAACTTGAAAAACGCCTTTGGACCTTCCAATATGAACACACACACACACACACACACCACACACACACAAACACACACACCATACACACACACTACACACACACACACACCACACACATACACACTACACACACACACCACACACACACACACACACATATATATATATATATATATATATATATATATGTCGATTCCAATGCCATTGTCTGTACTGGCAAAATATACGTGATTAAATATTAATTACAAACATTTCTCAACGATTTAAGCAGGGCAAAAAAGAGCGACTTTTCCTGGCCTGATTGATATTAAACTAGTTATCAGCCGCTATGGCGTTACATTCCAGAAGATGCGAATATTCGGAACAGAGGTCACTGACGAAATGGGAAAGGATTTAAGAGAACCGTCAATATTTATATGAAATAATTGCAATTAGTCCTGCTATAAAGCAATAGTTGCGTTCTTATGAGACCTCGCATTACAGAAAATGGCGTCACAAAAATAGGGTCACATAAGACAAATTTGGCCCCTCATCCAACCTTATATCTTCACACTGGTCATCTAAATCGCGTAACAGCCAACACGCGTTCGCGTTACGTAAAAAGAATTCATTTATTTATCAATCTCCTTTCAGCCGATTCACGTTAACGAAACACGAGCAATAGCAATACTGGTTGTATTAACAAAATATGCTATGAGAACTGCATGAAATCTTACAATTTCTTTCACGAGATCCGTCCCCAGAATCGAAACAGCCTCCCTGATAGGGAGCAGAAGCACCAACCATCCTACTGAGAAGTTAGGTTTCAATTTTTATTTCTGGCGCAACAACCCAACTCGTGCCTAGGCCGCCTCATTGTTTAGGTTTCCAGAACACACAGAATTAGACACGCACACGCCCGTTAGGACTCCTCTGAACCAGTGGTCATCTCGTCGCAGAGCTCGCTACCTACACAACACACAACAAATACATTGGACGAATATCCATGCCTTCATCAGAATTCAAACCCACGATCCTAGCAATCGAGCCATTGGAGACCTACGCCTTAGAACGCACGGCCACTGAGACGAGTTTTAAAAGATACTGTAGAAAATTCGAAGCAACATTTTCGTACCGGTAAGTTTGGCCTACATTTTCCATCGAAAAATTTAACTCAAATTACTGTAAGTTTTTACCTATCACAGAAAGATCCTAATGTTCTCTCGCTATAACATTGTGCCCAGGCGATCAAAGGTATCTACTTCAATCTCCTCGGGTATCCTCTCCTCAGCCCCCACTTTTTTTTTAGGCTGTAAGGACGTTTCACTACGATCGTAGCACTATGTTAATTTCATCTCATTCAGTCATCTTAATTTTCGAGTTGCTACTCTGACGACAAAAGCCAGACTACGTCAGATATGTGCAGTACGAGGCAAGTGGCTGGATAACATTGGAATACACACGTCGATTGCAATAGCCGTGCTGAAAGAGATGCGTGCTCTTTTGACCGCTCAGACACTGGACCTTCGTGCGCGATTTTCACTTTTGCAGTCTTCTCATGTTTGTGATGTACTAAGTATGCACAGGTCTTTTCATGGGCATAACCACTCTTCAATGAATCATACCAAAGGCTTCCGCCGCGATGTGGTATACAGGCCTTCGTTCTCTTGGCATTTTACGAGGTGTAGGTTGGTAGTTGGTTACCGACGTTTCGAGACAATACGTCGAACTCATCTTCAAGGATCAAAAACTCCAATAATGACTGTTTCATCTTTCAAGATATGACCGATACGTTGTACCGAAACGTCGCTAATCAAATACCAACCTACGCCGTGTAACATCCCAGGATAGGGAAGGCCTGACATTAAGAACTGTTGCATGACGTAAAATATTAACGCTACAGTAAATATTCATTACATCCCTCTACAACCCCACTTCTGGACTTTGGTGTTGCAAATTTTGAATCAGTCTGCAGACTCCTTTTCTGCTCATGGGAGTAGTTATGCGTGTATCAAACGTGCATTTTTATACTTTCATGAGCCACGTTATAACTTCGTTTTCGTTTTCGAATAATGTAAGATTAGAGGGTTTGGTTATTGTAAAATCTGTGATGTTCGGGTTAAAAGATGCGATGTGAAGAGGTTTTCATAATAATGTGGTTGTCATTAAGTTGTCGTTTGGACAGTCGGTCCCGAATTAGATATAACAACCTGCACATCGAAGCAGATCAATGAATTCCAATAGTGTTTAAATACTGTAATCAATAATTAACACAGGAGCTTCAATTTTGGCCCATCGTAAGGAATCACACAAGCATAAGTTTCAGTGGAATTAATACAGTTCACCACGACACATGCCTATAAAACAATGACTTAAGTTTCGTTAAACACGTCTTGTGTTAAAACCTTCTTCAACAGCATGTACTTAGCTTACGTATTTGGCTAGGAGTACAGACCTCCGTCAGAAATCAAAACAGAACACAGTACAATACACAGTCATCTGTGTGTCTGTTTTACCTCCGAAACTAGTAAACAGATTTAAAAAATGATATTTTAATAATATATCTCCTATCTTTCGCATAAAATAGAATGAAACTGTATTACACTATGTCAAGAAAGGAAGTGAAGATTTTGTGTCGTTATAAACGAGTGTCGTTATAACCTAGAAGTATAATGTTACGGTTGACAGCAACAAATTAATTGGTACCACAGAGTATCTGACTCTATAGGCAACGTGTTGTATAAACCGATATAGTTATAACAGGGTTCGACTGTACTTTCACCTATATTTTGTTTTTATTTCCTACGGTGGTCCTCTGTGACACTGTGTGGGTAGTTGGGGAGGCCTACCAACGTCTGAAGAAACACACTGCCTCGATCTTCAGAGCTGTTGTTTAGTTTTCCTACGCACGCCACAATCTCCACCAAATATAGCTTCATAACAAGTGGAATTTTTGTAGCTGGATAAGAACTCCTCTCTTAGAATCACATTATTCCTAATCTATTTGCTTCCGAATGTTTTCAATACTTCTTTTCTCTTCAGAGCAAAATAAACACTAAACATTCCTCAATAATCTTTTAGTATGTGGCTTAGTCATTGAGATTACGTCTTTCCACCGAACCAAATTGAGCAGGTGCCTCTCAACCTCTCCATCTGCGGAAAGAAACATGACCATGTCCGGAAACGTCGTGTTCTGTTCCGAACACTAGAAGATGGACGGGCCTAGATACCAAGTACACGCAATGCCAAAAACATAAATAGATGCATATATGTAGTAGCTTCAAACAGCTCCCCGAAATTCGGTGATATAATATACGGGAATTGCTACTGTGAATAAAGAAATGTACACTAACACCCTTCGTCACCTTAGGGATGCGGTCAGAAGGAAACACGCCGAAAAAATGGAGAACCAAAAGTTGGTTTCTCCTTCACGACAATGCTCCAACATATCGGTCGGTTTTGGTCTAGGATTTCTTAGCAAAGAACAACACTAGAGCATTCCCCTTACTCTGCTGACGTGGATCCAGATGATATTAACCCGTTCCCTAGACTGAAATCACCATTGAAGGGAAGGCACTTTGGTGATGCTGCTCTCACAAAATGGCTTCCAGAAATGTTTCAAACACCCGGCAAAGTTCATAGTTGCACAAGGGGACTATCTGAAGGAAATGTAGCTTACATGTTTGTACTGTATTGTATTTCTGAGAAATAAAGTGATTCCGGGAACAATTTAAGCTACAGCGTACGTACGTACTGTACATACATTAAACACATACACTCACATACATACATACACATACTGTCGCAAATTTGTCGAAAATGGGTTGTAACGGACTTGGCTCCCCTATGTTGTGTGTACAGTATATGTCATGTGTCACACATGACATATAAGGTGCACGCATGGCCTATTCTTATTCCACAAGAGAGAGGAAGAGAGAAAGACGAGCCCTTACCCGGCCTCTCCTTCTCATCCTGAAAGTTAATTGTCGGTAGGCCTACATACTCATATTCCTTCTCTCTCTCTCTCTCGGGGGAGAAGGCCTCAAAAATAGCCAATCAAAAATAAGATTATTTTTTGTAATCATGCCCCCCTCCCCCAACTGTAATAACTACTAACATTATCGAAATTGTTAAAGCATCGTAATAGTCTCCTTTGTCAAATTCGCCCGCCATTTCCTTCTGTCTCAAAGCCGAATTAACCAATCAATACATGTATAATATCATTCCTACTATAATGTGTGCAACAGCAAGACACTGTGTCACAAACACGAACAGGAAGTCGCTCTAAAGACAGCAGGAGAGAAATGTCTTCTACAAAAAAAAAGTGTTCTATTTTCTTTCCATGCAATTGTCAAACATGTTGCTCTTAAAAATAAGAACAAATTGCAGTCTGTATAGCCGGACAATTATAGGACAGTGACGGATTCAAGAGTCGAGAAATTCGTGTACAATTCGAACTTGGTACGTAGCCTTCATGTTTCGAATACTGACTGGGGAACCGGAAAGCCGCAACATTTCGCAGCCCCACAATCGGCCGAACACTGCAAACCACAGACCGCCCCTCTTCTTAAGCTCTGTATCACCCTTAAATTTCAGCAACACGCAATCTCCGCACTGAATTCAGTATCAATAATCTTACTACACCGTGAGCCTATATAGTGTGCCCTGATAAACTGAGTTAAAAGCATTAAGCTGCTGCTCTAAAAATTACCTGCATTAAATCCTCGTTCACAAAATTCCACATGGGTGAGGCGACGTCCGCCAATCTGTCCGTTTGTATACTTAATCTTCAAAACTATCCAAAAAAAAAAAGTTGATTAAATTTGATACTGAAGAGGACACCTCAAGAGTTATTCGGCAAAAGCACATCTTGATGCATACCGACATGTGCGTTACCCGTTTTACGCGAGACACAGAGTGAACTCTAATGAACTTCTCAAAAACAGCTCAACGTAAGACACAGAGTGAACTCTAATGAACTTCTCAAAAACAGCTCAACGTAAAATAAAACCATACGAAGGAAGTTCTTGAAGGGTTTGGAGACTTCATAACAGGATGAGATGTAATGCGCAGTGTAAAATATGCAGATAACCTTATGCTACTAGGTGAGGAAGCAACGGTAGTACATGGCAGGGTCGATTACTTGGAATTGGAAGAAGGTATGGAATGGAGATGAATGTGATAGAAACTAAGGTAATGAGAATCTCAAGGTACCCATCCCCAGTAAAGATTTGGATAAATTAAGAACTGGATAATGCGGAAATTTCAAATATCTGGGTAGCCTGATTACATGACGCCAAATGTACGCAGGAAATTAAATCCAGGATTGCCATGGAAAAAACAGCATTCAACAAGGGGGGGGGGGGGAAA
>Ga0123353_10010455_pt1 | contig 12939 bp, 4 predicted proteins | sample TergutLab28metaG_3_FD_92763 | JGI IMG/M metagenome (GOLD analysis project Ga0123353, IMG submission 92763) | Labiotermes labralis P3 segment gut microbial communities from Petit-Saut dam, French Guiana - Lab288 P3 | ecosystem: Host-associated > Arthropoda: Insects > Digestive system > Gut ...
CAGGGCGGAACCCTGTTTCATCGACGGGAAATACGAGTTGTTTGAGGCGCGGGCAGGGGTGTTCGCATTCGCGCGGGGCAGCGGCGCGGGGCGCGTACTCATTGCGGTGAACCTCTCGGAAGAAGACAGGTTGCTTGCGGCGAGCGGATTCAATTATGATCTCCTGAAAAACGAACCTACTGCCGAATTATCGGTTATGGCAGGAGAAGCGGGGATATTCTCTATGAAGTGAGCAAGCAGGCTTATAACGGTTTGATGATTCCGGGCGCAGCTCACTTTGGAAATTATGGGGAAAGGATCTATTTAATGGATTTACATGATAAAAGTGTTTTTACCAGTCTTTTTATTGACAAGCTTGAGGCGGTGCGCGGCATTCCGATCGAGGACGCCAGGGTCGACGACTGTTATATCGCGCTTTCATATCTCATAAGGGACCAGATCATGAAACAGTGGACGCAAACCGCCGTGCGTACATATAAAAAAGAAAAGAAAAAGCAGGTCTACTACTTTTCCCTGGAGTTTCTGCTCGGCAGGATGCTGGAGCGGAACATAATGTCGCTCGGCCTTCAAAAGGTCTGCGAGGAGTCGCTGAGGGACCTCGACCTTGACCCGCAGGAGATTTATGACGTTGAACTCGACCCCGGGCTGGGCAACGGCGGACTCGGCAGGCTCGCCGCCTGTTTTATGGACTCGCTCGCTTTCCTGGGCATTCCCGGGAACGGCTGCAGCATACGCTATAAATACGGGCTTTTCGAGCAAAAGATTGTCGACGGCTACCAGGTTGAAATGCCCGACAACTGGCTGCGGAACGAAGCTGTCTGGGAGATAAAAAAACCGAATCGAGCCGTGCTGATAAAGTTTTTCGGCGACATCAGGGAGGAAATCGGGGGCGAGAGGCTATGGTTCCATCATGAGAACTATGAGACTGTCGTCGCCATGCCTTACGACGTGCCAATACCCGGCCATGAAAGCGGGACGGTCAACACGCTCAGGCTGTGGAGCGCCGAGGCGACTCAGCAGTTCGACTACGGCTCTTTCTCGTCCGGGGATTATTTGAACGCCGTTTCCAGGAAATATTCCGCCGAGGCGATTTCCGAAGTCCTGTATCCCGACGACTCAAACTATCAGAACCGGATGCTGCGGCTGAAACAGCAGTACTTTTTCGTTTCAGCAGGCGTGCAGAGCATTATTTCGCACTACAAAAAGCATTACGGGAGCGTAAAGCATCTCCCCAAGTATATCGCGATCCATATCAACGATACCCATCCCGCGCTGGCGGTCCCGGAACTGATGCGCATTCTCATCGACGAAGAAGGGCTGGACTGGGAAGAGTCGTGGAATATCACCGTAAAGACGATATCATACACCAACCACACGATACTCCCCGAAGCGCTGGAAAAATGGCCGGAAGACTCCTTCGCGCACCTTTTGCCAAGGATATATATGATCGTAAAGGAAATAGACAGGCGTTTCTGCGCGTCCCTGAAGGACACGTTCCACTACGACGCCGCGCGTATTTCGAACCTGGCCATCATATCGCACGGCGTTATCCACATGGCTTATCTCGCTATCGTCGGGAGCCATGCGATAAACGGCGTCGCGCAGGTACACAGCGAAATACTTAAAAACGAGCTGTTCAACGGTTTTTATAAGATCTTTCCCGAGCGCTGGGGCAACAAAACAAACGGGATCGCCCACAGGAGGTGGGTCTGCAAGGCAAACGCGGACCTCAGCGACCTCATATCAGAGACGATCGGCCCGGAGTGGATCAGGGAGCCGCTCAAGCTGTCGCTGCTTGACGAGGTTGGGGCTGTGCGCGACGTTGCTTTCCTTGAGAAAATGCGCGCGATCAAGCGCGAGGACAAGGTCCGGCTCGCGAAGATCATTAAGGACGGCAACGACGTTATTGTGAACCCCGACTCCATTTTCGACGTCCAGGTCAAAAGGATCCACGCATATAAGCGGCAGCTTCTGTTGCTGCTTAATATAATCGACATGTACTATAAAATCCTCGACAATCCGAACATCGACGTCGTCCCGAGGACTTTCATTACAGCGGGTAAAGCGGCGCCGAGCTATCACTATGCCAAAGAGGTCATAAAGTTCGTTTCCGTTATCGGGAACAAAATCAACAACGATCCGCGCGCAAAGGACCTTATCAAGGTCGTTTTCCTTGAAAATTACCGCGTGTCGCTGGCTGAGAACATCTTCCCCGCTACCGATCTGAGCGAGCAGATTTCGACGGCGAGCATGGAGGCTTCGGGGACCGGAAATATGAAGTTCATGATGAACGGCGCGGTCACTATCGGCACCCATGACGGGGCGAATATCGAAATTTTCGACGCAGTCGGGAAAGGCAACTACATCTCGTTCGGTATGACTGTTCCGGAGGTGCTTGAGTGCCGCAGGTCGAATTGCTATAACAGCCGCGAGTTCCTGTCTGGCCACGCCCGGTTGCGGCGCATCGTGAGCGAGTTTATCAACGCCGACCTCAATGACGCCGCGCGCGCGCAGTTCCCGTACATTTTTGACTCGCTGACGTCGCATAACGACGAGTTTTATGTCATGAAGGATTTCGACGCATATGTCGTTGCGCAGCAGGAGGCGAACACCCTGTACAAGGATAAGGCAAAATGGTCGAGGATGTCCGCCATGAATATTGCGCATTCAGGCATATTTGCGAGCGATGAAACAATCAGGAGATATGCCGAAGAGATTTGGCATGTTTAGACAATTAACAATTAACAATTAACAATTAACAATGCACAAAGGGGACTTATGCAATCAACAAAGAAGTATTCGCGGTCGGCGGGGGTCCTGCTTCCGCTCACTATGCTCCACGGGCCTTATGGGGTAGGCGTCATGGGGGCGGAGGCTGAGGAATTCCTGGATTTCCTGAAATCAGCGGGCTTTCGCGCATGGCAGGTGCTGCCGGTTGAGAATACCGGGGATTGTTACTCACCATATAAATGTATATCGGCGTTCGCGGGCGAGCCGATGCTGATCGACCCGAGGATGCTGCTTGAAATGGGACTCGTCTCCGGGGACGAACTCTCCGCGCGGGCTGATGGCGTAGACGCGTACAATGTCGATTATCCGCTTGTCCGGGAGAAGCAGTGGGAAATCCTGCGGGTTGCGTACTCAAGGCTTGAGGGGAAGCCGTATGCCCGCTTCAAGCCATTCTGGCTCGATAACTACTCATTATTCATGGCGATCCGGCATAAGTTCGGCGACGCGCCCTGGTATCAGTGGCCGGACGAGAGCTTGCGAAGCCATGATGAGGCCGCGCTGAAGGCGGTCAAAAATGAGCTTGGTGATGAGATCGGGTTTTATAAGTTCGTCCAATGGCTGTTCGCGATGCAGTGGATTAAACTGAAGGGGTATGCCTCTGAGCGCGGGATATCGATCATCGGCGATATGCCGATCTATGTCTCCGAGGACAGCGCGGAGGTATGGAGCCGGAGGGAACTTTTTGACGCCGACCCGGAGGGCAATTTCGCTGCAGTCGGCGGCTGCCCGCCTGACTACTTCAACCCTGACGGCCAACTCTGGGGCAACCCGGTCTATAACTGGAAGCTTATGAAACAGGAAGGTTACGAGTGGTGGATCAGCCGCCTCAAGGCGGCGGTCGAGCGCTATGATATTGTCCGGCTGGATCATTTCCGAGGCTTTGAAAGCTATTGGAGTATACCCGCAAAGGCTGAAACGGCGCGCGAAGGAAAGTGGGTCAAGGGGCCCGGGATCGCGATCTTCAAGGCTATGAAAGCCGCTATCGGCCATCTCCCGGTTATCGCTGAGGATTTGGGTTTAATCGATGAAAGTGTCGAAAATCTCCTGAAAAAGACGGATTTCCGGGGTATGAGGGTGCTGCAGTTTGCTTTCGGCGGCGATGATTATCATTTGCCGCACAGCTTCACGCAGTACGACGTCGCTTATACGGGCACGCATGATAACACGACTTTCCTCGCCTGGCTTCTTGGGCTTGACCCTGACGTCAGGGACAGGGCGCTTGATTATATCGGGTTCGAAGGCGACTGGTCGAAGGGCGGCCCGAATTGCGCGATCAACAAGGCGTGGATCCGTGCGTTGTATATGAGCGGCGCATCGATCGTGATCGTGCCGATACAGGATATGCTGGGTTACGGCGCGGACACGCGGACAAACACGCCCGGGACGGCGCATGGCAACTGGCGGTTCCGGATACGCGCCGGGGCGCTTGAGCAGATCGACGCGGCGTTTTATTCGAGGCTAAACCGGACGTTCTTCAGGAACAACGCTCCGACGGAGCTCCTGGGAGAGCTTGCGCCGGGGATTTGATATATCTTGTTTTTCGCAACGACCTGTGGCAGTAACCGATTCCCGGACTAATAGAACATAGATAAATGATAAAAAGCTGTACTAATAAAAAGCTTGAACTCTGACTTTGGATGTCGTATAATCTGAGTCTGGAAGTTCAAGCTTTAGTTTTATCATTGATCCGCTTTCCCCTTTATCTCCTTTCCCTTTTCCTTTTTCTCTTTATCGGGGTGTGGCGCAGTTGGTAGCGTGCATGGTTTGGGACCATGAGGCCGAGAGTTCGAGTCTCTCCACTCCGACCACCCGAATGTCAAGCAGGAGCTAAAAGAAAACTTTCGCTCCTGCTTGGCTTTCGGTTTATTATTGGTTCATCAGCCGCCGGTTCAAACGGCGGCTGAGATACTTTTTCTCATAGTATCGCGATAGCTGTTGTTGTCATAACAGTACATAACGTACGATAAACGCTTCCAATGTGAGCGGGGCTGTTTTCGATGTATATGTAAGTAGGGATCGTGTATCAATCGCAGTTAATAACGTGCAGTATTATCCCGACGTGGCTTCTCCATTTTTCAGCAAAACATCGACGATAAAAGTCATCCCCTCCATGTGAAAATCAATTATACCATCATTGGTTTCAACAATGCTCTGAATAACCTGCAATCCGATGCCATGATACCGCGTCTTCTTCGTTGTCGTTAGCGTCGCGTTCTCTTTTAGCACGTCATAGTCAACGGTGTTTTTGCAGGCGATATGGATATAATTACCTTTCTGCCGCACTGTCACGGATATTTCGGGAGTAGGCAAGTGTTCACAGGCTTCGATTGCGTTGTCAAACATGTTAGATATGACCGCGCATACGCAGCTTTCATCGATCCCCAGTGATTCTGGCAACGCTACAGTTATGGATACACGGATTTTTTTCGATTTTGCGTAAGCGACTTTCTGATTCAAAATCGCATCAATTACATTATTACCAGATTCAATCAAATTGATAGAGTATTCTTGTTGATAGAGTTTATTAAAGTATTCCTTTAAATCAGTGTATTTGTCCTGATCAAGTAGACTATTCATGAAGAAAACATGGTTTTTCAATTCATGGCGCAAACGTCGCATGTCGTTATAAGTTTCTGTTGATTCCTCAATGTGTTTTTGTTGAAGATTCAATTGCTGGCCTATTAACTGTTTTTGTTCAAATTCCTTAACCATGTTGAAAAAAAGAGAATAAAGGGAAAGTACAATAACAACAGGAACAGATAGCATACTTATTCTGATGAGAAATTCCAATGAAGAGCCGAACGCTCTGATAACATTGATGTAGAGCGTCATCATGAGCATAAGAATTACCACACCAATACCATAATGTGCGGGCAACTTCGTTTTAGGAATAAAGGCGAAATGGATCAGGTAACGCATAAGTAAAAACAAACATACCGACACAACCAAAACATGCGCCCAAGTAAACATCATAAATGATCCAGTAAAAAATGTTAGTGTTGTCACAACAATAATGTGGATGAACATGATACAACAAACACATGCGCACTGAATGATTACTTTCAAATAAAATCTGCCATGAAAAAAGATGCAAGAGTATAACACCCCACTGGAAACGTAAAGTGCCAGTGAAATTAGGAAATTGACAGATCCAAAAGCAAATTCGATCCCAAACAATATAGAAAAAACAACAGCATGTGGGATGAACAACAGTTTCGCCCCGTGTTTTTCATTCCGCTTTAAAAAAACGCTATAAGGTATATATACAAGAAGAAAAGAGTCTGCAAGCTTACAAAAAAAGTTCCATAGATTAAAATTCTCAAACATTCTATAACACACTCCTTCTTAAGGTTCGTATGTGTAGGGGGACCATGGATTTGGTTCTTTTGAAACCAGTTGAATGAACAACTGTTTAATTTCTTTTGCCTTATGCTTGCTTACAGGAATGGATACACCACTGTGCAGCAAAATTTTATTTGAGGATATATAATCGATATATCTATAGTTTACTATATACCCTATGTGAGGTCTCAAAAAACCTTGACCAAGCAATTTTTCTTCCAAATCATTCATCGTACCCCTGAACGATATAGCTTGTGCCTTTGTCACAACGCATTGCTTTTTATTTAAACACTCTACATACAGAATATCATCGATCGGAACAGTGGTAAGATGGCCATGAGACGGAATCACGAGAAGGCGATTACGGCGCTTTTCCCACCATTCTTCGATCGCCATAACCGCTTCATCTATTTCTTCATTGAGACAGGATTTACGAATAAAGCGCAAAGGTGTTACTCTCAGCGCGTCGTACACGCGCTCTTCTCTGCTGGATACAAATACAATACAAGCTTCATTGTTGTGCTTACGTAGGAAAGCGCCAAAATCAACGCCGTCCATTTCTGGCATATCAATATCCAGAAAAAATACGTCAAAAGAGGCGGCTTCCTGCTTTAACTGCTCTACGCTGGAAAACGAACGAACGGAAACGCGTATGTTCCGGTTGGCAAAAGATGCTTCGATCCGAGCAGATAGCTCAGGCAAAAGGTCTATGTTGTCGTCGCAAATCGCCACTTTTAGCATCGTATCACCCATCTCGTCAGTGCTGCATCCACAGCGGGACTAATTCTATTCTACATGATTTTCTTTAGTCTGTCATGCCCAACTACGCCGTTTTTTTGCCCAACTCCGACTTGTCGGTTGACAAGAGGCATATCGAATGTATTATGAATTATAATGGAATGTGCTGTATTGATCTCTCGTTGTTTGTGGTTATTCAACAGCACAAAAAGGTTTAGACGATAAACCGGGTTTCTCTGAAGGAGGGTAGTATCAATCAAAAAATGTGAATAGGAGGCGTTGTGCAAAAAAAGGCTTACCTGTTGAGAACTTCAAAAATCTGAAAACTGGAGGTAAAACCATGCAGAAACAAATGACAAGGTATCTCTCATTGCTCCTAATAGTTGCTTTGCTGACATCGATATTCCTATCGGCAATTCCAGTTGCCTACGCAGCGCCTGCAACTATTGCGACCGCGTATACCGATAGTGTGCTCCAGGCGTTCCAGAATCCGAATCACAGGGAAAAACCCATGGTTCGTTTATGGTTTCCGGACGCAGCCGCAGGCATTGATCCCTACGACAATGTTGAGAAAACGATTCAAGAGCTTGCCAACGCGGGCTTCGGTGGTGTGGAACTGGCTTTGCTGACTGACGGCGTCGACTACAACAATCCTGAACTGGAAGTCATTGGATGGGGAACGCCGGCGTGGAAAGAAACCGTAAAGAAGGTTTTGCGCGCCGCCAACGCCATTCCTGGCGGGTTTGTCGTTGACATTACGGTTACACCGCACTGGCCAGCCATCGTCAACGCGATTGACCCGAACGACGACGCGGCGATGAGAGAAACGGTTAGAACCTATCAAAAGCTGACAAACGCCACATTGGACGCAGGCACAATCCAACTTCTTCTGCCCGATGAAAAAACAAACTCCACAGCCGGCTCTGGGATTGCCACTCCAGCCTATTTTATTTACATCAGCAAGCATGTTTCAACCGCGCTGGCGAAGGTGTCTGCGGTAAACGCCCAAGGTGTCCCGACATCCTATGACTTTGATTCGATGATTTTCGTCGACGGCGACGTATCTCCCCTAGCCAAAGGTGTTGGCGGCTGGGCGGCAGGTGTTCCCGACGAGACTGAATTTAACAGAAGAAAAGCGTTGAATCTTCCGGCTACTTCGATTTCTCCGTCCATGGCGGCGATGACGTACCAAACACATGTAGTCGATGTTTTCGGACCCGAGCCGGCGACGGGCGCAGATCTATCCGTAAGCTACAACGGCAAACAGGACGAAAACTGCAACCGTGCGAGAATGCAAGACTGGCAGTATGAGTATGAACTGGCACTTACGAATGAGACAAAAACAACGATCGGCAGCTATACGGCAAGCGCGGGTGCAAACTGTGCGGTAGGCGACTGGGTTGTTCTCAACGTATACGACCGCGGAACAGGACAGACGACATCAGGCCCTCCCAGCATTGTAGCGCCGGAAATGATGTACAACAGGACTTATGTTACAAACTATCTCTCCGCGACAGGTATCAACGCATTGTTGGATGCCTGGAACAAAAAAGTCCTGGACGACGAAATGGTCGCTCTGCTCAGGGCGAATGGCAACTCCAGCATATTCGACGATTCCCTGGAAATCAGAGCATCGTCAGGATCATCCTTCTGGACCCACGAAATTGGACCCGAATTGAGTGGGAAAAACTACTTATGGAAAAACCAGTTCCCGTTCGTCGTTGCTTTTGGCTCTGGCTCATTTGCGACAACCGCGAACACAGGTGTACCAGCCCGAATCGTGCAGGATTATAACCTGTTGTTGGGCAACCTCTATAATGTTGGACACTGCCAAGTGATCGAGGATTGGGCGCAGGGGTTCGGATATAATTTCCGCTCACAGTGCTATACGATGACAGGCGTTGACATCCCTCTGTCAGCGACACACTGCATCCCGGAAGGGGACAACGGCTGTAAAGGCGACGGTTTAAGGCAGCTCTCATCTGTCGTCAACATGTTCGACAAGCCTGTCCTTTCGATGGAGGCTGTGACCGTTTCAGGCGGGAACCTGAAAATCACCTGGGCCGACGCCATAACGGAAGTGGCTCAGAACTACTCCAACGGCGTTAACAGGGTCATCCTGCATGGGGCTCCCTACTCAAAAAGCTTCAACGGATATTTCGGTGGATGGCCAGGATGGCAGGCTTTCGGCACCGCATACGGCGACGGGTATTCATACAAACAGACCTACTGGGAAGATGCGAATACGATGACCGGCTATTTCGCCAGAAACCAAGCTGTGCTGCAAAAAGGTCAGGCAAAGGTCGACCTACTGGTTTTGCGAGATCAGTCCAGTGTTTTCAGCAACGGAAGCGGGAATGGCTTCCAGACGCTTTTAGACAACGGCTATTCCTACAATTTGACAAGCGAAGGCGTCATCAAGCTCAACGAAGTATCGGTTTCAAACGGCGTGATCTGCGAGGACGGGCCCGCTTACAAAGCGCTGATTCTCAACAGTGTTTCCAACATATCCGCGCCGGCGATGCAGAAGATTCTCAGCATGGCGCAGGCTGGATTGCCAGTGATCATATACGGGACTTCCGTCCCATCGACCGTGTACGGCACAGATAGCACGGGCAACAATACGACGGCCATGCTCGGTTTTTACAGCCAGCTGACCGCGCTCAGCAACGTGTATACAGCCGCCAACCAGAACGCGCTGCTAACCACGCTGGAAGGGATCAACATTACCCCTGCGGCGTCGTACAATGTCGCACGGATGCAGGCAAGCCGTTATGTTGACAAAACAACTGGCACAAGCTACTACTATATGTTCAATGACGTACGCAACGGCGCAAGCGGCATGCTCAACAATAACAACACACCCAACGCGACCTGGAAAAACGGCGCTGCCGTAGCCGGGACAGTGACTTTGACCGGCGACGGCGTACCCTGTCTGCTGGACGCCTGGACCGGTGAAATCGATCCGGTGGCTGTCTACACTGACAACGGGGACGGCACTGTAAGTTTTTATGTATCTCTCAGCGGTGGCGAATCCAAACTGTACGCAGTGCTTCCTCTGACCGAAGAGATAAGCTCTGTGAAAGCTGTCAGCGCCGGCGCGGAAATCGTCCGCACGGAATCGGGGCTGGCACTGCGCGCGAGCGCGCCCGGTACTTACGACATCACGCGGAATGACGGCACAATCCTCCCTGTCACCGTGGCTTCCGTGCCCGCAGCAATCAACCTAAATTCCGGATGGAACCTGAAACTGGAGAGCTGGGGCCCCGATGATTCTGCCGCTAACAAACAGGTTCCGATCGCGGGGATTCCCTATAGTCCGATATACTTGACCTACAACAGGTCCGCGTTCGATTCTTCCGGGAAGACCGGATACGACGGCATTTGGAAAGACCCCTCCGCCACAATAAAGACGGATATAAACTTCAATAATATCGCACTTATGAACTGGGCAAATCTGCCTGCTACCTCCCAACAATTGCTGAACATTGGCGTAAGTAGCATGGCAAACGTTTCCGGCATCGGATACTACACAAATACCTTTACGCTGCCGGGCGATTGGAAGAATGCCGGCGCCATCTTGAACCTGGGTTATGGACGTGACTCAGTGACCAGGGTTACGGTAAACGGCCACATCTTTGACAACATCAACAACGTCACCGATAAGCTGGACATCGGGGCTTATCTGCTGGCGGGAAGATTGAACACCATTGAGATCAAAGTCGCGTCCGTACTCTTCAACAGAGCCCGTCTGACCAACATGGCGGACATGAGGGCAACAGGTACACAGGCAACCCTCACGGCCAACGGACTGACATCCGTGCAATTGGTTCCCTACGCCCAGGTCTCGCTTGCGTATACCATAAACGCCACAGCCGGCGCCGGCGGCCGGGCTATCGGCGGCGGCGCCTACGGCGAAGGTGAAACGGTCACGCTGACAGCCACGGCGAGCAGCGGTTTCAGCTTTGTCGGCTGGTATGAGGGCGTAAACAGAGTTTCCACCGATGCCGTCTACACCTTCACGGCGACAGCAAACCGTTCGCTGCAGGCCCGGTTTGCCTCGGACGGCAGTTTCGCGTCTGATTTCGCAAATCCGCCCTCCGATTATAAGCCCATGGTCCGTTACTGGTGGCCGAGCGCCCCGCAGGATCTGGATGAACTTGAGGCGGAAATCCGCGAAATCGCGGCAGCCGGTTACGGGGGCATCGAGATCGCCTCCGTAGCGGACAGCTCAGGATGGGTCGATCCCGTCGAATGGGGTTGGGGCGGCGCAAATTGGAACAAAGCACTGATTCGCGCGCTTCAGACCGCCAAAGATGTTGGTATCAAGGTGGACTTGACTGTGGGGCCGCACTGGCCGATGAGCATACCCGGTGTGAATCCCAATACCCCCGATTCCGCGAAAATGCTTGTTGCCGTAACAACCAACGTTACTGCCGGCGGGACATTCTCAGGGGCCGCGCCTGCGCCTCCTGCCGCCACATATAATATGCCAAACGGACCAACGCAGGCGGATATGGTTCAAAAGAACTATGATTTTGAACTGATGTACGCGTCGGCGGCAAAAGTAAACGGCGGAGTTTACGACATTGACTCCATGACACCCGTAGACGTCGGGCCTGGTGACACCATCGATTGGAACAACACGACCGCTGATGACTATGTGTTGTTTACCTATTGGATGCGCGGCACGGGGCAGCGCGGGCAGTCGGGCCAAAATCCCACATATCAACTGTCCGATCCGGTGCCGTATACGGTGGATCATTTCAGCCTCGCTGGTACTAACGCCTTCATCAATTATTGGAAATCGGATATTCTTACCCCGGAAGTCCTGGCGTTATTAAAGGATGTCGGCGGTTCTTTCTTCGAGGATTCCCTTGAGCTGTCCGGTTCTCAGTGGACAGCCGAATTTGCCGAGTATTTCGAAGAGCATCGCGGTTATGACGTCACGCCCTATATCAATATGATCTTGAACGCTAATCTGAGCGTCAACGACAACGAGCTGAAGGCACGAATACGGGAAGATTACAGCCAGACTATGAATGACATGTATATTGACTTCCATATCAAACCCATGATGGAGTTCATGAATTCATATGGCATGACTTTCCGTACGCAATCCTACGGCGGCGCCGTCGATTCTTCCCAGACGGCAAGCATCGTCGACATTATCGAGGGAGAACTCCTGACTTTCAGCGGCATGGCGGTAACCATTGAAGGCGCTGAGAACGGCGCGAATGTCGCCGGAGAATGGACAGTAAACAACAAGTTCCGCATGCTGCGCGGCGGCGCGAATCTCGGTACAGCCAACATCCTTTCCGATGAAATCGGTTCCCTCCTGGGCGCGGATTACGGCTTGACAATGACGCTGCTTAATTCATTGATGAACAACGACATGTCCGCCGGCGTCAACAACATGGTTGTACACGGATATCCGTATCTTTACGCCCCCAATACCATGTGGCCTTCCTACGCGACGTTCTCACCCATGAATTTCAGAGGCGCGGGATTCGGCGTTTCACTGAATCATTACACACCACAGTGGAAATCGTGGGACCAGGTACTTACCTATCTGCACAGGAACCAATACATCCTCCAGCAGGGCAATTCCAAGGTTGACGTGGCGATATTCCGCCATGAACTGTCCACCAACGGAAAGACGATCAGCGACGGTACACTGGTGGATAAGGGCTTTACCTATGACTATGTGAGCCCCAACGCCTTTGACAACCCCAAAGCCTATGTCAGCAGCGGCATCTTCGCGCCTGACGGTCCGGGTTACAAAGCGATGGTCGTGTTGGACGCGGAATACATCACCTTAGACGGTGCGGATAAACTCCTGGAATATGCGGACGGTGGTTTACCGATCATTCTGGTGAAACAAATCCCGTCCAAAGTGAAAGGGTTTGGCGACAGAAATAGAGATGCTGACATCGCCGCTAAAATGGTGACCCTGTTGGAAAAAACAAACGTAACCTTTATCGCGAATGAAACGGATTTAACTGATACCCTGTTGGGAATGGGCGTCAAGCCCGCCGCGAGCTTCGGCCAGTCAGAGAAGAATTTGAG
>Ga0123353_10010456_pt1 | contig 12939 bp, 7 predicted proteins | sample TergutLab28metaG_3_FD_92763 | JGI IMG/M metagenome (GOLD analysis project Ga0123353, IMG submission 92763) | Labiotermes labralis P3 segment gut microbial communities from Petit-Saut dam, French Guiana - Lab288 P3 | ecosystem: Host-associated > Arthropoda: Insects > Digestive system > Gut ...
CTGTTAATACCCAACATTCGGATCCATATACTGCTACTGGTCTGATTACCGTATGATACAGCCTTTCTTTGGTTTTCCTAGTTATTAGTTTGCTTTGGAATATCATTTTGTTTGCAAAGAAGGGTCTATTGCCAGCTGCAATTTCTTGTTGGTTGTACTCTGCGAATATATTAGCGATACACAGACCTATGAACGTTAAATTTAAAAAGAGCTAAAGCTATTGGGATGAGGTCAGTGCTGTAATCGACTGTTTGACCGATGCCTGTAGAGCAGTGTTAGTGTCAGAGCTTCTGGACAGTGGAACCCTGTCATTTTGCTGGTGGGTCCAACTGGAGCAATTTCTGGTATCCTGAGTCCCAATTAAAAATCCTGACCAGTTGAAATATGTGCTGCATTTTAGCAGCCAATTTGCCATTCTGTCCATTACTCACACATTATAAGAATCATAAATAAACTTAATAGTTGAAGTAATTTCTATTAGAGATGAAATGACAAGGGGATGTTACGAAATGCAGTAAGTGGAACCTCATAATTATTTTCTCCACCTGTAATTAAGCAAATAATTTGATATGGGCAGTGCATGTAACATGCATGGCCAAAGCAAGAAATAACTAGCATTCTCATAGCATAACCAAAATGTTTAATGCCAAAGCTTGCCACTGGATGCAATCCATAATTATTTATAAACACCTCCATCCTCAGATGAAAGAAGATTCAGGTTTTTCTAGAAGTGTCATAACACAGAACTTTGTACAGCAAAAGCTGTCATTTGTGCACCAAGTCACCAGTCCTGAGAAATGCCCCTGCTGGCTATCTGTGAAAGGTTTTTCAAAATATTATCAGCTTCCCACCTTTGTTAATAGCCTCATTGTAACTACCTGAGAAATATGTTCAGAATTTTTGTTAGGGGATGTCATGGAAAGAGATAAATTAGAAACAAGATTCTTTGCTACGAGGGAAGGACATGAATTTGTAGAATAAGAAAAATGAAAAATAAAAATTGTTTTGATTTGATAGAATTGATTTAATTGGGTGACAGAGAATAGAACTTACTGATGTAGTTTGTTATTTACATGGCTTATTTAATGTTGCTGAAGTAAATGAAGAACAAAATAAACTGCAATAGCATACATAATGGCTCTCAAATGCACATACCAGGATACACAACTTGCAATGCTTAATTTCGAGTAGTTTATATAAGCATGTTTTAGTGATAGATTACTAGAACTAAAGACACTAACCCAAGCAAACTGGGAAGACAAAATAGTTTCGACCACAAACATTGTAATTACATTATTTAATAAGCAGTAATATCTATGAACAACAGCCAATTGTTAGATAAATCAATTATTAAGTTTACAATTATGTTTCTCTAAACAATAATGTACTTTAATATAAGAAAACCAAAACATGTAGTGTTACTGTGTAATGGAGCATGTTGTCAATAAAAAACTATTTTAAAAAAATACGTGCAATTTAAATTACATTATTGGGGGCTTATAGATGCAAGTAGATCCAACACATCTTATGAATGAACAGTAACAGAAGTTTGCAAGGTAGTATATGAATGCATTGCAATAAGCAGAAGAAACACAAGTTGACGAAGGAAAATATGGAGAGACCAACACCCGTGAAGATGGAACAAGCCAGGGATGGATTATACCCTGTTGTTGATGATTATTATTTGGTGCTGCTAATGTGTTTAGATACAAGGGATTTTAGTGAGATGTATATGCAGGTTGGATGGAGGAAGCATAAACCATATAGAAAATGTTGGTGCAGAGACTTCTCAGACAGCAGCCATTTATAAGACAGACTTAATATTACAGTGGAATCTGAGGAAATGGAGTGGATTGAATCTGCATGAGTAGTGTGTCTAATAGCAGGCCTTGGTATCAGTGATGCATAGTTGGTCAGTTAGTTACGTGTAAAGTAGATGATGCGGTAACATTAATGTATCTATTTTTGTTGAGTAAGTATACCATATTTACCCGCATATGAGATGACCCATGTCCAGAATCTTAAGTTTTCAGGAAAGAACCTATACAGAATATGTTTAACTTTGTGCACAGTTATAAGGTGACCTGTCATTTATCAAATATGAATTAAGAGCAATTTTCATCTTGCATTTGGGTAGATATGCTATTTTAATTGAATGTTATTATCAGTAGCTATGGAACCTATCTTTGTCTTACGATGTGAGTTTGTTTTCCTTTGTTTATTCTGACGTTAAGTGTGTACACTGTCCATACACATGTCTTAAAGTTCTGTGTCACATTCTTTAATATATGCAAATGTGTTGGAAAATTGTTGCTGATAGAGTTGTCCCACAGCTGTACTTAGAAATGTTGATATTTGAGTGAAACTGAGGTAATGTGGAATTATTTTCTCTGAAAGCTATTAAACATTAATATATCATGTTATATTCAAAACTAAATTCTATGCTATTTTTCCCTCACCCATTCACAAAGTCATTTGAGTAGACGGCAGTCATTTGATTGGTCGGTAGTCACTGAAATAACCAAACAGCAGCCTGGCAGTAAAGTTAAACTGTCTTCCCTGTTTTGAACTAGGCCTCATGGATGTAATTGTGAGGAACGAAAAATATAAACTTGTGAGAATATTTTATTACGAAATTTAATCTTTGCCAGTGTGAATAAAGTTAATTTTAGAACATCTGCAAGTCATCTGTCATGTGTGTTATAACGTGTGTGTGTGTGTGTGTCAAAACACAGTAAAACACAAACTTACATTCCTGCATTTTGTATATTCTGTGATTTTGCATGCTTTTTTACGGTCTCAGCCAAATGCCCGTAAGAACAATGTTTCCCATATTTTACACTTCCTTGGATTGTATGCCAATTTAGGTGGTCCCTGTAAGAACTTGCAAAAAGTGTTTTACTGTATTTGTGTACATTGTTGAGAGCAGTACCAATCTGTTTCCAGGCTGTTGGATCGTGTGCAGTCAGAAGATCCAGCTTGGAAGGAAAGTGGGGCGGCATTCATCAGCTCAGTCACAAGGTTGTTGGAGAGACTGCTGGATTACCGTAGCGTCATTCAGGGTGACGAGAACCGGGACAAACGCATGTCCTGCACCGTCAACTTGCTGGTATATATTGATGTGACCATGATATGCACTCTGGCCTGTTGTTGTCAGTGAACAAAATACAGCAGTAAGGCCTATTCTGCTAGATGTGCTGCTATCTCATCAGTGCTTAGAGACTGGTGTGCAGTTGATTGATCCTGTAGTGGCTGCTTATTGTTGTCTCTCTGTCATAATTCATTCTATCCAGGAAGTATTGCAGTGAAATCCTGACTTCATGAATCTTTGGAGGAATGTCTTTTATTATGACTCTACCAGGGTTTTTGGTAAGTGGGGATTATGAAAAATTACAAGGTGAAAGTGCTTATCTTTCTTAGGCTCACTGTCCTATAATAAAATAATTTCCTTACACTCATCAATAAGGTCTTAATTATCGGACCAAACACAACCATACAGATATGCATGATTGTGTTTGGATGGATAATTGCAACCCTATTGATAAGATGTACGCAATGGGACGTCACCCACAATTATTGTACCTACTCTGGTTCGTGTCATCAGTAAGTATAGGATCTGTATGGGTATGTTTGGTCAGATAATTAACACTTTAATGATAAGAAATATATAACATGATGATGTCACCAAAAATTTCCCTACACGAGTCGTTAAAGGCACTGTATGTACTCAAATAAGTAAAACTCATTCATTCATTCTCTTGTCTTACTAAAGGGCTGTAGCCTCTTCCAAAGCCAGTTCTCAGCAGAGTGCGATATAGTGCTTTCTGTTTCATTTTCCAGTAATATCTCTTTTCCTTAAGGTCATCCAGTACCTGTTTATACTTTCTCTTCATTCCGTCACTTCTATCCTTCCTTTTACCTGTCCATCAATAAAGCAGTTTAGAAGGTAATTCCTGTACAAGATGTGAACAACACAGTTAGCCCTCCTTTGTTGTTTTGTGTGTAGGACATTCCTTCTCTTCTTGATTCTGTCTAATACTTCTTTATTTTTCATATGATTGGTCCAACTGATCTTAACCATCCTTCTGCAACCACACATTTCAAAACTTTCCAGGTGTTTCTGATCTTCTTTTAAAAGTGTCCAAGTTTCAGCACCACACAAAGCTATACTCCAAAGCAATTTACTAGCTTCTTCCTTATATTTAAGTCCAGTTTGCTGGTGAAAGAAGCCTTCTTCTTGTAGAAAGCTGCTTTTACCGTGTCAATCCTGGATTTAATTTCCCATGTACATCTTGCGTCATTTGTTATCATGCTTCCCAAATAGTTGAAATATTTCACATTCTCCAGTTGTTTTTGATATACAGTAACCTGTATTGAGGATGGTTGCCCTGAGATTCCCATCACCTTAAGTTTTTTTCCACATTCATTTCCATTCCATAGCATCTGCCACTTTCAATTAGTCTTGTAATAATGCCCCACAGTATCGCTGCTACCTTAGCCAATGACATAAGGTAATTTGCATATTTCACAGTGCAAATTACTGGTCCTTCAATTTTTAAGTCTCCAAAGCCATCAAGAGCTTCCTTGGTATGATATTCTCTGTACAGATTGAATAGAATTGGTGACAAACAGCGTCCTTATCGAACTCCTCTTCCAGTCTTCACTCTTCTTGTCTGCCGTTGGTCCAGTTTTAGTTTGAATTATGACTACATAATAGTATGAAATTATTGAGGGTGAGTAAATTGAATGCCTTAAAACTGCATGCAGCCTTGGTCACAGCTAGTCATTGATACGGCTTAGAAGCAGGTACACTGTGTTGTTGATTTGGGACTGTGTTGGTAAGTGTCACAGTTGTACTGAATGTCTCTGCACTATGTTAGTTGCTGAAAGAATTTTTAAACATTTCATTTGACTCAACTACATAATTCATAAAATAATTAATTACACATAAAGTGAACACTGGAACCACCTCACTTCATCATCAGAATAACGGGAATGTCATGAGTGGAATGGCTTTGGTTTATATTCAATGTATGGCAGCATTTGCCTAAAATTATGGTTTATAATGATATTTGGTACAGAAGGAATGTGAATATGGACCATTGTTTTGAGAACAGTATGTTGAACTGATTTATGAGGTGTGTGTTGTTGTTTTGTGTGTGTGTGTGTGTGTGTGTGTAAGATCCAAAAATTTCTTACACTAGTTGTGGGTTAGCCAATCCTGCTGACTGTGTTCAAAGTTGTGGATGTACAGCTGCTCAATTGCTCGGACTGTGGGTTCAAATCCCACCCAAGGCATATGTACATCTCTTGTGTTTGTGATGTGTGGTGTGGGCAGTGACCCCTGTGATGAGAGGACCACTCCTTCAGAGGATTCCTACTGTGTGTGCATGCAGAAATGTGGAATAGTCAGATGAAGGCCACCTTCTACATTTTCTCTATCAGTTACTATCATATTGTGTGCATTTTACATGTTGGGATTCAATTCTTTTGGGATTGACACTGTATCAGGTAAGTGACTGCTGACGTTTCAAGGGCCTGTAGTGCCTCTGTCTTCAGGGGCACAAGTGGACTTCTTGATGGCGAAGGCCCAATGTTACCCCAGTATATCTTGCAGGTACCACTCAGCCAAGGACACAATGTCACATACCATAATACCTGAATCCTCAAAAACAAAGCTGTGATGACTGCATTATCCCACATACTGCACCTTTTCTTTCAGAACTTTTACAAAAATGAAATCAACCGCAAGGAGATGTATCTGCGCTACATCTACAAGCTACACGACCTTCATCTGCCGGCAGAAAACTATACAGAGGCGGGTTTCACCATGAAGCTATATGCTGACCAATTAAGCTGGACAGCCCGCACACTGGTATCAGACCCACACTGTCCAGGACAACAGGAATGGCAGAGGAAGGAACAACTGTATCACCAGATCATCAAGTACTTTGACAGTGGCAAGGTGAGTATAACACGTCTTGTACAGTGAATTACAGTGCCTTTTGTGAAAAAATGATACCTGACACATTGTGTGCTGAATGCTTCTGACATTTAGTGGCTTGAAATGCCATTATTGTTGTCATCGTTTAATTAATCTGCCATTCCCAGTTTAATGACCTGTCATATCCCATATTTTGCAGTGCTGGGAGAAGGGCATCCCCCTTTGCAAGGAGCTTGCGGAACTGTATGAACGCCGCCTCTTTGACTATGCCAAGTTAAGCCAGATACTCCAGACACAGGCTAAGTTCTTTGACAACATCCTCACTCAGTTGAGACCTGAACCTGAGTACTTCAGGGTTGGCTTTTATGGGCTCAGCTTTCCACTTTTTGTGAGGGTGAGGTGCATTTTTATGCTCTGTACAACTTTTCATATTATGTTTAAGATTTTACCTACCATCAGACATTTTTTTTTACTTGGCTCTGTAGATAAGTTTATTAATTAGTAGGTGCTGCCAACAGGATTACTAATGCTTTCTAATCACCTGCAGAATAAACTGTTTGTCTACCGTGGCCTGGAGTATGAGCGAATTGGCGCGTTCACACAGCGACTGCAGACAGAATTTCCATCGGCTCAGATCCTCATGAAGAACACTGCACCAGATGATGCCATTATAAATTCAGAGGGGCAATGTATCCTTTTGTGCCTGAAAAATGCATCATCCATCCAAGAAGGCCCATCCTTTAGAATACATTTCTATTTAACTCCATAGTGCAGACTTTCTTGGGCCTTTGATGAAGATAATTTAACAATTAAAAATCATTTTGTGAGTTCTGAGGTTTGCACAGCTGTGTAATTGAGGATTCTTGTCTCCTTGAATGTGACACTGCATCACTGGGTAAGTGTTCCCCACTGTTTCGAATGAGTGTGTCACTTTCATCTTCAGAAGTTCAAGATCGTAATTTTTTATGGATGATCCATCAGCACTTTGGAGACCATGTAACCAATGACACTGTCACATTCCAGAAGACAGGAATCCTTAAAAAAAATTGTTACATTATTAAAAATAGTTTGCCAACTAAGTGATTATGACTTTGCTAAAATGCCAAGTAATGACTAGATGATATTCTGTAGCTGATGAGTATCCATCAATGATACAGGTGGATCGTGTTTTAAATGGACAGCTTCAGGGATAGATAATATGATTATGTGTACAAATAAACTCTACACCACCACTTTCACACTAAATGTAATGTTACTACTTATTGTTTTATTGTTTTTCATGAATTGAAATTAAGTTACCATGCAAACACAGGAGCATGAGAATGTGAATATTTTGTAACATCATCAACAAAATGATAAACGGAGAAGTATTTTGTCTGGTAAGCACAAAGGTCAATGAGTGTGCTTAGGTGAGTAACTGTAGACTCCAAACAAGTTATGAATTGTGAGATCTGAGGTTCTCACAGTGGTGTTGCTGATGATTCATATCCTCTGGGATGTTACACTGTGTCACTGGGTAAATGGTTCCCATTGTTTCTAAAGATAATGGTATCTTCATCATCAAGAGTTGAGGAATCCAACAAGAATACTGTATTCTTTATCATATGTATGTATGTACTGGGTGTTCCTGAAGATTAAGGCAATATGTCCCTTTGCACTGCTGGACACCACTCACCCAGCGACACAGTATCATATCCCAGAATACTTGAATCCCCTGCCCAAAATTATGAATTTCCTTAACCGAGTGTTCAGACATCCAGATCTGCAATGTGAAACCAATACCTGAAGACAATCCACTGTTTGTTGAAGCTGGCACTGATATTCCAGAAAAGATTGCAAGCTTCTATCAGGTTAACGATGTCCGAAGGTTCCAGCTTGATCGCCCCGTTCACAAGGGACCTGTTGATAAAGACAATGAGTTCAAAGTAAGTGTTTGAAAGATGGGTGCCCTAGTGTACTCTAGTAAGGACCATCTGCTGACAGAAGTTTCACTTGCCATTAGCAAATGTAATGATCAAAAACATGCAATTACCACCTACCCAACACCTGATTATTAAACCCTGATGAGAATCTTTCTGTTGTAAGGTAGAGAAAGTAGCAGGGAATGGAGGAGGATGAGATTGACAGGGCATTCTGCATTGTATGCATGGCAGAAATAGGAAGTGCATGTAAAATATCAGAAAACCTGGATTAAGAGATCACTGGAAGATTTTAGGCCCCAGCCCTTGGATGCATGATGATACGTACATTGTGCATGTATTAGTGGTTATGTCTGAGTACTTTGTTTAATCTGATTCTCCTGTAGTGGAAATTATCATGGAATGGATCATTACCTTGTGTAATCATTACTTTGTAGTTATTTATAGCTTCTTCACATTGACTTCAACATTTAAAAGAAAACAGGCATTAAAAGTTTTTCCCAGAAATTGTTGTTTAAGATATTTTTGTACACAAACAGAGCCTGTGGATAGAACGTACAGTGCTGGTGATATCCAGCTCCTTGCCAGGAATCTTGCGATGGTTTGAAGTGGTAGAGAAAAGTGAGAAAGAAATACCACCAGTGCAGTTTGCTTGTGAGACAATGGAGAGCGTAAACAAAGAACTGCGGCAGCTGATCAACCAATACACATTGGACAGGAAGAGGAACATCAACCCTTTCACCATGAGGTTACAGGTAATATTCAGCTTGTACTGCTGTATACTTGTTTGATTTCTTGTACTATTGGCACCATTTTTGTCAATAATTATTACCTGTCACTTTGACTATGTTTTTGAAACTGTGTCACTAATCTGATGGTCTGTAGATAGACATTAATGAATATCACACAGGATTTCTATCTCACTGATGGAAACTCCCTTTACTGCAGGTTGTGGTTGAAACTGCCTCCTTTTGTCTTAAACTGCTGATTGGACTGGTAGCAATTTTTAGGTGATTTTGCTAAATTGCAAAAAAATGACTATTAGCTTCATCATATCTGCCTGTCCATCTGTCTGTCCACATGGAACAACTCGGCTCCCACTGGATAGATTTTCATATAATTTCATATTCGAGTATTTTCCCAAAAATTTATCGAGAAAATTCAAGTTTAATTAAAAAGAACGAGAATAATGGGTATTTCACATGAAGACCAATATACATTTTTGGTCATATCTTGCTCATTTCTTCTTAGAGTAAGAAATACTTCAGACAGAATTGTAGAGAAAATCAAAACACACATTTTACATTCAGTGACTTTGTTTCAAGAATTGTGTCATTTGTGAGATAAGGCAGAAAAATATTGTGGAGCTGGACAGGCCACAGATGACAATATGGCGTGTGCACCTGGCATGCTGCATACCCAAGGTTACAAGCACAGTAATACTTATGCAGATCAATGTACTTGGCTTTTTATTGTAATGCCACTAAAAAGGGAACAGCTTTAACATAACCATACCAAATGTAGGAGTTGTCTCATGTCGAGTTAAGTTGAGAGATAGATGTGTGTGGTAAGATTTAGTCTTTAGGCCTTTTGCAAGATATTCGCTGGGTTTGTGTGGAGGAAGTGAAGAGGATTGTCACAGGTCAGTTTCTGACCAAAACTGGAATTGGGTGTGTTATTCCTTCTATGCCACACTACCAGCCTCGACTTGTGACCACTTTTGCCAACTCTGCATTTGATTTATTTTGCTACAGGGTATAATTGATGCCAATGTGATGGGTGGCATCTCCAAGTACCAGCAGGCATTCTTCGTTCCAGAGTTCAGCAAGCAGCACCCACAGTTTGCAGATCACGTCTACCGGCTCAAGACACTTACACTTGATCAGGTGCTTAATTGTGATCCAGTTGTGAGTTTGGAGGTTTTTGCACCCTTCCAGACCGACCCTTGGGCCTACCCAGCCTCCCACACAATGGGTACCCAGTCTTACCTGGGGGTAAAGCGGCCAGGGTGTGGCGTTGGCCACCTACCCCCATCTAGTGCTGAGGTTAAGGGAAGAGTAGAGCTATACCTCTACTCCCCCTTTGGGCCTTCATAGCCTGTTCTAGGGTGAACTGTACTCTACTATACTCTTACCTTCTTGCCCATTTTCTTGTTTCTTATTTTTATGTTTGTTTCTTAATTTTTTGCAGAAATTGCAGGTAATCTGGTGCCATTTCACTTAGTCCATGTTCAAGTGTCCACTATAGCTCTGATAGTTGCACATAATCCATTTTATTGCCTTTAATCTTTTTGCACTATGTGGCTATTAAGAAATGAAGTGGAAATTTTTCTACCTTTTATGTCCTGAATCACAGTAAATTGTTTTTACTGCTCTGTGTCACATTATGTCACTGTGCTAAAGGCAGGTTTGGAGTTGCCCAACCAAACATCTCTTAACATTTCATAGCCTTATAATTTAATTCTGTGATATCTTTTTCACTTTATCCATTTAATTTGACTTCTGCTACCTGCATAAAGTAATCTTTCAGTTTCTTTCCTTGAGTTGTATTAGTATAATTTTCATGTTTGAATACTTGTATTTCTGAAACTCTTCTTCACATGACATCTTGTAGATCCAAGTCCTGGAAAGTGGGTTGCATCTCCATGGACAGTTGGCACCAGCTAAAGTGCAGCCCTTGCATCGACGTCTGCAAGAACGTTTTGTGCAGCTGAAACAGGGTCTGCGGGACTTGGGTCCATTGTCCGGTAGAAATCGGGGAAAGTCACAGTCTGACTGTTTTCAAACTGCAAGCATTGTGAAGTGAGTGCTTAAGTTATTATGTACTGTTCTGAATGCAGACTGTGCAGTTTTGTCAAGCATTGATGTCCAATACAGTTTCTGCTGTACTGACAGTAGTATTTACAGTACTCAGGTGCTGAGAAAAACACAGCAAATTGAGGTGATGTCAGTTCATTGCTTTCCTAATACCAACTCAAAAGTACTGTCTATAGGATTTTTTAAAGATATTTTGTAATCTGATGAGCAGACGTGGAGCTAGATCTCCACTCCCCCATACAGCTTAATGGTGTGCTTCTTAATTAAATGCAGGGAAATGTTACCATTTTCTTTCTGTTAATATGAATAGTTATCTTTGATAGCTCAGTCAATAAAGTAACTGGGCATTGATGAACTGCCAGGGATTTATTTCCTGTCAACAGCAGGAATTTTTCTCAGTCAGACTGAGTACGTCATACACCCGGCTGCCAGTTCGTTGGGTTTGAAATAATATTTCATGTGGGATAAAGGAACCAGAATGTAATATTGTGTTTAGTAGTACGGTCTGTATTGCATGAAGCCTTACCAGCACCCCCTGACATACCTTCGTCCCATACTTCTCACATGTGTTTCCGTAACGTACTTGTAATCTGACTGAAATTTGTTTGAGCTCAGGTATATGATTATGATAGTATGTCATGTTAAACTCTGTTAAAAGATTTGTGTACTTTTGCATCATGTTGTAAGTATCTGATTTGTTTACTCTTGGAATCAGCATTACATGCAAAAGTAGTGTGGTGTTACATGATATTGTAAACCTATTACAGACTTTGTTTGTGTTTTTAATAGAATCTCTTTGTTAAGGTCTAGATGTTCAAAAGTTGCATTGGAACACCATATTGTTAATCAGGAAAAGAGAAACTGCATTAAATCTTTTTAGCAGGTAGAGGGTTAAAGAGTGTATATGGCCACCAATTTGCATTAAGGATGTTTTGCTAGAAATCTTACAGTCAATCGAACAAAAAGAATGTAATACAAGATAGCTCCACAACGCAGCTCTGAAGCGTAGTCATTTTTTAAATCCGAAATTGCAAATGATAAACTATTGGATATCCTTATCCCAGAATGATATGCTCCCCTTTGGTAACAAGACAGATAATCCCAAGCCTGTGAAGTTGGTTATTATATCTAGTGTTAATTTCATGATTTCATGAACAGATGAATTTGTATGAAAATTAGTAAAGTTATGAGGTACAAACAGCATTAATGAAAATATATACAAGCATGGAAAAGTTAATGTATGCAGTTTCCTGAACAAACCCCTACACAAACATCTAGGCAAAACTCCTATTCATAAATCAGATTATTTTCTTTTGGAGCCATACCATGATGACAGAGATCCACATATCAGAGTAAAGCAACGTAAAGACCACTGGATTATGGTTTTGTGTGTGTGTGTGTGTGTGTGTGTATATCCACCATTAGTCTGGGCATAACATTTCTGAACATAAATGAAGGTGTATCTGCTCTAGGACAGTTTCATTATTTGCTATTACTAGAATCCTCTAACTTGTCATTTTGAATCATTGTTCAAAAAGCACTCGCATTTTGTAAACCACTTACTTCTGTTGCATATGTGTCAAAACCAGACTTCTTGACATGTGAGTTCAGTCAACATTAGCTCATTAAAAATGCTACATGTTGGGCAAATTCATATTGGCATCGGTGTCGAACTGTTGTGTGTTTGGGCAACAGCACTGATGGTACATCTCAGCAAGGAAGATTGAAACAAACAAACAAACTTGATGCCTTGTTTGCAGCACACCATTGCCTCCTCTGCCTACAGAAAATAAACATTTCATAGCCAATAGCAGTGAGACCACCAGTAACAGATCATCAGCATCTAGTAGCAGTGCATATGGACATCTCCTGATAGGTGCAGAAGAACAGGGTACAGATGATGAGGACATCTACAGTAAACCAATGGTAACTACACTGTTCCTTGCCCCTTGGTCCAAAGTATTATTACTTGTAGACTGGTACAGTATTTGAAAATGCCACTAGAGCTCTGCATCCTCCCTGAAAGAAAGTGTTTTGGAGGAAATTAAAAAAGTGCTGTAAAATAAATTAAGTTCCAAAAAAATTAATGAAGAATTTGGTTCACTTATAAGTCAAAGTATAAATTTTTTATTACTTGATTTACGAGGTCTGTTAGAAAAGTATCCGACCTTTGGCCGGGAAAAAGAAACTGGCTTACTTGGAGCGTTGGACACCTAATCACCCTCAAAGTAGTTCCCTTGGGACTCCACACACTTCTCCC
>Ga0123353_10010457_pt1 | contig 12938 bp, 10 predicted proteins | sample TergutLab28metaG_3_FD_92763 | JGI IMG/M metagenome (GOLD analysis project Ga0123353, IMG submission 92763) | Labiotermes labralis P3 segment gut microbial communities from Petit-Saut dam, French Guiana - Lab288 P3 | ecosystem: Host-associated > Arthropoda: Insects > Digestive system > Gut ...
ATGCCGTTCGACGGCAACGCACACCCGGGGGCACCCCGGATCCGCAGGGGCGCGGGGAACTGCGCGACCAGCGACGGACGATGCCGTTCGACGGCAACGCACACCCGGGGGCACCCCGGACCCGCAGGGGGCGCGGGGAACTGCGTGACAAGCGACGACAATGCCGTTCGACGGCAACGCACACCCGGGGGCACCCCGGATCCGCAGGGGCGCGGGGAACTGCGCGATCAGGCGGGGCGAGGCCCGCAGACGGCAGGGCACACCCGGGGCACCCCCGGATGCCGCGGGGGACTGCGCGACACGACACGGCGGACCGTGTGACGGGAATGCAGGGGCGGGGGCCACCCCGGATGCCGGGGGCGCGGGAAGTGGAGAGGGGGAAGGGAGGTGGGGTAGCCCCACCCGGAGGGTGGCGGGCACTCTGTGGGGAGAGGAGGTGCGGGTTGCGTATGGGCGCTACAGGGGAACTCCGGTTCGACTGCGGCAGGCCGTGCCTGGACCTCGTCGCCACGCGCACGGGAAGCCCCCCGCTGGACCGGCTCGACGGACTCCCGCGCCTGCGGGAGTGGGTCGAGGGCGCCGCCCTGTTACCCCGCGGCGCGGCCCAGGACGTCGGCCAGGACTGGCTGCCCGCCTTCACGGCGCTCCGCGCCACCGTGGAGAACCTCCTCGCCGCCCAGCTGCGCGGCGACCCCCCGGCCGCGGCCGACCTCGACGCCCTGAACGCCGCCGCCCGCGCCGCCCCCGTCGCCCCGACGGCCGTCCGCCAGGACGACGGCACGCTCGCCCGCTCCCTTGCCTCCCCGCCCACCTGCGAGGCGCTGCTCGCCGTGATCGCCCGGGACGCCGTCGACCTGCTCACCGACCCCGCCGCCCGCGCCCGCCTGCGCGCCTGCGAGGGCGAGAACTGCACCCTCGTCTACCTCGACACCTCCCGCGGCCGGCGCCGCCGCTGGTGCAGCAGCGAGGTGTGCGGCAACCGCGAGCGCGTCGCCCGGCACCGCCGTCGCGCCTCCCCGCAGCCCGCGCGGAGTTGACCGGCGGCGCGGCCGGGTGGGCAGAAGCCCGCAGGTCGCGTACGGTTGCAGGCTGCTCCCCGCGCAGCCGGGGCAGGAACGACGCGCGAAAGAAGGGGGTTCTGCGTGGCAGCGCAGACCACAGCACCGGGGGTCAGGGACCAGGAGATCGCCGCCGAGCAGGCGCACCTGGACCGGGTCTACCGCCGCCTCGAGGAGAAGATCACCGAGGCGGAGTTCCTGGTGCACGACGCCGCCCAGCGCGGTCACGTCGGCACGCCCGGTGCGCTGGCCGAGCGGGACGCGCAGGTCTTCCGGGCGGGCGTGCGGCTGAGCCAGCTGAACAACGAGTTCGAGGACTTCCTGTTCGGCCGGATCGACCTGCTGCGCGGCAAGGACGGCCAGAAGGGCCCGGACGGCGCCTACACCTCCGTGGAGCCGGCGGACGACGCGGTCGGCCCGGACGCCACCGCCGCGATCGCCGAGACCCTGCACATCGGCCGGATCGGCGTCCTCGACCACGACTTCGCGCCGCTGGTCATCGACTGGCGGGCGCCGGCCGCCGCGCCGTTCTACCGCTCCACCCCGGTCGCCCCCGGCCGGGTCGTGCGGCGCCGGGTGATCCGCTCCAAGGGCCGCCGGGTGCTCGGGGTCGAGGACGACCTGCTGCGCCCGGACCTGACCACCGGGCTGCCGGTGGTCGGCGACGGCGCGCTGATGGCCGCGCTCGGCCAGGCCCGCACCCACACCATGCGGGACATCGTCGCCAGCATCCAGGCCGAGCAGGACATGGTGATCAGGGCGCCCGCCGCGTCCGTCACCGAGGTCAGCGGCGGGCCCGGCACCGGCAAGACCGCGGTGGCCCTGCACCGTGCCGCGTACCTGCTGTACCAGAACCGGCGGCGCTACTCCGGCGGCATCCTGTGCGTGAGCCCGACGCCGCTGCTGGTGGCGTACACCGAGGGCGTGCTGCCCTCGCTCGGCGAGGAGGGCCAGGTCGCGATCCGCGCGGTGGGCTCGCTCGTCGAGGGCGTGACCGCCGACCTGTACGACGACCCGGCCGTCGCCCGCATCAAGGGCTCGTTGCGGATGCAGAAGGTGCTGCGCAACGCGGCCCGCGGCTGCCTGGACCTCACCCACGGCCGTCCGGCGCGGCTGCGCGTGGTGGCCTTCGGCCGCCGGCTGGAGCTGGAGGAGGAGGAACTGGCCGCCGTGCGCCGGCAGGTGCTCGGCGGCACCACGCCGGTCAACCTGCTGCGCCCGCGCGCCCGCCGGCTGCTGCTGGACGCGCTGTGGCGCAAGGCCGGCCGCCGCATCGACGACCCGGAACTGGCCGCGGAGGAGCGGCAGGGCTTCGACGAGGACATCACCACCGAACAGGACTTCACCGACTTCCTCGACGCGTGGTGGCCGGTGCTGCAGCCGCGCGCCGTGCTGGACGCGCTCGCCGACGAGCGGCGGCTGGGCCGCTGGGCCCGGCGGGTGCTGACCCCGCCCGAGGTGCGCCGGGTGGCCAGGTCGCTGCGCCGCGCGGGCACCTCGGTGCACGACGTGGCGCTGCTGGACGAGCTGGAGATGCTGCTGGGCGCGCCGCCCAGGGAGAAGAAGCGCGAGCTGGACCCGCTGGACCAGCTCACCGGCCTGGACGAGCTGATGCCGCAGGTCGGCGAGAGCGCCCGGGAGCGCGCGGACCGGCTGGCCCGCGAGCGCACCGAGTACACGCACGTCATCGTCGACGAGGCGCAGGACCTCACGCCCATGCAGTGGCGGATGGTGGGCCGCCGCGGCCGCACCGCGACGTGGACGATCGTCGGCGACCCGGCGCAGAGCTCCTGGTCGGACGTGGACGAGGCGGCCAGGGCCCGCGACGAGGCGCTGGGCAGCCGGCCGCGCCGCCGGTTCACGCTGACCGTCAACTACCGCAACCCGGCGGAGATCGCCGAGGTCGCCTCCACCGTGCTGGCGCTGGCGATGCCCGGCAGCGAACCGCCGCGCGCGGTGCGCTCGACCGGGGTCCTGCCGCGCTACGAGGTGGCCGGCGTGGACCTGGCCGCGGACGTGCGGGCCGCGGCCGAGCGGCTGCTGGCCGAGGTGGACGGCACGGTCGGCGTCGTCGTCGCGATGAACCGCCGCGCGCAGGCCCGCGAGTGGCTGGCCGGCCTCGGGGACCGGGTGGTGGCGCTGGGCAGCCTGGAGGCCAAGGGGCTGGAGTACGACGCGACGGTGGTGGTCTCGCCGGCCGAGATCGCCGAGGAGTCCCCGGCGGGCCTGCGGGTGCTCTACGTGGCCCTGACGCGGGCCACCCAGCGGCTCACCGTGCTGGCCCGCGAGGCCGACCTGCCCGACGCGGACGGCGTCCCCGACCTGCTGCGGGCGGACTGACGCCCGCAGCAGGTCGGCGCGGGCCGGACGGCGCTGCGGGGCGCCGGCGGGAACGCCGGAGGCCCCTCCCGAAGGAGGGGCCTCCACATGTCTGTGACACCGACCCGCCATGCTCGCCTCGCGGCAAGTGGGCGCTCGAAGCGCCTAAGGTTGGGCCCGGGGGCTTGGATCGAGCCGGTGCCGTACCCAGGCTAACAAACCGATCCCCGAACCTCTTCCCGTCGGACGGCAATCCGCGGGATGTTCCAGGCCGTTGCCGGAGATTCACATCGCGGAAGTACTCTTCCGTCATCTACCGGTTTCCTGGTACCCACCGGTAGGTGCGACGATCGAACGTCGTCAACGGGACGATCATCCTCAACCCGTGACAAGCAGCACCACGAACAACCCTCGGCAGGAACCGGAAGAAGGTCGTCATGGCAACGGCGCCAAGCGTCTCGTACTCGATCACGGTGCGGCTGGAGGTCCCGGCGAGCGGGACCGCGGTCAGCCAGCTCACCACCGCGGTGGAGTCCTCCGGTGGGTCGGTCACCGGTCTGGACGTCACCGCCTCGGGTCACGAGAAGCTGCGCATCGACGTCACGGTGGCCGCCACCTCCACCGCCCACGCCGACGAGATCGTCAGCAAGCTGCGCACCATCGACGGCGTCGCGATCGGCAAGGTCTCCGACCGTACGTTCCTGATGCACCTCGGCGGCAAGATCGAGATGCAGTCCAAGCACCCCATCCGCAACCGCGACGACCTGTCCATGGTCTACACGCCGGGCGTGGCGCGGGTGTGCATGGCCATCGCGGAGAACCCCGAGGACGCCCGCCGGCTGACGATCAAGCGCAACTCGGTCGCGGTGGTCACCGACGGCTCCGCGGTGCTGGGCCTGGGCAACATCGGCCCGAAGGCGGCACTGCCGGTGATGGAGGGCAAGGCGGCCCTGTTCAAGCGGTTCGCGGGCATCGACGCCTGGCCGCTGTGCCTGGACACCCAGGACCCGGACAAGATCGTGGAGATCGTCAAGGCGATCGCGCCCGGCTTCGCCGGCATCAACCTGGAGGACATCTCCGCGCCGCGCTGCTTCGAGATCGAGGCCCGGCTGCGCGAGGCCCTGGACATCCCGGTCTTCCACGACGACCAGCACGGCACCGCGATCGTGGTGCTGGCCGCGCTGACCAACGCGCTGCGCTGCGTCGGCAAGGAGATGGACGCGCTGCGGGTGGTCATGTCGGGCGCCGGGGCCGCCGGCACCGCCATCCTCAAGCTGCTGCTGGCCGCGGGCGTCAAGCACGCCGTGGTGGCCGACATCCACGGCGTGGTGCACGCCGCGCGCGAGGACCTGGTCAGCGGCGAGGCCGGCGAGGCGCTGCGCTGGATCGCGGACAACACCAACCCCGAGGGCGTGACCGGCACCTTGAAGGAGGCCGTCGTCGGCGCCGACGTCTTCATCGGCGTCTCGGCCCCGAACGTCCTGGACGGCACCGACATCGCCCGGATGGCCGACGGGGCGATCGTTTTCGCACTCGCCAACCCGGACCCGGAGGTCGACCCGGCCGCGGCCCGCGAGACGGCCGCCGTGGTGGCGACCGGACGCAGCGACTTCCCGAACCAGATCAACAACGTCCTGGTGTTCCCCGGCGTCTTCCGCGGCCTGCTGGACGCGCAGTCCCGGACGGTCAACACCGAGATGATGCTGGCCGCCGCGCGGGCCCTGGCGAGCGTCGTCGGGGACCACGAGCTGAACCCCAACTACATCATTCCCAGCGTGTTCAACGACAAGGTGGCCGGTGCCGTCGCCGGTGCCGTGCGGGACGCGGCGCGGGCCCAGGGGCCCGCCGTGGCGGCCGCCGGACGCGGGCCCGTCCCGGCCTGACCGGCGGAGCGGACCGGGCTCGCCGGTGACCGTTCGTCGCACCCCCGTCACAGCCCGGAGGGCCGTAAGCGGAATCGTGTTCTGAGCGTCGACAGGGTGACGACAATGCGTCATCGCGGGCCTCCTGCCGCGGTTTTTCCGCGACTCGCGCGGGCAGGCGATTGGCTTTCCCCCCATATATGGGGGCAGGATGCACACCTGGGCAGTGAGGACTCAGCAACAGCTTCGAGCTCGCGCCCCCATGGCAGAAAGAACACGGGAGTACAGATATGAACCGCAGTGAGCTGGTGGCCGCGCTGGCCGACCGCGCAGAGGTGACCCGCAAGGACGCCGACGCCGTTCTGGCCGCGTTCGCTGAGACCGTCGGTGAGATCGTGGCCAAGGGTGACGAGAAGGTCACCATCCCCGGCTTCCTGACCTTCGAGCGCACCCACCGTGCCGCCCGCACCGCCCGCAACCCGCAGACCGGTGAGCCGATCGAGATCCCGGCCGGCTACAGCGTCAAGGTCTCCGCGGGCTCCAAGCTCAAGGAAGCCGCGAAGGGCAAGTAAGCACCTTCAGGCCGCGCAACAGCGAAGGGCGGCCTCCCCCACCGGGGAGGCCGCCCTTCGGCGCGTACGGGGCGGCCCGGACCGGCCGCTCAGGCCACCGCGGTGGTGGCGGTCCTGGCCGCCGGCTGGGGCAGCTCGACGTGCGCGCCGAGGCTCTCCAGCTTGGCCATGAAGTTCTCGTAGCCGCGGTTGATCAGGTCGATGCCGTGCACGCGCGAGGTGCCCTGCGCGGCCAGCGCCGCGATCAGGTAGGAGAAGCCGCCGCACAGGTCGGGGATGACCAGGTCGGCGCCCTGCAGCTTCGTCGGTCCTGACACCACGGCCGAATGGAGGAAATTGCGCTGCCCGAACCGGCAGGCGCTGCCGCCCAGGCACTCGCGGTACAGCTGGATGTGCGCGCCCATCTGGTTCAGCGCGGAGGTGAAGCCCAGCCGGGACTCGTAGACCGTCTCGTGGACGATGGACAGCCCCGACGCCTGGGTCAGCGCCACCACCAGCGGCTGCTGCCAGTCGGTCTGGAAGCCGGGGTGCACGTCGGTCTCCAGCGCGATGGCGTTCAGCGGGCCGCCCGGGTGCCAGAAGCGGATGCCCTCGTCGTCGATCTCGAAGGCGCCGCCGACCTTCCTGAAGGTGTTCAGGAACGTCATCATCGAGCGCTGCTGGGCGCCGCGCACGTAGATGTTGCCCTCGGTCGCCAGCGCCGCGCTCGCCCACGACGCCGCCTCCAGGCGGTCGGGAATGGCGCGGTGGGTGTAGCCGCCGAGCTTGTCGACACCGGTGATACGGATGGTGCGATCGGTGTCCATGGAAATGATCGCGCCCATTTTCTGCAGAACGCAGATCAGGTCCTCGATCTCCGGTTCGACGGCCGCGTTGGCGAGTTCGGTGACACCTTCTGCCAGTACCGCGGTCAGCAGCACCTGCTCGGTGGAGCCCACCGACGGATAGGGCAGCCGGATCTTGCAGCCGCGCAGACCGCGTGGTGCCTCCAGGTACTGGCCGTCGGCCCGCTTGTCGATCGTCGCGCCGAACTTGCGGAGCACGTCGAAGTGGAAGTCGATCGGCCGGCCGCCGATGTCGCAGCCGCCCAGGCCGGGGATGAAGGCGTGGCCGAGGCGGTGCAGCAGCGGGCCGCAGAACAGGATCGGGATCCGCGAGGACCCGGCGTGCGCGTCGATGTCCGCGACGTTCGCGCTCTCCACCCGGGTCGGGTCCAGCATCAGTTCGCCCGGCTCCTCGCCGGAGCTGACGGTGACGCCGTGCAGTTGGAGCAGTCCGCGCACGACGCGCACGTCCCTGATGTCCGGGACGTTGCGCAGTCTGCTCGGTTCGCTGCCCAGCAGGGCGGCGACCATGGCCTTCGGCACGAGGTTCTTCGCGCCTCTGACGCGGATCTCGCCCTCCAGGGGGGTCCCACCATGGACAAGCAGTACGTCGGCGATGTCGGTCATGGAACTCGCGATCGTCGGAGCGGTCAAACGGGCAGGGCGGCGCAGGGCCGCGTACCGGAACAGGTCCCGCGCCGCCTCGGGCCGGGAACCACGAAGAGATGGTAATGCGCTTGACGGGCGCCCGCGGTTGACCCTCCGTGTGCCCCGCCCATGCGGGATCATGGGTCCATGACCGAGGTGTCCTCGCTCACAGGGCGACTGCTCGTCGCGACCCCGAAGCTGGCGGACCCCAACTTCGACCGGGCCGTGGTGCTCCTGCTGGACCACGACGTGGAGGGGACGCTGGGCGTCGTCCTGAACCGGCCGACGCCGGTCGGGGTGGGCGACGTGCTGGAGACCTGGGCCGCGCTGGCCGGCACCCCGCAGGTCGTCTTCCAGGGCGGCCCGGTCTCGCTGGACTCCGCGCTCGCCCTCGCCGTGGTGCCCGGCGAGCCGCGGCCCGACGAGGGCTCGGGCCTGCTGGGCTGGCGGCGGGTGCACGGCGCGATCGGCCTGGTCGACCTGGAGGCGCCGCCGGAACTGCTGGCCGCCGAGCTGGGCTCGCTGCGGATCTTCGCCGGCTACTCGGGCTGGGGCCCGGGCCAGCTGGAGAAGGAACTCGTCGACGGCGCCTGGTACCTGGTGGAGTCCGAACCCGGCGACGTGTCCACCCCGGACCCGGAACGGATGTGGCGCTCGGTGCTGCGGCGACAGCGCAACGAGTTGGCCATGGTGGCCACGTATCCCGACGATCCGTCTCTCAATTAGGCTTGAGCGTCATGAGCACTCTTGAGCCCGAGCGCGGGGCGGGCACCGGCACCCTGGTCGAGCCGACTCCGCAGCTCTCCCACGGTGACGGCGACCACGAGCGCTACGCGCACTATGTCCAGAAGGACAAGATCATGGCGAGCGCGCTGGAAGGCACGCCCGTCGTCGCGCTGTGCGGCAAGGTCTGGGTCCCCGGGCGGGACCCGAAGAAGTACCCGGTCTGCCCGATGTGCAAGGAGATCTACGAGGGCATGCCGGTCGGCGGCGGCGGCGACAAGTCCGGCGGGGGCGGCAACGGCTGACGGCGGCGCGCTCGGTCCGGAGGGCATGCCCGACGACGACGCGCCACTCGACCCGTTCGACGAGTTCGAAGAACTCGCCTGGGATGCGCCCGACGCGCGGCCGGACGACGCCGTGAGCGGGGAGCGGGTGCATGCCCTGGTCGCCCAGGGCCGGTTCGCCGAGGCGCACGCCCTGGTCAGTGATGCCTTCGTGGAACGCAACGGCAGCGCGGGCTACCTGCTGCGCGCCTGGGTGCTCACCCAGGAGCGGCGGCCGGCGGAGGCCCGCGAGGCCGTCGACTGGGCGCTGGCGCACGCCGGGCCCGCCGAGGCCGCCGACGTGTTCGTGCTGGCCGGTGTGGTGCTCCTCTCACTGGACGAGGCGCACGCCGCGCTGACCGTGGCGCTGCGCGCGTACGGCGCGGACCCCGACGGCTGGGAGCCGTCCGTACTGCTCTCCGACGTCTACCGGCGGCTTGGCCGGGTGCCCGACGCGGTGGCCGCCGCCCGCCGGGCCGTCGCCGCCGCGCCGCGCGAGCCGGAGGCCCAGGTGGCCCTGGCCCGCTCGCTGTCCGCCGGCCGGGGCCTGACCGGCCGGATACCGCGCCGGCACCGGGCCGAGCACGCCGAGGTGGCCCGCCGCGCGCTGGCCCTGGGCGCCGACCCCGGCCAGCTCACCGCACCCCGCGGCGGCATGGTGATCGGCGGCGTCGGCCTCGCCCTGTTCTGGGCCATCCAGCTCTACCGGATCGAGACCGGCGGCACCTGGCAGCTGATCGCCGGCGGCGTGGTGGTCGCCGTGACGTTCGTCATCATCGCGCTGGTGGTCAGGGCCGGCACCCGGCGCTCCGGGGTCACCGCCCGCGCCCGGCTGCGCAGCGTCAGGGCCACCACCCGCACCGAGATGGCCGGCGACTCCTGGCTGTGGCGGATCAGCGCGGTGCACGTCTCCGCGGCGCTGCCGCTGCCGGTGCTGCTCACCACCGGTCTGGTGGCCGACCGCGGCTGGCACGGCCACTCCTGGCCGCTGTGGGCCGTCGTGCCCACCGCGCTCACCGGGCTGTGCGGCGTGCTGCTGCTGGTGTCCGCGGTGCCCTGGTGGTACGGCGCGGCCCTGGCCCGCCGCATCCTGCACTACAACGGCCTGGTCCGGCTGCACCTGGCCGCCGCCGCGGCACTGGCGGGCGGCACCCTGGCGCTGGCCGCCCGCGGGGACGCCAGCCACGGCGAGTGGGCGTTCCTGGCGGTCGGGCACCTGCTGTGGACGGTCGGTGGCTGGGCTGCCGCCCTGCTCATGGCCGGCCGTCTGCAGTCCCGGCGCCGCCAGGCCCTGTAGCGGTCCGGACGGGGCCGTCCGGCGCCCGCCCTCCGTCCGGTGGGAGCCGCCGCCACAGGGTCGTGAATTGGTCTATGCCAGTTGGCGGTCGGCGGGGCAGGATGGCCCCATGGATCTCCTCCCCACCCCCAGTCACTCCACCGCTTACGCGGCCGACGAGACGTTCACGCTGGCGCCAGGGACGACGCTGGAGGCCGGACCCGGCACCGAGGGCACCGCGCGCTGGCTGCGGGCCGCCGTCGGCGCCGCGACCGGGCTGCCGCTGCCCTCCGGCGACCGCTCCGCCGACGGGGTCGTCCGGCTCGCGGTGGACGAGACCGTGCCCGGCGGCCCCGAGGCGTACCGCATCACCGTCGACCCGGCCTCCGGCGTGCGGATCACCGGCGCGGGCCCCGCAGGCGTCTTCTGGGGCGCCCAGACCTTCCGCCAGATGCTCGGCCCCGACGCCTTCCGGCGCGCCCCGCTGCGCGAGCAGGCGTGGCAGGTGCCGTCCGGCCACCTGTCCGACGCGCCCCGGTTCGGCTGGCGCGGCTTCATGCTCGACGTGGCCCGCCACTTCATGCCCAAGGACGGGGTGCTGCGCTACCTCGACCTGATGGCCGCCCACAAGCTGAACGTGCTGCACCTGCACCTGACGGACGACCAGGGCTGGCGGCTGGAGATCCGCCGCTACCCCGAACTGACCGCCAAGGGCGCCTGGCGCGAGCGCACCAAGGTCGGCCTGCGCGAGTCGACGCTGTGGGACGAGCGCCCGCACGGCGGCTACTACACGCAGGACGACATCCGGGAGATCGTCGCCTACGCCGCCGAGCGGCACATCACCGTCGTGCCCGAGATCGACATCCCCGGCCACTCCCAGGCCGCCATCGCCGCCTACCCCGACCTCGGCAACAGCGACGTCGTGGACACCGCCGCCCTGCCGGTGCTGCCCAGTTGGGGCGTCAACCCGAACGTGCTGGCGCCGACCGACGAGGTGCTGCGCTTCTACGAGAACGTCTTCACCGAGGTGCTCGACCTGTTCCCCGGCAAGTTCGTGCACGTCGGCGGCGACGAGTGCCCCAAGGAGCAGTGGCGCGAGTCGCCCACCGCCCAGACCCGGATCAAGGAACTCGACCTGGAGGACGAGGACGAGCTCCAGAGCTGGATCATCCGGCACTTCGACCGCTGGCTCGCCGACCGCGGCCGCCGCCTCATCGGCTGGGACGAGATCCTGGAGGGCGGCCTGGCCCCCGGTGCGGCGGTGTCCTCGTGGCGCGGCTTCGCCGGCGGCATCGCGGCCGCGCAGTCCGGGCACGACGTGGTGATGTGCCCGGAGAGCCATGTCTACCTGGACTGGCGGCAGTCGGACTCCCCGGACGAGCCCGTGCCGATCGCCCACGTGCGCACCCTGGAGGACGTGTACCGGTTCGAGCCGGTTCCCGCCGAGCTCACCGGGGAGGAGGCCCGCCGGGTGATCGGCACCCAGGCCAACCTCTGGACCGAGGTGCTGGACTCCGCGCGCGTCGTGGACTACATGGCCTTCCCGCGGCTGGCCGCCTTCGCCGAGGTCGCCTGGTCCGAACTGCCCGCGCCCGCCGAGCGCGACTGGGCCGGCTTCGAGGCGCGGATGACCACCCATTACGCCCGACTCGACGCCCTCGGCGTGGAATACCGCAGGCCACAGGGCCCGCTGCCCTGGCAGCGCCGCCCCGGAGTCGTCGGCCGGCCCAAGGAGGGACCGCCCCCGATCGTGTGACCCGTTCCGCAACTCCCCTCCGCCGCGGGCGGCGAGCTGGCACCGTGGAGCCGTACCGCCGCAAGAGCCCAGAAGTACGGCAATTCCGGCATGGTGGCCGATGCGGGCGCAGTCGTACCATCGAGCCCGGTAAGGGCGGATCGGTACTTCGTGGACCCTCGCGTCGGCCGCCCCGGAACATGTGCCAGAGTTGCCAAGTCCGGGCTGTCAGCACGTACGGTACGGCTACCGCGCGACGGAGGAAGGCCGGGAAGGGGCAGCTGCGTGAGCACGTATGCACGGCAGGCGGCGGAGAACGTCACGCTGCCGTCCTCGCTCGACGAGGCGGTGGCGGCGCTGGCCGCCATGCCCAGTGCCGTGCCCGTCGCCGGCGGAACCGACCTGATGGCGGCGGTCAACTCCGGCCTGCTGCGCCCCGCCGCGCTCGTCGGCCTCGGCCGGATCAGCGAGATCCGCGGCTGGCAGTACGCCGACGGGGCCGCGCTGCTCGGCACCGGACTCACCCATGCCCGCATGGGCCGCCCGGACTTCGCCGCGCTGATCCCCGCGCTGGCCGCCGCCGCCCGCTCGGCCGGACCGCCGCAGATCCGCAACGCCGGCACGCTGGGCGGCAACATCGCCTCCGCCGCGCCCACCGGCGACGCCCTGCCGGTGCTCGCCGCGCTGGAGGCCGGCGTGATCCTCGCCGGCCCCGAGGGCGACCGCGAGGTGCCCATCGGCCACCTGCTCACCGGCATGGACCCGATGCGGCCCGGTGAGCTGCTCGCCTTCGTCCGCATCCCGCTGCTGCACGCCCCGCAGACGTTCCTCAAGGCCACCGGCCGCACCGGCCCCGGCCGTGCGATCGCCTCCGTGGCCCTGGTCGTCGACCCGGCCAGGCGGCAGGTGCGCTGCTCGGTCGGCGCGGTCGCGCCGGTGCCGCTGCGCCCGCTGGAGGCCGAGCAGTGGGTCGCCGGACTCATCGACTGGGACGGCGAGCGCACCCTCGCCGACGAGGCGTGCACCGCCTTCGGCGAGTACGTCGCCTCCGCCTGCATCCCCGACCAGCCCGGGGTCGAACTGCCGCCCGCCGCCCTGCAGCTGCGGCGTACCGTGGCGGCACTGTCCCGTCGAGCGCTCGGGAGGGCCCTGGCATGACCGACCAGTCGCACCCTGGCAGCGAAGGCCACGGCAACTCCGGGGCCTGGCAGCCGGTTCCCGGCGGCGGGGACTACGACCCCGACCAGACCATGCACGTCTCCTTCGCCGCCCAACTGCCGCCGGAACCGCGGCCCGGCGAGGACCCGCTGAGCGCGCACGGCCCCGCGGGGCCCGGCCCGCGCGCCGGCGACGCCGCCACCACATGGACGATCCCGGTCATCAGGGACGAACCGGAACCCGACTCGGGCGAGTACTCGGTCGGCGCGTTCACCTCGTCCTGGGACCAGGCGCCCTCGCCGGCCCCGTCCACCACGCAGTCCTTCCCCGCCGGCATGTTCGGGCAGGGCGCGGCCGCCGCGCAGGCCGCCCGCGCGTCGGCCGCGGAGGCGGTGGAAGCCGCCGAGGCCGCGCCGGGCGCCACGGAGCAGCCTCCCGCC
>Ga0123353_10010459_pt1 | contig 12936 bp, 6 predicted proteins | sample TergutLab28metaG_3_FD_92763 | JGI IMG/M metagenome (GOLD analysis project Ga0123353, IMG submission 92763) | Labiotermes labralis P3 segment gut microbial communities from Petit-Saut dam, French Guiana - Lab288 P3 | ecosystem: Host-associated > Arthropoda: Insects > Digestive system > Gut ...
ATGATATTCCATATAGTTTTATTTCTATTACTGGAACATGAAATTAAGCTATTATAGTAATTTTGTTTGGCTAATTTAATAACTCTCGTTAAAATTCTGCAGTATTTCTTATACAGTCAGATTAGGGTCATTGCTATTTCTTTGAGCTATAAAAAGTTTTCTTTTGTTCAGACAAGAGATTTTAATTCCCAGTGTTAACCAAGCCTTATTTTTAGGCTTACACTGAACTTTTTTAAGTGGAAAGCATGAGTTAAATAATTTCAAATAAGTATCTAGAAAGTTATTAAAGCTAGTGTTCACATCTTTTTCACTAAATACATTATCCCATAGTTCGTAACTTAGTTTGTTATTAAAAGTCAGCACTTGAATGTTTGTCAAATTTCCTGATTAAGGGGGCATTAGTATAAGGTTTATCTTTAAGTATGTCATATCACAACTGATTATCACTTGTGATAAGCAATCTTGCATGAGGTGCACTCAAGGACATCAGCACCAACCATGTAACACTCCACCTCAAGATAGCACTAGGACCCATTATTCTCAATACCGGCACATAGATATAATCTTATTCCACAGATAGCTGGCCTGTATTGACATCTCCTAGAGAAATATGTCTGGCCACACAGTAGACAGTATATGGCCCTCGACACATTAACATGGCATGTTATCTATGACACCACCCAGCCACCTGCCCATTCAATAGAGTGTAAACAAACATTATACCAGTGACAGACTAGAATATAGTACATGATATGTAAATAGCAAATAGTGGTACCATCCTATTAATTGAGTTCATGTACCCGACCAATGTAAACGGGATCTTGTCTCCCATTAGATACACTGGTTATACACTACAGTCTCTGTAAGTTAAGTACAAACCTGATGATGGCCAAGTTAAGGGGCTGAAACATGTAGTTGACAAGTTGTTTAATACTTGATAATATAACGTAGTTGTGTTCCAACTGTATATTATACATATTTGTACTTTGTATTCAGTGCACATGTTGGTGAAAATCCGGACTGAACTTGGAAAACCTAGTGCTGACTGCTGTTTTCAATGAAAACTAGTTCTTACCACATCTCCATTAGCCAAAGCATTTTCTGAGTGAAGCAGGTCTCAATAAATCCAAATCTTTTTTTTTTTAAATAGAAGCTAGTTCTTCAGTAGATCCTCACTCTTGAGCATTCTTTACATAGTAAAAGATACCTACATGATGGATGTGTCTGTCTGTCAGATGTCTTTTTTTTATTTTTAAATTGTCACTGAAGCCTTGCACTGAAAGTTATCAGGCAGTTACAGTTCTTGGCTGTATTAATCCATAACAGAATGTACTGTACACAAGATCAAAACTGAACTTTTCCTTGCGTATTTTAAACCATTAGTCATACTGTGATGGCTTGGCTATTTTGATTAAGCCACGCTGTCCCATTATAAGGTGTACTTTACATGTGATAACAGTAGAACACCTTTTAATGTTTAATCTAAACTGTTAATGAAATTTTCATTACATTTAGTATCAGGTTTCTTCATGATATTCATCAGCCAGTTTGCTTCTTAATCATACTGTCTGATTACAAAGCTTGTCACATAAGGCCACAAATTAAATATTTCGTGTATTCGATAAACCACTTGCCAGATTTTTTGAAAGTTGGTAATTTCACTTTCCTGCTTCAAAGATACATAACTGCACCTACTTTGCACAAGGTTGTAAATGAAATTTTTATGTGCTTATTAACTGTTAATATAGTTGTTGAAACTTCAAATTGTCATTATTGTGCCATTGAAAATTCTGCACATTTTGTATATTCAGAGCACAGTGTTGTCCTGAAATGCAGTTGAAAAACCAGTCATAAATAAGGTTAATGAAGAGCAAAGGATGCCACAGGGAATTTTGTGTACTTCAGTTTCTTTCAGTATTATTTACAATGTCAGTTCTATTGTCTTCTCCAAATAGTTTTGGTGTGTGAAACGTTTGTAAAGTTTGAAACAAGTTTTTAGAAGAGTTTATGAATACCATATTCTTGGCTGTGATACTCTTCTGACTTGAAGATGGAAGCAGTATGTTCCTCTGAAACATTGGTAAATTTCTGTTAGACTATACTGACCCCCCAGTATATCATTTTTCATAATCCCTGCTGTGAGGACATCAAACTAATAGCCATATTACTGAATATGTTGCACCAAGATGCATAATAAACTGTGAACATGAACAGCTGTCACTTCTCAGTGATAACGAAAGCCAGGAAGAACTGCTTCTGGCTAGCAGAGATATGGTCCTGCAAAGAGCAGTTAAATACTAAGTCTTTCATTTTGTGTTTCCACCATCAACTCTGGATGTTACCAGTGAATACTAATTTTGCCCACTGCACTTAGGGAACTATAATTTTTACTAGCAAGAATAAGTAGTGACATATTTCAGGATTTTTTGTAACTTATATATATATATACTTAAAATGGATCACCAGCCATAACAGTAATAAGAATTTATAACATAAACAAAAAGCAATTCATTCTTTTGAGTGGAAACCATATTGTTATTGTTATTACTACTACTATTACTACTACTACTATTACTACTACTACTCTGCCTCCTTCTCCTCCTTATCCCTTTATGCAGGGTCTTTACAATTATATACCTAAAACAAACCATGTTTGTAGGGTATGTAATGTTGCAGCTGTTCTGTGGCCACAAATTATGGTATCATCATGGTGGTAGTGGTGGTGGTTGTTGTCGTCATCCTCATTGTCACCCTTGTTATCACCTTTATGCAGCATATTTACAATTATATACCTGCATCAAACCATGTTTCTGGGGTATATACTGTTGCAGCTGTTATGTATTAACAATTTATGCTACATATAATGTTATTTTGCCCATGAAATATGTTATCATGGTGTTTTTATTATTATTATTATTGTTGTTGTTGTTGTCATTTTGGGGGGGGAGGGGGACCATTGTCTCTTGACTTCATTATTATATTCTTCATCTGTGGTGAGTTCATTCGCATTTGCACGGACTAAGTCCAGTGGTGTGTACCTATCATCTGCTTTTACTACTGCAAAATGAAGAGACTTAAACAAGTCTGACTGTTGTATTATGTATTCTTGATTAATCCTTTTTTTAAATGTTGCCAAACCTGCATAAATTAGGACTCCATTCTGTATTTAGCACTACAGTAATATTAGTTCTACATTCATCCCTGTACTAATTTAATAGCTAAATAAGAGACATACAGGATCAACAGACAAGAGGCCATACTGTAAGAAGTTAATGTGGGAACAAACATAGTGCTTTTTTATGTGAAGAACTTGCAGAGTTTAATCAGTGTTTAGTTTGGGTACCATACTTCACACAATAAACATTCAAGCAATAATCTCCTTCTCATTCATACTTGTCTGAGCTTGGCTGTTGTAGCATTTCAAAGGTGGTAGTTCTCCAGTTCCTAGCCATGAGTTCAGGTGCATCTGGATATGCCTTCATATATGGCTTTCTTGATACATCACAACAAAAATATAACTACTTTACTTACTTACTGAATGGAGAAGCTAACAGGTTCACAGCTAATCAAGAAATAATCCGCATTTTATGCAACCTGGGGGTTCGTTATCACATTCACATGTGCCTCCCACGTGTCCCTATCCTAAGCCACATTGATCCAGTCTATGCCCTCACATCCCACTTCCTTAAGATCCATCTTAATATTATCCTCCCGTCTATGCCAGGGTCTTCCAAGTGGTCTCATTCCGTAAGGTTTCCCCACCAAAACCCTGTATACATCTCTGCTCTCCCCCATACTTGCTACATGTCCCACCCATCTCATTCTTCTCGATTTGATCGCCCAAACAATACTTGGTGAGGAGTACGGCTCATTATGCTCCTCATTATGTAGTTTTCTCCATTCCCCTGTTACCTTGTCCTTCTGAAGCCCAAATATTCTCCTCAGCACCCTATTCTCAGACACCCTCAGCCTACATTCCTCCCTCAATATGAGCGACCATGTTTCACACCCATACAAAACAACAGGAAAAATTATAGTTCTGTGTATCGTAATCTTTAAATTTTTGGACAGCAGACTAGAAGACACGAGATTCTACGCCAAATGAGAGCAAGCATTTCCTGACTTCAATCTGCTCTTAATTTCTTCCTGAATGAAATTTTGATGTGTAAAGGTTGTTCCCAAATATTTGAACTCTTCCACCCTTTCAAAGGACCTGTTATCAATCATTATATTATGACTTTGCCCTCCATTCTGATCTCAGGACTTTACCATGTCTTTTGTTGTATCAGCAATCACTTCTAGACCAATCTTACTACCAGCTAACAAAGTTTCTGTGTTTTTCTTTATAGTATGTATGCTTCCCCCAGTATATTAACATCATCAGCATACACCAGAAGCTGATGTGTACTATTTAATTTCAAACCATCCTGATTTACCTGAACCCTCCTAATGGCATACTCTAAAACAAAGTTGAAAAGCAAGGGTGATAAAGCATTCCTTGTTGCAAACCTTTACTAATATGAAACACATCAGACAAATGTTTGCCTACACAGACTCTGCTGTAGGTTTCATTCAGACACTTTTATTAGCCTTACTATTTTTCACAGGGTACCACATTCATTGAGAATATTTTACAAGACCTCCCTCCATATTGAATTGTAAGCCTTCTTGAAGTCTATAAATAGCTTCATTGTATTCCCATTTTTTCCCAAGTATTTGACAAATGCAGAATATATGATCAGTAGTTCATCTGTTGCGTTGAAATCCACATTGACGATCCCCAGTAATTTCCTCTGCATAAGGAGTTAACCTTTATAGCAGGATGATGTTGGATAAGATTTTGTACATAGTTGACAATAGTGATATGCCTCTATAATTACTACAGTCTATTTTATCACCCTTCTTATAAATGGGAATTATCGACTCCTTCCACTTGTTAGGCAATTCTTCCTTATTCCAAATCAAATTAATAAGTTAATGGATCTCAGAGCGAATTGTTCTACAGCCCACATCTGAGGCATGTGTTAACAAAGTCAGTTTTTATGGTGAGGAGTTAACAGCACCTCGCCCAACCCCCAAGCTGGAGGATCGCCCCTTGTCAGCTGTCCGCGACTGCTTATTCAATATATCTGCGGCTACCCTCCATATTGGAGGCTGTACCTCCATCCAAAACCTAAGACGTGCCATGCCATGATGACAGGGACCCACTTATCATGGTAACTTTTTTACAATATGGGAATTATTTTCTGGTGATCCTGTTTTTAAATGTGGCTTACATTAAATATTATATTCGTTATAACCCCGTAATTACCCATTAGAATGATCAGCTAGCCCACATCTTGAGATTACTATGGCCTCACTGTAAAGCAAAAAATAGCAGTTTGTGCTTTCCATATTTCCTGTTTTGGTGTAGGATGATGGAAGCCAAATCCTAAGTTTTTAAAGACAGTCCTTGCATATTGCATGTGTGAAAGGGGCTGCTCCTCAGAAGTACAACACACTTCATTGATACAGAATTTAAATATATCTGTGATAATGATAAGTATCACATTTAGAACACATGAATATGAAATATGTAGTTGACTTACTATCTACAATAGTACTTAAATTTTTGTTCAATTTCATGTTTCTTGTTACAAGTACTGCATTCATAGTCTTGTGAATGTTCACTGTGAGAACTGTGGTTGTATCAGAAGCTGTAAAAAGCCTGTAGTTGCAATATTAGAAACTTTTTACCCGTGACCTGCCAATGTAACTAAAATTAAGGAAGTTGTCTGCAAAGTCAACTCATATGGATGTGTGCAATAATAATAATAATAATAATACATAAAATTTACAAATGCTCTTTTTGTTCATAATACTGCTTATTTTTTTAGTTAATCATTAAATTAAATTATGTACAGGCAACAACATGTACAGAGCCTCCATGAATGCTTCTTCAGTAGCTGTTATGTTTGAGAAGCTTGGGTCTATTGAGTTGTTTTTTCAGAACACTATTAGGGACTGTATATATCTGTGCATCTATCTGTCCCAATTCAAATTCAAACACCAACATTCTAATGCATGCATTGCCTGCTTTCATGAAACTCTGCAGTACTTTTTCACTCACTATTCAGTGATTCAACTTGATTGTCTTGCAAAATTCTTAACCTGAAACAACACTGTGTCACTGCCATGCAAGCTTTTGAGTTGGGAAAGACTGCCATCGTTCTGAGCATTGTTTAAATTCTGTCAAAATTTTGTGGAAAGCTAGTAAGTGCATGGTTGTATTTAGAACACAACACAGAAATGTAATTGAATAATATTAAAGCTCTTAGGACCCTGGATAATGGATAATATTCCATTAGTTTGTTGTAAATGTGTATCCTTAGTAATGAATGATTTTAATTATGTATATTGAAATAGATATGTTTCAGTTATTGTTATAAATACATTAACTATTCATATATGAGATGCTCTGATCTTCATAAAGCTTTGGGCTTACTTTTCTATTGATATTCTTTTTTTTTTTTTCTGTAATGAATTGTTTGCTTAGAAGAATTAGTGCATATTTTGTACTTAAATTGGTACTGTACTATAACTGGTCTTTTCTTTAAAAGAGCAAATACAAAACTTGGGAACGTCTGAGTTGTGACATTAAGAAAATACAACGGATATATTATACTTTATGCAGAGCCACTGTTAAGGTTGTAAAAATAGTACTCCAAAACATGACACCAAGGCAGGATACATCTAGTCATGGTCAGCACTGTAAAATTATACCCTACAGCAGTATTACCGTAAGAAATATTAAACATTCAGTGGATGTTTTGGATACATCAGTTGTCATAAAACATTTTGCTTATTATGTGGGTTCAAACCATGTGGTATGTAAGACACTGTCTATAATATTTTGTCCTTTCCCAGATGTCAAAAATGTTATTTTGGTTACTGTGTTCTTAAGTCTAAGTTATTTCAAACAGACACAAGTCCTGTTCCTGCCATCAAGGTTGAAGTGTTTGTACATTCATATAAAATTTTATCAGTCAAAATATCCAAATTCTAATCATTCAGATCATAAAGTGCACTGTGCTTATGATGAGTGCTGTCCAAAACTGTTAATCTATGATATGTACTAGTAGCATTTTTGCACTTACAGTGCGATTCATCAGAAACAGGGTAATGCCTTACTGAAGTAACTAGATGTTTATGTTGTATTGTGTAACAAAAAGTAATTGTCATGATATGAATATAATTTCAAGGTCCTATGTCTAATTATATCCAGAGTTAAAGGAGCCAGAAACTAATTAGGGATGTCAAGTAATGTGGTATTTTATATCAGTATTAGATATATATTTATATTCCCACTGAAATGTTTTATTGAGTTATAGCATTTTAAATTTCTCTGTTATCTTAAGTAAATTAATTTTCTGATCTGTTTATATTCAAAGCAATTATGCTTATATAAATTACAATGCAGTTTGTGGTCATAAGTAATGGAATTCCATCAAATACTGTGGGTATTATTTTACCTGCATTAGACAGCTATTCTAGTTTTTCATACACTTCTTTGTTTCTAATAACTAGAGGATGTCTGCCCACATATAGAGGATGGAATTGTTTTTTAATAGTTCCAAATAAATGAGGGTAATTTTGTGCTACTGATGTATTATGCAGTATATAAACTGACATGACCAGGAATAAAGTGATTGCCAAAAATTGTAATTAATTCTACCCTGGATATAGAGGCAGAAGTTTGCTCTGAAATATTTGTATATTTCAACCACCAGGCTATATTGGTGTCACATCTCAGGAAAGTATTTGCTGTAATTTATCAGTTTAAGCCAAGAATTATAATTTGAACTTTGTAAAACAATGGTTTTGGATACTGTGATACCATATTAGTGCCCTCATAATAATATATTAAACTGGTGGAGAGAAGCAAAAATTTGCATCCAGCCCAAATAAAAAGGGGGGTTTTTGTTCAGCAGTTTGCATAGTCATAAATCAGTTTTAATTGGTTGGAGGTGCAGAGATTTAAATTATCTTTGTAAACAAAGTGCTGCATAAAATTCATACCTTAAAATTTATCCATTGTTTGAATATGTATAAAATAATATTAAGTTATGAATTATTTAATTGTATTTAAAAATTTTATTTGTATACAATGTCAGTAATATGTAGTACATAGCTTAAGGCCTAATGTAAATTAATACTGTTATATCTGTATCAGATATCCTCATTCTCTGCACCAATGTAGTAACACAAAATTTAGTAATTAGAAAATGATGATTATTTTTGGCTATTAATATTGTTTGTCTTTTTTATCATACAGAAATGTATGAATATATAATGATCAGACACTGACTGTTAGCATTCAGTTAAGTGGAAATGTGCTGCATTATGCAGTGATACTAAATTGCCCGTCTTTCTTCAGGTAGCATCTTTGGGAAAGAAACTGTGGATGTATGTCTTAAGATAGCACTACTGGAAGAAAAAACTGTCAAAGGGATCTTGTGATCGTATAGAGAGAGGCGTTTCCTAGTGCCACACACCGTTCAAACCCCATTAATATAGGAAGACCAAGAGACTTGGGGGGGGGGGCACATACTCATAGGGAAGCAGCTTTGATCATGACGACAAGGAACTCATAATATGCTCCACTGTTTTCTGATTACTGCATATTATTAGAAGCATACATTTGCAGAGATTTCAGACTTGCATACTGTGCATGTGGGGGTAGGGGGCTGAGAATAAGTAAGACTGTGGCTGTAGTGTAATATTCAGAGACATATTTCAAAGTTATCAAGCCACAACCTAGGAAATTAGTTGCCAGCCTATCCCTTTGGACGACGAGGTCTGATGCCAGGCAAAATGGTAATGGGACAGGTTTATTTCTGAGTACTTCACTTATCATTCCACCACTGGTACATACTCTTTTATTCATTCATTCATTCATTCATTCATTCATCCATCCATGTATCACCAGTGCTATATAATCTTATGAGTTGACAGTTTCATTAAATAACTCACTAATTAAAAAAGGCACTACAAATGAGGATGTCCAACTAGGCAGGCCTGTATCTGGATGCTTATGGTCAGAGCTGTGTGGTTACAGAAAAGAATGAGTAGTTGGACAGTTGTACCATCAGATAATCTCCTCTGCCTGTAGGTGTACTTTCTGATAGTTGTAGGCAGAATGCATTAATAATGCCTGATGTGTGCATGAAGCAAATTCCTTCCACATTCACTGAATGTTTTAAACTCCTTTTAAACAGACACATAAAATATATATCGTCCAAAACTACCTGGCATGTAATGAACATAGACATAATACACGTCTTAATGGATACTGTAAATTATAAATAAAATAACTTTTATTTGACTGTGATACTATACAGTATATATTATAGACATAAACTTATGTAATTTTTAAACATTTATTAAAGTGCTGCAAAATAATGTTGAGCATTGTCTGATGTGTGACCTCAATTGTACCTGAAAACCTCAAGCACTGGTTTGTATGTGTACACATTACAAACAGAGGAATTTAAATGTGACACATTGTTTCCAGTTACTTTAAAAAAACTCAAGGTAATATATGTATAGCCAGTTTATAAAAAAACATTACAAAAGTGAAAAGGACTGAGAAAAAAATAACGTGAGTTTTAGCTGAATGATTTCAGAAACTGGTAGGTTAGTGACGAGTTTCGTGGAAAATAAATATTGAAGTGATTAACTCTCCTTTGTATAATTAAATTTTATAATACCTTCAGAATACGGTGACATTCTTGCCCTGAAATGTATCAGGAATATTCACATTTTTGAGTAAGCACGTAAACCACTTAGATAGGGGGGAGGGCGGGGCTTCAATTAGAGTTACATGTGATGCTGAGCTTAAAATAGTTAATTTTGTTCTTAGAGTGAAACTGGCATGATATGGATCTAGACCGTATTACAGCATCAACATGATACAAAAAGTAAACCTACACCCAAAGCATTTTAACTCTAGTATATGCCTATAACTCTACAAATTCTGGTCTGTTTGATACGAAACAGTACATGGAACAAGGTAAGATGTCATCTGTATTCTGAATTTCAGCCCTAATTTTTTCAGTCACTGTGAGTGGTAGTTTCCAAACACACTTGTTACCACCAAAGACTGAATTTTTGTCTGGACTGCAGTTAACTACAGTACCTATGAATACTTCTGTACCGTTCATCAAACTGCTCATTCCATTTTACAGTGAAGTTTAAATTATATCTATATAAAAGAGTTCAATCAAAAAAGTTACTCAGCCAATAAGTAAATATTTACTGATAGCTGTAATTAAATGAGAGTCAGCTGCAGGCACAGAAGAACTGTTAACCTGTGAGTATACCAGTGCAGAACACATACAGGTCATGTGATTTTGTACCAATCTTAAACAATGAAAGTGCAAACTTGCTTTTTCACAAGTGCAACAAGGGTTTATTTCTGAACACCACCTGGTATCCCATGCTCACATAACTTAAGAATGAGTTCAGGGTTGCAGTTCCTATACCAAGCAAATAATATCTTGTCTGGTTAACCGTTTCCATGACACACGAAGCATGCAGGCCATAAACCATTCTGGTCAACTATATGTCAGCGTTTACTCTGGTCTACAAGAAAGTCATTGAGAAAAACTACTCATCGCAATAGGTTGTCTTACAGATGTGCACAGAAGGGGATGAAACTTTTAAAACTGCATACATATTGTATATATTACACACACACTCAAGGATTATGATGTAGAACTACAACTTCAGAACCACATATACATTCTTCATCCAAAAGAGTACAGACATTTTAGATAAAAGTTTTCTTTACTGTTGAAGCATAGTTTCACCTCAGTTTATACAATACTAGCCAAAACAGCAGAATATGGAGTAGTGAAAATTGCCATACCTTCCATGCAAGAATGTTATGTTTCTCAAACATCAGAGTAGGGCATAGCAACTCTCAACAGGAAGTAATCGACCCCATTTTCTTTACAGAAATGGTAACAGCAGAGTGTTACAATGAAATAATTCAAACTTTTGAACAAGACTGCTGGCTTCAATTGGACTGGGTTATAGCACATACAGCAAACTCAACAATGCAAATGCTGCATGTATTCTCCAGTGACCACATTATTTCTTAAAGAACTGGCCTCAAGATTGAACACTGCCAGATTTCTAACTTTGGGGATTCTTTGTACACAATGATACAAAAACAACTGACATACTGGAAGAACTCAGAATTTTCATTGGTGCATTTAAAGCATCACTGAAGAAACTTTTTCACTGATGTGAATAAAAAAGAGTGAATGCATGCATTGCTGGGTCTGGTGGGCATCACATACAATGCAAGATGAAAGCAAAGGCTGTATATTCCAAAACAACTCTTTGTCAGTAAACAGACTGCTTGTAATATATCAATCATCAGGCTACTTTTGTAAAACAGAGAAATTTGTTTTATCAGTAAAGAGCTGTGTTGGAATTTACTGCCATTGTTTTGATCTTGCATCACACATGTGCGCGCAATGGGTTGCTTCAAATTCTGTGTGTGTCCTTTCAGAAACATGACATGTTTCAAAAAATGGATTGCATAGCTTTTGAATCATCCTGTGTTCATTAGTAGTCATCTATATCAACTAAATCCAAAGATCATACACATATAAATTAACAAAGATTAGTGATCCAATCTGATGGGCATAGTAGACCTATCACATATGTATATACATACATACATGGGTATGTATGTATATACATTTTGCACCAGTAAAACCTGTGACATTACAGGGTCTATCACGTATGTACATACATACATACACACATACATGGGTATGTATATACATACGTGACAGACCCTGTAATCTCACAGGTTTTACTGGTGCAAAATTCTTACAACATAATTAATTATAACCTTAAAGAAGTATTAGTTACCCTTGACAATTTTGCAACAATAACATGTTATGTTCAAATTTTGTGTATGTTCCGAGCTACATCGATACCCATTGGTAATCCCTTGATGACTGTCGTAATTAAATCAGACCTAATCTAAATAACATACTGAATTCGTACAGTAACTCACATTTGGTCATCCGTGAAATAAACCATACTCATTTCGTGTAATTAACATCATAATACAGAGTCTGTTTACTTTGTACATGACCACCGAGCTATCGAAAGACCGTCTGATACTAAATCGCGCCAAATGGCAACCTACCTTTGTTCGCCTTTGAGCCATTACTGCAGCTTAACCGTCCCTCTTGAATTCGCCTAATCAGGCCGTTCGTAATCACGATACTTACAAATTTAGCACAAGAAAATATATCTCAACATCATCGGAGACCATAATTCGCGGCTACTCAAAATATGGAAACTGCGCAGAAACATTTATCCCTGCCTCATTTTATACTTCTCTTCGTGAAAGGTGTAAACCAAAGGTAATCAAAAGATATTCATTCCAGGAGGAATTGGCAGGTAGTTTGGTATACATTTACACACAGGTCATTTCATTTACGTACATGAATTCAGTCTTCCGCCACGTAGTATCTCAGAAATGTGCTGTTCTGGGTAGTCGCAATAACACAGAAGAGCGCAGTTCTCATTTACTGACGTTTCAGCAGAGCGTGTTGCTCTCATCTTCAGGGGGAAGGCGACATGAAACGTATGAAGCTGACCGTGACACACATGTTGCTAATTCGTGATACGCATATTCATAGCAGATGCTCCATGGTATGTTCCTAATACTATAATCAAACGTGATCTACAAATACCAACGGTCAAACAAGAAGCACGAAAATACAGTGCAAACTACCGAAAACGACTTGACACTCACCCAAACAACCTAGCAAATACATTATTAAAAGAGCAATTCGGAACTCGCAGACTTAAGAGACTGTATCCTACTGACCTCGTCACTAATGGTTAACTAACTCAGCAACATTC